>Ga0075327_1000529_pt1 | contig 10861 bp, 3 predicted proteins | sample MayberrySE_Catta_2_FD_120056 | JGI IMG/M metagenome (GOLD analysis project Ga0075327, IMG submission 120056) | Natural and restored wetland microbial communities from the San Francisco Bay, California, USA, that impact long-term carbon... | ecosystem: Environmental > Terrestrial > Soil > Wetlands...
CGCGGCTCCCGCTTGAGCGGTCAGCCCAGTCTGCCGGTTAATCGGTATGAAGGTCATGCCTGGTGGCACCCGGAACGGAATCGGCGGTGCGTCGGCCAGAGCCGCCTGCATGAACTCGGTGACGATAGGCGCCGCCAACTGCCCGCCGGTGCTCGAACGACCGAGGGACCGCGGCTTGTCGTATCCGACATAGACGCCGACGACGAGATCCGGCGAAAAGCCTATGAACCAAGCATCACGATAGTCGTTGGTCGTACCGGTCTTGCCTGCCAGCGGCTTGCCAACTTGCTTTAGCACCGTCGCGGTGCCGCGTTCGACGACCCCCTGGAGCATCGAGACCATTTGATAGGCTGTCATCGGATCGAGAACCTGGTCGCGATTGTCGATGACCGTGGGCTCGTCCTGCCCTCTCCATTCGTCGGCGTCGCAGCCCTCGCAAACCCGCTCCTGGTGCCGAAAAATCGTGTTGCCATAGCGGTCCTGAATTCTATCGATCAGGGTGGGGCTGACCGAGCGACCGCCATTGGCGAAAACGGAATAGCCTGCGACCATGCGCAGCACGGTGGTCTCGCCAGACCCGAGTGCCATCGGTAGATAGGGTCCAAGATTGTCGTAAACGCCGAATCGGCGCGCATATTCGGCCACCAGCGGCATGCCCATGTCCTGCGCCAGCCGGACGGTCATGACGTTCCGCGATTTCTCGATCCCGGTGCGCAAGGTCGAAGGACCGTAATATTCCTGGCTGTAATTCTGCGGACGCCAGATCGGCTGGCCGAACCCCGGATCGATTTCGATCGGAGCGTCCATGACGACCGACGACGGTGTATAGCCGTTGTCGAGGGCAGCGGAATAAACGAACGGCTTGAATGAGGAACCGGGTTGGCGCTGCGCCTGGGTCGCGCGGTTGAACTGGCTTTCGGAAAAGCTGAAGCCGCCGACCATGGCGAGAACCCGGCCGGTATGGGGGTCCATGACGACGATTGCGCCTTCGACCTCAGGCACCTGACGAAGTCTATACTGGTCGACGGTCCCTTCGACAGGCTCGACATAGACGACATCGCCGACGCTGAGCACGTCATCGGGCGAACTGACCCCCCGGCCACGCCGCTCACCGGTTGCCCATTTCGCCCAGGACATTTCCGCGAAAGGAATCGAGCCCGTCACCCGCTCATCGGCGATCTTGTTGGTGCCGGGCTCGTGGTCGGGCCTCAATCCGATGGTCGCCTCGCCGCCCGATACCGACAAGACGATCGCCAGCTTCCATTCAAGTACATCGTTCAGCCGAGTCACTTTCGCGACGGCCTCGCCCCAGTCTCCGCCAACCTCGACATGCTCGACCGGGCCACGCCAGCCGCGCGCCATATCGTATTTGACAAGGCCGTGCATCAACGCCTGCCGCGCCAACACTTGTGTGCCGGGGTCAAGCGACGTGCGCACCGAAAGTCCGCCTTCGTAAAGGGTATCCTCGCCGAACATCTCGCCGATCTGGCGGCGGACTTCCTCGGCGAAATAGTCGGCAGCGAAGATATGCGGCCCGGTTGTTCTGATCTTTACTCCCAGGGGCTCGGCCTTGGCGACAGCACCGTCCTCCGCGGTCGCGTAGCCGTTCTCGACAATACGGTCGATAACCCAGTTGCGCCTCTCGATAGCCCGGTCCGTATGACGGAAAGGATGGTAGTTGTTGGGCGCCTTCGGCAGGGCGGCAAGGTACGCTGCCTCGCCGAGCGTAAGCTCGTGCACCGATTTGTCGAAATAGGTCAGCGCAGCGGCGGCAACTCCATAGGAACCAAGGCCCAAGAATATCTCGTTCAGATACAGCTCGAAGATCTTGTCCTTCGAATAGGCCTGCTCGATGCGAAGCGCCAGGATCGCCTCCTTGATCTTGCGCTCCATGCTCTGCTCGCTCGACAGCAGAAAGTTTTTCGCCACCTGTTGGGTTATCGTCGAGGCGCCTACCAGACGCTGGCCCGATCCGTATGCCTCGACGTTTTGCAGGACCGCCCGAGCGATGCCGTAGTAGTCGAGGCCCGAGTGATCGTAGAAGTTTTTATCCTCGGCGGAAAGAAAGGCGGCCTTGACGCGGTCAGGAACTGCTTGAATCGGCAGATAGAGCCGCCGCTCCCGGGCGTACTCGGCGACCAGTTGGCCGTCGGCGGCGTGGATGCGGGTGGTTACCGGCGGTTCGTATTTCGCCAGGACGTCATAGTCCGGCAGGTCGCTCGCCAAGTCGGAAACGAACCATGCGATTCCAGTTGCAACGACTAAGAACAACACGGCGCCAATCCCGAATAAATAGCCGAAGATTCGTAAGATCATATCGTGCGCGCTCTCCGACCCTCGACTATACGGTTCGCAAGGTCTCGGTCGCATCATTCCAGCAGCCCCGTCGGGCGACACTTCCGACCATGCGATCACTCCAGAGCCCGTCGGCACCGCGCCCGGGGTCGTCACCCGCGTTCTTCCGCACGCTTTGTGGAGAATCTAGGGCATAAGCTGCATTTGTGGAAGGTCGCAAGTCGACGTGGCTTTTGCGCAACATCTACCGCTCCGCCTTATGAACGACCTTCTTATCGAAGTAGCCGGCAATGGCACGAACGATCGATTCAGCAGTTTTTTCGCGCCACTCGGCCGAAAGCAGTTGTTTTTCGTCGTCGATGTTCGAGAGGTAGCCCAGTTCGACCATTGCCGACGGCACGTCGGGCGCCTCCAATACCCTGAACCCTGCCTGCTGGTGGGGGATCTTGAACATCTTCGTTGCCGAGCTCAGTTCCTTCACCAGATTGCGAGCGAAGACTACTCCGAAGTTGCGCGTTTCCCGACGGGTGAGGTCGATCAGGATGTCCATGACTCCATCCGAATCATTCTCGTCGATATCAATCCCGGCAAGAATATCGGACTGGTTCTCGGAGGCGGCTATTTCCGCCGCCATCTTGTCGGAAGCCGCGTCGGAGACGGTATAGATGACCGTCCCACGGACCGACGGCTGCGAGAACGAATTCGCGTGGACCGACACGAACAAGTCGGCGTCGAGCGAGCGGGCTATTCCGACCCTTTCGCCGAGCGCCACAAATCGGTCGTCCTCACGGGTGTAACGCACCGCATACGAGCCGGTCTCTTCCAGTTTCCCGCCAAGCAGTTTGGCGAACTCCAGCGTGATATCTTTTTCGAGCGCGCCGGTTTTGCCGGTTGCCCCTGAATCGATCCCCCCATGTCCTGGGTCGATGACGATCGTCAGCTTGTCGTTCTCTTCGTTCGAACGGGGTGGTACCAGCGAACGATTGCGCCGCTCCACGGCTTCGGCGCTTTGTTCGTCTCGATACTGTCGATTGGTAGCCAGGAATGCCTCGCGGGTGGTTGGAACGACATCGATCACCAGTCGGGCCGGCTGGTCGTTCGCCGGCGGCAGGACGAACGACTTGTCGACGTCGACCGGTCCGGTCACATCCAGGACGATGCGAGACTTCCCGGGTGAGATTCTGCCATAGCGGAATGCCGAGATCACACCGCGACCCGTCTCGCCAATTCCGTCGGGAAGGGCGAATTTTACCTGCGGCAAATCGAGAACGAGGCGGTAAGGGTCGGCAAGAGTAAAAATGCCAATATCGACCGAATTTGAGAGGTCGGCGACGAAGCGGGTGCGGTCCGCATCGCCGACGACACGCGCGTCAATCATGATCGAGGCATCGCCGGCAACCTCTTGGTCCGGGGACGGTTCGTCGGCCGACTGGGCCGCGAGCCCGGCAGGCGGATTTGCCAGCGCGCCAAGGAAACCTGCAATGATCACGCTCTTTCGGGCCACGGAACGATAACCCATCACACCACTTTCGCTAATCAAATCCCAATCGAAAAACCCAATTCGGCCCTGCCTGCATGGGCTCTTTTCGACTGGAGAACGCCATTTTTGCGACTCGCCCGCGCCGCCCCAATGGGCCAGTCTCTACACTTGGCCGAAATATGCGATCTTGCCAAGACTCGATCGGGCTCCTACAACACTACCACGGAATTCATCCTCCGTCCGGTGGCCCCCTTCGGCGATTGCGACGGTCCGCAAGCGGCGACACTGCTCATCCGAGTGCTGTTTTCCGAAAGTCGTAGTCAGGACCGGCGCGCACGCAATTCGAACGAGGCGGCGAACGGGGATGTAATGGATGGCTGCTTGGCTGAGCGCCGACTCCGTGCGCGGCGAGCCGGGTGGCGCTGTCCACTATCCTGACGGCGGCCCTCCGACCGCCGCAATTAACTGCCGGGCGGCCAAGTCCGCGCCGGCGCGTCACGACGATGCAAAAGTGTAGGACATGGCCCTTACGTTAGCGAAGAGTCCGAAACAGTCGAGCCGACCGGAAAGCGGTCGCCGCGCTTTTTCGGCCGCGGCCAGTGCCTGCACTTCCCTTCCATCCAGACAAGCCGATCTCTTCCCGACTGCTGCCGCGCGGGCCAATAGCGCCCGCGGAAGGCCGGTCCGGAGTGATCGCGGAGAATTCAGGCAATGGCCAACAAGATGCTTATCGATGCCGCCCACCCCGAGGAAACACGGGTCGTGGTTTTGCGCGGCAATCGGGTCGAAGAGTTCGATTTTGAGTCTGCCAGCCGAAAGCAGCTGCGCGGAAACATCTATCTAGCGAAAGTCACGAGGGTCGAGCCGTCGCTGCAGGCGGCATTCGTCGACTACGGCGGGAATCGGCACGGTTTCCTCGCTTTTTCGGAAATCCACCCCGATTATTACCAAATCCCGGTCGCCGACAGGCAGGCGCTGATCGAAGCCGAGGAATTCGAGCAGGCGGAAGCCGACGCGCGCGCCGCGGAACTCGATGACCTGGCAAGTGGGAGCGACGGCGCGTCTTCCGCCGATACCGCCTCTGACGGCACAACCGCCCGCCCAGACGAGCCAGCCGGCGGCGACGAGACTCAGGACGGAGAGATAGCGGTCGAGGATTTGTCGGCATCCGACCAGCCGATCGACGAGCCGACGACGCCGGAGTTGCTGCCCGAGTCGACCGGGCTCGGCGATGCCGTGGTCAGCGCCCAACTCGAGGACGCGGAGATCGAAGCGGTAAATGAAGATGGTGCCGCCGACTCAGTCTCGGGCACCAGCGACCGAGCAGACGAGCCGAGCGACAATTCCGAGGAGATCGTCAGCGACGACAGCGTCGAGTCGGTCGGCGCCGAAGATGCCCTCGAAGAGGTTCCGGAGCGGAAGAGGCCGCGCATCAAGCAGTACAAGATCCAGGAAGTCATCAAGCGCCGGCAGGTGCTGCTCGTCCAGGTGGTCAAGGAGGAGCGGGGCAACAAGGGCGCGGCGCTGACCACCTACCTGTCGCTTGCCGGCCGGTATTCGGTGCTCATGCCCAACACCGCCCGCGGCGGCGGCATATCCCGCAAGATCACCTCACCCGCGGACCGCAAGCGCCTCAAACAGGTGGCAACCGATCTGGACGTGCCGGAAGGCATGGGTGTGATCCTGCGCACGGCCGGTGCCAGCCGCACCAAGGCCGAAGTCAAGCGCGACTTCGAATACCTGCTGCGGCTCTGGGAAAACGTTCGCGAACTCACCCTGGAGTCGAGCGCACCGACGCTCGTCTACGAAGAGGGCAGCCTGATCAAGCGGTCGATACGCGACCTTTACAACAAGGACATCGACGAAGTCGTCGTCGCCGGCGACGACGCCTATCGCGAGGCCAAGGACTTCATGCGCATGCTGATGCCCAGCCATGCGAAGAACATCAAACCCTATCGAGACAAGCAACCGCTGTTCGCCCGTTCCGGCATCGAGGCGCAACTCGACGCCATGTTCTCACCCCAAGTCACACTTCGCTCGGGCGGCTACATCGTCATCAACCAAACCGAGGCCTTGGTGTCTATCGACGTGAACTCGGGTCGTTCGACCCGTGAGCACAATATCGAAGATACCGCTCATCAGACCAATCTCGAGGCGGCTGACGAGATTGCCCGCCAGCTCAGGCTGCGCGATCTCGCCGGTCTCGTCGTCATCGACTTCATCGACATGGAGGAGAAGCGCAACAACCGCTCCGTCGAGCGCAAGCTGAAAGAGGCGCTTAAGAATGATCGAGCGCGGATCCAGGTCGGACGCATCTCGCATTTCGGGCTGCTCGAAATGTCGCGGCAGCGCATCCGCACCGGAGTGCTCGAGTCGACCACGACCGCATGTCCGGCTTGCCAAGGCACCGGCCACATCAGGGCACCCGCCTCGGTGGCACTGCACGTGCTCCGTTCACTCGAGGACCAGCTTCTTCGCGGCGTTACTCATCATCTTATGGTCCGCACGCGAACTCCGGTCGCGCTGTACATCCTAAATCAGAAGCGGGCTCACCTGTCCGAGCTCGAGCAGCGGTTCGGCCTCGATATCGCAGTACTGGCAGACGAATTGATCGCCAGCGGATCCCACTTCCAGATCGAACGCGGCGAGCCGGTCGAAGTCCGCGAGGCACCGCCGACCTCGGTCCAGCCCGACTCGGTCGCCTTGGAGGACGAGGAAGAGGTAGCCGATCGCGGGACCGCCGCCTTTGCTGAGGAACGCGATGGCGTCCAGGAACGTGGCGAGGCGGACGAATTGGGCGGCCGCCGGCGCCGACGTCGTCGCCGGCGCAAAGGCAGCGAGGCAACCGCAGCGGCCGAGTCGACCGGCACCGAGGCACCGGACGAAGAGCAGCCGGATGACGGCGAACCGTCTGATGACGCCGATCGGGAACAGCGTGCCGACGCCGACGGCGGCGATGATGGTAGACAGCGCAAACGTCGCCGCGGGCGCCGCGGCGGACGGCGTAGCCGCCGGGGTCGTGGTGAAGGGAGCGCCGGGACGTCCGACGACGGCCAAAACGAAGACATGAGCCCAGCGGCGTTAGCCACATACGGTAGCAATGACGTCTTCGCCGACCCCTATGAAATCGACACGACCCCGGTGATGGAACCTAGACCGCGGCAGGAGCCTGAAGAGGCGGCGGCGAATGGCGACGAGTCGGCAAGTGCCGGCGAGTCGGAGTTGCCGGCACCGGCGTCGCCAACGTTCTCGGAGGCAGACCGGATTGGTCCGGTCTCTTTCCGCCCGGACGATATCGCCGAGTCGACCAGCGCGCCCCAGCCGCTCGATAATACATTTGGCGACCAGACTCCGGCGACGGTGAGTGAAGACGAAGATCAGAGCGACGATGGCCGTCCCAAGCGAAGCGGCTGGTGGCAGCGCCGCTCCTTTTTCTGACCGGGGTGAAACGAGAGAGACCATGAAGCGTATGCTCACCGATATCTTTACGTGGTGGAACGGCGTGACAATAGGCACGCGGTTCTGGACCTGGCGCAAGGGTGAGTTCGTTGGCGAGGACGAATTTGGCAATCGCTACTACCGCGAACGCAACGGCGATCGTCGCTGGGTGATCTACAACGGTCCGGTCGAAGCCTCCGCTATTCCGCCGGGATGGCATGGTTGGATTCACCATCGGCTCGACGCGCCGCCGGGCTCCTATCAACTCCGCGACTGGGAAAAGCCGCATGAGCCGAACCTGACCGGAACGCCCATGGCTTATCGCCCCAGGGGATCGATTCTTCGTGCCGCCGAGCGGCCGAAGAGCGACGGCGAGTATGAGGCCTGGACACCATAGTTGACCGCCGGCCGCGTTCGATAGGATCGCTTGTCTAGCCCGATCGTCCGACGTCCTTGCCGACCGATTCGCCGGCGACGATTTCGCATTGTTTGCGGGAATCTGGCGCCGCGGCCATAGATTTCTCCCCAGGATTCACCGGGAATCCGCAAGATTTTGCGGTTCGATAAATTTGATCGTCAATTTCTTGACGCCTTCCGGAGACTCAGACTAGCGTCACTCCAGCGTCACAGTTCGACGTTCCGGGCCCCTCGGCGCCGGGTTTTTTTCAAAAAGAGTATGCAAGCGTTGGTTTGAGCGGGCGAGCGGTTTTCCGGTCGCGCGGGCGGGTTCTCATTGCCGCGTTCTCGGCCAGTTTTTTGAGTGGAAGCGCTCCAGAATTCGGCTGACAGACGCGCTTGTAAACACTATATTTAGTGTTTCGACCGCATAGTAGACACAACATGCTCCGGATCTAACCGGGGCGGGTTGGGAAGGCGTAAAATAGGTGGAGGCGCCGAATCCTGGGTTACCAGTATGCGCGCTGAGGATGACAAGTGCGCGACAAGCGCGAAAAGCGGGGCAGACGATGCGAATTGAACGCCGTTACACGACAGAGGGACAATCGCCCTATGCCGGGATCGAGTTCCGGACGACCAGGAGCGAGATTCGCAATCCGGACGGCTCCGTCGTCTTCAAGCTCGAGGGCATCGAGGTGCCGGCCGGCTGGAGCCAGGTCGCCGGCGACATCATCGCTCAGAAATATTTTCGCAAGGCCGGCGTGCCGGCACGCCTGAAGAAGGTCGAGGAGAACGACGTTCCCTCCTTCCTGTGGCGCTCGGTCGCCGATGAGGCGGCGCTGGCGACATTGCCGGAAAGCGAAAAGTTCGTCTCGGAGCACGACTCGCGCCAGGTCTTCGACCGGCTGGCCGGAACCTGGACCTATTGGGGCTGGAAGGGCGGCTATTTCGATTCGGATGCGGACGCGCGGGCCTTTTTTGACGAACTGCGCTTCATGCTGGCGACCCAGAAGGTGGCGCCAAACTCGCCGCAGTGGTTCAACACAGGTCTGCACTGGGCCTACGGCATCGACGGGCCGAGCCAGGGCCACTATTACGTCGACCACCGCACCGGGCGGGTGCACGCCTCAGAAAGCGCTTACGAGCATCCCCAGCCGCACGCCTGCTTCATCCAGTCGGTCGCCGACGATCTCGTCAACGACGGCGGGATCATGGACCTATGGGTGCGCGAGGCGCGGCTGTTCAAATACGGCTCGGGCACCGGATCGAACTTCTCGAAGCTGCGCGGCGAAGGCGAAAAGCTCTCCGGCGGAGGCAAATCCTCCGGCCTGATGTCGTTCCTCAAGATCGGCGACCGCGCCGCCGGTGCCATCAAGTCGGGCGGCACGACGCGGCGCGCCGCCAAGATGGTAGTGGTCGACATCGACCACCCTGACATCGAGCAGTACATCAACTGGAAGGTGACCGAGGAGCAGAAGGTCGCCGCGCTGGTTACCGGCTCCAGGACCGTCTCGCACCATATGAAGGCGATCATGAAGGCCTGCGTCAACTGCGTCGGCTCGGGCGACGATTGCTTCGACCCGGGCAAGAACCCGGCGCTGAAGCGCGAGGTCCGCGCCGCCAAGAAGGCGCAGGTGCCGGAGAACTACATTCGCCGCGTCATCCAGTTCGCCCGCCAGGGCTACACCGAGATCGAATTCCCGATCTACGACACCGACTGGGATTCGGAAGCCTACCTGACCGTCTCCGGCCAGAACTCGAACAACTCGGTGCGGGTCACCGACGATTTCCTCGAGGCGGTCGAACGCGACCGCGACTGGGACCTGGTCGGCCGCATCACCGGCAAGGTCACCAAGACGATCAAGGCACGCGAGCTGTGGGAGCAGGTCGGCTACGCCGCCTGGGCGTCGGCCGATCCCGGCATCCAGTTCCACACCACCATCAACGACTGGCACACCTGCACCGCATCGGGGCCGATCATCGCCTCAAATCCCTGCTCTGAGTACATGTTCCTCGACGACACCGCCTGCAATCTGGCGTCGCTGAACCTTCTCCAGTTCCGCCGGCTGTCGAACGACTTCGACATCGAAGCCTTCGAGCATGCCGTCCGGCTGTGGACCGTCGTCCTCGAGATTTCGGTGATGATGGCCCAGTTCCCCTCGCGCCGGATCGCCGAGCTTTCCTACGAGTACCGCACGCTCGGCCTTGGCTTCGCCAATATCGGCGGACTCCTGATGTCGTCGGCGATCCCCTACGACTCGCGCGAGGGCCGCGCCATCTGCGGCGCGATCACGGCGCTGATGACCGGCGTCGCCTATGCCACCTCGGCCGAGATGGCGGCCCAGCTCGGTCCCTTCCCCGGCTACGAGCGGAACCGCCAGCCGATGCTGCGGGTCATGCGCAACCACGCCCGCGCCGCCCATGGCGACAGCGCCGGCTACGAAGCGCTGCACGTCAATCCTGTGCCGCTCGACGGCGACGCCTGCCCCGACAAGCGGCTGGTCGAGCATGCTCGAAGAGCCTGGGACCGGGCCGTCGCCGAAGGCGAGCGGCACGGCTACCGCAATGCCCAGACCAGCGTCATCGCGCCGACCGGCACCATCGGCCTGGTCATGGACTGCGATACCACCGGCATCGAGCCCGACTTCGCCCTGGTCAAGTTCAAGAAGCTCGCCGGCGGCGGCTACTTCAAGATCATCAACCGGGCGGTCCCCGATGCGCTCAGGGTGCTCGGCTACGATTCCGCCGCGATCAAGGCGATCGTCGAATATGCCGTCGGCCACGGCAGCCTCGACCGGGCGCCGGGCATCAACCCGACGACGCTCAAGGCCAAGGGCTTCACCGACGAAACCATCGCCAAGATCAATGACTCGTTGCGATCGGCCTTCGACATCAAGTTCGTCTTCAATCGCTGGACCATCGGCGACGAACAGATGACGGCGTTGATGGTGCCCGAGGCGAAATTTGCCGACCCCACCTTCGACCTGCTCTCCCATCTCGGCTTCTCGAAGAAGGACGTCGAGGCCGCCAACATTCATGTCTGCGGGGCGATGACGCTGGAAGGTGCACCGGGCCTCAAGCCCGAGCACCTGCCGGTCTTCGACTGCGCCAGCCCCTGCGGGCGGCTCGGCAAGCGCTTGCTTGCGGTCGAGAGCCACATCCGCATGGTCGCCGCCGCCCAGCCGTTCATCTCCGGGGCGATCTCGAAGACCATCAACATGCCCAACGACGCCACGGTCGAGGACTGCAAGA
>Ga0075327_1000530_pt1 | contig 10848 bp, 10 predicted proteins | sample MayberrySE_Catta_2_FD_120056 | JGI IMG/M metagenome (GOLD analysis project Ga0075327, IMG submission 120056) | Natural and restored wetland microbial communities from the San Francisco Bay, California, USA, that impact long-term carbon... | ecosystem: Environmental > Terrestrial > Soil >...
CCTGGGCCACGGCGTCGAGCTGGCGCGCGAGATCGAGCGAGCGACCCGTCGCGGCACCCGTGAGCGACACCAGCGCCGCGACGGCGACCGCCCAGGCGGTGTCGAGCCCGGCCAGCAGCGCGAGCCCCGCTCCCAACGCGCCGCCGACCAGCGCGCCCGCGAGGGCACCCCACAGGACGCCGGTGCGCGGCGTGCGCTGCCAGCTCACGTCGTACACGCACGCGCTCGCGCCGCGGTGCGCGCAGGCGCTCTCCTCCACGCGCGCGGGCAGCAGTCCGTACAGGGGCGTCATCGCCTCCAGCATCCCGAGTCGCACGCAGCAGAACAGCACGTCCGCGGGCGACGGCTCCGCGGGCCGGAACTCCACCTGCGCCCGTCCCTCCTCGATCTTCGCGGTGGAGAAGCGGTCGCCCACGCGCTCCCGGGCCAGCAGGCCGTCGCAGCGGCGGTAGGCCTTCTCGGGCGTCGCGATCCCCGTGTAGCTGAGGACGAGGCCGATGGCCTGGGGGGCCACCAGGCTGCGGCCGACCCTTCGCGCGAGCTGCGGGCCCACCCCCGCCGCGCGGAAGGCGGCGCGCAGTCGCTCGGTCTCGATCCAGTCGCTGCGCCGGCGCCGCGGCGTGTCGTCGCCCAGCAGGGCTCGCTCGGCCCGGGCCCGGCCGTTGACGTCGCCGGTGGCGGTCAGGACGTCGAGCAGCGCGGCAGCGATCCGGGCGTTGCCGGGCGGCTTGTCGAGATCGCGCATGCAGCCCTTATCGGAACGCGGACGCGAGAAGTGGAGCCCGTCCCGGAGGTTCCGGGGCCCCCTGCCGGGGTCTCCCGGCTCGGCTAGCTGGCGATCCTGCGGATCGCTCGTACGGGCGCCCAAGACTCCGTCTTGGGTCGCTAGGGGCGGTCTGCGTCGCGCAGCAGCGCCAGCAGGAAGTCCCGCTGCTCGGACGCCTCGATGGGCTCCTGCCAGCCCAGGCGGGTGCACAGGGCCTGGGTGGTTCGCTCGAGCACCTCCCGGGCCTTCCAGGTGGGCAGCTCGTCGATGCGCCGCAGGGTCTGCCGCACCAGCCGCAGCTCCACCGGTCCCAGGGCGGCGAGCTGGTCGCGATCGAAGCGGTAGGCGGCGGTGGCGGCGGACGTCCGCCGGGGCTCGATCGGCCGCGCGGGCTCGGCGCGCTCCTCGCGGATCACCAGGGTGCCCGCCGCGTAGTCCCCGAGCCGCCGGACGTCCTTCGAGAGCACCATCGAGACGAGCCCCACGAAGTACTGGGTCGGCAGCATGTCCACCATGCGCACCAGGTTCCGCAGCAGCGACTCGCGCAGGGTGATCGGCATGCCGCCGTCGCGCACGACGCGCAGCCCGATCAGGGCCTTGCCCGGGGAGCGGCCCTGGGTGAGCAGCTCGCACGCGACGAAGTAGCCCCACTGCATCAGGAAGTCGATCGCCACGTACACCGCGAGCATCAGCAGCAGCCAGGGCCCGAAGTCGAGCTCGCCGTGCTCGAGGTCCACCCGGGCCTGGTCGAGCCAATCGCTCACCCGCTGGAGCTGGTCGAGCTCGGCCATCGACATGGCGAAGAAGAGCAGCGACGTCAGCACGATCATCTCGACGATGAAGATGATCCCGAAGTCGATGCTGAAGGCGAGCATGCGGCTCATGGGGCCCGCCACCTGGAGGTCGAGGGCCACCTGCTCGGGCGAGCGGATCACCTGGGAGGCGCCGAGGGACGTCTCGCGCCGCAGGGCCGTGTCGACTCCGGTGCTCGCCTGGCTCATGATCTGCCCCTGGTTGCCGATTTGGTTGCCGATCGACCTGCTTCGGATCCCCGATGCCCGACCCCCACCCGACGCCCGGACGCGCCTCCCTGGAGCTCGAGCGCTTCGAGCGCCTGCTGGAGCGCTGCGAGCGGCTGCGGGCCCGGGGACTGCCCTTCGACGACCTGCGAGACCTCTCGTTCCTGTATCGCCGCCACAGCTCCCGCCTGGCGCGGATGCGGGACCGCCATGCCGACCCCGACGCCGTCCGCCACCTCAACGGACTCTGCGTCCGAGCGTACGCCTTCCTTTACTCCGCCGGCTCCTCCCCGGGAGAACGTAGGCGATGGAGCCGCGAGTACCCCCGACTGCTGCGGGCCACCTGGCGCGCGATCCTGCTGGCGTGGCTCCTGCTGGCCATCGGAGCCACCGTCGGAGGCTCCCTCACCCGCCGCGACCCGGCGGCGCTGTACGCGATGCTCCCGATGGGCTTCGGCTACTCGCCCCAGCGGATCGACCGCCTGTGGGCGTCGGCCGACGCCCGCGCGGCGTTCTTCGAGCGCTCCGAGACGCCCGTGAGCTCGAACGTGCTGTTCGGCTCGCAGCTCTTCACCCACAACACGCGGGTGGGCATCCTGTCCTTCGCGACGGGCATGCTGGCGGGAGTGCCCACCGCCCTGCTGCAGCTCTACAACGGCATGATGCTCGGCTCGTTCGCGAGCCTGTTCCTGCGCGACGACAGCTCGTCGGTGTTCCTGGCCTGGCTGGCGCCCCACGCGGTGCCGGAGCTGACGGCCATCACCCTGTGCTGCGCGGGCGGCCTGGTGCTCGGCGCCGCCGTCGCGGCGCCCGGACGACGGCGACGCCTGGTCGCCCTGCGCGAGGACTCGCTGCCGGCGCTCCTGCTGGTGGCGACCTCGGTGCCGCTGTTCCTGATCGCCGCCCTGACGGAGAGCTTCGTGCGCGAGTCCGCCCTGGGAACGCCGGCGCGCCTCGCGGTGGCCGGCGCGTACACCCTCGTGCTGGCCGTCGCGCACGGGTGGCTGCGCCGGCTCGCGCGCGCCGAGACGGTGGAGACGGGCTGGCTCGCGAGCCTGGCTCACAGGGACCCGTAGCGGAGCGCCAGGTAGCGGTTCAGCACCGGCGCCGTCACCGCCTCGGACACCAGGTCGAGGGTCTGTACCCCCTGCAGGCGCAGCCGGGCCAGGGTCTCCTCGCGCTCCCGCAGCAGGTCGTCGAGCACGATCCGCTCGTAGACGCCGGCGTCGCCCGCCTCGATGCGCTGGAAGCGGCGGTCGCGCAGGGCGACGAGCAGCACCTGGTGGCGGCGCGCCAGCAGGGCCAGGGGCGTGAGCAGCGCGCCGGCGTCCGACTCCGCGAAGTCCGTCAGCACGACCACCAACGAGCGGCGCTGGCGGCGGCCGAGCAGGGTCGTGGCGAGCACCGAGTAGTCGGCCTCGACGAGCCGCGAGTCCACCGGCGCCAGGGCCTCGACGAAGGCGCCCAGGTGCACGCGCCGCGCCCGCGGCTCGAGGAAGAGCCGCCGCTCCCGGTCGAAGACCAGCAGCCCGGCCCGGTCGCCGGCGTGCAGCGCCGACCACGCGAGGGCCAGGGCCGCGTCCACCGCGCAGTCGAGCTTGGTGCGGGCCTGCTCACCGATGCGGCCGCCCATCAGCCGGCTGGCGTCCACGGCGATCACCACGCTGTGGTTGCGCTCGTGCTGGAGCAGGCGCGTGACGAAGCGGCCGCGCCGGGCGGTGGCGGGCCAGTCGATGCGGCGCGGGTCGTCCCCCGTCACGTAGTCGCGCAGGGACTCGAACTCGGTGCCCTCCCCGCGCTGGCGCGCCGGCTTCACACCGAGGGACGACAGCACCCGGCGCGGCGACAGCGCCTCGGGCACCAGGTAGCGGCGGGTGTCGGGATACACCCGGACGACCTCTCCCGCCGCCGCCACGACGCTGCGGCGCAGCAGCCCCAGGGGCGCCGACTCGAGGGCGGCAACGGGACCCAGGGTGCGGTCGCCGCGCACCCGCGGCGCCACGCGATACGCGAGGGTCTTCGTCTCGCCCGGGGCCAGGCGCACCGCCTCGAAGCGGGGGTCCTCGGGCGCCAGGTCGTGGGGCAGCTCGTCGAAGACGTCTGCCCGCACCGGCCGGCGCCGGGGGTTGTGCACGGAGATGCGCAGCTCGCCCTGGCCGCCCACCTGGAGGCGCGCCCGGGCGTCGCGGGTCAGGGCGAGGGTCGGCCCGACGCGCAGCGACACCGCGTCGGCCAGCACCGCTGCCACCAGCGAGACGCCGCCGACGAAGACCGCCCAATCGAGGGCCGGCACGACGACGCTCGCCGCGGCCGCGCCCACCCACAGCGCCGTGGCCGCCAGCAGGCGGTCGTCGGGCGAGAGCCGCAGCCTCACCGCGGGACGGTCACGGTCCGCAGCGTGCGCTCGAGCGCGCCGTCCGCCGTCAGCCCCTCCACCTCCGACGCGGGATCGAGCAGCACCCGGTGGCGCAGGGCCGGGTAGAACACCGCCTGGACGTCCTCCGGCAGCACGTAGTCGCGACCTTCGAGGGCCGCCTGGGCCTTGGCGGCCCGCAGCAGCAGCAGCCCGGCGCGCGGCGACGCCCCCAGCGCGAACTGGAAGTCGGCGCGCGTGGCGCGCACGAGGTCCGACACGTAGGCGACGATCTCGTCGCGCACGATCACCCTGCGCACCAGCTCGCGGCTGCGCGCGAGATCTTCGGCGGCGAGCACCGGCTCGATCGCCGGGGACGGCCGCTCGACGTCGCCGGCGTGGTGCATGGCGAGCAGGCTGCGCTCGCTCTCCTCCGGCGGATAGTCGACCACGATCTTGAACAGGAAGCGGTCGAGCTCCGCCTCCGGCAGGGGATAGGTGCCCTCCTGCTCCACCGGGTTCTGGGTCGCGAAGACGGTGAACCACTCGCCGAGCGGGTGGCGCACCCCGTCCACCGTCACGAAGGACTCCTGCATGGCCTCGAGCAGGGCGGCCTGGGTCTTCGGTGAGGCGCGGTTGATCTCGTCGGCGAGCAGCAGGTCGGTGAAGACGGGTCCCGGGCGGAAGTGGAACTCGGCCACCCGCGGATCGAACACCGAGGTGCCGAGGATGTCGCTCGGCATCAGGTCCGGCGTGAACTGGACCCGGCCGAAGCGGATCCCGAGGGCGCTCGCGAGCGTGCGCACCAGCAGCGTCTTCGCGACACCGGGCACCCCCTCGATCAGGCTGTGACCGGAGCACAGCAGCGTGATCACCGCCAGGCGCACGGCCTCGTCCTGGCCGACCACCACCTCCGCGATGCGGCGGCGCAACGCCTCGTAGCGCTCGAGGACGGGAGTCAGGTCCAGGGAAGCAGCTTCGCTCAATGGGTCACCTCCACCACCAGGGCGTCGAGCTCCCGGACCGCCGTCTCGAGGTCCGCCGCGCTCGCCGCCTGTCGGTCCTCCCGCAGCCACGCGACGCGCGCTCCCGCCTTGTGGTCGCGCTCGATGCGGTCGGCCAGGGCCAGACGGCTCACCTCCTGTGGCAGCCCGAGATGCCGGCGGATCCTCGAGGCCGTCAGCTCACGGTAGCGCTCGAAGACGCGGGCGTGGTCCCGGGTGCCCGCGTACAGGGCCGCCATCGAGGTCACGTAGGTGTCGAGGGTGGGGGTCGCGGGGTCGAACTCCTGCACGCGCCGCGGCGGCAGGGCGTTTCCGCGCCACGCGTAGAGCAGGCCGAGCAGCGCGAGCCCCGCGTAGACGGGCCAAGCGGCGGAGCTGGCGATGTAGCGGAACGCGCTCGTCTCGGGCAGGAAGCCGTGCTCGCGCTCGTCGAAGCGCGGCGCCCCGTAGGCGAGGGCGACGTCGACCACCAGGGGCGCCGAGTCGAGCTGGTCGAGCCAGCGGTTGTGGGCGAAGCCCGAGTCGGCGACGACGACCAGGCGTCCTTCGCCCAGGGAGCGCGACAGCACGAAAGGCCGGGCCGCCCCCGCGTCCGACGACGCGCGCGCCGACACCGCCCAGTCGTAGGTCGCGGCGAACACGTAGGGGTCGCCGATCGGGATGCGACGCGCGCCCCGGGTGAGCGGGCCCTCGACGACGGCGAAGCTCGGGCCGCCCTGCGCGGCGGCGCCGTCCGACCCCGACAGCCGCACGCGTTCGGGCAGCCCGACGCCGGCCACGGCGTCGCAGGCGACGAGGTCCTCCTGGGCGGGACCCACGGGCCCGCCGGGGTCCGCGGACTGCAGCCACACCACCGCCGTGCCGCCGGCGCGGATCCAGTCTCCCACCGGCCAGGCGACGTCCGCGGGGTCGAGCACGTCCACCTCGCCGCCGCGCGCGATGCGTCCGTCGCACACGCCGACGGGATCGATCCACCACAGCGGTCCGACGTCGTCGAGACGCCGCCCCGATTCGAAGCTCCGGCCCCGGGAGAGGTCCGACTCGGCCAGCAGCTCGTAGGCGGCGCCGTGGCCACTGCCCGCCTTGCCGAAGCTCGACACCGTGAGCGGCGACGGCTTCGCCGGCCACAGGAAGCTCAGGATCGACAGCGCGAACAGCAGCGCGACGAACAGGACGGTCCTGCGACTCATCGGCTCTCCGGCAGCGCCGTGAGGTCGGCGTGCAGGGCGCGCCAGTCGGCGTACAGGTCGGAGTCCCCCACGCGGTCCCGGAACCAGCTCGCTTCGAGGCGATCGAGCAGGCCCAGGAAGCGCTCCCGCAGCGCGACCGGCAGGCGCGTCTCGCCGAGCCGGCGCCGCAGGGTGCGGTTGGGGTCCGAGCGCTCGAGCTCGAGCCAGCGCTTGCGCAGCAGGATCTGCAGGGACGCGAGCTGGGCGCAGTGGGCCGCCTCGACGAAGCGCCCCCCGCGCGCGAGGTCCTCGGCGTCGGCCATCCAGTCGCCGGTGTCCACCGCGGCGGGGACGTCTGCTGCGGCCTCCGCCCGGCGCTCCCGCACCTCGCGGACCACCCGGGCGACACCCATCCCGAGGGCCGCCAGCACCGCCAGCGCGAGGGCCAGCCGCAGCAGCACCACCAGGGCGTCGTCTCCGAACGCCAGGCCCACGCCGCTCCGCACGCCCTCCCAGAAGCCGTCCCACAGGTCGACGAGCCAGGTCGGCGCGAGGTCGGCCAGGCCGCGGAGCCAGGCCGCCACCACCTCCACCAGGTCGTCCAGGGCCGTCGGCGGACGCCGGTAGGCGTCGTACTCGGGCCGCGACAGGATCTCCGCCGCCAGCTCGCGCGCGCGCTCGTCGGTCACCGGCTGCCGGATCTCCGCCGCATCAGCGCAGGGGCGCCGCGCTGGGCGCGCGACCCTCGACGAGCTGCGCCAGGTGCTCGAGATCGAAGGACTCGGTCCGGCAGCGCACGTCGAAGTAGGCGATCACGGTGGTCGCGTAGAGGTAGGCCTGGCACAGGGCCTGGACGCCGCCCCACACGAGCACGCCCAGGACCGGAATCGATCCCACCATGAACTGCGCGCCGGTCGGTCCCACCAGCAGCAGCATCCACACGACGACGCCGATCCCGGTGATCTGCCCGACCCGCGCCCACACCAGGGCGGCGGTGCGGGCCACCGCCTCGAAGAGCGAGAGCTTCTCCAGCACCACCACCGCGGCGAGCACGCCGGGCACCAGCAGCAGCAGTCCGCCCAGGGCGAAGGCGGCCGGGACGCCCAGCACGAACAGCAGCACGAGCAGCCCGATCCCGAGCGCCGAGTCCCGCAGCAGCGCCGCGCCGCCGACCACCAGCATCGCGATGGCGAAGACCACGATGAACGTGGCGACGAACAGCACGATCGTGAAGATCACGTAGGTGATCATCAGCGGAACCATCCGGGCGAGCCCGCGCCGCAGGCAGTCCGCGATGTCGATCTCGTTGCCCAGGTAGGCGTCGCTCACCGCCGCCGTGATGGCGCCGATCACGATCGGCATCAGGATCAGCATCAACAGCATGTAGACGCCGATCGCCACCAGGAAGGTCGCACCGATCTCGGGAATCTCGCCGCTCTGGAGCGCGAACGGATCGAACATCCAGTCGAACTGCGAGAAGAAGAGGACGGTCGGGGCCTGGGCGATGGCGTTCAGCGCGAACAGGGGGCCGAAGTGGTTCTTCAGGATCTGGAAGCCCGCGTCCAGGGTCTCGGCCAGGGACAGGGGCCGGATCTCGTAGGCCCCGGTCGGGTGGCTCTCACTCATGCGGTCGTCCTCCCGTCCCTCCATCGGACGGCTGGGACCAGATCTCGAGGGAGGCGAGGGCCGCCTGGAACCACGGCTGCCAGGCCTTCTCGAGGTCCGCCGGACACGACGACAGGATCACCATCACGCGTCCGTCCCCCAGCTCGACGAAGTAGAAGTCCAGGGCCAGCCGCCCGCTGGGATCCTCGACCGCGATCTCCAGGGTCCGCCGACCGGCCACCACCAGGGGGGCACTGTATCGCCTCCAGGTGTTCGCGAAGAGCCCGTCTCCGAAGCGCGCCAGATACGCCTCGATCGTCGGGTAGGGCGACACGAACACCTCGAGGGATGCATCGTGGTCCCAGATCGGGCCGTTGGCGGCGAACAGGCCGCGGGCGTGGGCCGCCCGCATCCAGCCCGCCGGGACGTGGATCTCGAAGCCGAGGCCCGGATCGACGTGGGGCGAGTACGACAGCTGCGCGGCGCCGCTGGGCGGGCCGGGATCGGGCCGCGGGGCGGGGCCGTCGGGCTGCACGTGGCCGTAGTGCGTGCCGTTCGGCAGCCGGTAGAGGGAGACGAACGAGTTGACGTCCGAGTCCGACAGGCCGCGTGCAGCCACCCGCTCGCCCAGCACCCTGTACATCAGGTCCGTCGGGATCGGGCTGTGGCCGAGCATGCCGAGGGCGTGGCCGACTTCGTGGAGCGCGATCGCCTCCACCTGGGCGGACGTGAGCAGGCCGTACTCGTCGGCCGCGTACACGCGGGCCTCCGGCACGGTAAAGCTCACCTGCATGCGCTCCGAGTCCGGGTCCCAGCCCTGGGGCTGGCAGGCGCGCGACAACGCCTCGGTCACGCCGAGCACCCGCAGCTCGGGCTCGGGGCTCGGCGCGCGTTCGGCCAGGATGCGCAGCCGGAAGCGCGCCTGCCGCGGGTCCTCGACCCGCCGGAAGGAGACGAGGCCCTCGAGGTCCTCCTCCCAGGCGTCGAGGGCGCGCGCCACGGCCCGGGTGAAGTGGACGGGATCCACCGGATCGAACTCGTTCTGCAGGGCGTCGGGGATCGCCTCGGTCTCGATGTGGACGGGCAGGGGCATGCTCTCGTCGGGCCAGCGGCAGAAGAGGAGCAGGTCGCCGGTGGCCGGATCCGCCGGCTTGCGGTGCACCATGAAGGGCAGGTAGTTCGGCTCGAGCAGGTCGGGATAGGCCTCGCGGAAGGCCATGTAGTCCCGGCGGTCCGGCCGGTAGGGCTCGCTCGAGAGCTGCGGCCCGCGCTCGGCCCCGAAGCCCGCGCAGCCCGCCGCCAGGGCGAGCGGGACGAGCCACGGGGCGCGCGGCCGGCGTCTCAACGCCGCGGGGCCCGGCCCCGGGCCTGGAGCGCGCGTCGCGCGGTCTCCTCGTCTTCCTTCTGGCGCAGCGCCGCGCGCTTGTCGTAGGTGTGGCGACCCCGGGCCAGCGCCAGCTCCACCTTGGCGCGACCGTCCTTGAAGTAGATCGACAGCGGCACCAGGGTGTTTCCGCGCTCCGCCACGCGCCCCTCGAGCTTCGAGATCTGGGCGCGGTGCAGCAGCAGCTTGCGCTCGCGGGTCGGGTCGGACGGGTTGCCCCGCGACGCCGGCTCGTAGGGCGAGATGTGGAGCTGCTGGAGGAGGACCTCCCCGCGGCGGATCACCGCGAAGGACTCGCGGAGGTTCGCGCGTCCCTCCCGCAGCGACTTCACCTCCGGTCCGTAGAGGGAGATCCCGGCCTCCAGGGTCTCGAGGATCTCGTAGTCGTGGCGAGCCCGGCGATTCGTCGCCACCGGTCGCGAACCGGGGGCCTTCTTCGCCTTGGACTTCCCCGCCACGGCCGGATGCTAGCCGGTGGACTCGGCGGCGGCCCGCGCCGCTAGCTGCGGTCTGGCGACCTTGCGTCGTCGCCTGTCTCCCCAAGACTCCGTCTCGGGTCGCTCTCCTAGTCGCGCATGCGGTTGTGGTCGTCGACGAACACCCGGCGGGCGGTCCACTCCCGGGCCTCCCGGTCGTCGACGTCGACGAAGCTCGCGATGATGACCTTGTCGCCGGGCTTCATCAGGTGGGCGGCGGCGCCGTTGATGCAGATCTCGCCCGAGCCGCGCTCGCCCTCGATCACGTAGGTGCTGAGGCGGTTGCCGTTGGTGCAGTCCCAGATGTCCACACGCTCGTAGGGCAGCAGGTCCGCGGCTTCCAGCAGGTCCATGTCGATGGTCACGCTGCCCTCGTACTCGACGTTGGCCTCGGTCACCGTGGCGCGGTGGATCTTGGACTTGAGCATGGTGCGGGTCATGGGGGTCTCCAGGGAGAGTCGGCAGCGGGCCCTGCGCCCTAGGCCGACTCCAGCAAGAGGCGGTTGTCGATCAATCGCACCGGGGCGCCCTCCCCCGACGGATCGGGGTCGAACTCGACGGCGAGGGCGAGCAACGTGCAGCCCGGGAGCCGTTCGGGTGCGGGCTCCAGGCTGTCGGGATCCCGCAGCTCCGCGTAGTCGAGGCTGGCCCGGGGGACCGCCCGGATGGCGTCGCGCACCCCGGCCAGCAGCACCGCCGAGCGGCGCTCGCCCGCGGCCGCGGAGGCCTCGGCGGCGTCGAGCGCGCGGACGAGGGCCACGGCGTTGCGGCGCGCCTCGGGGCCGAGGCGCACGTTGCGGCTCGACAGCGCCAGGCCGTCGGGCTCCCGGACGATCGGAGCGGCCACGATCTCAACGTCGCAGCCGAGGTCGCGCACCATGCGCCGCACCACCGCCACCTGCTGGAAGTCCTTCTGGCCGAACACCGCGTAGTGGGGCTTGGCGGCCAGGAAGAGCTTCGACACCACGGTCGTCACGCCGCGGAAGTGCCCCGGTCGCGACGCGCCGCACAGCGGCTTCGTCAGGTGCTCGACCTCCACCCAGGTCTGGGCGCCTTCCGGGTAGACGTCCGC
>Ga0075327_1000531_pt1 | contig 10830 bp, 4 predicted proteins | sample MayberrySE_Catta_2_FD_120056 | JGI IMG/M metagenome (GOLD analysis project Ga0075327, IMG submission 120056) | Natural and restored wetland microbial communities from the San Francisco Bay, California, USA, that impact long-term carbon... | ecosystem: Environmental > Terrestrial > Soil > Wetlands...
CCCGAGGAGTACGCGATCTCGCTCGAGAGCGTCGCCATGCTCTCGTACTCCTATTGGCAGAGCCGGTACGGAGGAGACCCCGGCGTCCTCGGCCAGCCGTTGGGCTCGGCGTTCTCCTCGGACGGTCCGCGCCGCACCATCGTCGGCGTCCTTCCGGAGGGATTCACGCCTCCGGAGACATTTTTCCCCGCCGGCGAGACGCCGAGCGTCTACGGACCTCTTCCCCTCGCGGACGCTGGGCCGGGCCGCATCGCCATCTTCAGCGTGCGCGCGCTCGGACGTCTCGCGGCAGGCGTCACGGTCGAGCAGGCTCGGGCCGAAGCCGAGGCGGTCTTCGGGGAGATCGAGGGCGAGGTCGCCAACCTCCCGGCAGGACCAGGCGGCGGACGCCGCGGTATCGGCGTCAACGACCTGCACGCCCAGACGGTGGGTCCGACGGGTCGCACGCTCTGGATCTTCCTCGGCGCCGCGGGCCTTCTCCTCGCGCTCACGGCGATGAACGCGGCTACGCTCGTGCTGGCGCGGGCGCTCGACCGCACCCAGGAGCTCGGCGTGCGCGTCGCCCTGGGCGCGGGACGCCGGCGCGTCGTGCTCCTGCTCCTCAGCGAAGCCGTGCTGCTCGCGGCCGTGGGCGGAGCGCTCGGTGTCGCGCTCGCGTTCGGTGGGGTCGGGACCTTCCTCCGCTACGCGCCGGGGTCGATTCCGCGCCTCGATACGGTGGCCGTGGACGGCCGCGTGCTCGCCGTCTCCGCGCTCATGACCCTCGGCACCGCCGTCGTGGCGGGCCTCTTCCCCGCGCTCCGCATGACGTCCCGCGCGCCCTGGGAGCGTCTCCAGGGCCGGGGGCGCACCGTTGCCGAGTCGGACTCGGGGCTACGGACCACCCTGGTCGGCGGGCAGATCGCGCTCGCCGTGGTGCTCCTCTCCGGGGCGGGCCTGCTCTTCGGCTCGTTCCTGCGCCTGCGCGCGATGGACGCGGGCTTCGAGCCGGACGGCCTCGTCGTGGCCAGCGCTTCGCCGCGTGGGCAAGTGCGCATCATGATCGGCCCGGGCCAGTCGCCGTCCGCCATCCAGATCGAGCGCGTCTGGGATCCCGCGCTCGAGGCACTCTCGGCCGTTCCTGGCGTCGCGGCTGTGGCCGGCGCGAACGTCCTTCCCTTCCAGGCGCCCAACTGGGCACCGCAGCTGCTCCTTCCCGGCGACGGGCCGGAGGTGGTGCGCGAGGGGATCGCCGGGTACGTGGTCACCCCGGGCTACCTCGAGACGATGGGCACACGGGTGGTCGAGGGGCGTGGCATCGAGGCCACTGACGGGCCCGACGCCGAGAGGGTGATCGTCGTCAACCAAGCGTTCGTCCGCACACAGCTCGGCGGTGGGGACGCGTTGGGCACGCTCGTGCGGAGGACCACCGTCGAGGGACTGGGACGGGCCGGCGTCGAGGCGTCGATGCGCATCGTGGGCGTGGTCGAGGACGTCGTCCAGGCCCGGGCCGAGGACGGAGCGCAGCCTGCGGTCTACCTCCCCTACCGGCAGGCGGACTTCCCACAGCTCGGGGCGATGTGGTCGGTCCTGCGCGCGCAGGGTACGGCGGAGTCCGTCGTGCCGGACGTGCGTGCGGCGCTCGTCGCCTCCGGCGGGTTCGCGCAGGACGTGGAGACCATGGCGAGCCGCATGGCCGAGAGCCGCGCCACGCCGCGCTTCCAGGCGCTGCTCATCGGCGCGTTCGCGCTGGTGGCGATGCTGCTCGCCGCGGTGGGCCTGCACGGCTCGCTCGCCCACTCGGTCCGGCGGCGTCAGCGCGAGCTCGGCGTGCGCATGGCCCTCGGGGCCGATCGCGTTTCCGTGCTGCGCATGGTGCTCGTCCAGGGGATGCGCGTGTCGCTGGTCGGTCTCGCCCTCGGCCTCGTGGGAACGCTCGCGCTCTCGAGGGTGCTCGCGGCGTTCCTCTACGACATGGAGCCGTACGATCCCCTGACGCTTCTGGGCGTCGCCGCCGTGCTCGCGGCGGTGAGCGCGGTCGCCTGCCTGGCGCCCGCACGTCGGGCGACGGCCATCGACCCGGTGCGCGTGCTGAGCTCGGACTGACAATCGCTCGCGGCACCCGCGCGCTCTGCGTCGCGGGCTACTCCGTGCGCATCGACGTCACGGGGTCGAGTCGCGCCGCGCGCCTCGCCGGCACGTAAGCCGCGGTCAGCCCGACGCAGAACAGCGCCGCGCTCGTCGCGACGAACGTGAGGGGGTCGATCGCCTCGACCCCGAACAGGAGCCCCTGGAGCACGCGGGTCAGGGCGGCCGCCCCGAGAAGGCCGATGATGAGGCCGACGAGCTGCGTGCGCGCGCCCTCCCGCACGACCATCCCGAGGACCTGACGCGCTTCGGCTCCGAGCGCCATGCGGACGCCGATCTCCTGGGTCCGCTGCGCCACGGAGTACGAGAGCACTCCGTAGAGCCCCACGGCTCCGAGCACCAGCGCGAGAAGAGCCGCGATGCCGAGCGTGAACATGGTGAACGAGAGCTCGACGACCGAATCCGTCACGATCTCGTCCATGGTCTTCATGTCGGCGAGCGGCAGGTCCGGGTCGAGCTCCCACACGGCGGCGCGCACGGCCGCCGCCAACGAGGACGAAGGGACGCCCTCCACGATGTACGAGGCGGCACGGACATCCCCTAGCTCCCCGTCCGGGCTCACCATGGGATAGTAGACCATGGGCCTCGGCTCCTCGCGCAGGCTCTCCTGCGCGACGGGCTGGACGACGCCGACGACCGTGAGCCAACCGTCGCCGTCCCCGCTCACGCGGATCCTCTGCCCGAGCGCGCTTCCGGCCGGCCAGAAGCGGTCCGCCACGGCGGTGCTCACCACCACCGAGCCCGTCTGGTCGACGTTGTCCGAGCGCGTGAGCGTGCGTCCCTCACGGACGCGCATCCCGAGCGCCTCCATGTAGGTCGGACCCACGAAGGCGTAGTGGAGCATCGGCGGGAGCTCGCCGGGCTCGGTCGGGTCGCTCTCGATGTCGAACGCGGTGCCCGACGAAGCCGTGAGGGGCAGAGCGTTGCCGACGCCCACCGAGCGCACGCCGGGAAGCCCGGAGAGGAGCTCGCTGAGGCGCTCATGGAAGGCCGTCACGTCAGCAGTCCCTGGATAGCGGGCCTCCGGAAGGTACACGCCGAAAGTGAGTCGGTCCGCGCTCTCGAAGCCCTTGTCCGCCGTGAGGATCTTCTGGAAGCTCCGCACCAGCAGCCCCGAGCCGACCAGGAGCACCAGCGCGAGGCCCGTCTGCGCGACGACCAGCAGCCGGCGGCCGGTCCCACGACTGGGGCTCGTGCTCCCCCTGCCTCCTTGCCGGAGCGCGCCGAGCGCCTCGGTGCGCCCGAAGCGCACGAGGGGCCCCGCGCTGAACAGCGCGGTGGACAGGACGGCCAGGCCCGCCGCGAAGAGCAGCACCGTCGCGTCGACGCCCACCTCGTCCAGCCTCGGGATCTGGGGCGGTGCCTTCGCCAGCACAAGCGGAACGGCGATCCACGCGACGAGGACGCCGAGCGCCGTCCCCGCCGCCGCGACGACCGCGCTCTCGGTGAGCGCGTAGCGCGCGAGGGCCGACCGCGTGGCGCCCACGGCTACGCGCACGGCGGTCTCACGTCGGCGAACCTCCGAGCGGATGAGCACGAGGTTGGCGACGTTCGCGCACGCGATGAGCAGGACGAATCCGACGGTTCCCAGGAGGATCCAGAGCGGCTCCTGCAGGTCTCCGACGAGGTCCTCCTTCATGGAGCGAACGACCGGCGCGTACCCGCCCGACTCAAGGAACGCCACGTAGTTGGAGCCATCCGTCCCCCCGGCGAGCAGCGTCTCCTTGAAGCGCGTGACGATCGCCACGAGGCTCGCCTGCGCGGCTTCGGGGGACGAGCCGGGCGCGAGCCTGGCGACGGCCGGGTAGCCGAACGACCCCTGGTTGGCGTTCTCCGGGTCCATGCCGAGCGGCACCCAGAAGTCGACATCGCCCGGAAAGTCGAAGCGCTCGGGCATCACGCCCACGATCTCTCGCGAGCGCCCGTCCACGCGGAGCGTCCTGCCGACGACATCGGTCCCGCCCCCGAAGCGGCGCTGCCAGAGCGCGTGGGAGATCACGACGACCGGAGGCTGGTCCGGTAGATCCTCCTGGGCCGTATAGACGCGCCCGACGACGGGCTCCACGCGGAGCGTGGAGAAGAGCGTGTGGGTCGAGATGAGCCCGGACACCCGCTCGGGCTCGCCGTCCTCCGTCAGGCTCCCGCTCATGCGCTGGTAGAGCGCCATCTCCGGGAGGGCCGTGCTCTCGCGCGCGTATGCGAAGTAGATGTCGGGCGAGAGGGGGAAGCGGTCGTAGCCCAGGCCCGGCGAAGTGCTGGCCACGTTCACCAGGCGGTCCGACTCGTCGAACGGCAGCGGCTCGAGCAGCACGCCGTTCACGACGCTGAAGATCGCGGTGTTCGCGCCGATCCCGAGCGCGAGGGTGAGCACGGCCACCACGGTGAACCGCGGCGCCTTGGCGAGCGAGCGCAGGGCCACCCGCACGTCCGCGAAGAGCCTCGACATCATCGCATCCCCCCTCCCGGCTCCGATCGAGCCGGGTCCGTTGCCCGAGCCACCTGGAGCGAACGCTCCGAGGCGCCGCCCCGCGAGCCGCGCGCCGACGGCGCGGACTCCTACGCTCGACGCTTCGCGTCGATACCAGCTGTCGGCGTCGCGCTTCCCACGCCCGAGCCGCCGCGCGTGCTCCTCGCGCAGATCCCCCAAAATGCTGTCTGCGACGGCTCCCCGACCGAGGCAGCGCCTGAGGAGGTGCTCCGCGCCGGGCGGTGGCCCCGAAGGCGGCGCGCTCACCCCGCGGCGCTCTCCTCGAGCACGTCTTCGAGCCCCGCGGCGAGCTCCCGGTAGGCTCGCTGGTGCTCCCTCAGGGCTCCGAGCCCTTCCGAGGTGAGGGCGAAGCACCGCGCGGGATGGCCGCCCCGCTCATCAGTCGGGGGCTCGAGCTGCCACTCCAGGTAGCCCTTGCGCTCGAGTCGGTCGAGCGAGGAGTACAGCGCACCCCGCGAGACTCTCCGGCCCGCCCTTTCCTCGAGCTCGGACCCGATGCGCGCGCCGAACGCCTCGTCACCGAGCCGGAGCACGGCGAGAAGGAGGAGCTGCTCGAACTCTCCGAGGGAAGCCTGCCGCGTCATGGGCACCACCCGCGCCAAGTGAGTCTGCTTTGCAGACTCACGATGCCGACGAGGCCTCGGAACGTCAACCCTCTCTCGGCGGGCGTTGGCTCGCGGGCCCGAGTCCTCTTGATTTGACACGCGCCAGGGTGCCCATCGAAGCTGTGACCCGGACCACGGAGGACTGCCATCGACGCGCTGCTCACGGATCTCAAGTACGGGATTCGCATGCTCCTGAAGACTCCCGGGCTCACCGTGGTGTCCATCCTCACGATCGCGCTGGGCGTGGGGCTGACCACGCACACCTTCAGCTCGATCTACGGGTCGATCATCCGGGGCCTGCCCTTCGACGAAGACACGAAGCTGGCGTCGCTGTCCACCGAGATCCTCACGACCGGGGAGGCCGGCAATGACATTCCCTACCTGGACCTGCTCGATTGGCGTGAGGGGCAGACGGCGTTCCGGGGGCTCGCCGCGTTCACCCAGGGCACGATCAACATCGCCGACGAGGGAAACCCACCCGAGCGCTTCGACGGCGCGTTCGTCTCGGCGAACCTCTTCGAGCAAGTCGACGGCGTCCCGCTCATGGGCCGCGTGTTCAACGCCTCCGAGGACGCGGGCCTCGATGAGCCGGTCGTGATCCTCGGCTACGACGTCTGGCAGAACCGCTACGCCGGCGATCCGGACATCGTGGGCAAGAGCATACGCGCGAACGGTCGGTCGGCCACGATCGTCGGAGTGATGCCGGACGGCTTCCACTTCCCGTTCCGGGAGAACGTCTGGCTCCCACTCGGCATCGATCCGACTCGGGCCGACCGTGGCTCGAGCCGCGCCACGGTCGTGGGCCGCCTGCTGCCGGGCGTCAGCATCGAGCAAGCGGACGTCCAGATGGACCAGATCGCCGCGCGTCTCGCCTCGGAGTACCCGGAGACCAACGAGAACGTCTCCGTCTGGGTGCAGACCTACGAGGACTACGTGATGCCCCCGGCGATCGTCGCCGTGCTCTGGATCATGCTGATCGCCGTCTTCGGCGTCTTGCTCATCGCGTGCTTCAACGTGACCAACCTCCTGCTGGCGCGGGCCACCGTGCGCTCCCGTGAGGTCGCCGTGCGCTCGGCGCTCGGCGCAGCGCGCGGACGCATCGTGCGGCAGCTCCTCGTCGAAGCCGGCCTGATCGCGGCCCTCGGGGGCTTGGCCGGGATCGTGCTCGCGTACCTGGGCATCCAGGCGTTCAACGCGGCGATCCTCGACATCGAGAAGCCCTACTGGATCGACATCCGCCTGGATGGTCCCGTGCTCGCGTTCACGATCGCCATCACGGCGTTCGCGGCGCTGGCCGCGGGAACGGTGCCGGCGGTGCGCGCGTCGGGCGTCAAGCTCCACGAGATCCTCCAGGACGAGTCGCGCGGCACATCGAGCTTCAGGATCGGCCGCTTCAGCACGGCGCTGGTCGTCGGCGAGATCGCGCTCTCCTGCGCGCTTCTGGTGTCGGCCGGCATGATGGTCAAGAGCATCGTCAACCTGCAGAACCTCGACCTCGGCTTCGAGGAGAAGCGCATCTTCACCGCGCGTCTCGGGCTCTTCGAGGCCGAGTACCCCGACGACGAGGCGCGCTGGCGGTTCTTCGACAGGCTCGTGCGGGACCTGGCGGCCGAGCCGGGCGTGGAGGCGGCGGCGCTCACCACGGTCCTGCCGGCGACCGGAGCCGGTCTGTTCCGCATCGCGCTCGAGGGCGCGGACTACCCCGAGATCACCGATCGGCCACGTGTCTACCGCGGCGTCGTCACGCCCGAGTACTTCCACGTCCTCGGGCTCGAGCCGCTCGCCGGACGAGGGTTCAACGATCAGGACGTGGCCGGATCGGTCGACGTCGCGCTCGTGAACGAGAGCTTCGCGCGCTCCATGTATGGATCCGACCCGCCCTTGGGCCGGCGCTTCAGGCTTAGCGACGAGGACCCCTGGGTCACGATCGTGGGGGTCGTGCCGGACGTCTTCATCGGCAGCGGCGGCGCCGGCTTCGGGCAGGCGACGGAGCAGACCGAGCAGTTCTTCCAGCCGCTCGCTCAGGTGCGCGGCGTCCGCTTCGCGAGCCTCGCGGTGAGGACCCGCGACGAGCCCGGTGCCTTCACGTCGACGGCCCAGGCCGTGGTCTCGCGCATCGACCCCGGGCTGCCGCTCTACTTCTCGCGCACCATCGACGAGGCCGTGGCTGAGGGTACGTGGGGCTATGGCCTCTTCGGCTCTCTGTTCACGATCTTCGGCGTCGTGGCGCTGTTCCTCGCCGCCGTGGGCCTCTACGGCGTGATGGCGTTCTCGGTGAGTCGGCGCACACAGGAGATGGGCGTGCGGATGGCCATGGGCGCGGAGCCCCGCAGCATCCTTCGGCTGGTGCTCGGCGCCGGGATGCGACAGCTGGGAATCGGCGCGCTCATCGGGCTCGGGCTCGGTGCGCTGCTGGTGCGCCCGATGCGGGTCGTGTTCTTCGAGGTCGAGCCCAGCGATCCCCTCGTGTACGCGGCCATCGTCGCGACGCTCGGTCTCGCCGGGCTGCTCGCGTGCCTCGTGCCGGCGCGGCGCGCGACCCGCGTCCAACTCGTCGATGCCCTCCGACCGGAGTAACCGCATGGCCCTGCGTACGCGTTCCACCGTCGTCTCCGTCGCCGCCGCCATCACCATGAGCTTCGGCGGCCCGGCTCCCGCTTCCGCGCAGATCGAGGTCTCCGAGGCGACGATCCCCGAGCTCCAGGCGGCGATGGAGTCGGGTCGAGCCACCTCCGTCGACATCACGCGAGCCTACCTCGCGCGCATCGCCGCCTACGACCGGGCCGGTCCGCGGCTGAACGCGGTCATCCGCCTCAACCCGCACGCGCTCGCCGACGCCGAGCGGCTCGACGCGGAGCGTGCCGCGCGCGGGCCGCGGGGCCCGCTCCACGGCATCCCCGTCCTGCTCAAGGACAACTACGACACCTTCGACATGCCGACGAGCGCGGGCTCGCTCGCGCTCGCAGGTTTGGTGCCGCCCGACGACGCGTTCCAGGTGCGCAAGCTGCGCGAGGCGGGGGCCGTGCTCCTGGGCAAGACGAACATGCACGAGCTGGCCAGCGGCATCACGACCATCGCGTCGCTCGGCGGGCAGACCCTGAACCCCTACGACCCGACGCGGAACCCCGGCGGCTCGAGTGGCGGCACGGGCGCCGCGATCGCCGCGAGCTTCGCCGCCGTGGGCTGGGGGAGCGATACGTGCGGGTCGATCCGCATCCCGGCCTCGCACAACAACCTCGTCGGGCTCCGGCCGACGAAGGGCCTGTCGAGCATCGACGGCATCATTCCCCTCTCGCACACGCAGGACGTCGGTGGCCCTCTCGCGCGTACGGTGACCGACCTCGCGATCGCGCTCGACGCCACGGTGGGCGCCGACCTCGCCGACCCCGCCACGAGCGCGCTCGTGGGGCGGGCGCTGCCGGTGTTCGAAGAAGCCCTGGACCCCGGAGCCCTGCGCGGAGCGCGCCTGGGGATCCTACGCGCGCTCTGGGGCGACAACCCCGAGGACGCGGCCGTCGCCAGCGTGATGCGCGGCGTGGTCGCGCACGTGGCCGAGCTCGGGGCTGACACGCTGACGATCGAGATTCCGGCGTTCGACAGCCTCATCGCGGGCTCGAGCGTCATCCAGCACGAGTTCAAGTGGGACCTGATCGACTACCTCGCGACGGTCCCGAGCCCGCCCGTGGCCTCGCTCTCCGAGATGCTGGAGAAGGGGCTCATCCACGAGGCGCTCCTTGGAGCCATGCGCACTCGCAACGCTCCCGAGGTCCGCGACTCGGACGCCTACCGGGAGGCGCTCGCCAAGCGCGAGCCGCTCAGGGACGCCGTGGTGGCGGCTCTGGACGCCGGAGATCTCGACGCGCTGGTCTACCCGACGATCCGGAGCGTCGCCAACCTCGTCGGCGAGCCCCAGCGCGGCTCGAACTGCCAGCTCAGCGCCTCCACGGGGCTCCCGGCCATCAGCGTGCCCGCCGGCTTCTTCGGGGATCTGCCCGTGGGGGCGGAGCTGCTCGGCCGTCCGTTCGACGACGCGCGCCTCGTCGCCCTCGCTTACGCGCTCGAGCAGGGGAGCGACAGCCGCCGCCCGCCTCCGACGGTCCCACCGCTCGTCGCGGGGAGGGCGCCCGGTCCGGTCGCGACCACCGTGCAGATCGGCTCGGCGGTCGCAGACTCACCCCAGGCGCGCGTCGCCGTCGAGTACGACCGCGTTCTGGGCACGCTCGCCTGGGAGGTCGAGGTCTGGGGCGCCGCGCCCGCCGACGTCTACGCGGTCGTCCTGCGCCACGCGGACGGCGACGGCGGCTGGTCCGTGGTGGCGCGCCTGACCGGACCGGGCGTCACGGCCGACCGGGGGACGCTCGCGCTCGACGGCGAGATGCGCGCGAGGCTCGAGGGCTCCGAGCTCCACGTCGCGCTCGCCACGCGCGCCGACCCGTTCGGGACGCCGGGCGCGCCCGTGCGCCTCCCGTAAGTGTCGCGTCCCCTCGTCCGTTTCGGCTCGTGCGCGCTGTGCGCTCTCGCGGCCGCTGGCCGCGCGGGGGCGCAGCAGCCGAACCCGCCTGACTCGGACTCGGTCCTGGTCGCCGCAGGAGCGCGGTACACGGCCGGGCCCCTCTACCGCGCGTTCATGGGCTCGGGCCACCGGGACCTGTGGACCACGCCGATGCGGGTGCCCGTGGCCGACCTCTCGGCCCTCGGCGGGGGCCTGACGCCCGTGCGCGTGGGCGGGGGCTTCACGACGCGCACGCTGCACCTCGATGGCGCCGACGGCCGTCGCTACGTGCTCCGCTCTGTCGACAAGGAGCCCGCCGACCTCATCGAGGACTTCGTCGGCACGCCGATCGAGGCGATCCTGCGGGACCAGATCTCGGCCTTCCACCCCTCGGGCGCGCTCATCGTGGCGCCCCTCCTCGACGCAGTCGGCGTGCTTCACGTCACGCCCCAGCTCGTCGTGATCCCCGACGATCCGAGGCTCGGTGAGTTCAGGGCGGAGTTCGCGGGGATGCTGGCGCTCTTCGAGGAGCGGCCCGACGACGCCCCCGAAGGGGCACCCGGCTTCGCGGGCTCGCGCGACATCATCCAGACGGACCGCCTCTTCGAGGAGACCGAGGAGAGTCCCCGCAATCGGGTGGCCGCGGACGAGCTGCTGCGCGCCCGTTTCGTCGACCTCATCATCGGGGACCGCGACCGGAGCACCAGCAACCACCTCTGGGCCCGCTTCGACGACGGAGACGGAGGCTCCGTCTGGCGCCCCATCCCTCGCGACCGCGACCAGGCGTTCGTGCAGCTCGACGGTCTCCTGAAGGGTCTCGCGCGCTACCACGAGCCCCGGCTCGTTCCCTGGAGCGGGAGCTACCCGAGCGTGGACGGCCTCACGCGCAACGCGTGGGACATCGACCGAACCTACCTCGTCTCCGTGACCAGGGCCGAATGGCTCGCGACTGTCGCCGAAGTCCAGAGGCTGATCACCGACCAGGTGATCGAGGACGCGGTTCGGAGGATGCCGCCCGAGCACTACGAGATGGAGGGTGCGGAGCTCGCGAGCGCGCTCCGACAGCGGCGGGACCGGTTGGGCGAGGCGGCGGAGGACTTCTACCGCGTCGTCTTCCG
>Ga0075327_1000532_pt1 | contig 10812 bp, 8 predicted proteins | sample MayberrySE_Catta_2_FD_120056 | JGI IMG/M metagenome (GOLD analysis project Ga0075327, IMG submission 120056) | Natural and restored wetland microbial communities from the San Francisco Bay, California, USA, that impact long-term carbon... | ecosystem: Environmental > Terrestrial > Soil > Wetlands...
GGCGCTTGCCACCGGCAATATCGGCCGGCCAGGCGGCGGCTGCGTGCGTATGGGCGGCCACCAGGAAGGCTACGTGCGACCGTCCGACGGCTTCATCGGCCGGCCGGCGCCCTACGTCGACAAGCTCTTGATCGAGGGCAACGGCGGCGTCCATCACATCTGGGCCTGCGACCACTACAAGACCACGCTCAACGCGATGGAGTTCAAGCGCGTCTACAAGGAACGCACCGACAAGGTGAAGAACGCGATGTCGAGCGTTGCCTATGGCGATCGCGACGGCATGGTCGATGCGATCGTCGCCGCGATCAAGGACGGCGGCCTGTTCGCTGTCGACGTCGACATCATCCCGACCAAAATCGGCGAGGCCTGTCACGTCTGGCTGCCGGCCGCCACCTCCGGCGAGATGAACCTGACCTCGATGAACGGCGAGCGCCGCATGCGGCTGACCGAGCGCTATATGGACCCGCCCGGCCAGTCGATGCCCGACTGCCTGATCGCTGCCCGCATCGCCAACAATATGGAACGGGTGCTGCGTGAGCAGGGCAAGAACGAAGAGGCCGACAAGTTCAAGGGCTTCGACTGGCAGACCGAGGAAGACGCCTTCATGGACGGCTACCACAACAACGCCGGCGGCGGCGAGTTCGTCACCTACGAGCGGCTCCGCGCCATGGGCACCAACGGCTTCCAGGAGCCGGCGGTCGGCTTCGAGAACGGTCAGATCATGGGCACCAAGCGCCTCTATGCCGACGGCACCTTCGGTGGCGAAGGCGGCAAGGCGACCTTCTTCGAGGCCCAATGGCGTGGCCTTCAGGCGCCCGGCAAGCAGGAGGAGAAGGACGCCTTCCCGTACCTCATCAACAACGGGCGCACCAACCACGTCTGGCAGAACGCTTATCTCGACCAGGAGAACGAGCTGATCGTCGATCGCTGGCCGTATCCGTTCATCGAGATGAACCCGGCCGACATGTCGGAGCTCGGCGTATCGGAAGGCGATCTGGTCGAGGTCTACAACGAGAACGGCTCGACCCAGGCGATCGTCTACCCGACCGAGACCGCCAAGCCCAAGCAGACCTTCATGCTGTTCGCCTACCCGAGCGGTGTGCAGGGCAACGTGGTGTCGCCCGGGGTCAACGAGTTCATCATCCCGAACTACAAGCAGACCTGGGGCAACATCCGCAAGATCGCCAGCGCTCCCGGCAATACGAAGCACTTGTCGTTCAAATCGCAGGAATACCGCGTCTGATCCCGGACCCGCGTTTCCTCCCTCGCGCCGGGCGGTCATTGCCGCCCGGCGTGCTTTGCGTAGGATCAAGGAGAAGATGGCTCGGCCGCAGTCAATTGAAACGACCGAAGGACTGGAGGCGGCGATGTCCCTGAATAATCTCGCGACCGACTGCACCGTCGACGAGCGGCTCGCGCCAATCGATGCGGCCTTTGCCGAGTTCGTCAAACTTGGAATGCCCGTCGCCGAAACCGAGACGCTTCCGGTTGAACGCGCCGTCGGCCGGGTACTGGCCCGTGACGTCACCACCGCGACGCCGCTGCCGCCGTTCGACAACTCGGCCGTCGATGGGTTCGGGATATCGGCGTTCGATTTGAACCGCCCGACGCCGCTCCAACTCAAGGTCACCGGCCGACTCGCGGCCGGCGATACGAGCCGGCTGCCGCTGCAGGTCGGCGAGACGGTGCGGCTTCTGACCGGGGCGGCGGTGCTTCCTGCGCCATCTCTTTTCGGACGGTTTGCTGGTAAGGTCGCGCGATCAGGAGACAGGTGGCGAGGCGCTGTCATGATCAACACGGTCACGGCCATAGCCAGGCTTGTCGGCGAGCAGCTCGCCGGCACCTATCGCCACTACTACGGCGATCGCGAGCCGCGATACGCGACCTTTCTCGACGCGGGCGCCCGGCTGATCCTGGAACGGATCAGCACCAGCGACGCCTTGTACCACAATGCCGAGCACACGATTTTCGTCACCCTGGTCGGGCAGGACATCTTGCGCGGACAGCTGCTCCATCGCGCGGTCGACCCGTCCGAATGGGTCCATTTCGTTTTCGCGCTGTTGTGCCACGACATCGGCTACGTCCGCGGCGTTTGCAACGCGGATGAAAAAAACAGCGTGATCGTCAGCGAATCCGGCGAGCGGTTCGACCTCCCGCGCGGGGCCAGCGATGCGGTGCTCGCCCCCTATCACGTCTCCCGCGGCAAGATCTTCGTTCGCGAACGACTGTCGCAGACCGACGTCCTCGATGGCGAGCGCATCGCCAGCGCCATCGAGCTGACGCGCTTTCCGGTTCCGGCCGACGACGATCACGCGGAGACCGACACCGAAGCCGGCCTAGTCAGAGCCGCCGACCTGATCGGCCAGCTGGCCGATCCGCGCTATCCCCAGAAACTGCATGCGCTGTTCCAGGAATTCTCGGAAACCGGCATGACCGGCCAGTTGGGCCTGACGAGCCTCGCCGACCTCATCGAGGCCTATCCCCGGTTTTTCTGGGATGCGGTCGAACCGTTCGTGGCCGACGCGATCGACTATCTGAACCTGACGTCGGAAGGCAGGCAGTGGATCGCCAATCTGCACAGTCACCTGTTTGCCGTCGAACACGGGCGGCTGGCGGTGGGGCCGCATCTTGGAGGCTGATCGACCCTCGATCAGATCAGTAGACGCCAATCCACTCACGGCCTCCCGCGGAGGCGGGAAATTGTCGGCGCCACGTCACTCCATGCTGGCGCGCAAGTCGACCAAAGATGAATCAAACGCCTGCAAACGGATAAGACCTCTGCGCGGATACTCGAGCTCGAGAATCACAAAGAAGACGATTGTCGTCAGCGACCGCGACTCCCACTTCGGCAAACTCGACAAGGCCATGGACGCAGCGCCGAAAGAAGGCTGGGTGCTGATCAGCATGAAGGACGACTGGAAGCAAATTTTTCCCGATCAGTAGGCCGGCTATTTAGACGTCGGTCGCCGGTGTGACCGAAATGTCGCTGTGGCGGACTTTATCGCGGTCGGTGGTTCCCAATGCTCGACCGCTCGCAAATCTTGCATCAAACTACGATGGCGCTTCTTGCGATGGCAAAGCATCGCGGGAGCAGACGCCGACGATCGCGGGGGGCGGTCACGGAGGTCGATCATGCGAAACATCTTGTTTGCCGCCGCAACGGCGTTGTCGGTCGCCTCGACCGGAGCGTGGGCGCAGGACGGAGGCGACAGCGCCGCCCTGGCGAAGCAGCTTTCCAATCCGGTCGCCTCGCTGATCAGTGTCCCCTTCCAGTTCAACTACGACACCGGCTACGGCCCCGCCGACGGCGAAAAGGCGTTCGTCAACGTCCAGCCGGTGATCCCGATCCACCGCCGTCGTGCTCAGGCAGAGCGGCGCATGGACTTACGGGATGCTCGCCAACCACATCTGGTCGTTTGCCGGCGACGACAGCCGTCCCGACATCAATTCGACCTTCCTCCAGCCGTTCCTCTCGTACACGACGCCGAATGCGTGGAGCTTCACGCTCAACACGGAGAGCACCTATAACTGGGAGACGGAGCAGTGGTCGGTGCCGATCAACGCCATGGTCGCCAAGCTGGTGCACTTCGGCAAACAGCCGGTCCAGTTCCAGGTCGGAGCGCGGTACTGGGCGGAAAGTCCGGCCAGTGGACCCGAGGGCTGGGGCGCACGTTTCGCCACGATATTCCTGTTCCCGGCCGGCGGCGGGTAGCACGGGCGGGAGCGGCGCCGGTCAGGTCGTCGCCACGGCGAAGTAGATCGTGCGCTTGCCGCCCTTGAGGGGACGCTTGTCGACGATGTCGAAATGCTCGGCGAGAAGGCCTTCGAAAATGTCGGCGTCATAATCGCCGTACTGATCGTCCTTGTTGGCAAGAAGGCGCATCAGCATCTCATCCTGTCGGCCGACGAACTCGATCACCAGCGACGTGCCGAGCCCGGCCAGCCAGGCGACGAAGTCGCGCATGGGGATGTTCGCCCCGACCACCATGTGATGAACGAGGGCGAGGCAAAGCGTCAGGTCCGGCTTTCCCCGATCGGGCAGCGAGCGGCGTTCCGCTCCCTGCCAGCCCTGGTTGGGCGAGGGGTCGGCAAGGTCGACGACCAGCGGCAGAATTTGCTTGCGGTCGGGACGATCCTTCTGGGTCTCGAACAGCCGCTCGACGGTCGCGGGGTCGCCGTCGACCGCGACCACATAGTCGGCGTGTTCGGCGGCGATGCGTGAGAAAGTGCCGGTATTGCAGCCGAGATCCCAGACCAGCCGCCACCGCCGCCGCGAAACGGCGGAACGCACGAACGCACATTTCGCCTCGAACTCCGCCTGGTCGTATGTGTGAGTCTCTCCGTAGCCTGCCCAGGCGCTCCTGGTGCCGGCCGGGGCCATACGGGCGATGATCCGCCTCAATCCGGCAACGTTGCGGGCGATCATTCCCTTGTCGAATCCGGCCGCAGCCAGGGTATTCCTGACCCCGGTCGAGTCTTCGGCGTAACGCCGCTGCAGCGCCGCCTGGGCAACCACATGCATCATGACGCCGGGTCGCAGGAGATCGCGGGCCGACATCAGCCGACGCAACGAGGCTGCGGTGATCCCGTCGAGATTGCCGCGAAGCCAGGGGCCGGCGTCGACGCCCTTATAGGCGTGAAGAATCAAGGGATAGAGGAACAGCTCGCAGAACTGCCGATAGCCTATCCATGGGCTTCCGGGCTCCAGAATCTCGAACGACGGGATATCGATGAAAGTGGCCTCGGCGCCGTTCCACTGAACGTTGTAGGGCGACGCGTCCTTGAGGATCATGCCCTCGTCGAGCGCTGCCTGCATCAGATCGAGATGGAGGAGCGCCGCCTCCCTCAGCATCCCGAACGGCCATTCGTACGGATAGGAGATGAAAGGGATGCGCTGATGGCTGAGGAGGGCGGCCCAGTCGGCCGCCTCGGGCTCCACAGCTGCGCATTCGGTCGGAACGATGCGTCCCTGTTGGGTCAGCGTGCGGAAGAAGTCGGTCCGGGCGAGATGCTGCCAGTCGCGAAGCGCCTTTGCATTGATGCCCCGCAGCACGCGCTCGCCGGAGTAGAAGACCGCGCCGTTACGATCCCGATAAGATCCCGGCTCGCGCCGCCACGCGCCATCGTCGGCGCCCATTGGCGCAGGTGCCGGACCGGCCGTACCGTCAGCCTCGCCCGTGCGCATCGGTGCGCCGGTCCGCCGGCTGCTCGGGACGTCCGGGCCCGTCGACCCTGCTCAGGCCGATCAGCGATCGGAGCTTGTGCCAATAGAGCTTGCCGGCCAACGCCACGCCGGCGACCCCGCCCAACAGCACCTGCAAAATCATGCTTCCGGTGCCGGGATCGAGATAAGCGTGGGCAGACGACGTCAGAACGCCTAAGAAGGCTCCCGCGATCGCCACCTTGAATACCGGCACCCGAAACTTCGACATCGCATACTCCTCAAGCCTTCGGCCCTGGTCCGGTCAAACGCCGGACGAGCACAAAGGCGATCATGACTGTGAACAACGTTCATCGACAGAAGAAGTTCATCTAATTGTCACAAAAGGTTCAAAATATGGCTGGGGCGGCGTACGCGGATCGGAAGCAGCAAAACGCATGGGGGCAGAACGCAGGAAGGCACGTGCCGGCGGCGGCGGTGCGAAAGTGAAAGATTCGGCGCCGGCCTTGCGCCGCGGACCGGCGACCTGGCCGCTCCATCCGTTCCTGTTTGCGGCCGCCTCGGTGGTGGCGCTCTATGCGTCCAACTTGCGCGAGATGCCGTTCGCGGCGGCGGTGCCGGTCGTCGCCGCGGCGGTCGCTGTGGCAGCCGCCCTCTTCCTTTGCGCCGGCGCGTTGCTGCGCGACTTCGGGCCGCGCGCCGCCGTCTTCACCAGCGTCGTGCTCATCGCTGCCGTGTATCACGAAGCGCTTTTCGGCCGGCTGAACTGGCTTCTCGGCGGTGCCCTTCCCGCGGGCGCCGCCCTTCCGCTGACGCTGCTGATTGCCGGTGCGATCGCGGTGGTCGCGCTTCGCACCCGCTTCGACCTGACCCTCGCCAATGCGATCCTCAACGGCATCGCGATCGTCGTCTTTGCCACGCCGGCGTGGACCGCCGCTTCCTACGCCATAGAGACGGCATCACTCCGCCAGCCGCTCGCCGGGGCGGCATCGGCGTATCCGACGGAGCCTGTCGGCGGCGCCGTCGCTGCGCCATCGGCCGCGTCGGCGCCCGACATCTACTATTTCATCTTCGACCGCTATGCCTCCCAACAAGCGCTTGCCCGCGTCTACGGCTTCGACAATCGTCCCATTGCCGCGTTCCTGCGGGCAAAGGGCTTCTACGTGGCGCTGGAAAGTCATTCCAACTATCCCAAGACCGCGCCTTCGCTGGCCTCCACCTTCCACATGGACTACCTCGATTTCCTGGTCGACCAGCCGCTCGCCGAGCGAAACGAATGGCATCCGGTCTACGACATGCTCCAGCATCACCGTGTCGGCGCCTTCCTGAAGTCCAGGGGATACCGTTTCGTCCAGATCGGCAGTTGGTGGGCACCGACGCAAGCAAGCGCCGCGGCCGACGAGAGCTACAGCTTCGGTCTCAGCGAGTTTGCGTGGCTCCATCTGCGACGGACGATCCTGCCCAAGGTGCTCGACGCGGCCCTGCCGACCACCGGGATCGCGCGCATGACGGCCTGGGACAACGGCCAGTGCCGTCGCGTCCCGCTTCAGTTCGAGGCGGTGAAGGCGGTGGCCGCCCGCCCGGAGCCGACCTTCACCTTTGTCCATGTGCTGCTGCCACACGAACCTTACGTGTTCGATGCGGACGGCGGCTGCCTGTCGCCCGCCGACGTTCGAGCGCGCGGCCAAGAGCGGGGCTACCTGGACCAGTTGCAGTACGCCAATGCGCTCATTCGCGACGTCGTCGAAAGCCTGCTGGCGCGGCCCGACCGGCCGATCATAATTCTCCAGGCCGACGAGGGCCCCTATCCCGAGGCGTACCGCACCAGCAACCGCTCCTGGACCATCGCAACCCCGGAGGAACTGGCGACGAAGACCGGCATCCTCAACGCGTACTACTTTCCCGAAGGCGACTATTCCGGCCTCTATCAGGAGATCACGCCGGTCAACACGTTCCGGCTCGTCTTCGACAAATATTTCGGAACCGACTTCGGCCCCCTGCCCGACCGGATCTTCGCCTTTCCCGACTATTCGCAAATCTACGATTTCTTCGACGTGACCGACGCCACCCGGCAAGGCGACCGCGCTGAGGAAGAAGATCAAGATTAGAGCCCACCTCTGCGGGCAAGTTCTATCCACGGGACCGATGAGCCGACAACCACTGGAACAGCGACCGGGATAAGAGGTGCCGGCCACTTCGGCCCTCACTTTGCGCCGGATCAATGCGACATGCCGAATATTTAGTTCTGATCTTTGCCGGCGGCCGGTCGACGGTCCGGGCAACCGGTAAGCAGCTTCCATGATGGCTCCAGTTTCACGACCGCGCGAACGGGTCCGTTCCGGCGATACAACGATCGACCGGCGCGGGCGCAGTCTCGATGTCTCGCCGATTCTGAGCTACGGCTTCCGCCCCTTTTTCCTGGCCGGCGCGCTCTACGCAGCCATCGCGATCCCTTTATGGCTGGCGGCCTTGTTCTTTGTCGCGGTTCCCTCCGGCGTCTTCGTCGGGACCCAGTGGCACGCGCATGAGATGATCTTCGGATATCTCGGGGCGGTCATGGCCGGCTTTGTCCTCACGGCGATCCCCAATTGGACCGGCCGTCTGCCGCTCAGTGGCGGCCCGCTCCTGATCCTGGTCATCGCCTGGACAGCCGGCCGGGTGATTGCCTTTGTGCCCGTCGCGCCGGCGATCGCCGCCGCGGTCGACTTGACCTTCCTCGGCGCGCTCGCCGCTGCGGTCTGGCGCGAGATCGCAGCGGGCCAGAACTATCGCAACATTCCGATTGCCGGCCTCGTCAGCCTGCTCGCGGCAGCCAACCTGCTCGACTATCTAGGGCTCGTCTTCGCAAATCTCGACGGCTACGGCATCCGACTTTCCCTCGGCGTGGCGGCCGTCATGATCGCGCTGGTCGGCGGCCGCATCACGCCGAGCTTCACGCGCAACTGGATGGCGCGGAGCCAGATGCAGCCCCTGCCCGCCGCCATGGGCCGCATCGACCGGGTCGCCCTGGCGACGACCGCGGCGGCGATGCTCGCCTGGACCGTTCGGCCGGAGGCGATGGTCTCCGGGCTTCTGTTGATCGCCGCCGGTGGCCTGCTTTTCATCCGGATGTCGCGCTGGCGCGGGTGGCGGACGCTGGCGAGCCCCATCGTGTCGGTTCTGCACCTCGGCTACCTGTGGCTGTCGGCGGCCCTCGTGCTTCTCGGCCTCGCCGCCGTCCTTGCCGACATCACGATGGAAACTGCCGGGATCCACGCGCTGACCGCCGGCGCCATCGGCACGATGACGCTCGCCGTGATGACGCGTGCAAGCCTCGGCCACACCGGCCGCACGATCAAAACCGATCGAGCGACGGCGGCGATCTACGCTCTGGTCACGATCGGCGCGTTGTTGCGGGTCGGAGCGCCATTCCTGCCCGACTACGAAGCCGCGCTGATCGCCGCCGGCGCCGCATGGAGCGGGGCTTTTGCGCTGTTCGTACTGTGCTACGGGCCGATGCTGGCACGCCCGCGCATTTGATCCTGATCCGCAACGGCCCGCGAATCCGGCCAAGCGATAGATTCCGAACCCAATTGAGATATCGTAAAAAATACGAGTGAGATTTGCGGATGAAGGGAGGAGTCCATGAGATCACTGATCGCATCCGTCGCCGGCGCGACGCTCGTCACTGCATCGCTGATCTCTCAGGCTGGCGCCCAGGATATCGGACTGCCGTCGGTGGAGGTATTGGCGCCCACCTACCCGGGCAAGGCCTATTCGCCCTACGCCAGGCGCAACTTCCCCGACCGCGTGTTCTGGGGCGACACCCACGTCCACACGGCGCTGTCGCCCGATGCCGGGCTGTTCGGCAACACGCTCGGGCTCGACGAGGCCTATCGCTTTGCCCGTGGCGAGGAGGTGGTGAGCTCGACCGGCCAGCCGGCGAAGCTCGGCCGGCCGCTCGACTGGCTGGTGGTCGCCGACCATTCCGACATGATGGGCTTCGCCACCGACCTCTTCGCCGGCGCCCCGGCGATCATCCAGACCGAGCAAGGGCGCCGCTGGTTCGATGCCTTCCAGCAAGGCGGCGACGCTTCGGCGGAAGCGGCGCTCGACCTGATCACCAACTTCGCGCAAGGAAAGATCGACCCGGCTCTGGTCGAGGCCTACTCGCCGGGCTCGTCCGCCTATGACGGGGTGTGGAGCCAGGTGGTCGACGCCGCCGAGCGCTACAACGAGCCCGGACGCTTCACCGCGCTCATCGGCTACGAATGGACGTCGCTGGTGTCAGGCGACAACCTGCACCGCAACGTGATCCTGCGCGACAACGGCGACCGCGCCCGGCAGGTGGCGCCGATGGTGACCCAGCCGCCGATCGGCTCGACCGATCCGCTCGACCTCTATACCTGGCTCGAGAACTACGAAGCCAAGACCGGCGGCAAGGCGCTGGCGCTCGCCCACAACGGAAACCTGTCCAACGGGATCATGTTCCCCGTCGAGGCCCAGTACACCGGCGCGGCAATCGACCAGAACTACGTCACCAAGCGCGCCCGCTGGGAGCCGCTGTACGAAGCCACCCAGATCAAGGGCGACGGCGAGACCCATCCGTTCCTCTCGCCGGACGACGCGTTTGCCGACTACGAGACCTGGGACGCCGGCAACCTCGACCTGTCGCAGGCAAAAACGCCGGATATGCTGCAGTACGAATATGCGCGCCAGGCGCTGCGCAACGGTCTGGCGCTCGAAGCAAAGCTCGGCACCAATCCCTACAAGTTCGGCATGGTCGGCTCGACCGACACCCACACGTCGCTGTCGACCGCCGAGGAGGACAACTACTTCGGCAAGGCGGCGAACGCCGAGCCCAAGCCCGAACGGATGCGGCACCCGTTCACCAAGACCGACAAAGGCGTGTTCGAGGGCTACCAGCTGGTCGCTTCGGGCTGGACCGGTGTCTGGGCCACCGAAAACACCCGCCCGGCGATCTGGGATGCGATGGCGCGCAAGGAAGTCTACGCCACCACCGGCCCGCGCATGATCGTGCGTTTCTTCGGCGGCTGGGACTATGTCGACGAAGACCTCGACAGCCGCCAGCCGGCGTTCCGCGGTTACGAGAAGGGCGTGCCGATGGGTGCGGACTTCCTGGCCCGTCAGGGAGACGGGGCGCCAAGCTTCATGGTCTATGCCCTGCGCGACCCGATCGGGGCCAACCTCGACCGCATCCAGATCATCAAGGGCTGGCTCAACGCCGACGGCACCACTGCCGAGAAGGTCTACGACGTCGCCTGGTCGCCGGGGCGTCAGCCCGACGCCAACGGTGTGCTGCCGCCGGTCGGAAACACCGTGGACATCGCCAGCGCCAACTGGACCAATACGATCGGCGCGTCCGAACTCGGCGCCGTATGGACGGATCCGGACTTCGATCCATCGCAGCCGGCGTTCTACTATGCCCGTGTGCTCGAGATTCCGACGCCGCGCTGGGTCGTCTACGACGCCTTCCGTTTCGGCGTGTATATTCCGGAGGGGGCCGAGACCACCGGACAGGAGCGCGCCTACACCTCGCCGATCTGGTACGCGCCGGAAGGTTAGGATCTGAGCTTCGAAGTGGCTTCCATCTTTCTTCGGCCCGCGTGAGGCGAGAACCGGTTTCGTCGCGGCGGCCCCGCCCGGCTAAC
>Ga0075327_1000533_pt1 | contig 10776 bp, 9 predicted proteins | sample MayberrySE_Catta_2_FD_120056 | JGI IMG/M metagenome (GOLD analysis project Ga0075327, IMG submission 120056) | Natural and restored wetland microbial communities from the San Francisco Bay, California, USA, that impact long-term carbon... | ecosystem: Environmental > Terrestrial > Soil > Wetlands...
CTCGCCATGCTCGGGATGCGCGCGCCGCCGCCGCTCAGGAAGATACGGCCCACCGAGTCGCCGCTCTCTCTCGTCATGAGGAACGCGCTGGCGCGCTCGATACCGACCGCGACCTCGTCGGCCGACGAGTCGACGAAGGTCTCCAGGTCGTGCACCGTCTCCCTCGCCTGCACGACATCCTCCGCTTGCTCGGCCGTCAGCCCACGCTCCCGCTGGAGCGCCTCGCGAATCCTGCGGGTCCCGAAGGGGATGTCGCGCGTGAGGATGGGAATGCCGTCCTCGAGGATATTCACGTTCGTCGTCTCGTGTCCCACGTTCACGAGCGCGATGATCCCGTCGAGCGAGTCCGGATAGTTGTGCTCGAAAGCGTTGTGCAAAGCGAATGCATCAACGTCGATGATGACCGGGTTGACTCCCGCGTCCTGCAGGAGCCCGACCTTGTTGTCGACCAGCTCCCGCTTGGCCGCCACGAGCAGCACCTGCATCTGGAGGCCTTCGCTTTCCGGATCGAGGATCTGAAAGTCGAGCTCGACGCTCTTGATGTCGAACGGCACGTGCTGCTCGGCCTCCCAACGGATCACCTCGCGAGCGTCGGCCTCCTTCATCCGGTCCATCTCGATCTTCTTGATGATCACGTCGTGGCCACCGATGGCGGTGACGACGTCGGCCCCCTTCAGACCCAGATCCTGGAACAGCCCTTGGACGGCCTCCGAGACCAGGCCGTAGTCCATGATCTCGCCCTCGACGATCGCATCGGGGAGGAGGGGGCGCATGGCGACGCGGACCACCTCGGGTTGGTCTCCCGAGTGATCGACTTCCACGACCTTCACGAACCCCGAGCCGATATCGAGGCCGATCGAGGTCCGCTTACGCCCGAAGAGGCCGATTCGTCGCCGTCACCCGAAGGGTCGAAAACCAATTTTCCTAGGAATGTCCGAGTCAGGTTACCACTGAAAGTCGAGCCTTGTCAAGAAGAAAATGGCACCGAACCGGCCCTAAATAATTGATAAACATTTGGTTCTGCCGAGGGCGCGAAAAAGCCGGCAAAGCGCGCGAAGCTCCGCCGGCCCGCCCGTTCTCGCTCAGTTCATGACGGCCGTCAGATCCACCCAACTTCGTGTGGCCAGGGGCCGCGCCCTCGACAGGTTCGCGTTGTTGAGGACCGCCCTCCTCACCGCGCACCGCGAGTAGATGATCTGCGCCCCACCGGTGGCGGTCTGATCGAGGACAAGGTCGTTCCCTGCCAGCACGGCACCCATGATCGTGGCGCCACCCGCCCCCGTGGTGAAGGCCCCCTGGGTGATGATGATGCCGTGGAACGTGTAGCCGCCCTGGATGTGCAGGTCGCCCTCGACGAGCAGGATTCCCTGCCCGAACGCGTTCGACTGGATCGACGGGCTGCCGCCGTGATAGATCAGGGGGAAGTAGGCTCCGCACGGATTGGTCGGCGTGATGTCCCCCCAGTTGTCCAGCGGCACCTCGTCGCAATTCCCTCCGCCGTCGAGCTGGGGGTAGGTGTTGTTGATGTTGTTGCCGAGGCCGGTCGTGATGTCCTTCCCCTCGATCTGCGCGAGCGTGGTGAGGTCCGTCCAGGTCAGGTTGCCGAAGTCGGTGAAGGTCTCGTCGACGATCGTGGGATCCTGGACCGACGGCGGATTGCCGTCGACCGTCGCGGATCCCTGGGTGGTGACGGTGCCGCCGGCGTCGGTGACCACCCCGGCGGCATCGTTCGTCGGAACGGTGGTGCAGTAGGGACCCCATCCGGTGGGCGTCTGGTTCGTTCCATCGATCCCCGCAGTGCCCTTCACCTCGACGTTGCCCCGCGTCGTGAGCGCCCCCGGCGGGTCGATGTCGGCAAAGAGCATCCTCGCGACGATCCCGATCCTGCGCGTCGCCCCGGCCCAGAGGGCGCCTCCTTCGGTCACCTCCCCGGTCGCGGTGATGCGGTACACGTAGCTGTTCGCGTTGACGACGCTCACGCTCCAGTTGCCCCCCTGGGCAGTCCCGGTGATGACGGAGCTGTCCCACGGGGTGATCAAGCCGAGCTGGTAGCCGTTCCAGTTGGCCATGACCTCGTTGGCCCCCATCTGGGCGATGTTGACCGCCATGGCCGCGTGGTTGCTCGCCACACCGATGCGAAGCTCCTGGCGCGCCATGAAGAAGCCCGCCGTGACGAGGATGCCGATGATGACGAGCGCCCCGATGGCCGCGGGAAGGGCGAAGCCCTGCCGGTTGTCCGTGCTCATGTAGTTGTCCGTGCTCATGTATATGAACTCCTCGACGCGGCCCCCGGCCGCGTTCAGTTCCGCGTGTACACCCACGCCAAGATCGAGTCGGTGACGGGCTCACCCAGCGAGTTGAGCACGCCGCGGGACCCGCTGCGCACGCGCACGACGATCTGCCGCACGTCGCCCGGCGTTGCCGTGACGGCGTTCAGCGAATCCCGGTAGACGAACTCGAGGCCGGTGTTCGGACGGAGCGGGCCGGCGACCGGCACCCAGGGGCCGCTCCCCTGTCGGCGACCGAGGTAGGGGTCCCCGTTGTACGGCATGAGCCGGAAGGCGACCGGGACGTAGCTGCGGACCGGCGCGCCCAGCGTGACGGAGTCTGTGGTGACGTCGAAGAGGGAGCTCTGACCCGCGAACGACAGCAGAGTCGCCTGCGTCGTGCCGTCGGTCGGGCACACAGCCGTGGTGGCCGCCGCGGTGACGCGCGCTGGGATCCAGTGGTCGTCCGTCTCCGTGTCCACTTCGTTGTCGGCCCAGACGAACACGGAATCTCCGAGGGCGAAGCGCGTGAACGGCCCCGACAGGGCATTGATGACGAAGAGCTGTGGCGTCGCCGCGAAGACCGTGCCGCAGACGATCGAGAACTTCCGCATGAGGCGCACCCGGATCGAGTCCGAGCTCATCATGAGGATGTCGCCCCCCTCCGGGCTCACCTCGCGCAGCTCCCCGGAGAGGATCTCGAGCGCCATGCGCGTGGACTGCTGTCCGTTGATCTGAACGTTCTGGGCAGTGTACGTCCGCTGATTGGTGATCAGGATCTGTAGCCCAGCCATCAGCACGAGCGAGCCGAGCACGACCACCACGATGAGCTCGACCAACGTGAACCCTCCCCGGCGGCCGGTCATCGTCTCAGGATCCTGAAGGTGAAGGTGTCCACGGCCTGGGGGTTGTTCGTGGGAAAGCTCGTGCCCCCGAGCCCCGGACCCGTGGTGACGACCGTGACGATCTTGTTCTGCGAGCCGGCGTCGACCGCCTCCCACGTGACCGCGAACACGCCCACGGAGTCCGAGCCGGTCGTGACGCTCGCGTAGGGCATCGCCTGGATCCGGTCGACGACGGTCTGGAACGCCACCGCCCGCTCGGTCATGAGGTCCCCGAGCGTGATCTGGCGGACGATGTAGGCGGTCGTCCCCGCGAGCCCGAGAACGCCGACCGTGAGGACGACGATGGCGACGATCACCTCGATCATCGAGAATCCCGCGCGCGTGGCCGCGGGTCCGCCTGGAAGCGGTGTCTCCGTTCTCACATGCCCACCAGCTGCCCCATGGGCAGGACGGTGAGCGTGCTCGAGTCCGCGCTCACCCAGAACTCGAGCGTGATCGGAGAGCTGGTCGTGGCGGTGAAGGCGTACGCAGCGCAGCCCGGATCCGAATAGCCGCGGGGCGTCATGCACATGATGAACGAGGTCGGCGTGGCGCGCAGGTCGACGTTCAACTGCGACCGGAACCGGGTGACATCGGTGACGCCGTCGCTGCTGACGATGAGCGCCGAGTCGCCCGTCGTGTCCACATACAAGATCACGGTCTCGCCCATCTCGATCGCCTTCGAGCGGGCCCGCTGGTGGAGCGTGGCATACATGGTCTTCGCGCCGCGGGCCGCGAACGCAGCCTGCGCATTCTGAAACGTGGAAAGCGCCACCATGGTCAGAATGCTCCCGATCAGGATCACGAACACCATCTCGATGAGCGTGAAACCGGACGATTTCCGCCTCATGGACCGCCACTGCTTCGGGGTGCGTGCCAACGGATCGCTCAGGGAGGACCAAGTTCCGTGCCAGCGTCGAGCCCAATATCGACACGCCCCAGTATGGCTGCAAACGGTTCCTTGTCCTACTTCTTGCCGGCCGTGGCAAGGAGTTCCGCTGACGACGGCGACCATGGCACGCGGCCCCTCTCGTCGAGCCCCCAGGCCGAGGGACTGACCGTCTTCCGATTTCGGCAGGCACGGGATATCCTCCGGCGGCGCGCCGGCGGGACCCTTCGGCCCGGGCGCGCCCACGCCCGCTGTGAGTCTCGAACCCGGAGCATGGTTGAGGAGCGGACGGCTGCTGTACGCCGCGTTCGTCGCATCGGGGGTCGCGGGGCTCGTCTACGAAGTCCTGTGGAGCAGGTACCTCGGCCTTTACGTCGGACACAGCGCGTACGCTCAGGTCCTGGTCCTCGCCGTCTACCTGGGCGGCATGGCGTTGGGCGCGTTCATCGTCGCGGACCTCTCGAAGCGCTTGGCTCGACCGCTACTCTGCTATGCGATGGCCGAGGTGACGCTTGCCCTCTTCGGTCTGGCCTTCCACCCGCTCTTCACGCTGGTCACCGACGTCAGCTACGACGTCATCTTCCCCGCGATCGGTAGCGCGGCGCTCGTCGGCTCGGCGCGCTGGGGGCTGGCGGGCGCGCTCATCCTCCCTCAGGCGATGCTCCTGGGCGCAACCTTCCCCCTCATGGCCGCCGGGCTGGTGCGCGGGGACGCCTCGCGCCCCGGTCGGAGCATCGCCCGCGTCTACCTGATGAACACCCTCGGGGGAGCCGCCGGGGTGCTTCTGGCCGGCTTCTGGATGATCGGCACCCTGGGTCTCGCGGGGACGAGCGTGGCCGCCGCGGCGCTGAATCTCGTGGCGGCCGGCCTCGCCCTGACGTTCATTCGCTCTGCCCCCGTCACGGCACCGGCTGGCGCCGGCGACACGACGGAGCCCGCGGGCGCGGCGTCGCCAACGGCGGCGGACGCTGGCACCGACGCGCCGCGCTGGGCGCGCCGTCCCACCGCTCTCCTGCGCGTCCTTCTGGCCGTGAGCTTCGGCACGGCCGTGGCATCCTTCACGTACGAGATCGGCTGGATTCGCATGCTCTCGCTCGTGCTCGGAAGCGCCACGCACGCCTTCGAGCTGATGCTCTCGGCCTTCATTTTGGGGCTCGCTCTCGGCGCCTGGGTGATCGAGGACCGATCCGACGGAGCCGGTGACCCCCTTCGCCTGCTCGGCGGCATCCAGGTTCTGATGGGGATGGCCGCCGTCGTGTCTCTACCGCTCTTCTACTGGGTCTCTTTCGACGTCGTCGCGCGGATGGTGCAGGAGCTCCCCGATCGTACCGCTGGATACACGCTCTTCAATCTCGGCCGCTACTTGGTGTGCCTGCTCGTCATGCTACCGGCGACGGTTCTGGCCGGTACGACGCTTCCGGTGATCACGGCGTCGCTCCTCCGCTCCGGCGCCGGGGAGGCCGCCATCGGGCGGGTGTACGGCATCAACACGGTCGGCTCGGTCGTGGGTGCGGGCGTCGCCGGGCTACTGGCGCTCCCACTGCTCGGCGTGAAGGGCCTCATCCTCGCTGGCGCGGCGCTGGACATGGCTCTCGGGCTCTGGTTGTTGGAGCGGTCGGCCCGTTGGGTTGGCGGCGGCGTTCGTGCGCTCGTCATCGCTATTGTGGCCGGCCCGCTGCTCCTCGCGGGTGTCCAGGTCGGCGTGCGCATGAGCGACATCGTGCTCGCGAGCGGCGTATACCGATCGGGAGAGGTCCCGCAGCCCGGCGACTGGCAGAGCCTCTACCACGAGGACGGCCGCACGGCCACGATCTCCGCGTATATCGGTACGGGCGACGGGGTCACGGTGATCGCGACCAACGGAAAGCCGGATGCTTCGCTGGAGCCCCTCTGGCGCGTGGAAGGGCGCGACACCCTGCCGCAGCGCCCCCTCGGGGTCGGACGCGACTTCACGACGCAGGTGCTCTCCCCCATCGTCGCACTCGCGCACCGGCCCAACGCGCGCACGGTCGCCAACATCGGTCATGGCTCGGGCATGTCAGCCACCACCTTCCTCACGAGTGATGAGATTGACCGCCTCGTCACGATCGAGATCGAGCCGTTGATGGTCGAGGCATCAGTGGTCTTCGGCCCCGCGAACGACGCCGCGTTCTCCGATCCCCGCTCGATCTACGTGTTCGACGACGCGAAGTCGTATTTCTCGTATCGACAAGAGCGCTTCGACATCATCTTCGCGGAGCCGAGCAATCCGTGGGTAAGCGGCACTGCCGGCCTCTTCACGCGTGAGTTCTACGACAGGGTTCGCACCTTTCTCGCCGAAGGTGGAGTGCTCGCACAGTGGCTACAGATGTACGAGCTCGATGATGATCTATTTCTGTCCGTGCTGGCGGCACTGGATGCGGCCTTCCCCTCATATCGCGCGTATCTCGTTGGCGATTCCGACGTCGCAATCGTCGCGCGCGCCGATGGACCGCTGCGCGAGCCCGATTGGTCCGTGTTGGGCTCCGAGCGCTTCGCTGCTCTGACCGCGGGAATCCCGCCGTTCCGGCCCCAGCACATGCGGTCGCTCTTCCTGTTCGACGAGACCACGTTCCGGCCGATACTCGAGCAGGGCGTGCGCGCGAACTCTGACTACCGGCCCGTCCTCGACGTCGGTGCGGAGCGCGCGCGCTTCGAGCGGCGGTCGGCCGACGGGGCGTACAGCTTCGCGAACAGCCGGATCCCCCTGCAGTGGCTTCTGCTGGGCGCGACGGTCGATCCCGCGCCGTATCGAGCGGTGCCCTCGATCGGGCTTGCCGCGGCCGCCCGAACCGAACGGGCGGCCTGGCTCCGCGGCGTCTACGAAGCTGGCGGCGGGATGGCCCCAGATCACCACCCCGACTGGCAGAACGAGCTTCTCCATCTCCAGACGTTCTCGAGGGTGAGCGCCGGCGACGAAGCTGTCCTGTCCTGGGAGACGTGGGCGGCTGCCTTCGACCGCGCGGAGACGGACCTGCATTTCGGCACCGTGGGCTGGGCCGACACGACCTTCTACCGGGCGGCGTACGGTTACCTGGCCCGCGTGGAGGCCCCGGTGGAGGCGCGCGCCGCTGTCGACTTGCGACACGCCCTCGCCCTCCAGGACTGGGGGAGGGTCGCGGAGGCCTCCGACCTGCTCGTGTCGCGCGTCGCGGCCGGCGAGGCCTGGGTGCCCCGTCGGACGCTACTCGACGCAGCCGTCCTGGCGTACCTGCACGTCGACCGACCGGACGCCGCCCGTACCGCGTTGGACCTGCTGCTGCCCCGGACGGCGCGGACTCCGTGGAACCTCCGCAACCGTCTGCTGGAGGCGATGGTGGCGGAGGAGGAACGTCGCAACGCAGGCAGATGATCGCAGCGTGGCAACCCATCAGAGCGGATCCAGGCGGCCGACGCCCGGAACGGCGATCAGTCGGCCGAGCGTGCCGCGTTGCGCAGCGATGGCCCGCGCGGCCCAGCACGCGGAAGCTGTGAAGCGGCCGAGCGGGCCAACGTTGATTCCACCCAGCGCGACGGCGAGTCCTTCGACTGCTGCTCCGTCGTCGATGTGCAGCGCACCCCGCACGAGCACGAAGCCGTAGTAGCGAGCGCCGGCAGTCAGCGTCACGTCCCCGTCGACGACGAGCATGCCCTGCCCCGCTCCACCGATTACGCTCAGGTCGCCCAACGAGGTGCGTAGGGGGAGGTGAGCCCCGCAGGGGCGCAACGGCCGGTGCGGGTCGCCCCACCCCCATGGCTCGTACGGGGCGCACGCTCCGAAGTGCTCGACCGGGGTCGGCGTACCCGCTCCCTCGACGAGGACGTCGGCGGCGTCCAACACCGCCTGGAAGTCGAGCAGCCCGAGGCCAGGGGTCGGCGTCGTGTCGGAGAGAGTCGAGACCGCCGCGAGGGGAGCGCTCCCGTAGCGCGCCTCGAGGTCGGACATCCAGGGAGCGCAGTCCTCGTCGGTAAGAGGCGAGACCACATCGGCGGGCCTCGACGCGTCGACCGAGCCGAGAAGCGTCACTGGAGCACCGGACGACACCACGATCGCACCCGGCAGGGCGCTCACCCGCTCGAGGGGATCGAGCGCCCACGCCAGCCTCGCCGCGCGTACCGGCGTGCGACCCGGGAGCGCACCCTCCCCCTCCACGAGCCACGACTCCGCCGCAAGCCTGCGCAAGCTCCACACCGCCCGTGCTCGCCCGAGTGAAAGGACCCCGCCGCTTCGAGCACCGCCGACCGGCACACTGTCCATCCACGCTCCTCCTGGCTGCCTGAGCGCGACGTGAACTGCGCCGTCCGCGGCAGCACGGCTGACGAGGTGGCTCACCATGGTCCGAGACGCCGAGGCCTCGCCGAGGGACGAGACGAGCACGCCGTGGCCGAGCCCGATCAGCCCCAGCATGAGAAGAACGACGAAGACGAGCACGGCCCCCGACTGCGCGCGGGAATCGAGCCCGGTCTGCGAGCGCCCCGCCCTCATGGGTCTCCCGACCATGAAACCAGACCTTGCCAGGGTGGGCCTGCCAGAGAGTCCAGCGGGACCAGCTCCACTCCCACGCGGCCCGCCGAAGTCGTCCAGCGGGTCGCCGCCGACCACACCTCCGGTGTGAGGGGCTGACGACCCGAACCGCCCCTGCGGTAGCGGAGCGCTGCGTCCACCAGATGGTAGGACCCTCTCTCGAAGAGCTTGGCCGCAACCGTTCCGGTGGGCGCGGGGCGGTCGAGCAGCCACTCGGCGGCTCCCGCCGACCCTGGGCCGGGACACACAGTCGTCGTCGGGGCGGCGGCGGAGAGCGCCGCGACCTCGGCATCGCCCAACGGGCCGAGCAGCAGCACCGAGTCCTTGTCGGGGTCAGGCGCTCGGTCGCCAGCGTACGACACGATCACGCTCGCCCTGGCTGAGTCGCTGACGCAGACCAGCCCCACGCCACGGAATGCGCGCAGGGAGAGCGAGTCATCGCCCAGAGCCCAGTCGTTACCGGCAACGCCGTGACGTACCTCACGCCGAAGCACGTGGCGGGTCACCCGCAGCGCAACCAGGGCGTCGGTTCGTGCAGCGATCCGATTGCGCCCGGCTTCCAGTCTCCTGAGCGCATCCAGCCCGAGGTGCACCACCAGGAGACCGAGCAGGAGCGCCACGAGAGCTTCGGGGAGGGACCATCCCGCATCGCCCCTCATGGCGACACTCCGGGCGCCAGCGCCGGCGGGACGACGGTGCTCACGCTGAAGAGCGTGTCGCCCAACGGCCCCAGAGCAAACAGCGTCAGCTCGCCTCTGGCGTCGACTGTCCAGAGGACCTTGCCGCCCACGTAGTGCGCCTCCCCATCGACGGCCCCAGGCGTTACAGTCAACGAGTCGAGCACGCCTTCGGCCAGAGCCGACGCCCGTTCGAGCCGCTCGGCGCGTCCGAGGGTCGTCGACGCGAGCGTCAAGATGCCCGCCGCACCGACGACCGCGAGCTCGAGGACGAGGAGCGCCACCACGACCTCCAGCAGGGTGAAGCCACGCTCCGCGACCACCCTTCGCGAGACCCGCGCGCACGCGCGCCTCACCTGCGTCTCAGCCGCCCGTAGCTCGACACGACGAGCTGGGCAGTCGCTTCGCTGCGGCGTAGCACGACGGTCTGGCTCGTCATCCTACCGAGGCCCAGGGCGTCATAGCGCAGGTCCACGTCGGGACGTGTCCCACCGAGCTCCAGCCTGACTCCGAACTCGGACGCGAGCTCCACGCGGCGCAACGTCACGCCCGCCGCGTTGGCCTCCGCTAGCCCCGTCGCCTCCACGATGCGGACGCTCGCCCCCCCGGCCTCGATTGCCGCACCCCTCGCCTCCACGAACACGCCGACCAAGGCCTCGCGAGCGGCCTCGACCGCCGCACGGTCCCGAAGCCGACGCATTGGCCCGGCCATGAACGAAGCCGTGACGCCGAGCAGCAAGAGCACGAACGTCAGCTCGATGAGGGTGTGTCCACGCATGGACACCAGTCTGCTGGCTCTCCCGGGGCGCCTCGATGGCGCGATGGGCCGTCGTCGCAAGGCCCGTCTTACGTGCTTCTAAGCGAGCCCGTACTCCTGGATCTTGTAACGGAGCGCGCGCGGCGAGAGCTCGAGCAGCTCGGCCGCCTGCGTCTTGTTGCCGCCCGTCCGATCGAGCGCGAGCTGGATGAGGTGGCGCTCGAGGCGCGCTCCGTGACGCTTCACGGAGAGATCGTCGCCATCCACGGCAAGCGTCGGGCCCTCGGGGGCCGGGCGGCGGACTGCCTCGGGAAGGTCGTCGATGGAGATCGTGCGGGCGTCCGTGAGCACCAGCGCCCGCTCGATCACGTTCTCCAGCTCACGGATGTTCCCGGGCCAGGAGTAGCCGAGCAGGATCTCCATCGCGTCCGGCTCGATTCCCTCGACTTCGACGTGCAACCGGCCCGCGTGCCGTTCCAGGAGGTGCTTGGCAAGCTGTGGGATCTCCTCCCTCCGCGCGCGGAGCGTCGGCAGGTGGACGGGGACGACCGCCAGCCGGTAGTAGAGGTCCTTCCGGAAGTCGCCGGTCTCCACTGCGGCCTCGAGGTCCTGGTTGGTCGCCGAGATCACGCGCACGTCCACCCGCTTCGTCTCGTTCGAGCCGATGCGGCGCACCTCTCCCTCCTGAAGGGCCCTCAGCAGCTTCACCTGGAGCGCCCCCGGAAGCTCCCCCACCTCGTCCAGGAAGAGCGTGCCGCCGTCGGCCGCCTCGAAGAGCCC
>Ga0075327_1000534_pt1 | contig 10760 bp, 7 predicted proteins | sample MayberrySE_Catta_2_FD_120056 | JGI IMG/M metagenome (GOLD analysis project Ga0075327, IMG submission 120056) | Natural and restored wetland microbial communities from the San Francisco Bay, California, USA, that impact long-term carbon... | ecosystem: Environmental > Terrestrial > Soil > Wetlands...
CGCGGGATCGGCCGGGTCGACGGTCGCGCCATTGTCGGCCGCGCGGGGTTGCGGCGGCGGCGCCAGGGCGACCAGGGCGTCGAGGAACGGCTCGACGCCGAAGTCGTGGAGCGCGCTGCCGAAGAAGACCGGCGTCTGCCGGCCGGCCCGATACTCCGCCTCGCGAAACGTCGTGCCGGCGAGGGTGATGAGTTCGACCGCCTCGGCCAGCTCGCGCTGCCGGCGGGACCCGACGAGATCGGCGACGCGGGCGTCGGCCGGATCGCTCACGGTGACGGGGGCCACCCGCCGTCCGCCCGACTGCCGCTCGTAGAGCAGCACCGCCTGCCGCTCGAGATCGTAGATGCCTCCGAAGTCGATCCCGTCGCCGAGCGGCCAGTTCATGGGCGCGGCAGCCACGCCCAGCACGCGCTCGATCTCGTCGAGCAGCCCGAACGGATCGCGTGCCGGCTGATCGCACTTGTTGATGAACGTCAGCACCGGGATCCCGCGCGCCCGGCAGACGTCGAACAGCTTCCGCGTCTGCGTCTCGATGCCCTTGGCGGCGTCGATGACCATCACGACACTGTCGACGGCGAGCAGCGCCCGGTACGTGTCCTCGCTGAAGTCCTGGTGGCCCGGCGTGTCGAGCAGCGTGAGCCGGTGCCCGCGGACGTCGAACTCCAGCGCGGCGGCGCTGATCGAGATGCCGCGCTTGCGTTCGTCCTCCATCCAGTCGGACGTGGCATGCCGCTGTGTCTTGCGTCCGCGCACGGCGCCGGCCAGCTCGATGGCGCCGCCGTAGAGCAGCAGCTTCTCGGTCAGCGTGGTCTTGCCGGCGTCCGGGTGCGAGATGATCGCGAACGTCCGCCGGCGCCGGATCTCGCGGGTCAGGGTGTCCCGCTCGACACCGGAAGCGTCGAGCGGCCGAATGGCAGTCATCGCGGTGAACCGTCCTCTTGGAAAGGCGTGTTGCGGGGAGATCGACGTCGACGCCAGCAGCAGGTCGAACGCTTCAGTGTACCGCCGCGGGTGTTGCCCGGGCAAGCGGACCCACAGTCCGGGGGTGGCAGGCTGCAACCGGTGACGCCGCCGGCGTCACGGCAGGCGCAACGCCCGGGCGGGATCCGTCCGCAATGCCCGCCGGACCGGCGGGGCCGCTGCGGCGGTGGCGACGAGCAACATCAGCACGGCGGCGCCGGCGAACGCCGGTGGATCAACGGGCGCAATTCCGAACACGACGCCCGTGAGCGCCTGAGCGACGAGCGTTGACAGGAGGATTCCAGCCGCCAGACCGATCGCCAGCGCGCGCACCGCGTCCGCGGAAGCCGCGTGGACGATCGCCCGCGACGACGCGCCCAGGGCGAGCCGGATGCCGAGCTCCCGTCGGCGGCTCGCCACGGCGAACGCGACGAGCCCGTGGACGCCGACGCCGGCGAGCAACGCCGCCACGAAGCCCAGCGTCGCGGAAACCGTCGAACCCAGCTCGTACGGCAGCAGCACCGCTTCGACGTGTTCGGCCATCGTCCGACGTTCGAAGAGCGCGACGTCAGGCCTGATGCCGCCGGCACGCTCGATGAGCGTGTCGAGCGCGCGATCGATGCCGGCGCTGCGCACGACCAGGCGCGTCAGACCGGTATGGCCGTCCGCCATCGGCACGTAGACGAGCGGCGTCGAGGTCTCTCCGAGTGACTGCACCCGCGCATCGGCGACGATGCCGACGACGGTGCGGGTCTCGCCGTCCACCGCGAGCGCGCGGCCGAGCGCGGATTGGGCGGGCCAGAAGCGCGTCGCGAAGGCGCGGCTGACCACGACGCGGCGCGACTCCGGCGCCAGGTCGCCGATCGTGAAGGTCTCGCCGGCGAGCGTCGAGATCTGGAAGGTCTCGAAGTAGCCCGGCGACACGCGCGCGGCCTGCACGGCAACCGGCGCGCTGTTGTCGACGCTGACGGCGAGCGTCTGGCTGCCGTAGAGATCGAGGGGGATGCGGCTCGTGATGGCCACCGCCTCGACGCCGGACAGCATGCGCGCCTCCTGGCCGAGCCGTTCGAAGAACGCGCGCGCCTCGCCATCGTCCAGGCCGGCGGCGCCGGCGTTGAAGGTGAGCATGCCGACGCCCTCGACCTCGAATCCTCTGTCGACGGCCGACGCGTTGCCGACGCTGCGCGCGAAGAGCCCGGCAAGCACGAGCAACACCAGTGATCCGGCGACCTGCGGCACGAGCAGCCAGTGCCGGCGCATGCGCGGGGTTGCGGTGCCGGCCGAGAAGATATCGCGAAGACCTGTCATCGTATCGGCGCGGCGCAGCCGGCGAAGCTGCACGAGCGCCAGCATCAGGCCGGCGAAGCCGGTCAGCGTCAGCGCGAAGGCGGCGACTCGCAGATCGACGACGACGTCGAACGCGAGAGGCACGGCCAGGGGCGGCCGGAACGCCGAGATGGCGCGCGCGAACATCGTGGTCAGCAACAGGCCCGCGGCCCCGCCGAGCGTGGCAATGAGCAGCGACTCGGCAAGAAGCTGCCGGAACAGATCGAATCGAGACGCGCCCAGCGCCGTCTGCACGGCGAGCTCGCGCGAACGTCCGAGCATGCGCGCGGCCAGCAGGCTCATGACGTTGGAGGCGCCCACGAGAAGCACGACCAGGCAGGCGCCGATGAGCAGCGCGGACGCCAGCGTCAACGGACCGTCCGCATCCGGCGAGACCCACACGTCGTCCGATCGCACGGTCCGGAACCGGCGGCCCTCGTTGGTTTCGGGATGGGCCACGCTCAGTCGCGCGGCGAGTGCGTCGATGGCCGCGGTGGCGTCGGCGATCCCGGTGTCCTGGGCGAGCCGGGCGCGCACGAACATCCAGCGCTCGCCGCGGTTCGTGAGCTGGTCCGTCCGCAGCTGCCCCATCATCATCGACGGCGCCCAGACGTCGACCGCGAAACCGCGGAAGAGCATCCCGCGGAACTCGGGCGGCGCGACGCCGACGACGGTGTAGGTGCGGCCGTTCAGCGTGAGCGGTCGGCCAACGGCCTCAGGATCGGCGCCGAGTCGCTGCCGCCAGAATCCGTGGCTGATCACGATGACGGGATGCTGGCCGGGCACCCGGTCGTCGTCCGGCGTCAGCAGGCGGCCGCGTACGGGGGTGATCCCGAGGACCTGAAAATAGGTGCCCGTCACGAGCTCGCCGAACAGACTCTCGGCGCGCCCGTCGTGATTCCAGGTCGCCAGCAGTCCGCTGTAGCCCATGACGCCCGAGACGGGCGCCGACGACGCCACGAGGTCCCGGTAGTCCGGGTAGGAGAACGCCCCGGCCCCGACGCCGTTCGCGGTCGTCGTGTACAGGCTGATGAGACGGCTCGGGTCTGATACGCCCGGCGATCTCAGGAACGCGGCGTTCACGAGACTGAACGACGCCGTGGCGGCTGTGATGCCGACCGCCAGGGTCAGGACAGCGGCCGTGGTCAGGCCGGGGCGGCGGCCGAGCTGGCGGACGGCAAGTCGGAAGTCCCTGAACATGGTCACAGGGACGTCAGCCACCGGCCTCCCGTTCCCCGAAAAAAGACTCCCGGAGTCCTTTCTCGCGGAAAATACTCCGGGAGTCTTTTTCATGCGACGCACTCCGCTGCTGACCGTCGTCGTTCTCGTCGTCCTGGCACTCTCGGCGACACTGCCGGCCCAGAAGCCGCTCTTCACCGACGCCTTCCCCCCATCGGAGTTCGCAGCCCGGCGCGCGGCCGTGATGCAGGCGATGGGCGACGCGGTCGCCGTCGTGAGCGGGGCGACCGAGCAGCCCAACTACGAGAAGTTCAGACAGAACAAGCAGTTCTTCTATCTGACCGGCGTCGAGGTCCCGCGCGCGCTCCTGCTCATCGACGGCCGCTCGAAGCGGTCCACGCTGTTCCTGCCGGCACGCAATCCCGGGATGGAGCGGTCCGAGGGGCCGCTGCTCGTGCCCGGCGACGAAGCCGTCCGGCTGACCGGCATCGAGGCCGTTGTCGATCGGAGCGAGTTCGACGCCGCGGTCGCCGCGCTCGCGACCGACCGCCGGACCATCTACACGCCATTCCGGCAGGAATCGATTGGCGCCGTCGCGCCCGATCGCGTCCGGGCGCACGAACGGGCCACGGCCGCCGACGCCTGGGACGGCCGGCAATCGAAGGAGACGCACTTCCGCGAGAAGCTCCAGGCCTCGTCGCGCGGGTCGGAGGTGGTGGACCTCGATCCCGTGGTGGACAGGCTGCGGCTGATCAAGAGCCCGGCCGAGATCGCGATGGTGCGCGAGGCGACGCGCATCTCGAGCCTGGCCATCGGCGAAGGCATGAAGTCGGCGAAGCCGGGGATGTACGAGTACGAGATCGAAGCAGTCGCCGACTACGTGTTCAAGCGCTTCAACGCGATGGGGATCGGCTACTTCGCGCTCGTGGCGACCGGCGCCAATGCCGCGTGGCCGCACTACCACGCGGCGCAATCGAAGCTGGCCGACGGCGACCTCGTGCTCTTCGACTACGCGCCGGAGTTCAAGTACTACACGTCCGACGTCACGCGGATGTTCCCGGCCAACGGCACGTTCTCGCCCCGCCAGCGGGAGATGTACGGCATCTACCTGGCGCTGTACCAGGCGCTGATGTCGTCGATTGGACCTGGCCCCGCGGCGCCCAGGCTCGAAGCGGCGCACACGAAGATGACGGCGATTCTCGAGTCGTTCACGTTCACCGATCCGAAGATCAGGGAGGCGGCGACCGCCTTCGTCGAACGCTACGCCCGGCCGCGCAACAGCTACGGCCACTGGGTGGGCCTCGAGGTACACGACGTCTCGGGTCCCGCCTTCGACGGCACCTACGCACCCGGCATGATCTTCACCATCGAGCCGGCGCTGACGATTCCCGACGAGCGCATCTACATCCGGCTCGAGGACGTCATCCTGATCACGGACACCGGCTACGAGAACCTGTCAGCCGACCTTCCGATGGACATCGAGGGGATCGAGCGTCTGATGCGGGAACCGGGGCTGGCTGATCTGTGGCGAATCAGTGGAGGCCGGGGCTTCAGCCCCGGTACGTAGGCCAGGGCTTCAATCAGTACGTAGGCCGGGGCTTCAGCCCCGGCGATCAGCCGGACCTGACCGCCGCCGCCAAGGCTTCGGCGAGTCCGCCGTAGCTTCAGCGAAGGCGGAAGGTCCGGCCTACGCGAGGCCTGCGCGTGGGGATCAGCGAATCCCGGCGAAGAAGCCGCCCGTCGCATACACGCCGCCCCGGACGCGCAGCACGATCTCGTTGACACCGTCACGGAGCTGAATCGGGATGGCCTGACCGGCGTGATCCGGATTGGCCAGGAAGTCCGGCCAGGCGCGCGACCCGGGTGCCACGAACCAGTGAAAGCGCCCGTTCACCCAGATCGCCAGATCGTCGATGGTGCTGAGATGCAGCGTGGCCGGACCGGCGGACGAGCTGCGCACCTGCGTCCGGAAATACGCGACCGATCGCGGCCCGTGGAAGTCGACGACGCGGCCGGTGACGACGGCGCCGCGTGCGTCCGGCTCGAACGGCTGCCAGTCGAGTCCCGCGCGTCCCGGCTCGCGCGCGACCTCGTCACGCGTTCGATCGAATGGACCGAGGACCTGCCACGACGTCACCGTCCCCTCGGCCGGTTCGACCGGCGCCGCCGGCCGCGCGGGCCCCTGCCACGACAATCCGGCAATCGACGTGACCCTGACGTTGCCGACCCACACCGGCCCGCCGACCGATCGCGGCTGCAGCCCCACCTGGCCCGATGTCAGCTCGAACAGGGGAAACGTCATCTGAGGCGTCGTCATGTCGCCGACGTAGAAGTGCGCGTCGCGATCGGCGACCTCGACCTTGAACCGCACCCATTCGCCCGTCCGGACGGCCGCCGCTCCCTGCAGCGGGACGACGTACTCCGGATAGAGCGTGCGTCCGACGTTGAAGTCGCGATGCGGATTCGCCTGCAGGTAGCTGTCGTTGCCCTTGATGTAGATGAGACCGAAATCCTGACGGTCGCCCCGTCGCTGATGGTTGTAGGCGACGCCGAGATAGTTGTTGACGTCGGTCGGAAACCGCGCGTCGCCTTCGATCCGGACGCGGCCCCATCGCTCCGAGCCCCGCACGAGCGCGAGGACGTCGCCGTTCGGCTCGAGCACCATGACGCGGCCGTGCCGGGGATCACCGGAGTCGGCCGTGCGAACGGCCTCGACGCCTTCGACGATCCACTGCTCGAGACCTCCCTCGAAGTCGTCCTCGAACCGAACGACCTCCCCCTGCGGCCCGGGCGGCAGCACGGGCACCGGGGCACCGGTGGACGTGACGGCCATCGCACAGGCCAGCCCGATCCGCGACGGAATCCACGACATGGAATCACCCTCCGAACGTGTGCGTGTACTTGACGATGAACGCGCGCGCCAGCGAGCGCGGCTGCGGCACCAGCGCGTCCTCCTGATCGGTGTCGACGCCCTCGTTGTAGACGAACCAGAAGTCCGTGCCTTCAGCGAACGCGTAGCGGACGCGCACGTTGAAGTCGAGCCGGTCGGTCGTCGAGTTGTACTGGATCAGGGCATTGCTCGAGAGACGCGTGTCGAGGGCCGTCCGGACGCGCAGGCGGGCGAGATGGATGTCGACCGCCTGGCTCCGGCTCGGGAACCGAAGCACGCTCAGCTGATAGTCGCCGCCCAGCTCCAGGTGCCGCGAGACGTTCCAGGTCGGCGAGACGATGACCTGCGTGCGCGTCCCGTCGAAGTACGTGCCCGACCGGACGTCGACGCCGGCGCGCGCGCGGGCGCCGGTGGGCATCGAGTAGACGAACTGGAGATCCGCGAAGTTGTAGACGCCGGCCGGAATGTCGGCCGCGCCGCCGATCCTGAACGGCTGCAGCACGTTCTCGTGAAAGAGCTTCGGCTCGATCCAGCCGCCGCCGCCCGCCTTCGTCTCCCATTGCACCCACACGGCGTACTGCGCCGACTCGAGTGCGCCGTCGCTGTTCCGGAACGTCGAGAACGCCAGTGCTCCGGGCCAGACGCGCCGGAAGACCGGATGGTCGTCGGTGAAGCGATACCAGTTCGCCAGCAGATTCGCGGTCGTGAAGTCGCGGCGCGGGAGGAACCCCAGCGCCGGGTCGTAGCGCTCACCCGCGCGGGTGTATTGCATCGTGTAGGCCAGGCCGCGGCCGGTGCGGCGTTCCCACTTCGCATCGATCAGACTGCGCTCGACGACGTTCAGGCCACCGGGATCATGGCCGTCGACGGTCGTCGCCCATTTCAGACCGAGGTACTCGTCGCCGTACACGCGCAGGGACGTGTCGCCGGCGAGCGCCAGGTTGCGGCGTCCGCCGCCCGCCACCGACGTCATCATCAGACCCGCGGTCGAGAAGTCGTTCAGCACGGGCCTGCGCATGCGCAGGACACCGAAGTTCTCGCCGGGGATGCCGGCCTGGTCGTCCGTCTGCATCTCCAGCGCGCCGACCTCCCAGTCGCCCAGGCGGCCGACGAGCCGCGCGCCGCCGATGATCGGCACCGGCTGCAGGTCGTCGGTCAGGCCGATGCGGCGCGAGTGAAACAGCCGCGTGCCGCCGGCCGAGATGAAGTCGAACAACCCGGCGTTCTCCTGGAAGAAGCGCCGCCGCTCGGGGAAGAACAGCGGAAAGCGATCGAGGGCCACCTGCTGCTCGTCGGCCTCGACCTGCGCGAAGTCGGTGTTGAGCGTGAGATCGAGGGTCATCCGGCTCGTCACCGGATACCGGATGTCGAGGCCGACGTCGCGCTGGGTGTCGCGAGCGGGATCGCCGGCAACCTGCGTCCGGTTTCTCCCGCCCAGGACGTAGGGCGTGAAGTAGATCGGCGTGCGCGTCCGCACGTCGCGGAGCACGACGTCGCGCGCGAGCGACGGCCGGCGGAATGGAAATGCCGGGTCGATTTCGGGGAACGTGACCCGCTCGTCGTGGCGGGACACGAGACGGGTGACCGTCAGCCCCATCACGGACCGGCCGGTTTCATCGGCCCGGAATCCCAGCGTCGAGAACGGGATGCGCACCTCGACGAACCAGCCCTCGGCCGTGATCCGCGCGCGGGACGTCCACACCGCGTCCCAGTTGCCATTCAGCGTCGCGCCGTCGTCCGAGACGAGCTGGTCGAAGCGCATGCCAGCGGCCGTCGTCCCGAACCACTTCGCGTTCTGGTTGTCGTTGAACGGGTCGATGTAGATCGCGAGGGTGTCGTCGCCGTTCCAGCGGTCGCGGTACAGCGAGTTCACGCGAATCTGATCCGGTTCCGTGTCGTAGAACCAGCCCGCAGCGTAGAAGTGCTCGTCGTCGTAGCCGACGCGTATCTCGGTGCGCTGCGTCGGCGTGCCCCGGAAGACCGGCGTGTACATCGTCAGCGGCAGCGGCGCGATGCCCCGCCACGCCGCCTCATCCGGTACTCCGTCGACCACGATCGGCGCAGACACCCGCTGCAGCTCGAGCGGCGCCTCCTTGGGCGAACGCCGGTGCGGCGAACGCGAGGAGCAGAATCAGGGTGAAGGCCGGGTCTTCCGCCTTCGCTGAAGCTACGGCGGACCCGCCAGAGCCTTGGCGGAGGCGGTTAGACCCGGCATCAGACCCGGCATCACGATTCATCATCCCGGCGACAGAATTCCGCAGCCTGGGTGTGCTGCCGCACCCGATTCGGCGGGCGGTCAATCGAGTACGCCGAACGGCCGATCGACTGACCGGAGACGAACAGGATGAGATGAACGCTTACACGAACTGCTGCCGAACCCGGCGCCAGCAGCGACGGCTGGCCGGGACGATGGTGCCGTCCTTCAGAAGGATCTCCATGCGCCCGCCGCCGGCTGGCCGTGCGAGATCGATCCACGCGCGGTTGACGATGTGGCTGCGATGCACCTGGAGGAACTGGCCGGGGTCGAGTCGCTCGGCCAGCGCGCCGAGCGATCCGAGCTGGAGATACGACCGCGAGGGCGTGCGGACCTGCACGTAGTCGTCCGCAGCCGACAGACAGATGATCTCGGATGCCGGCACGTTGACGAGGGCGCCCTGCGACGTCACGAAGATCGACCCTCCGCCGGCGCCGATCGCCGCCCGGCCATCGAGCGCAACGCGCACCCGCGCCACCGCCTCCGCGAACCGCCGCTCGCCGAACGGCTTGACCAGATAGTCGAGCGCGGCCACGTCGAATGCCTGGACGGCATAACGATCGTAGGCCGTCGTGAAGACGACGCAGGGCCGATGGCGGGTGCGCTCCAGGACCTGAAGGCCCGATCCGCCCGGCATCTCGATGTCGAGGAAGACGACGTCCGGGCGGAGCTGGTCGATGGCGCGGACGGCCTCGTCGCCGGTCGCGGCCTCGCCGACGCACGTCAGCCAGCCGACCTCGCCGATCAGGCTCCGCAGCTCGCCACGGGCGATCGGCTCGTCGTCGACGACCAGTGCCCGGTATCCCCCGTCCATGCCGGATATTCTGCCCGACCGATGAACCTTTCTGCAGATCCGGGCGTCCATAGGGTGCTTTGACGGGGATGCCCTACGGTGGAGGCCGGGTCTTCAGACCCGGTGCGAGCGCCTGAGATGCCCGAACCGGAGAACGTTGAACGCCTCTATCTCCAGGTGCTCCGATGCCAGACCGGAGATCCCGCCGCATTCGCCGAGCTGCACCGGCAGTTCAGCAGCCGGACGCTGCGGTATCTCCGGGGGATTCTGGGGGACGCGATGGCGGACGACGTCCAGCAGGAGGTCTGGCTGACGGTCTTCCGGCGGATCTCGGAGGTGGTCAATCCGGCCGGCTTCCGGACGTGGCTGTATCGGGTGACGCGACACCGGGCCATTGACGCGGTCCGGCGCGAGCGGCGCCGGTCGGAGCTGCTGGAGGGGGACGCCGGGGACGTGGACATGGACGCGATTCCGGCAGGCAGGCCCGGACCCGGCAGCGATCTCGATCCCGCCGTGATGGAGCCGCTGCTTGCGCGGCTTACGCCGGTCCACCGCGAGGTGCTGGTGCTCCGGTTCCGGGAAGACATGAGCTACGGGGAAATCGCGATCGTCATGGGCTGCTCGGTCGGCACCGTGCGGTCGCGGCTGCATCACGCCAAGGAGCGGATGCGGGAGTTGCTGAAACGGAGTGAGTCATGACTGAGAAGACACGTGGAGACGTCTGGACGATGATCGAAAGCGAGCGGCGGCGCGATCGCTGGATTCGGCGGGTGAGCGTGATCGCGTGGTCGGTGACAGGGGTGATCCTCCTCATCTTCGCGGCGATCACCGCCAGCCGGATCGCCTACACCATGCGGCAGGTCGAGGTCGGCGTCGCGCCGAGCGGCGCCGTCTGGGAAACCGCCATGCCGCTCGTCATCGTCGTCGGCCTGATCAGCCTGCTGGTGGCGGTGCTCGCCACGGTCGGGGTTTTCCTGCGGCTGCGCACCGCGAGCCTGCACGAGATCCAGTTGCGGCTCGCAGCGCTGGAGCAGATGCTGGTCGAGCGGGAGAAGGTCGAGCGCGCCGAATGACGAGTCAGCGCCACGCCAGGAGCCGCCGCTCGAAGTCCAGGTGGACCTCGTCGCCCGGAATCCAGCGCGGATCGAGCAGGCCGTCGTAGCCGTAGCGGGCGTCGGCGCCCGGCATGATGAAGATCGGTGGCCTGCCGATGCTGTCCCTTCCGAGCAGGACGGTGCGGGGCGTGAACCACCTCATCCGCACGGTGCCCGCAAGATGGCTCGCGTCCACCTCGCCCTCCGGCCGGATCGCGGCGCCCGGCGGGACCGCGCTTTCGAAGATGACTGACAGCTGCGATC
>Ga0075327_1000536_pt1 | contig 10712 bp, 8 predicted proteins | sample MayberrySE_Catta_2_FD_120056 | JGI IMG/M metagenome (GOLD analysis project Ga0075327, IMG submission 120056) | Natural and restored wetland microbial communities from the San Francisco Bay, California, USA, that impact long-term carbon... | ecosystem: Environmental > Terrestrial > Soil > Wetlands...
GCGCCGCCCCGCGCTCGTGCGCGTGCCGCTCGGCCTCGAGCCCGGCGAGCACCTCGCGCGCGCGCGCGATCACGTGGGGCGGGAGCCCGGCGAGGCGTGCCACCTCGATGCCGTAGGAGCGGCTCACCTCGCCCGGCACGAGCCGGCGCAGGAACACGACCTCGCCCTGGAACGAACGCACCTCGAAGTGCGCGTTCTCGACGCCGCTCCGCGTGTGCGCGAGATCGGCGAGCTCGTGGTAGTGCGTCGCGAAGAGCGTGCGCGGCTGGAGCCCGGGCGTGTCGTGGAGGGATTCGGCCACGGCCCAGGCGATCGAGAGGCCGTCGAAGGTGCTGGTCCCGCGCCCGATCTCGTCCAGGATCACGAGGCTCGTGCGCGAGGCCTGCGCGAGGATCTCGGCCGTCTCGCGCATCTCGACGAGGAAGGTCGACTCGCCCTGCACGAGACGGTCGGACGCGCCGACCCGCGTGAAGATGCGGTCCACCACCCCGATCCGTGCGCGCTCGGCCGGCACGAAGCTGCCCATCTGGGCGAGCAGCACCAGCAAGGCGACCTGCCGCAGGTAGGTGCTCTTGCCGGACATGTTCGGGCCCGTGAGGAGCAGGATGCGCGTGCCGGCGGGCTCGAGCACGGTGTCGTTCGGCACGAAGGCGCCGCCCTCCCGCGCGAGCACGGCCTCCACCACGGGGTGGCGCCCGGCGCGGATCTCGAGCCCCTCCGAGTCGTCGAGCTCGGGGCGCACCCAGCCGTCCCGGCGCGCGACCTCGGCGAGCGACTGGAGGGCGTCGAGCTCGGCCACCGCGTCGGCCGCGGCGCGGATCGCGCCCGCCTGCGCGAGCGCCTCCTGACGGACGCTCTCGAAGATCTCGCGCTCCATCGCCGCGGCGCGCTCCGAGGCCGAGAGGACGCCGGCCTCCATCTCGCGGAGCTCGGCGGTGGTGAAGCGCTCGGCGTTCGCGAGCGTCTGGCGCCGTTCCCAGTCGGCGGGCACGCGGTCGAGGTTCGCCTTCGTCACCTCGAGCCCGTAGCCGAGGACGGGATGGAAGCGGACCTTCAGGCTCGCGATCCCCGTGCGCTCGCGCTCGCGCTGCTCGAGGCCGGCGACCCACTCGCGGCCCTTCTTCGCGCCCTCGCGCAGCGCGTCGAGCTCGGGCCGGAAGCCGGCGCGCACGTAGCCGGTCTCGCCGGCGCCGCGCGAGCCGCGCGGCAGCGGCCGCGGCTCGTCGACGAGCGCGTCGTGGAGAAGCTGTGCGAGCGCGGCCAGCGGCGCGGGCCGCGGCAGGCCCGCGGGCGTGCTCTCGAGCGCGAGCTCCTCCCCGCCCGCGAACGCCGCTCCGACGCCGGGCAGCGCGGCGAGCGCGCTCCGCAGCGCCGCGAGATCGCGCGGCTCGGCGCCGGGCCGCTGGCAGCGCGCGAAGCGGCGCTCGAGGTCCCCCACGCCCGCCAGCGCCGCGCGGAGCCGCCCGCGCGCGCGATCCGAGTCCGCGAGCGCGGCCACGAGCTCCTGGCGGCGGCGGATCGCCTCGACCCGCCGCAGCGGGTAGCCCAGCCAGCGCGCGAGACGGCGCGCGCCGAGCGGCGTCACCGTCGCATCGATGCGCTCGATCAGCGTCCCGCGCCGCGTGCGGTCCTCGGCGCTCTCGAAGAGCTCGAGGTGCCGGCGCGTCGCCGCGTCGAGGATCATCGCCTCGCCGAGCGCGTAGCGCTGGAGGCGCGGGGCCTGGCGGAGCGCCCCCGGCTGATGCGCGGCGAGGTAGGCGAGCACGGCCGCTGCTGCGCGCTGGTCCGCGCTCGTCGCCCGCGGATCGAAGCCCTCCGGGCGCGCGGGCGCCGCCTCGGGCGCGAAGCTCGCGGCCGGGACGCGCGCGAGCGCGACGCGCGGCAGCCGCGCGCGCACCGCGCCGACGACGTCCTCGGGCGCGTCGTCCGCGAGGAGCACCTCGCACGGGGCGACGCGCTCGAGCTCGTCGAGCAGCGCGCGCGGCAGCGCGCCGCCGCCCTGAGCCGGGCGCGCCGGCGCGCCCTCGGTCAGGGCCTCGCGCGTGGCGCGGAAGCTCCCGGTCGAGGCGTCGAGCGCGGCGAGGCCGGCCTCGCCGCCCGCGACCGCGAGCGCGAGCACCGCCACCTCGCGCGTGCCCTCGGCGTCCGGGATCTGGAGCCCGGGCGTCAGCACCTCGACCACCTCGCGGCGCACGAGGCGTTTGCCGGACGCCTTGCCCGCCTCCAGCCCGGCGCCGGATGCGCTGCGCGCATCCAGCCCGGGGCCGGATGCGGTGCGCGCCTCCAGCCCGGGCCCGGATGCGCTGCGCGCATCCTCGACCTGCTCGCAGATCGCGACCTTGTGGCCGAGCGCGGTCAGCTTCCGGAGATGCCCCTCGACGCTGTGCACGGGCACGCCGCACATCGGCACCGGGTCGGGCTTGCCCTTGTCGCGCGAGGTCAGCGTGATGTCGAGGAGCGGCGCCGCACGCTCGGCGTCCTCGAAGAAGAGCTCGTAGAAGTCGCCCATCCGGAAGAACAGCAGCGCGTCGGGGTGCCGGGCCTTCACGGCGAGGTACTGGCGCATCAGCGGCGTCTCGCGCGCGGAGCTCACTCGAGCGCCTTTCGTGCGGAGCTCACTCGAGCGCCTCCCGCGCGACGAGGGCGCCCTGCCGCTCGAGCGCGTCGAGCAGCTCCGCGAGCGCCTTCGCCGCCTCTGCGTCGCGCCCCTCCGCGAGGAGCACGCGCGCGCGCGCGGCGTGCAGCTCGAGCCGCTCCGGCTCGCGCTCGAGCAGCGGCTCGAGCTCGGCGAGCGCGGCGTCCGCTTCGCCGCGCGCCGCGAGCGTGCGCGCGAGCGCGAGGCGCGCCCCCGTGTCGCCGGGGTCCGCCGCGACGTGGGCGCGCAGCCGGGTCTCGAGCTCCGCCGGGCGCCCGAGCGTCGCGAGGGTGGCCTCGAGCCGGGGATGGACGCGGTCCGCGACGCCGCGGTCCGCGGCGAGCGCGCGCTCGAAGGCCGCGAGCGCCTTCTTCGGCTTGCCGCGCTCCGCCTCGAGCTCGCCGAGGCAGAGCCACGCCTCCGCGAGGCCCGGGTCCCGCCGCACGCACTTCGCGAGCGCGCGGCGCGCCTCGTCGCTCCGGCCCTCCGCGCGCGCGGACTGGCCCCGCTCGAGCCAGAGCTGCGCTTCGGCCCGGCGCCCGTCCTGGCCCGTCGCGCGCGCGAGCCGGCGCTGCGCGTCGAGCGCGCCGTCGAAGTCGCGCGCGTCCGCGCGCAGGCGCGCGAGCGCGGCGAGCGCCTCGGGGTCGCGCGGGACACGGTCACAGAGCTCCTCGTACGCCGTGATGGCGCGCGTCAGGAAGCCCCCCTTCACGAAGTCGCGCGCGAGCCCGCGCAGCGCACGCTCGCGGTGCGCGGGGACGAGGTCGTTCCGCAGCAGCAGGTTCTGGTGGACGCGGATCGCGCGCGAGATCTCGCCGCGCCGCCGGTACAGCTGGCCGAGCGCGAGGTAGACCTCGAGCTGGGTCGAGTCGTCGCGCACGAGCTCGGCGAGCGCGGCCTCGGCGTCGTCGAAATCGTCGTCGAGCAGCGCGCCGAACGCGCGGCGGAACGCCGCCTCGACGCGCGCGGCGTCGACCGGCTGGCTTCGCCCCGGGCCCCCCCGCCGGAAGCGCACGGCGGGCTAGCCCCGCTGCCGGTCCGCGGGCCCGGCACGCGCCGTCGCGGGCACCTCGTGCGCTTCCGGCGCCGCGAGCGGCAGGTTGCGCAGCTGGTGGATCTCCGACTCGAGGCCGGCCATGCGCTTGCGGTAGCGGCGCGCGGTGACCGACTTCTTGGCGAGCTCCCACACGAGCGAGAGGCCGGCCGCGAGCGCGCCGAGCCCGAACGCGACGAGCAGCGCCGACCAGAGCGGCACGCTCCACTCGCCGAAGAGGAGGTCGATCGAGACCGGCTCCTCGTTGCCGCCGACGAAGCGCCAGACCGTGGCGAACAGCGCGACGAAGACGGCGACCACCAGCACGCGACGCAGCATCCGCATGTTGACTCCGTTCGCCTTCGGCTCACTGCGCGCCGGCGGCCGGCTTGCTGTTGACTCCGTTCCCCGTCGGTGTGCTAGTCGCCCTCGTCCTCGTCGTCGGGCGGCAGCGGGCCGCGCGACGCGTCCACCATCTCCTTGAGCTCCTTGCCCACCTTGAAGAAGGGCGTGCGCTTGGCGGGGATCTGGACCTCCTCGCCGGTCTTCGGGTTCCGCCCCTCGCGGGCCTCGCGCACCTTCACCTGGAAGCTGCCGAAGCCCCGGATCTCGATGCGCTCGCCCTTCTTCAGGGCCTCGGTCATCGAGTCGAAGATCGTGTTCACCACGATCTCCGTGTCCTTCTTCGAGACGTGCGGCGTGAGCTCCGCCACCTTCTCGATCAGCCCGCTCTTCGTCATCGCTCGCTCCCGAAGAGAAGTGGCGGGCGCGACCCGACGGCGCGCCCGCCCCCGCTCACTCTCCCGTTTCCTTCTGCGCCAGCTTTTCCTTCAGCAGATCGCCGATCGTGGTGGTCTGGGTGGCGGCCTGCTGGGCGGCCAGCCGCTTCAGCGTCTCGCGCTGCTCGCGATCGGTGAGCGCCTTCACCGAGAGCGAGATCTTCTGGTCGTCCGGATCGATCTTCGTGACCAGCGCGGTGACCGAATCGCCGGGCTTCACGACGTCCGCCGGCTTGTCCACCTTCTCGGCCGCGAGCTCCGAGCTGTAGATCAGGCCCTCGATCCCCTCCTCGAGCTTCACGAAGGCGCCGAAGTCGGTGACGCTCGTGACCTCGCCGGTGACCGTGGAGCCCAGCGGATAGCGCCGCTGGATGCCCTCCCACGGGTTCGGCGTGAGCTGCTTGATGCCGAGCGAGAACTTCTCGTTGTCCTGATCGATCTTGAGGACGATCGCCTCGACGACGTCCCCCTTCTTGTACTTCTCGCTCGGGTGCTTGATCTGCTCGGTCCACGAGATGTCGGAGACGTGTACCAGGCCGTCGATGCCCTCCTCGAGCCCGATGAACACCCCGAAGTTCGTGATGCTCTTGACCTCGCCGGAGACGTGCGTGCCGATCGGGTACTTCTCCTCGATCAGCGACCACGGGTTCGGCTCGATCTGCTTCATGCCGAGCGAGATCTTGCGGTTGTTCTCGTCGACGTCGAGCACGACGGCCTCGACCATGTCGCCCACGTTCACCAGCTTCGAGGGGTGCTTGAGCCGCTTGGTCCACGACATCTCCGAGATGTGGACCAGCCCCTCGATGCCCGGCTCGAGCTCGACGAACGCGCCGTAGTCGGTCAGCGACACGACCTTCCCACGCACGCGGAGCCCCATCGGGTAGCGCATCGCGGCGTCGCGCCACGGGTCGGGCTGGATCTGCTTCAAGCCCAGCGAGACGCGCTCGGTGCCCGCGTCGAAGCGCAGCACCTTCACCTTGATCTCGTCACCGATCTTGAACAGCTCGCTCGGGTGGTTCACCCGGCCCCACGACATGTCCGTGACGTGGAGGAGCCCGTCGAGCCCGCCCAGGTCCACGAACGCGCCGTAGTCCGTGATGTTCTTGATCACGCCGTCCACGATCTGCCCCTCTTCGAGGCTCTGGAGCGTGGTGGCGCGCATGCGCTCGCGCTCCTTCTCGAGGAGCGCGCGCCGCGAGAGCACGATGTTCCCGCGCCGCTTGTTGAACTTGATGATCTTGAACTGGAGCCGCTCGCCGATCAGGCCCTCGAGGTTCCGGACCGGCCGCAGGTCGACCTGCGAGCCGGGCAGGAACGCCTTCACGCCGATGTCGACGGCGAGCCCGCCCTTCACCCGCGAGAGCACGCGGCCCTCGACGGACTCGTCGGCCTCGTAGGCGCGGCTGATGTCGTCCCAGATCTTGAGCCGGTCGGCCTTCTCCTTGGACAGGACGATGCGGCCGTCCTCGTCCTCGGTCTCCTCGACCAGCACGTCGACCAGGTCGCCCGTCTTGACGAGCACGGTGCCCTGCTCGTCCATGAACTCCCAGCTGTCCACCAGGCCTTCGGACTTGAAGCCGATGTCCACGTGCACGTGGTCGGCGTCGACGGAGAGCACGCGGCCGCGGACGACCTCACCCTCCTTGATGCGGGGGGACTCCCGCTCGAACAGTTCGGCGAAGCTCTCGCCGCTCGGTTGGGTCTGTTGGGTCATGAAGTACGGATCACTCCTCGGGTGTCGCCGCTCGGGCGACGGGATTTCCGGGTCGGCCCCCGGATCGGGCTTCCAAAGGATGGGCGCGGGCGAGGGCTTCCCTCGCGGCCGCGAGCAAGCGGTGGACGGCGTCGAGGTCGCCGGCCTCGAGGGCCTCGGCGAGCGTCGCGAGCGAGCGCGAGGCGGCGGCGAGCGGGCCGGCCAGCGCCTTGCGGTTCGTGACGAGGATGTCGGCCCAGAGCTCGGGGTCGGAGCCCGCGATGCGCGTGAAGTCGCGGAAGCCGCCCGCGGCGAGCGCGAAGGCGGCGCGCGGTGCGGCGGCGAGGCTCCCGGCGTAGGCGAAGGCGAGCGCGTGCGGCAGATGGCTCACCCACGCGACCTCGGCGTCGTGCGCGGCCGGGTCGCGCTCCACGACGCGCGCGCCGAGCGCCTTCCAGAAGGCGCGCACGCGCGCCGTCGCGCGCTCGGGCGTGGCGGGCGTGGGCGTCAGCACGCAGACCGCGCCCTCGAAGAGGTCCGGGCTCGCGTGGCGCAGGCCCGTCGCGTGGCTCCCCGCCATGGGATGGGCGCCGACGTAGGCGACGCCCGGCGGCAGCCGGCCGGGCAGCGTCTCGACGAGCGGCCCCTTCACGCTGCCGACGTCCGTCACGAGCGCGCCCTCGGCGAGCGCGGGCGCCGCACGGCGCAGCGTCTCCCCCATCGCGAAGACGGGCGTGCAGAGCACGACGAGCTCGGCGCCCGCGACGCCGGCCGCGAGATCGTGTGTCGCCTCGTCGGCGAGCCCCGCCGCGACGGCCGCCGCCGCGGTGTCGCGGCCGCGCGACACGCCGACGACGCGTGCGGCGACGCCGCGCGCCCGGGCCGCGCCCGCGACCGAGCCCCCGAGCAGCCCGAGACCGATCACGGCGATGCGGTCGAAGAGAGGCCGGCTCATCGCGCCGCCGCCTCGCGGATCTCGCGGAGCGCCTTCACGAGCCGCTCGTTCTCCTCGGCGGTCCCGATGCTGATGCGCACGTGCTCGGGCATGCCGAAGCCGCCGAGCGGCCGCACGATCACGCCGCGGCGCAGGAGCTGCTCGTAGGCGCCCGGGCCCGGCTGCGCGAGCAGGAAGTTCGCCTCGCTCGGCCAGCTCGCGACGCCGAGCGCCGCGAGCTCGCGCGCCAGGTACGCGAGGCCGTCGCGGTTCGTGCGGAGCGTCCGCTCGAGATGCTCGTGGTCGTCGAGCGCCGCGAGCGCGGCCACCTCGGCGAGCACGTTCAGGTTGAAGGGATGGCGGGCGCGCTCGAGGACCCCCGCGAGCTCGGGGTCGCAGACGGCGTAGCCGACGCGCAGGCCCGCGAGCCCGGCGCTCTTCGAGAAGGTGCGCGCCGAGAGCGTGCCCGGCCTGCGCGCCACCCAGGCGAGGCCGTCGATCCGGTCCGGCCGCTGCGCGAAGTCGACGTACGCCTCGTCGATCAAGAGCACGACGCCCTCCGGCAGCGCCGCCGCGAAGCGGTCGAAGGCCGCGCTCGAGACGCTGGTGCCCGTCGGGTTGTTCGGGTTGCAGACCATCACGACGCGCGTCCGCGGCGTCACGGCGGCGAGCATCGCGTCGAGGTCGTGCGCGTAGCCGGCGTCGAGCGGCACCGGCACCGGGGTCGCCCCCATGCCCTTCACCACGACGGGGTACATCGCGAAGGAGGGCCACGCGTACACGCACTCGTCGCCCGGGCCGAGGAAGCTCTTCGCGACGAGCTCGAGGATCTCGTCCGCGCCGCAGCCGAAGACGAGCTGCGAGCCCGCGACGCCGAGGCGCGCCGCGAGCGCCTGGCGCAGGCGGAAGCTCGCGCCGTCCGGGTAGCGGTGCACGTTCGCGAGCGCGCGCTGCATCGCCTCGACCGCGCGCGGCGAGGGGCCGAGCGGGTTCTCGTTGGAGGCGAGCTTCACGGCGTTCGCGATGCCGAGCTCGCGCTCGAGCTCCTCGATCGGCTTGCCCGGCACGTAGGGCTGGAGCCCCGCCACCCACGGCTTCACCGGCAGGCTCACCGGCCGCCCTCCTCGTGCCGCGCCTCGCGCGCGCGCGGGAAGGAGCCGAGCACCCGGAACGAGTTCGCGACGCGGCCGGCCTCCTCGAACGCCGCGCGGACCCGCGGCTCGCTGCGGTGGCCCTCGAGATCGAGGAAGAACACGTACTCCCAGGGCGCGCCCTTGAGGGGCCGCGCCTGGATGCTGGTCAGGTTCACGCCGTGGCGCGCGAAGGGCTCGAGCAGGCGGTGGAGCGCGCCGGACTCGGCCTTGCGCACCGTGTAGGCGAGCATGGTGAGGTCGTTGCCGGAGGGGCCGGGCGGCTCGCCGCCGAGCACGAGGAAGCGCGTCGTGTTGTCGCGGCGGTCCTCGAGCGCGGACGCGAGCGTCCGGAGCCCGCTCTCCTCCGCGAGCGTGGCGTTCACGATCGCGGCCACGTCCGCCTGCTCGCGCGCGAGGGCGGCGGCCACCGCCGTGCTCGACGTCTCGACGCGCTCGGCGCGGGGCAGCTGCCGGTCGAGCCAGCCGCGGCACTGCGCGAGCGCCTGCGGGTGGGAGGCCACGCGCGCGACGCCTTCCCCGCGCGCGCTCTGCGACACGAGCGCGTACGAGATGCGCAGCCAGCGCTCTCCGCAGATCGGGACCTCGCAGGCGAGGAGCGCGTCGAGCGCCTGGGTCACCACGCCTTCGCTCGTGTTCTCGATCGGCAGCAGCGCGTGGTCGGTCGTGCCGCGCTCCACCGCCCCGATCACGTCGGCGAGGGTGGCGACCGGCACGAGCTCCATCTGCGCGCCGAACGCCTCGCGTGCGGCGACGTGCGAGGAGGTGCCCTCGGGCCCGAGGTACGCCACGCGGAGTCGCGCTTCGAGCGAGCGCGTGGCCGAGATGATCTCGCGATAGACCGCAGGCAGCGCCGCGCTCGGGAAGGGCCCGGGGTTCTCGCGCTCGAGCGCTTCGATCAGGTCGCGCTCGCGGGCCGCCCGGTAGACGGCGGCGCGTCCGTCGGGGCCCTTCACGGCGCCCACCTCGCGCACGAGCCCGGCGCGGCGGTTCAGGGCGGCGAGCAGCTCCCGGTCGACCCGATCGATCTCGGCGCGCAGCCGCGTGAGCTCGGCCGCGTCCGGTTCGGAGGCGGCGTCGCGGGGCCACGCAGGCTTGCTCGCGCCGGGATCGTTCAAGAGGCTCCTCGGTCGGGAGGGGAAGAAACGGCGGAAGAGCGCGTAACCCCTCGGAAAAACACGCGCAGCGTATCGGACGGGCCCCGGCCGGTCAAACCAGCGCCCGCCGATTCCGTCGCCATTCCGTGGGGTTATCGGAGGGCCCGGGCGTCCGCCCAACCCCCTGCCCTTGCAACGGTTTCGCGGCGCGCGCCCTTGAGCGCGCCCGGCGCGGTGCGATCCTCGCGCCCGTGACGCGGGTGGTGGGGCTCACGGGCGGGATCGGGACGGGCAAGACCACCGTCGCGCGGCTGCTCGCCGGCCTCGGCGCCGTCGTGATCGACGCCGACGCCATCGTCCACGAGCTCCAGGCGCCGGGGACGCCGCTCGTCGCGGCGATCGCGCAGGCCTTCGGGCGCGAGATGCTCCGCCCCGACGGCGCGCTCGACCGCGAGCGGCTCGGCCGGCTCGTCTTCGCCGACGCCGCGGCGCGAAAGCGCTTGAACGATCTCGTGCATCCCGCCGTCGGCCAAGAGATGTTGCGGCGGCTCGACGCCGCGAAGCGCGCCGGGGCCCCGCTCGTCGTGCTCGACATCCCGCTCCTGCTCGAGGGCCGCGCCGCGCGCGGCGGCGAGCCGGCGCGCGCGCGCACCGCCTCCGACCTCGCCTCCGAGGTGATCGTCGTCTACGCGCGCGAGGAGCAGCAGCTCGAACGGCAGCTCGCGCGCGACGCCTCCTCCCCCGACCACGCGAGGGAGCGCATCCGCGCCCAGCTCCCGATCGAGGAGAAGCGGAGGCTCGCCGACCACGTGATCGACAACTCGGGCTCGCTCGACGAGACCGAGCGCCAGGTGCGGGAGCTCTACGCGAAGCTCACCCGCTGAGCGCGGGGTCCGCCTCCGGGCGGGACCTGCCGTCGGCGAGCACTCGAATGCGCTCCACCAGCGTGTCCGCCCCGACCGGCTTCGGGACGTGGTCGTCGAAGCCCGCGGCCAGGGCCGTCTCGCGGTCGAGCGACGACGCGAAGCCCGTGATCGCGATCGCGTGCGTCCGACCGGAGCCTTCCGCCTCGCGCGCGCGGATGGCGCGGATCAGCGCGTATCCGTTCTGGTGCGGCATCGCGACGTCGCTCACCAGCACCTCGGGCACCCGCTCGGCGTAGGCGGCGAGCGCCTCCGCGACGGAGCCGACCGCGCGCACGCGGGCTCCCGCCCGTTCGAGGCCGAAGGCGAGCGCCTCGCGCGAGTCCGGGTCGTCCTCGACCAGCAGGATCTCGTAGGCGCGTGTGCCCGCGCCGCGAGCCTCCGCGGCGGCGGCGTGCGAAGCCGCCGGCTCCGCGCCCGCTTCCTCGCCGCGGGCGAGCGGAAGCGTCACCGTGAACCGGGCGCCA
>Ga0075327_1000537_pt1 | contig 10707 bp, 10 predicted proteins | sample MayberrySE_Catta_2_FD_120056 | JGI IMG/M metagenome (GOLD analysis project Ga0075327, IMG submission 120056) | Natural and restored wetland microbial communities from the San Francisco Bay, California, USA, that impact long-term carbon... | ecosystem: Environmental > Terrestrial > Soil >...
GAGTCTACCGGCTCGCGGAACCCCCCGCCGGATCGTCCTCGGCCAGGACCTTGGCGACATGGTCCGCGATCGCCTGGCGGCTGCGCGGCGAGATCGAGCTGAAGACGAGCCCGAGGTCGGGCACCAGCTCGTAGGCGGCCTCGGCGTGCAAGTGGAGCGTGCCCATGCCGGGCAGCTCGAAGGCGAGCTGCAGGGTGGTGCCGAGGGGCACCCGCTCCGGGCTCTCCACCAGGCAGCCGTTCTCGGACAGCGACACCACCCGGGCGTTCCACTCGTGACCCGAGCGACGGCACACCGCCGGCAGCTCCGTGCGCACCCGAAGCCGGGTGCGCGGGCGGTCCTCCAGGATCTGCTGCAGCAGCCGGTAGAGGTCGTGCATGCCGACCGGCGGCTTCATGGCGGCGCGGATCCGCGGATCCCGCCGCGACGCGTCGCCGCGCGTCAGGATCAGGACGGGGATCGCCTCGGCCTCCGGCGAGCTCGGCAGCTCGGGCAGCCGCCGCTCGTCCACGATGAAGAGATCGGGTTGGCGATCCGGATCGCCCTCGGGACCGCTCCGCAGCTTCTCGAAGCGCTCGGGGGACAGGATCTCGTAACCGAATCGCGACAGGGTCTGGATCGTGCTTTCCGCGAAGTCGTCGGCACTCGCGTAGGTCACGATGTGTCGGCTGGGCAACGGCTGTAGGTCCATGCCCACGTCCATCGGCGCATCGAGCGAGCGAGTTGAGAGCGGATCGAGGGCCGTTTCAACGGGATTGGATAGACTCCCGTGCCGTGGAGCCCGACCGCAGCCTCGCCACCTGGTTGGTCGCGCACCGGCGCGAGATCGAGAGCGCCATGAAGGTGCAGCTCGGCCCCGCTGCGCCGGCGGCCGGATCCCCCGAGAGCGAGGCGCTCCGGCGCTTCCGCAGCTTCCTGGTCGCGTCGCTCGTGCACGGCGAAGCCCAGGCCCCCGCCCTCGACGGCCTGCGGCTGAACGAGCGCCGGGTGATGGCCCTGATCGACAGCTGGACCCGGGCCGCCGCCGGCGCCGCCGGGGACGCCTTCCCGGACCTGCCCGCTCGTCTTCGACCTCTCGTCGAGCGGTTCCGTGTGACGATCCGCACCACCCACCAGGGACGCCAGCAGCGCGGCCGGCCCCGGGCCGCCAGACGCGCCGTGATCGCCGCCATCGACCGCGTGGCCGACGCGTTCCTGGCGATCGACACGGACACCGGCCAGATCGTGGACGCGAATCCGGCGGCGGGCTCGCTGCTCGGCCTGAACCGCGACGCCCTGCTCGGCGTCGACGCCCTGTCCTTCGTCGAGCGCGACGGGCACGCCGGCTGGTGGACCCAGCTCGACGCCATGAGCGAGAACGGCGACACGAGCAGCTTCTGGGCCCGGCTCGTCGACGCGGGCGGCGGCCCGGTGGACGTCGACGCCACCATGACCCGCTTCGCGTCGCGGGGTCGGGTGCTCGCCCTGCTGATGGTCCGCCCCCGACCCCTCTCCCCTCCCCTCGCGCTCTCCTGAGCGCAGCCACCGGACGCGGAGGGAGAAGCGTGCGTCGATCCCGGCACGTCCGCCCCGTTGCGATCCTCGCCCTCGGTCTGCTGGCCGGGCCCGCCGCCGCCGAGCCCGAGCCGACGCCCCCGACGGAGGAGATCGTCGTCACCGCCTCCCAGACGCCCCTCGAGCGGGCCAACGTGACGAGCAGCGTGAGCGTCCTCGACGAGGGCGAAATCGTCCTGCGGAAGTACGACAACGTGCCCGAGCTGCTGCGCCACGTGCCCGGCGTCCACATCGAGCAGGCCGGCTCGCGGGGCTCCCGCTCGTCCATCTACCTGCGCGGCCTCGACCCCAACCAGACGGTGATCCTGCTCGACGGCATCCCGCTCAACGACCCGAACAACAACCTCGGCGGCTCCTTCGACCTCTCGACCCTCGACACCGACAACGTGGAGCGGATCGAGGTGGTGCGGGGACCGCTGTCAGCGGTGCACGGCTCGAACGCCCTGGCGGGAGCGGTCAACGTCATCTCGAAGGACGGGCGCGCAGGCGACGCCCTGGTCCTGGACGCCTCCGGCGGGCGCTACGGCTACGGGCGCGGCCTCGCCGCCGTGCGCGGCCAGCGCGGCATCTTCGACGCCTCGGTCTCCGGGTCGTTCGTCGACGACGGCCAGGCGGAGTCCGAAGGCAGCTACCGCGCCGGCGCGCTCCACTCGAGCTTCGGGGTGGAGCTGCCCGCGGACGCCGACCTGCGCGCCAGCCTGCACTTCGTCGACTCGCGCAGCCGCGCCTTCCCCGAGGCCAGCGGTGGCGAGGAGTTCGCGGTGATCCGCGAGCGCGACGAGCGCGAGGCCTACGAGCTCGCCGCGGGCCTCGTGCTCGACCAGCAGGTGAGCGAGGAGATCGACTACGCGGTGGGCGTCAGCTACTACCGCCGGCGCGAGGAGCGGCGCTCGCCGGCGGTGGCGCCGCCGCCCGGCAACCCCTTCGCCGCGGTCCCGGCCCAGCGCGCCAACGACCTGCTCTACCGCACCCGCCTGCACGCCAACGGCACCCTGGAGCCGCTGCCCGGCCTGTCCCTCACCGCCGGCGGCGACGTCAGCTTCGAGAGCGGCAACAGCGTGAGCGAGCTCGACTTCGGCTTCGGCGGAATGCCCGGCAGCTACCACGACGACCGCGTCGTCGGCGGTCCCTTCCTCGAGGGCGTGTTCGAGCACGAGCTGGGCATCACCCTGCAGGCGGGGGTGCGCGCCGATTTCGGCGACGACACGGACACCGAGTGGACGCCGCGGGTCGGCGCCTCCCTGCGGGTGCCGGAGACGCCGCTGGCCGTGCGCGGCAGCTGGGGCCGCGGCTTCAAGCTGCCCGCCTTCTTCTCCCTGTCCGACCCGCTGATCGGCAACGACGACCTCGACGCCGAGAAGAGCGAGGGCTGGGACGTCGGCGTCGACGCGGACCTGTGGGACGACCGCATCCGCCTGAGCGTCACCTACTTCGAGATCCGCGTGAGGGACCTGATCGACTTCGACTTCGCGACCTTCCAGCTCGTGAACCGCGACGAGGTGACCTCCAAGGGGGTGGAGGTGGGCTTCCAGGCGGACCTGCCCTTCGACCTCGGCGTCTCCGCGTCCCTGACCCGCGCCCGCACGAACATCCGCAACTCGAGCGAGCCCCTGCGCCGCCGGCCGAGCTGGCGCGCCAGCGGCGGCCTCTCCTGGGCGCCCCACGAGCGGGTGTCCGTCGGCTTCGACGCCGTCTGGGTGGGCTCGGTCCACGACGAATCGAACCCGACGGGACCGGTGAAGCTCGGCGACTACGTGCGCTTCGACGCCCGGGGCGACGTGCGGGTGTGGCGCGGCGTCAGCGTGTACCTGGCGATCGACAACGTCTTCGACGCGAACTACGACGAGGCGGTGGGCGTACCCGCGATGGGCATCCGCCCGCGCGCCGGCGTGCGCGCCGTCTTCTAGCTGCGGTCTGGCGACCTTTGCGTCGTCGCCTGTCTCTCCAAGACTCCGTCTTGGGTCAGGCTCCTGGCCCGTCGAGGAGACCGGGGGTGACCTTTCGAGGTCAGTACTTCCGGACCGCTTCCCCGATGGCGATCACGACCTTCTTGGCGTCCCCGAAGATCATCATCGTGTTCTCGTTGAAGAAGAGCGGGTTCTGGATGCCCGCGAAGCCCGGGTTCATGCTGCGCTTGATGACGAAGACGTGCTGCGCGCGGTCGACGTCGAGGATCGGCATGCCGTAGATCGGGCTGCCCTTCTCGGTGCGCGCGGACGGATTCACCACGTCGTTGGCGCCGAGCACCAGGGCGACGTCGGTCTCCGGGAACTGCGGGTTGATGTCGTCCATCTCGACCAGGTTGTCGTAGGGGACGTCCGCCTCGGCCAGCAGCACGTTCATGTGTCCGGGCATGCGCCCCGCCACCGGGTGGATGGCGAAGTTCACCTCGACGCCCTTCTCGACCAGGGTGTCCATCAGCTCGCGCACCGCGTGCTGAGCCTGGGCCACCGCCATGCCGTAGCCGGGCACGATGATCACCGAGCGGGCGTTCGAGAAGATGACGGCGGCGTCCTCCGGCGTGTAGGCCTTGACGTTGCCCTGGGGCTGGCCGTCGGCGCCCGCGGACCCGGCCTCCGGGGCGGCGCCGAAGGCGCCGAAGAGCACGTTCGTGAGCGACCGGTTCATCGCGTCGCACATGATCTTCGTGAGGATGATGCCCGAGGCGCCCACCAGCGCGCCGCTCACCACCAGGGCGCTGTTGTCGAGCACGAAGCCCGTCGCGCAGGCCGCGAGACCCGAGTAGGAGTTCAGCAGCGAGATCACGACGGGCATGTCGGCGCCGCCGATCGGGATCACCAGCAGCACCCCCAGCAGCAGCGAGATGGCCATCAGCGCCCAGAACAGCGCGAGCTGGGTGGGGTCGAGGGCGATCATCACGCCGAGGGTGACGACGCCGATCCCGATCAGGGCGTTCACGATCTGCTGGCCCGGATACGTGATGGGCGCGGTGGTCATCACCTCCTGCAGCTTCGCGAAGGCGATCAGGCTGCCCGTGAGGGTGATCGAGCCGATCAGCACCGAGAGCACGATGGCCGTGGGGACGATGCCGGTCGGCGTCACCCCCCGGTCGACGACGTTCGCGATCAGGTCCGCCCCCGCCACCAGGGCCGATGCGGCACCGCCCAGGCCGTTCAGCAGGGCCACCATCTGCGGCATCGCCGTCATGGCGATGCGCATGGCCGCGACCACGCCGGCGCCGGCGCCCAGGACGGCGCCCAGGGCGATCCAGCGGTAGTCCACCACCTCGGACTCGAGCAGGGTCGCCACCACCGCGATCGCCATGCCGACCGCGGCGATCTGGTTGCCGCGCGGAGCGGACCTCGGCGACGACAGCATGCGGAGGCCCAGGATGAACAGGACCGCCGCCGCCAGGTACGCGAGCTGGACCAGCGTGTTGGTCACTTGCGATCCTTCTGCTTGAACATCCCGAGCATGCGGTCGGTGACGAGGAAGCCGCCCACGACGTTGAACATCGCGAAGGCCGTGGCCACCACGCCGAGCAGGGTCGCGACGAGCCCGTGCTCGCTGCCCGCCGCCAGGATCGCCCCGACGATGCTGATGCCGGAGATGGCGTTCGAGCCGGACATCAGCGGCGTGTGCAGCAGCGGGGGCACCTTCGAGATGACCTCGAAGCCCACGAAGAAGGCGAGAATCAGGATCGTCAGGGCCGCGACGGCCTCCACCTCGAGCATCAGCCCTCCGCCGGTCCGGCCCCGCGCGCGGCGAGCAGGCCCCGGACCCTCTCGTTGATCACTTCCCCCTCGTAGGTGATCAGCGTGCCGGCCGTGATCTCGTCCTCGAGGTCGAACTGGAGACGGCCCTCGTCGACCAGGTGGTCGAGGAAGGTCACCAGGTTCCTGGCGTAGAGCTGACTCGCGTGGGCCGGGACCCGGGACGGCAGGTTCGTGTAGCCGATCAGGGTGACCCCGTGCTTGACGACGACCCGGTCCGCCTCGGTCAGCTCGCAGTTCCCGCCCTTCTCGGCGGCCAGGTCGACGATCACGCTGCCCGGGCGCATGGCCTGGACGGCCCGCTCCTCGATCAGCAGCGGCGCCGGCTGTCCGGGCACGAGCGCCGTCGTCACGACGATGTCCGACTTCGCGACGTACTCGCCCAGCAGCTCGCGCTGGCGCTGGTAGAACTCCTCGCTCTGGGCCTTCGCGTAGCCCCCGGCGTCCTCGGCGTCGCCGGTCTCGAGGGCGAGCTGCACGAAGCGGGCGCCCAGGCTCTCGACCTGCTCCTTCACCACCGGACGCGTATCGTACGCGGACGTGATGGCCCCGAGACGCTTCGCCGTCCCGAGCGCTTGCAGACCCGCCACCCCGGCGCCGATGATCAGCGCGTGGGAGGGCTTGAGCGTGCCCGCAGCGGTCACCATCATGGGCAGGATGCGGGGCAGCGCGGTGGCGGCCAGCAGCACGGCCTCGTATCCGGCGAGATTGCTCTGGGAGGACAGCGCGTCCATCGACTGCGCGCGCGTGATGCGGGGCATGAACTCCATCGAGAAGGCGTTGACCCGGCGCTTCGCGAGGCGCTCAGCGAGGTCGAGCTCGTCGAGGGGCTTGAGATGGCAGATGAGCGCGGCACCCTCGGTGATGAGGTCGACCTCGTGGCCGTTCTCTCCGGAAGAGAGGGGCTGGGGCGGCTGCACCTTGAGGACGACGTCCGCGCCGCCGAGCACCTGGGCGGCGGACGACGCGAGTCGCGCGCCCGCGTCCTCGTACTGGCTGTCCGGGAATCCCGACTCCTCGCCGGCGCCCGACTGCACCAGCACCTCGAGCCCCTGGTCGACGAGGGTCTTGACCGCATCGGGCACCAACGCGACGCGACGCTCCCCGCCTAGAACTTCCCGAGGAATTCCGATGATCAAGAACGGGCTCCAGGTTCGAGTCCGGGACGGCGTCCGGGCGATCTCGTTTCGATCTTGTATCCAGGTGTGGTGGGTCGAGGTCCGAACCGGATCCCCGCATGGGCGGGGGGCCCGGAATCGAGGGGGGACCTTAGACACGATCGAAGCGGACTGCCAATGAGCCGAAAAGCCATGAAACACGCTGAACTGCACTCAGCGAGGTCGCTCGTGGAACGGCTCGGGCCGCACCCCGCGACGGGCGTCGGGCTCGACCTCGACGACGCGGGCGACCGCGACCTCGGCCGCTGGCTCGCGCTGTGCATCCTGCTCGGCGGGCGGACTGGCGAGGCGTCCGGACGGGACGCCTGGCGGGGTCTGCAGAAGCAGGGACTCGACGAGCCCGAAGGCTTGGCGCGGGCCGGGCCGGCGGTGACACACCGCTGCCTCGAGCAGGCCGGACTGCGCCGGAGCGAGCCGACCGCCGCGTTGCTGGTGCGGGTGGCGTCGAGCCTCGTCGCGCGCCACGACGGCTCGATCGATCGGCTGGCCGCGGGCGCCGACGACCTGGAGGACCTGGCCGGCCGCCTCGCACGTCTGGGTGCGGGCTTCGGCCGGGCGGCGGTGTTCCGCTTCCTGGTGCCCCTGCGCGGCCGCTGGAGCGCGGCCGGCGACCTGCCCGCAAGCGCCGCCGTGCGAGCCGCCGCGGTCCACCTGGGCATCGTCTCGGAGCTCCAGGACGAAGAGGGGACGCCCTCGGGCCTGGCCCACTGGCTGCGCAACCGTTCCGGGGCGGGCGACGTACCCATGCGGGACCTGGAGGCGGCCCTCGACCGGCTGGGTCGCGCCGCCTGCTTGCGCGATCGGAGCAACCGGTGTCCCCTGGGCGCGGACTGCCCGCGGCGCGGCGGTCCCGGAGACGGTGCATGACGACAAGACTCGCGCTCGGCCTGCTCGGGCTGGCCCTCCTCGCCTCCGGGGCCGCGGCCGACGAGCCCGCCTACGTGCCCACCTGGGAGGCGCTGCTCGCGGAGCACACCCGCAGCGTGCCGACGACGGTCGGGACCACCGTCGACTACGCGGCGCTGAAGGGAGCGTCCCGGGACCGCTGGCGGCAGCTGCTCCGCCAGCTCGACGAAGCGCCCGCTCCGGAGAGCCGCGAGGAGACCCTGGCCCTGTGGATCAACGCCTACAACATCCTGACCATCGACAAGGTGCTGGGCCGCTACCCGGTGGACAGCATCCGGGACATCGGCAGCTTCTTCTCGCCGGTCTGGGACCAGGATGCCGGCCGGGTGGCGGGCCGCGAGGTGAGCCTGGGCGAGATCGAGCACGGCATCCTGCGCAAGCTGGGCGAGCCCCGGATCCACGCGGCCATCGTCTGCGCATCCACGTCCTGCCCGTCCCTGCGGCGCACCCCCTTCACCGCCCGCGACCTGGACGCGCAGCTCGACGAGGCGATGCGCCAGTGGCTCGCCAGTCCCAGCAAGGGAATGCGGATCGACCGCGAGGACGAGCGTCTCACCGTGAGCCGCATCTTCGACTGGTTCGAGGACGACTTCGACGTCCTGGGCGGGGTGCGCGCCGCCCTCACGCGCTACGCGCCCGAGGCCGACCGCGGCTGGCTCGCGAGCCACGCGAAGGACGGCCACCTCGACCACTTCGACTACGACTGGCGGCTCAACGACGTGCGCCGAGCGGGATCGGCCACTAACCTCCCCGCCCCATGACCACGAGCCCGCGCAGCATCCGCAAGAAGACCGGCAACTTCCTCGAGGACTTCCGCTCCGGCCAGATCCTGCGCCACAAGGGCGGCAAGACCATCACCGACGGCCTGTTCGCCACCTTCTCCGACTTCTCGATGTCGACGAACCCGCTCGGCAAGAACGCCCGGGTGGCCCGGGCCCACGGCTTCGACGGCCTCGTCTGCTCGCCGGGGCTCGTCATGCTGGTGTGCTTCAGCCAGACGGTGGAGGACGTCTCCGAGAACGCCCGCGCCAACCTCGAGTACATCGACATGCGCTTCGGCGCGCCGGTCTACGTGGGGGACACCATCGAGGTGGAGACCAAGGTGCTCGGCGTCCGCACGTCCGCCTCCAAGCCGAACCTGGGCATCGTCCACGTGCAGTCGACGGCGCGCAAGAACGTCGGCGCGGCCGACGAGGCCATCGTCATGACCTGGCAGCGCAAGGTCCAGGTCTACAAGGACGACGTCGACGCCGAGGTCGAGAGCTTCCAGATCGAGCCCGACGAGGTGGCCTGCGAGCTGTGGCTGCCGGAGTACCGCGCCGACGCCGATTACAAATCCATGGCGCACCTGTTCCGGCCCGACGCCTACTTCGAGGACCTCGAGCCCGACACGCGCATCGAGCACTCCCGCGGTCGCACGGTCACCGACGAGCACATCCACCTCACCGGCATCCTCGACAACACGAGCCAGGTGCACTGCAACCAGCACATGATCGACCTCGACCCGTCCCAGTACCTGGGGGGCGAGCTGATCATCTTCGGGGGCATTCCCTTCGTGCTGTGCCTGGGCCTGTCGGGGCCGGACGTCGGCGACAACGCCCTCGGCGACGTCGTCTATCGGACCGGCCGTCACACGGCGCCCCTGCAGAAGGGAGACACCGTCTTCGCGGCCACCGAGATCCTCGGCAAGCGGGACTACCCGGGCCGCCCCGACCTGGGCATCGTCTCGACCCGGCTGCTGGGCCACAAGTTCGTGCGCGAGGACGGCGCCGGCCACGAGGACGCCCCGCCCGGCTGGAAGAAGGTCCCGATCTTCGAGCTCGAGCGGGAGATCGCCGTCAAGCGTCGCAGCCACTACGCCTGACGCCTGACACTGACGCCTGACACTGCGGGCCCGGACGGCGCGGGCCCGGATGGGCAAGCGAGCTTGCGGGGCGTCCCGGCCGGAACGGGCCGAGGCAGGCGACTCCCTGGCGTGTCGCGCGCCTCCGCGGGCCGGGATTCTTCGCAGCCTGGTTCGCTGCCTGTAAAGGGCGATACATCGATCGCGTCGTGTCGGGCCTAACCTGGGGTCATGACGATCAGCGTTCGACCCTCTCGATCCGCCAGCACCCATCAACCCGCCCGGCTCGAGGCGGTCCCCGAGCGGCCGTCCGTCCCGGATCGCGATCTCGCCATCGACGCCTGGATCGCGGAGCTCTACCAGGCGGCCCTCCGGCCCGACGGCTGGGAGGACTTCCTGGTGGCCCTGGCCGAGGCGCTCGACCTCGACCCGATGATGGTCGTCGCCATCGGCAGCCAGGGTCGGGACGTCTGCCACATGGCCATGGACGACGGGCCCGAGCGCAGCGCGCTCGTGCGCCTGTCGCCGAACCTGCTGGCCGCCCGGCGTCTGCGGGACGAGCTGTACCTGGCCGCCCTCGAGCGCAGGGCGCACCGCAGCGCCCTCGACCGGCTGCCGATCGGCCTGCTGCTGGTGGACGCCCGCGCGCGCGTGCTGCGGTCGACCCGGGTGGGAAGCGAGATCCTGGCCCTGGCCGACGGACTCGTGCAGCGGGACGGACTCGAGGCGTCGAACGCGGTCGATACCGCCGCCCTGCGCCGCGCGATTGCCGCGGTCGCCGCGCCGGGAGCCGACCCTGCGGCACGCGAGAAGCTCAGCCTCGTTCGTCCTTCGGGCGCCCGCCCGTGGATGCTCGAGATCACCCGGGTGGAACGCGACACTGCAGACGGGGCGGTGGCCCCCGGCGCGGCGGCCGCGGTCGTCGTCGGCGACGGCGACCGGGCGGTCCCGCGCGACGCCGGCGCGCTGCGGACGTGGTACGACCTGACGCCCGCGGAGGCCGAGCTGGCGATGCTGCTGGTCGACGGCCTCTCGCTCGAGCAGGCGGCGGCCCGACGCGGAGTCAGCCGCAACACGGCGCGCGGCCAGCTCAAGCGCATCTTCGCGAAGACGCGCACGAAGCGTCAGGCCGAGCTGGTGCGCCTGGTCCTCGGCGGTCCCACCACCCTCGCCTGGCAGGACTGAGGCGGCTCCTCCGCCTTCGACGGTCCTCTCCCGACGGCCCGCGCGCGGAGCGCTGCGGGCCGTTGAAGCATCTCGGGAAACGCAATAGAGTCCGCGCGCTTACGATGCCGCGGCCCCCGGGCCGGGGGCCGCGCGCACGGCGGCGCTGCCGGGCCGGAAGCGACCCGAGTCCGAACCCCAGAGGAGAGGTCCCCCCGTTGCGATTCTACGAGTACGAAGCCAAGGCCCTGTTCCGGCGCCATGGCCTTCCGCTCGGCCAGAGCCGGGTCGTCACGTCGAGCGGCGAGGCCCGCGCCGCCCAGGAGGC
>Ga0075327_1000538_pt1 | contig 10698 bp, 12 predicted proteins | sample MayberrySE_Catta_2_FD_120056 | JGI IMG/M metagenome (GOLD analysis project Ga0075327, IMG submission 120056) | Natural and restored wetland microbial communities from the San Francisco Bay, California, USA, that impact long-term carbon... | ecosystem: Environmental > Terrestrial > Soil >...
AGCGACAAGCCCATGGCGTCGGCGGATCCCGCCCGTCCGGCCGACCCGGCCGCTCGTCCGGCGCCGGCGCAGGCGTCCCTGGACGTGAAGAACATTCGGATGGTCTCGACGACCTGCCAGTAGCACCGCGAGCGACACCGCGTCCATCCGTCCGAAGGCCAGCCCGGCCCGTGTCGGGCTGGCCTTTTGTCGCTTCTGGCGATAGGCTGCGTGGGTTCCGCGCCGGCCCACTGGCCACGCCCTGAAACCAGCGGCTCCGGCCTGGCGTCGAACCTCTGGAACGCACCAGCGCGTTGAAAGGGGAGACCGTGTCGTCCACAGCGCCCGCCGTCGCTGTCGATCGTCAGCGCCTGATCGACTGGTATCGACGCAACCGCGAGCGGTCCCGCGAGCTCTTCGACCTGCTCGATCCCGCGGCGTACTATTCCCGTCCCATCGCGCTGCGCAATCCCATCGTCTTCTACGAAGGGCACCTGCCGGCGTTCAGCGTGATTGCCCTGCTGAAGCGCGGCCTCGGCCTGCCGGGTGTCGATCCGCAGATGGAGCGGCTCTTCGAGCGCGGGATCGATCCCGAGAGCGTGGACGAGGCCGTGCCGCGCAGTGGCGCCGGGACGATCTGGCCGTCGCGCGACGACGTGCTGGCGTTCGGCCGGCGGGTCGACGATGCGGTCATCGCGGCGCTGAGGAGTGCGCCGTTCGACCTGGCTGGCGACGAGCATCGCGCGATGCGCCACGGTGAGGCGGTCTTCACCGCCCTCGAGCACGAGGCGATGCACCAGGAGACGCTGCTCTACATGTGGCATCGGTTACCCCACGCGCAGAAGCGCGCGCCGGGATCGGTGCGCTACGAGCGCGGGGACGGGCCGCCGGCGCGGGCGACGGTGTCCATTCCCGCGGGCGTCGCGACCCTCGGTGCGGGGCGTCTGGCGATCCCCTTCGGCTGGGACAATGAGTTCGGCCTGCACACGGTCGATGTGGCGGCGTTCGAGATCGACGCGCACAGCGTCACCAACGCGGAGTTCCTGGAGTTCGTCAACGCCGGCGGATACCGGAACCCGGAACTGTGGTCCGAGCGCGGCTGGCAATGGCGCGAACACGAGGGCATCACGCATCCCGCCTTCTGGATCAGAGACGACGGCCAGTGGTACTGGCGCGGAATGTTCGAGCACATCGCACTGCCCGCCGCGTGGCCCGTCTACGTCAGCGGCGAGGAAGCGGCGGCATTCGCCCGCTGGCGGGGACGGCGGCTGCCGACCGAGGCCGAATACCATCGCGCGGCCTTCGGAGCGCCGGGGCACCGGGAGGGCGCGTTTCCCTGGGGCGAGGCCTCTCCCGACTCGACGCGCGGCAATTTCGACTTCAGTTCCTGGGAGCCCGTCCCCGCCGGCGCGCGTCCGCTCGGCGCCAGTGCCTGGGGCGTCCACGACCTCGTCGGCAACGGATGGGAGTGGACCTCGACCGTGTTCGGACCGTTTCCCGGATTCGAGCCGATGGCGTCGTACCCCGAATATTCCGCCGACTTCTTCGACGGGCAGCACTACGTGATCAAAGGTGCGTCGCCCGCCACCGCGCGCGAGCTCGTGCGGCGGAGCTTCCGAAACTGGTTCCGGCCGAATTATCCGTACGTTTATGCGAAGTTCAGAACAGCTCTCAGCTGACAGCTCGCAGCTCGAAATGAAGAACGCTGAGAGCTGTCGACTGTCCCGCTGATAGCTGAACGCTGCGAGCTGCGACATGCCTTCTACGACTACGTCCTCCCTCGTCGCTGAGTTTGCTGCCGACGTGGCACGCGATCTGGCGCTCGTGCAGAAGCAGCTGCAGTCGAAGTATCTCTACGACGCGCTCGGGTCGAGCCTGTTCGAGGCGATCTGCCGCCTGCCGTGGTACCGGATCACGCGATCCGAAACCGAGCTCCTGGCGCGGTACGCCGGGTCGATCGTGGCGGCCCTCGGCGAGGCCGAGGGCACGATCGTGGAGCTCGGATGCGGAAGCGGCGAGAAGATCGTGCTGCTCGCCGAGGCACTCGAGCGTCGAGGGGCGAGCGCCCGTGTACACCTGATTGATATCTCGTCGCAGGCACTCGAGCAGAGCGAGCAGCGGCTGCACCGGCTGCGCCACGTCTCGGTGGTCGGCCACTGGTCCACGTACGAAGAAGGCCTCCGGACGGCCGTGGCGGCGCGACGGGCGGGCAGCACGATGCTGGTGCTGCTGCTCGGGTCGAACATCGGCAACTTCGATCAACCGGCCGCCGCGCAGTTCCTCGGTCGCATCCGCGCCGTTCTCGATCCCGGCGACCTGCTGCTGCTCGGTGCGGACCTCGTCAAGCCGGAGGCGGAGCTCCTCATGGCCTACGACGACCCGCTCGGCGTCACGGCGGCGTTCAACAGGAACCTGCTGGTCCGCATCAACCGCGAGCTCGGCGCCGACTTCGACCTGGCGGCCTTCGACCATCAAGCCGTGTGGAACCGCGGCGAGCGCCGCATCGAGATGCACCTCGTCAGTCGCAGGGACCAGCGGGTGCGGATCGCCGCCGCGGCGACGACAGTCGCGTTCGCACGGGGCGACCGTATCTGGACCGAGAGCTCTTACAAGTACGAGCCCGACAGAATCGTCGAAATGTGCGCAGAGGCAGGGTTTGCGACGCGCGACCAGTGGATCGATGCCCGCGCCCGTTTCGCGCTGACGCTGGTTGGGGCGATCTGATTGGATGGTTCGGGGTTCTGAGTTCGTCAGCTAATACTCCCGCCCAAACGGCCCGTCCCATCCTTCGTTGAGCCACTCGGCTTCGAGCTGCAGCGAGCGCCGCGTGACGGACGCGGAGTCCTCGAAGTGCTCGACCCGTTCGGTACCGTCGGCGTCGGTGATGACGAGATCGAATCGGTCACCGTCGACGTGCTGTCGCACCTCGCACCTCAAGTGGCGTCCCTGCTTGGCGTAGAACCAGATCACCGTGTGTCCCCCTCGAGTCCCCTGGAGACGCAGCGCCTCCGACCGAACGTGGCGCAATATCGGGGCCGCCCCTCGCACTGAACGATTCCAGCAAGTTCGGACGAAGGGGTCGTCCTACTGGCGCGAGCAGTGGCCCGGAACGGGACACTTTTCTGGCAGGATTGGTGTGAAGACGCCGAACGTTAGATCGACTCGGCGCTGTACCGGGCGCGCGTACGTTCGACTTCGTCCAGGATCGCCGCCGCCAGGTCGGCAGGAGCGATGACCCTCGCGAGCGCGCCGAAGCCGAGAATCCAGCTGCGCAGCGCCCAGTCGTTCGACACGGTCAGCCGGAGGACGAGCCCGCCGTCGGGGCGTTCCTCGATCTCCTGGGAGGGGTGCCAGATCCGATCCCTCACGTAGCGGCTCATCTGGGGCTCGAAGGCGATCTCGACCCGCTCCGGCGCCCCCTGATGCACGCCGAGTGAGTGCGCGAACGCGTCCTCCGACAACTCCTTCGGCTCGAAGCGATCGTCGGTCAGCGACAGATCGAGGATGCGATCGACCGCAAAGGTCCGCAGCTCGTTGTACTCGGGCACGAACGCGAGCAGATAGAGTCCCCCTTGCGCGAACACGAGCCGCTGTGGCTCGACCGAGTAGGCTTTCTCCCGGTTGCTGGAGAAGGAGTGGTAGCGCATCTCGACGCGCCGGTGGTGCAGCGTCGCGTCGAGCAGCTGGGCGACGCGCGGGTCGGGCTTCGACGTCCGTGGTTCGTCCGGCGCCCGCGCCGCCGCACGCACGCCGGGGTCCGGCTTCGCCTGTATCGCCAGCGGGAGGCGATCCAGGAACTGACGCATGCCAGGCGTCAGCGCCCCGGCAAGCTTGTCGAAGGCGTGGCGGACGTCCTGCTGGAACGGTGTCGCGACCAGGCACTCCGCCAGCGTCCGCGTGAAATAAAGCGCGCTCAGCTCGGCCAGGTTGAAGCCCGTGTCGTCGAGACGCCGGAACGCGCGCTGCTCGAGCGTCCAGTAGCGCTTGCCGTCGTGGACCTCGTCGAAGAGCGGGAACCCGGCTTCCTGCAGCGCCTCCAGATCGCGCCGGATCGTCCGCGTCGTGACGCCGGTGCGGGACGCCAGGTCGTCGATCGTCAGCCGCCGCGCCGATTCGAGATCGCGCAGGATGGTCCACTGGCGGATGACTTCGGCGTTTCGGGGCATGACACAGTCGGCAGTCGGCAGTCGTCAATCGTCAGTCACGAGTCGTCAGTGGTCAGTCGTCGGTCCAGAGGGCCCGCCGGCGCCCGTCGACCCGGTTCCCGAACCACCAGTGGCCCGGTCCCATCAGCGCAAAACAGGTGGGACAGCGACGCGAACATCAGCGGGGCTCCGACAGCGATAACCAGTGCCACCAGGGCGACTGTGGCGCTGACCAGGTGGTGGCCCGTGAAGGCATCGGCTGAGGACTATAACAAAGAGCGCCGCGGGTCGTGACCTACCCTGTCACACCTAACACCTACACTCCTTAATCTAATGAAGGTTGGCGGCCGTCGCCGCCATCTCGTGAGGTTGGGGGAGCGCACATGACTCGATTCGACGGATCTTTGGCCCGACAGCTCGATTTTGGCCCGATCACGACCACGTTTCCCTTCCCTCCGCTGAAGGCTCGGTTGACGCTGGCCGCGCGGTCGGCGACTGTCCGTGGGCCCGAGAAGTACAAGGTCTTGGAGCACCGTCGCCACCAGGCCCAGATCAAGGCCCGAAAGGCCCTCGGCCTCTTCTAAGGATGCCGCAGCGCGCCAGAAAGATATTGATTCTGAAAGGAATATGACCATGCGAACCTGGTCGGCCGACCATATCTGCGCGCGTCAGGCGATCTGCTTTCAGTGCTTCAAGGCCGGAGTGGAGCGGACACGGGCCCGCCGCGAGGCATGGGCTCAACGTACGCTTCCGTTCGAAGCCGCGCCGGCGCCCACGCTCACGCCGCGGGAGCTCGCTCACCGTCGGCAAATGCTCGAGCATCTCGCGCAGAGTGCCCGTCGCGCGTGAACGGTCCCAGCAACTTGGGAACTGGACTCCGGCGCGCCCTTCCCTGGATGGCGCCCTCTCGTGTTGACATCGGCTGTTGCCGTGGTACTCGTCGCGGTTGCGCTTACGGCCTGCTTCATCCCTGCGCGGCGGGCAATGCGTCTCGACCCCGTCGCCGCGCTTCGGAATGCGTAGCCCCCCGGCTGTGAGCGTGAGCACCAGCCAGAACGTGCGGCTGAAAGCTGAAAGCTACCCCGCTCCAGACCCTCCTCCTCCGGCTGCGCCACCGGCCCCGCCAGCGCCTCCGGCGCCGCCGTCGGCTCCGGCACCACTCGCGGCGATGAACGCCGGGAACCCTCCATCGTCGCCCGAAACCGCCAGGGCGCGAAACCATGGCGGGACGCCCGCGGGGTGGTTCTTCACGTACTTCGCCCAGACGGCGGCCAGGCCGAGTGCCACTGCGAACGGCAGCAGGCGCGATGGCGAGTCCGACGTCAGGTGCACGCGCTCCCTGGCGACGTCCTTCAGGTGCTTCTGGTACGCGCGCCAGCGCTCGGCGCGCCAAACGCCTTCGTTCGAGAGGGGCGTCAACGCGCCGTAGAAAATGAAGCCGACGATGGCGACCGCGGCGACTGCGGCGGCAATCAGGAACGGCCATCCCTCGTACTGGCGGGTCAGGGCGATCGCCGGGACGACGAGGAGCCCCGCGAGTATCAGCAACCCGATCGAGACGCCGAGAAACCTCGCACGCACCCGCACCCGCTCGTCGTCGAGCAGGCCAAGCGCTCGCAGTTCCTGATTCACGGCCGTCTTGAAGTCGCGGAGCCGGCTGGCCAGGCGGTTTCGCGCCTGTGACAGAGCAACTGCGTCCTGTGCCTGGCCCTTGTTGCGGAACGCCAGGTCGAGGACGGCGGCGTCTTCGGGGGACAGCGGTGTCCTGGCTGGCTGCCGGTGGAGGGTGAAGTGCCGCTGGCCCCACCTGCGTGGATCTTCCATGATCGTGACCGCGCCTCGGTCGGCGAGCGCGAAGAGTGTCGCCATGGCCTGTTGCAGGGTGATCGATCCGTTGGCCGCAAGGGCACCCGCCAGCCCGGGCCGCAGTGTATCTGGCGGCGTTTCGACCGTTGTCGAGGGACTGCCGTCCGGTGGGCTGTCGTAGCGCTGGCGGAGCGCGAACATGAACATGATGCCGCCGGCCAGCACGAGTCCCGCCGCCGTCAGCCACCGCGGGGCGAGCGCGCGCGCCGCGATGTGACGCTGCTGCCAGGCTGGCGCCGCGTCAGTGAGGGCACCTTCCTCGAACTCCAGTCGGGTACGGAGCCAGCCGTCCCTGCCGATGCCGCGCGCGACGACCTGCACGCGCCTGCCGCCCGGCTCGACCGTCGTTTCGGCCACGCGTTTGGTCGCCACGACTGGCCGCGCGAGCGGCGCCACCGGCAGCTCGAGGACGACCTCGCTGTGATCGATCCGATACTTGTGCTCCGTCGGAAGCGCGACCCACTCGAGCACGTCATGCCCGGCTTGACGCTGCACGACGCCGCGCACGAGATAGGTCAGCTCGAACGTATGTGTCGAGGTGGCCCTCGGGGCGAATCGCCATTTGACGCGGATCTTCGAGCGGCGCCGCACCTCGACCTGTCCTGACTCGTTCCCGAAGGCGAGCAGCCGCCCGTCCATCGCGGCGCCGACGATCTCGATGCCGTCGGTACGCCGCTGCGGGAGATCGCGGAAGACCTCAGTGAACGTACCGTCCTCGAACCGGAAGACGACCGTTTCGACCACTTCCATGTCGCCGCCCGGCAGTATCCGGATTCGCTGGTCGAACCGTTCGGCGGAGTAGGTCTTTGCGGCAGCGGGCGCGGCGGCGATCGTCGCCCCCAGGAGGGCGATGCAGGAGGCAATCAGAACACGCATGATCATCCTCGTATCTGCCAGCGCCCAGGCCGATGGTCTCCGCCCTCGGGCGAGGACCACCGGCTGAGGCTGACAGCGTGATCATACGTCGGGGCTGTTACGGGCGTGTTGCGTGCCAGTCCCTGCCGAATCCGCTGCCGCGACGTACCCCGGCCCGGCCTCCGCGACCCGGCAGCCGGCTGGAGAGCTCGCGCGCCTGCGCGCGCTGTTCGGGCGTCAGGATCTGCGCGATTTTCAGTTGCAGCTCGACGCGCGCGGCGAGCGTCGCGGCCTCGGCTTCGGCGATGCCCGCGCGCAGCTGATCGATCTGCGTGCTGTCGGGTGTGTCCGCGAATATCGCGGCGTGGAGTGCGCGCTGCAGGTCCACGAGCGTGCGAGCCTGCGATTGCTGGGCCTCCTGCGCGCGCTGTTCCTGCATCAGCGCCCGTACCTGGTCCCGCTGTGTGTCGGTCAGGGCGAGCTGTCGTAGGATGGGCAGCGGTCCTCCGGGGCCGCCTCGACCCTGACCGGGCCCTTGCGCGGCCGGCGGTTGCCCGGCGCCTGCGGAAATGGCGGTGGTCGCGGCGACGGCGGCCGCGGCAATCGTCGATAATGTGCGCGTGTAAGTGGTCATCGTTGAGCTCCTTGTTCACGGCTCGCAGGGCCTCGCCGTCGCGAAGCTTCGGCTGCCTGACTTTTGGACCTGCCCGAAGCAGAAGATATTTCGTGGGAATAAAGCCGAGACCCCAGAGGTCCAAGGCCATGAGCGCCGGACCGCCGGCTGAAGGGACATCGCCGAGTGGACGTCGACCAGGAGCTGGTCGTACAAGCCGCCGCGGGCAGCCGCGAGGCGTTTGACGAGCTGGTGCGACGCCATCAGGTGTCAATCGTGAGCCTCGCGCGCGCCCTGACGAGCGGCAGTGCCGATGCCGAGGATCTGGCGCAGGAGGTCTTCCTTCGGGTCTGGCGGAGCCTGCGAGGCTTTCGGGGGGACAGTACGTTTCGAACCTGGCTGCATCGCGTCGCCGTCAACGTGATTCACTCGCATCACGGCCGCGTGTCGCGCCTGCGGCGCCTGTTTCAAGCGGCGCCGGCCGAGCCGGCTGAGGATCCAATCGAGAGCGCCGCGGACCCGACCGACGTGGAGTCTGACGTCGTGATGCGGGACGCCATCGACAAGGCGCTGGCGACGCTGCCCGATGAGTTGCGTGTGGCCGTCACCCTGCGCGACGTGCAGGGGCTCGACTACAAGGAGATTGCGAGCGTCCTCGATGTACCCATCGGCACGGTCGAGTCGCGGATCTTCCGTGGTCGTCAGCGGTTGAAGCCAATGCTCGAGCCGCTGCGCGTCAGGACATCGGGAGGACGGGCCTGATCGCGCGCGGACGGGCCTGACAGGTAGGGATTGCCAATGCTGTGCGACGACGCTGCTCGATTCATTGCCCGACGCGCCGACGCGCCGGCGTCGCTCCACGAGGTCGTCGACGCCCGGACGATCGCGGACGTCGATGCGCATCTCGAGAGCTGCACGTCATGCCGCGCCGCTCTCGAAACTCAGCGCGACGTATCCGCGTGGCTGCGCGTACGGCCGGCCGACCGGCTGTCGTCCGACTTTGCGTCGCGGCTCGCCGCCCGGCTGGACGAGGCGTCTGGCTGGTTCGGGATTGCGGACTGGCGCGCGTGGACGCTCCGGCTCGCGCCGGTCGCGGCGGCGCTCGCGCTCGCGACCTACCTGGGGCTTGGCGCGTCGACACAGTCGCCGGCGACGATCGAGGAATGGACGCTGTCGGCGACCGGCTCGTCGGATGCATCGATCCTGTGGGAGCCGGACATGAGCGCGGAAGCGGTGATGGAGACCATGCTGACCGGAGCGCCGCCGACGAGCGGCGGCGGAGACATCGGCAATGTCCGATAATCGCGTGCGCATCTGGTTTGCGCTGTTCGTGCTGGTGGTATTCGGCATCGGCCTGGCCGGTGGCGTGGTGCTCGACCGGTCGCTCGGCCGTCGCAGTTCGTTCGATCGCTTTTCCGACCGTGGCCCACGCGGACAGGTGGACGTCGGTCCCGGCGGGCAGGGGCCCGGGGGCGGGTCCCGTCGCGGCGGTGGGCCGCCTCCCAGGGTACTCGTGGATCGACTTGCCCGCGACCTCGACCTCACAGCGGACCAACGGACGAAGATCGAAAGAGTCCTGACCGCCCGCCGGACGCGTCTCGAGACCGTGCAGCGCGAAGTGCGCGAGCGGTTCGATGCCGAGCAACAGAGCCTGCGCGAGGAGATCCGGACGCTACTCACGCCCGAGCAGCAGGAGAAGTTCGACAAGAGCGAGCAGCAGCAGCGCAGCCGCTCCGGGCGGCGCGGGCCGCCACGGTAGACTCGAGAGCACCAACGACGTGTCCGCCACACCAGTCTGGTCGCCTACCGAACGCGTAAACCAAACGAAGAGCCGACGGGCCAGCTGCATCGGCCGCGCGGCTAATTCGGATCGTCAGGGGTTCGATATGTAGGGGCGCAACGATGGCAAAGATTACCGGAGTCGGCGGCGTCTTCTTCAAGAGCAAAGGCGACAGTGCCGCGCTGGCGGCGTGGTATCGGGAGCACCTGGGCATGCCGTTGGAAGACTTTGGCGGCGCTATCCTCAGATGGCCGGACGACAGGGCCGAGGATCGAGGCCTTACTGTGTGGCATGTCGCGGGGAGAGACAGCGAGTGGTTCAGTCCCAGCCAATCTCTGTTCATGATCAACTACCGTGTCGACAACCTCGGCGAGCTGCTGGAACAGCTGCGTGCGGGGGGGGTGGAAATCATCCAAGGTCCCGAATCGCACGAGAACGGCAAGTTCGCGTGGATCATGGATCCCGACGGTAACAAGGTCGAACTCTGGGAGCCGAAGGTCTGGGACGACAAGAACAAAGGTGCCTGAGAGCGACCATCCAGGATTCGGCGGCCAGCTCAACAAAATCTAATGGCTCGAGAAGCACCTGCTCCCGTGTCCACGCCGACCGCGGCGGCAGGCCGGTGACGGCCCCTCCGGGCCGACGCGGCAGCCCCCCGGCCCCACAGGACGACGGCCTCCGACGCGTGCTGACGTGGACGCTCGTGGCGCTCGTGGTGTCGTTGCTGATGGCACTCGTCGGCGTCACGCTCGCGGTCCGCTGGTTCGATCGGCCGTAGGCAGAAGTCACTACTCGTGCGCTCAACCTGATAGTCTGTGGGGATGCCGTCCATCCAGGAGCTGCAGCAGCGCGCGATCGAGTACGCGAAGTCAGGCGACTTCGGCCCGCAGGCGCTTGCAACCAATCTCGAGCTCGCGAAGCTCGCGCCCACCAACGAAGGCGCGCTGACCCGTCTGTCGCGCTGTTACATGGAGGGCGGGCAGCTCGACGAAGCAACGGCCACGCTCGACGCCGCGATCCAGCTGAACCCGCAGAACACCATCGCCCGGAGCCTCCAGCTCGAAGTCACGAAGCGGCGCGTGGCGTCGATGCCCGTGATGAAGACGCCGCGCGCGCGCGCGACGACGGGCGCGCGGCCGGCATCGCGCTCCTCGGCGTCGGGATCCCGCGCCGGGCTGGTCGCCGGGATTGGCCGCGCGGAATTCGCCGCGCTCGGCCAATTGGCGCCGGCCGCCGCGGTTGACGCGCTCGGGCCGCGCCTCGAGCCCCTGCTGATGGCGCTCAACGAGCGTCCGTTTGCGCTCAAGGCGGTCGAGACCCGCAACCGCGCGGGCCTCAGCGGAGCCCGGCTCTTCAGGCGGCACACGCTGCAGTCGGGCGGGCCCGGTCATCTGCTCGTCTTCCATCAAGGCGCACGCTGGGAGCCGCAGCACACGATCGGACTGTTCTCGCCGACGCCG
>Ga0075327_1000539_pt1 | contig 10698 bp, 8 predicted proteins | sample MayberrySE_Catta_2_FD_120056 | JGI IMG/M metagenome (GOLD analysis project Ga0075327, IMG submission 120056) | Natural and restored wetland microbial communities from the San Francisco Bay, California, USA, that impact long-term carbon... | ecosystem: Environmental > Terrestrial > Soil > Wetlands...
CCGGCGACGGCGCCGTATAGAAGGCTTCGACGTACCGGCCGTCATATGGCTTCAGGGCCGTAGCAAAGTCGGCACACTCCTTCTCGACAGCGGCCTGATCGAGATAGCGTACCTCCCCGATCGCCTTGGGCAGATAGTCGGCATTGGTGACAGCGACCCGTCCGGCGGTCTCCTCTCTGCGCCGCGCCTTGAAGATCGGATAGTCATCGACGTCAGCCGGTCCAAAACGCTCGCCCTCGCCGCCCATGCCGGACAGGCGGCGGCGCAGGTAGAGCACGAAGGATTCGCGCTGCTGCTCGCCGTTGTTGATCACGTCGATGCCAGTCTCGATCTGCCGGCCTACAACCGTCTCTACTGCCGACCTCCCGGAAAGCTCGATCTCCTCCTCCAGATCGGTCCGACCGCGCAAGCGCTCCGCATATAGCCGGGTCAGTTCCGGCGGGCGCGGCAGGCTGCCGGTATGGGTGGTGAGGATGCGTCCCTCGCTGAGTTTCATCGATGCCTCGCTGAACGTTTCTCCGAGCCGATTCAATAGCCGACGAGGCGTGGCAGCCACATGGCAACGCCGGGCACGAACACGACCAAAAGCGTGATCAACATAATTACGATGACGAATGGAATGACCTCGATCGCGGCGTCCTTGATCGAACATCCGGCGAACGGGCAAACAATGAAGAGTCCGAGCGCCACCGGCGGGGTAAACAGCCCGACCTGCACTGACATCAGGATGACCAGCGCCACGTGATGCGGCTCGGCGCCGAAATGCGGTGCCAGCGGCGCAATGATCGGAATGAACATGATCATCGCGGCGACGCCCTCGATGACGAAGCCGAACACGAAGAACAAGAGCATGACCGCCAGCATGAACGTCTGCGGAGAGTCGATGTAGCCTTTGAGGACTTCGCCGAGCTGCTGCGGGACAAGATTGATCACCAGGATCCAGGCGAACAGTTTGGCGGCGGCGAGCATCAGGAAGACGAGGCCGCTGGTCTTGGCGCTGATCAGCAGCGAGGCGGCAATGTCCCGGATACCAAGGCTTCGAGTAAGAAGCGTACCGACAACGAGCGAATAGGCGACCGCGACCGCGCCGGCCTCGGTCGGCGTGAACAGGCCGCCGACGATGCCGCCGACGACCACGACCGGCACGACCAGGCCGAGCATGGCGCGCCACGCTTGGCGCAGGATGACGACCAGAGACCAGCCGGCATCGGACTTGGGGAATCCGCGTGGGGCAGCCATCAGCGCGACGGTTATCATCATCGTCAGGCCGATCAGGATGCCGGGGGTGGCGCCGGCGAGAAACAGCTTTCCGATCGACAGCGAGCCGCCATAGACATAGGCGATGATCAGCATGCCGACACTCGGCGGGATGATCGCGCCCATGACCGACGACGACGCCGTCACCGCAGCGGCAAAGCCGGGCTTGTAGCCCTCTTTGACCATGCTCGGCACCAGGGTGCGGCCGATGGCGGCGGTGTCGGCCAGGCTGACGCCGGTGACGCCGCCGAACAGCATGCTCGCCATCACGTTGACATGGGCGAGGCCGCCGCGGACCGGTCCAACTGCCGCCATGGCAAGCCCGATCATGCGGTCGAGCATGCCGCTGCGCGCCAGCAGATCGCCCGCCATGATGAAGAACGGAATGGCGAGAAGCGGAAACGAATCCATGCCGCCGAACAGCACCGTCGGCAGCACGGTCAATCTCGCCTTCTCCGACAGCACGATATAGGCGGCACCGGAAAAGCCGAGCGCGAAGGCGACCGGCACGCCGATCAGCACGCCGACGGCGAAGATGACAAGCGTCGGCGTCATCGATGCAGAGCCGGTGTCGCCGGTTTGATCGGCTCGCGCAGTTTGACGATGAGATTGCGCAGGGCGAACAGGGCCATCAGGGCACTCGACACCGGCAACGCAGCATAAAACCACGCCATCGACAGGTGGAGCGTCACCGTATTCTGCCTAGTGATCGACGGCATGATCATCACGCTTGCAACGATGACCGCTACCAGGAAGGCGATGACGACGAGCTGCGACAGGGCGTAGACGATCCTGCCGCCGACCGGGCCGAGGGCATCCGGCAGCAGGGTGATCCTGATGTGCCCGTCCTCGTAGACCAGCAGCGCCGCGGCAAGCAGCGCCGTCCACACCATCAGGTAGCGGCTGAGTTCGTCGGTGACGATCAGCGATACGCCGAATGCGCCGCGCATGACGGTCTCGGCGATGACCACGCCGGTGATGACGCCCATCATCAGCACGACGACATATTCAATGGCGCGGACAAGTCCAGCCACGTCACTCTCCCAATTCCGACGGCATCGATTAAGCATAAGCCGCCGCCCGGCCGCGATGCGCGGCCGGGCGTGAAGGTCAATGAGTCTTTTCGATCACCGCTTGGACGAAGGCTTTCCCGTCGTCTCCGACATCGGCATACGAATCCTCGTAGATCGACGCGGCGACCTCGCGGAAGGCGACAAGCGTTTCCTCGGGAACCTCGTTGATCTCGATCACCTTGGAAAGCTCGCCCATGATGTCGCGGTTGTAGTCGTCGGCAATCTGGCGTTCGAACGGCGTCACGACAGCAACCGAGTCGAGCACGATCTGCTGCAGGTCTTCCGGCAGGGCCTCGAAGTTCATCTTGCTGGCGACGAACAGGGTCGGCTCGTTCGAGTGGCCGGTCAGCGAATAGAATTTCTGGAACTCATAGACCTTGTACGGATACACCACCGCCGGCGAGTTCTCCTGACCGTCGATGACGCCCTGCTGCAGGGCGGGCATGACCTCGATCCAGCCCATCGGGGTCGGGATGGCGCCCATTGCTTTCCAGAACGCCACCTGCACGGGCGTCGGCAGGGTGCGGATCTTCAAACCCTTGAGATCCTCCGGCGTCATGATCGGCTGGCGGTTGTTGCTGACATGGCGGAACCCGGTATCCCACCAGGCGAGAAGCTTCAGCCCGTCGGCCTGCGCTTCAGCGCTGGCAATCAACTGGTCGCCGAGGTCGCCGTCGAGCACTTCAAGCATGGTGTCGCGATCCGTCCACAGGAAGGGGAAAGCGACGGCGCCGAGGACCGGGGCAAAATTGCTGACATGCGAAGCGCCGGCGACGAGGAAATCGGCGCCGCCGATCTTGGCCATCTCCAGCACCTCGCGGTTCGAGCCGAGTGTGCTGTTGCGGAAGACCGTCACCTCGATGCGACCGTCGGATCGCTTCTCGACCTCCTCCTTGAAGCGCTGCAGCGCCTGATCGATGACGTCGCCCTCGGGCGCGTAGCTTCCGACCCGCAACTCGTAGTCGGCGGCGACCGCCGTGGCCGTGGATCCGCCGACGCTGACGGCCGTGATCGCCAAAACGGCGGCGGCCATCCCCAAATATCTGTGCATATTGTCCTCCCGCGTTTTTGGCAGCGTAGCGCGCTGCGAGAATTATTATAGCTTTGAAAGGTCATCGATTATAGCGGCCGGCAGACCTTGCCAACGTGGGCAGCGCGCCCGTGGGCAGGGTGCCTGTCAATTGCTTGTTTTGCTTGTCGGGTGGTTTTGGACTGGCGAGATCGCCGAGCTTGCCCCACGAGAGGCTTGCCCTCGCGCCGGACGATTTTGATTCCTATCAGGAAGCGATGTTCAGCTCGCCGACCTATCGCAACAACATTGATAGTGACGCAACGGGCGCTGCGACGGCATGCAATAGGCATGCCGCCGCCGGCGCGACGATCAATGCGTCTTTTCGATGACCGCTTCGACGAAGGCTTTCCCGTCGTCGCCGACGTCCGCGTAAGACTCCTCGTAGATCGAGGCCGCGACCTCGCGGAAGGTGGCAAGCGTCTCCTCGGGAACCTCGTTGATCTCGATCACCTTGGACAGGTCGCCCATGATCTCGCGGTTGTACTCGTCGGCGATCTGGCGCTCGAACGGGGTCACGACAGCAACCGAGTCGAGCACGATCTGCTGCAGGTCTTCCGGCAGGGCCTCGAAGTTCGCCTCGCTGGCGACGAACATGGTCGGCTCGTTCGAGTGGCCGGTCAGCGAATAGTACTTCTGGAATTCATAGACCTTGTAGGGGTACACCACTGCCGGCGGGTTTTCCTGACCGTCGATGACGCCCTGCTGCAGGGCGGGCATGACCTCGGCCCAGCCCATCGGCGTCGGGATAGCGCCCATCGCCTTCCAGAACGCCACCTGCACCGGCGTCGGCACGGTGCGGATCTTGAGGCCCTTGACGTCGTCCGGCGTCATGATCGGCCGGCGGTTGTTGGTGACGTGACGGAAGCCGAAGTCCCACCAGGCGAGCATCTTCAGCCCGTCGGCCTGTGCCTCGGCGCTGGCAATCAACTGGCCGCCAAGCTCGCCGTCGAGGATCTCGAGCATCGTATCCCGATCCTTCCACAGGAACGGAAACGAGACCGCGCCGAGCACCGGGGCGAAGTTGCTGACATGCGGGGCGCCGGCGAGGACAAAATCGACGCCGCCGATCTTGGCCATCTCGAGAACCTCGCGGTTCGATCCGAGCGTATTGTTGCGGAACACAGTCACCTCGATGCGTCCGTCGGATCGCGTCTCGAGTTCTTCCTTGAAGCGTTGCAGCGCGCGGTCCATGACGTCGCCCTCGGGGGCGAAGCTGCCGATCCGCAACTCGTAGTCGGCGGCGACCGTTGCGCTTGCGGACGCGACGACGCCCGCGACCGCAAGGACCACGGCGGCGGTTAGTCCCAAATGTCTTCGCATATTTTCCTCCCGCGTTTTTGGCAGCGCAGCGCGCTGCAAGCGATCATTGTAGCGTCGAACGTTCGTCGATTGTAGCCGCCGGCACACCTTGCGCGTGGGCAACGCCGCTTGTGGGCAGGGTGCCGGCCAATCGCTTGTTTTGCTTGTCAGCCTGAAGCGGCTGCAGTCGCGCACCCGACCAAGGACAGGAAGCCGCTCGGCTAACAGGGGATCTTCGGCAACAATTCGGTCTTGATCTCGCGTCGGGACAACCGGTCAGGCGTCGATCTCGATCAGCATTTGCGGATAGTCGTGAAGCCGATCGACGGCGCCATCGCCGTCGACGAAATAGTTATCGCAAATGATGCCGAAGATGCTCTCGGTCACGTAGCCGGGATGGACGGCGAAGTTCATATTCTTCTCGACGCTCATGGTCTCGTCGTGACGGATCAGCGGTCGTTCGACCATGTCGTAGCCTTGGCCGTGGGCGTAGAGGCGCGCTTCCTCCGGCAGATTGTGGCTCTTCATGAACTGGTTGTGAGCCGCAAAAACGTCGGCGCAAGGCGTGCCGGATTTCAGATTCTTGACCGTTTCCGCCTGGGCCGACTTCATCATCTCGAACGCATCGACCAGTTCGTTGCTCGGCTTGCCGAAGACGAAAGTGCGGGCGAGTTCCGTATACTGGCCGCCGGGGCCGTTCAGCTCGATCAGAAAGGACAGGTGGTCGCCCTTGCGCAATTCCCGTCCCTGCATGGTCAGCGGCGCGAAGGTCGACGCCTTGCCGAGCGGTGCGGACTTGCCGATGGTCAACCCCTGTTCGCTGCCGATATTGTGCCCGACATAGCGCGCCCGGGCCGAGACTTCCCAGTCGCGCATGCCAGGCCGCACGGTCTCAGCGAGGTCCTTGAAGATGGCATCGTGCATCTCCGCGCAGGCACGGATCTGCACCATATCTTCCGGGCTCTTGATCGCCTTGATCCGGTCGACGAAATCCGTGGCGTCAACCAGCTTGGCATCGGTGTTATCCTTGAGATAGGCGCAGAAGTCGTACTGCATGCCCGGCGTGCTCAAGAGACCGACGGTGCGATAGCCGCGCTGTTTCAGTTCGTCGACCACAAGTTCGGCGTCGTAAAAGCGTGAATAGATAATCGAGGGAAAGCTGGACGTAGTCAGTATCTTCTCGACACCGCGATTGACGGGATCGTCGGCAGCAATCTTCCTGACCGATCCGAAGTTCCCTTGATGGACGACAGTCATCAGGCCGTCGCGAGGGAAGATCACTGTTCGCGGATAGCCGGTCGAGCCCGGAACGTCGGTGAACCAGCGGACATAGCCGCCGACCCAATCTTGCGAATTCTGCATGACCAGGGCGTCGATGTTGCGATCGTCCATCTCGGCGCGGACGGCCGCCCAACGCCGTTCTAGTTCGGCCGTCGAACATTGAAAACGTGCGGCGGAGTCTGGACTGGTGGTGACGGTCAAAACTGGTTCTCCTTCAACGGTCGGCAGCCGCCTCGTTGGCGACGACGTTGATCAGGTCGGAAAGGCGGCCTTCTTGATAGGCGCGGAGATTGTGCCGTACGATCGGTGCCGTCTGTTCGACATAGACGTCGGTCATGCCGCCAACCTTCGGGGTGATGATGACGTTGTCCAGATCCCACAGGGGGCTGTCTGCCGGCAATGGCTCGGTCTCGAACACGTCGAGCCCGGCTCCAGCGATTCGGCGCTCACGCAACGCCTCGATGAGAGCCGCCTCGTCGACGACGCCGCCGCGGGCGACGTTGATAAAGAAAGCAGAGGGCTTCATGGCGGCAAGCACGGCGATGTCAACGATCTTGTCGGTCTCGGGCGAATAGGGAACGATGACGACGAAATAGTCGGCCTCACCGACCGCTTCCTTGAGCTGCCCGCGGGGATACATGCGGTCGAAGCCGGCGACCTGGCGCGGCGACTGGCTGATGCCAAGAACGGTCAGGCCGAAGCCCTTACAAAGCGGGGCAAGATGCTCGGCAATGGCGCCGACGCCGAGGATTGCCACGGTCTTGCCGTCGAGGATCGACTGCGGCCAGCGTTCCCATTTTCGCTCCGCCTGGTTGGCGAGCATGCGCGGAAATCGCCTGGTCAAGGCCAACATTAAGAGGAGGGTCAGCTCGGACATCTGCGGCCCATGGATCCCGCGCGTGGAGGTAATCAGAACGTCGCCGGAGAGATTGCGGCAGCCGGTGATGCCGTCGGTGCCGGTGGTCAGGGCCTGAATCCATTCGACGTTCCGCGCCGCACCGATGACCTTCTCGTTGAAAGCCGGTCCGGTGGCGAGGATGACGTTGGCCTTGCCGATCAGATTTTCGCTGGCGACGCTCAGGCCCTCTGCCAGCAGAACCTCGAACCCCTCGAGTTCGGATGCGAGCGTCTTCGCGTATTTCTCGCAATCATGGTGGGCAATCAGGAGTGATTTCATGTCTCCCATCTCGATCGAACCAGCCGGCTAGCTTGCAAGCACCGCAACATCGCCAGGATCGACTCGCATCCTGATCGCGTCGCCAACAGCGACCGCATTCGACGGATGCAGGCGCATCCCCAACTCGGCCGACCCGACCTTGGCCCGACAGTCGAGCGAGTCGCCGAGGAACACCACCTCGGTGACTTCGCCTTCGATAACGTTGGCTGAGCCGGCATCGCCGGCATCGACCAGCCAGAGATTCTCCGGCCGGACGGCAACCGTGACCTTTGCGCCCTCGGCGAGGTCGACGCCGTCTGCGTAGGTCAGCCTGCCCCATGGCGTATCGACCTCGCCAACAGCTCCATTGGCCAGATCGGATCTCTTTTGGATGTTACCATCGACGAAATTGATATGGCCGATGAAGCTCGCGACGAACCGCGAGTTCGGGTGCTTGTAGATATCCTGCGGTGAGGCCTCCTGGATTATCTCGCCGGCATTCATCACGGCAACCCGGTCGGCCATGGTCAAAGCCTCGGTCTGATCGTGGGTGACGTAGACCGCGGTCATGTTGAGGCGCTTGACCAGATTGCGCAGCTCCAGTCGCGTCTCGGCGCGGAGCTTGGCGTCGAGGTTGCTCAGGGGCTCGTCGAGGAGCACCACCGGCGACTCGCGCACCGCCGCGCGCGCCAGGGCCAGGCGCTGCTGCTGGCCGCCGCTGAGGAACGGTGCCGGACGCGATTCGTAGCCGGGAAGCTGGACGAGCTCGAGCGCCTTGGCGACGCGCTCCTTGATCTCTTTCTCGGCGACACGCGGACGCATCTCACGCAAGGGGAAGGCGACGTTCTCGAACACCGTCAGGTGCGGCCAGATGGCGTAGGACTGGAAAACCATGCCGATGTCGCGCCTGTGGGCCGGCACCGACGTTCCGTTCGCCGAATCGTGGACCGCCCTGTTGTCGATCAGAATGCGCCCACTGGTCGGGCGCTCGAGACCGGCGAGACAGCGCAGCGTTGTCGTCTTGCCGCAGCCCGAGGGTCCCAGCAGCGTGTAGAACTCGCCGGCGGGCACATTGACCGAGATGCCGCGAACGGCATGGACGTCGCCGGCGTCGGTCCGGAATTTCACATGGAGATCTTCGATGCGGATCATATTGCGGTTCCCACGGCGCGCTGCCGGCCGAAGCCGATCAACCGCATGACGATCGCCAGGGAGAACATCACCGTCATCAGCATGATGCCGAGGGCGCCGACGGAATTGATCTCGCCGTTGTCCCACATGTACCAGATCATCACCCCGAGCACCTCGTTGCTGCTCCCTTGCGCCAGGATCAACGGCAGGCTGACAAATCGTACACTGAGCAGCGCGACATAGATCCACACCCCGACGAGCGTCGGCAACAGCAGCGGCAGGAAAATCCGTATCGCCACGCGCCATGGCGGCGCACCGCTGAGTTTGGCGGCGTCTTCGAGATCCGGATGGACCTGCAGCATGGCGACGCTCATCGCGCGGACGCTGTAAGCGAGGAAGATGATGGTGAAGCCGAGGACCAGGGAGTAGATCGAACCGAAGGTGCTGGCGCCGGTCAGCACGTCGAACTGCAACAGTAACCAGAACAAGGCCAGGCCGAGAACGATGCCGGGGATCGAATGCGGCAGGAAGGAGAGGAGATCGAGCAGGTAGCGGGCGACGAAACGTGTGCGCACCACGATGTAGGCGACGAGGAACGACAGGATCGACACGGCTGTTGCGGTCATGAGAGTCATCGCGATCGTGTTGACGAGAACGATCTGAGCGCGAGGCTGGTTAAGAATGACCTCGTAGTGCTTGAACGAGAATGTCTGAAACGCTGCCCAGCTTGGCGGCCGCAGGTAGCCGACCAGCGAAACGTGAAGCAGGATCAGGAACGGCAAAAGGATGGTGACGAAGAGGAAGAACATGGCAAAGGCAAAAGCCACCTTGCGCCAGACGCCGAGGTGAACCAGGCGCGGCGTGTATCCTTTGCCGGTGATTACCGAATAGCGTTCGGAATGGCGCACCAGCCGCAGGTAGAAGACCGAGATTACCAGTGCGATCACGAGGTAGAAGACGGCTGCGGCATTCGCCTGCCCGAAAGCCGGAATTGTCCCGATATTGTCGACGATGTTGAAGACCCGCGTGCTGAAGACGTGCAGGTTCACCGGCAGCCCGAGAATGCCCGGCACTTCGAACGTCTCGAGCGCCGAGATCGCCTGGAAGATGGTGATCGCCAGAAGCCCCGGCAGCAGCAGCATGAAAGTGACGCGGCGGGTTGCGCGAAACGGGTTGGCGCCGTTGGTAGCGGCCGCCTCCTCAAGCGCCGGATCCATGCTTCGGAAAAGCGGAACCAGCATCAGAAACGCGACGGGAACGAGCCGCAGTCCTTCCGCAAATATCAACCCGCTCATCGTGTAGATGTCGAACAGCGGCGTGCGGGTGCCGGTGAGGTCTATCCACACGCGATTGACGAACCCCGATCGCGGGCTGAGCAAGAGGACCCAGACAATCGCATGCAGTATCCCTGGCACTGCCAGGCCGAGAGGCACCCCGGCATAGACCCATAGTTTGCCCGGCATATCGGTGCGCTCGACCAGCCACGCCAGCAGAGCGGCACTGGCAATTCCGAAAATCGTTGCGCCGCCGACGTAGATCGCGGTGTTCCAGATGACGAGATCGATGCGTTGTTCGACCCAGACCGTGTAGAAGTTGGCCAGCCCCATGTTGTCCCACGAAAACTCGTTGGGCAGCCGCGACAGGCTGAACGCGCCGACGATGAGCGAAAACACCGGAAAGATCGTCATCGCCGCGACGACCGCGAGGACGAGCCATGGGAACAGGCGCGCGCCCCGATTGAAGAGCGAAGAAGAGCGCTCCGCCGCTATCTCTTGTCCGGCCGTTGTTGCAGCTGTTGTCATCGTATCTTGTGGCTCGAAACCATTGATCGAACATAGTGTCCCGAATCCGACATTCGTATCTCTTTCCAGCAGGCGCCGCACGAATGTCGGATTCGAAAGGACACTAGCAACTATGAGAATTTCGTGTGGTTTTGGAATTGACATTCGTTTCTGCGCCAACTGCAAATGAGGGTACGAATGTCAATTCCACCACACTGGAAGAGGCGCCCCGAAAGGGGCGCCTCAGTGCTCATGGAGACTGGACTAGTTTGCCTCAGGTCCGCCGGAGTCTGCCCACATCGGGTTCCAGACGTCGTAGAGCTTGGGTAACTCGACCGTCAGCAGAGGGATCGTCCGCAGGGCGATGTCCTTGCCGGCGAACTTGTCGCCGAGCGACGTGGAGTACTCGGTCTGGAGATCCTTATGCGCGGGACCGTCGCGACCGGCGGCGAACCGCGTCAATTGCCCTTCCTGGCTCAGCATCCAGTTGATCAGGATCTTCGAGGAATATTTCGTCGGCGAGTCCTTGAACATGCCGATGAGGTTGAAATATTGCGGCACCGGCTCAGGGCAGTGGAAGCCGAGCGGCACGCCCTCGGCGATGACGGCGCGCGCCGTCAAGGCGGCGACCTCGTGCGCCTGGCGGAA
>Ga0075327_1000540_pt1 | contig 10691 bp, 6 predicted proteins | sample MayberrySE_Catta_2_FD_120056 | JGI IMG/M metagenome (GOLD analysis project Ga0075327, IMG submission 120056) | Natural and restored wetland microbial communities from the San Francisco Bay, California, USA, that impact long-term carbon... | ecosystem: Environmental > Terrestrial > Soil > Wetlands...
CCGGGTCGAGCGCCGTCGCGAGCAGGCTCGCGGGCTCGTTCGCCGGGAGCGTCGTCATCGGGAGCGGCGCCACGATCGCGAGGCTCGGCGGATCGTTCACCTCCACGAGGTCGTACTCGACGTGGAGGAGCGGCGCGCCGGTCGGGTCACTGTTCCACGCGCGCGCGATGCGGCGGCCCGTGCCGCCATCGCCGTCGACGAGGAGGACGAGTGCGTTGCCCGCCGCCCAGCCGGGCCGGTCGATCACGGCCTGCACCAGCGCGCCGAGGTCGGGCGTGCGCTGCGCGGGGCCCGCCTCGCCCACCGTCGTCCAGGGGCCCGGGCTCCACGTCACGACGGGCGCCGCGAGCGGGCGCGAGGTGAGATTCTCGTCCGCCGTCGTGAAGCTCGGCGCAGCGTCCGCGGCCTGGGCCCGGAAGGAGACCGTCACGGCCGCCGTGGTCGCCTCGTCGGTCTCGAGCTGCACCCAGGCGCTGGTCACGAAGGCGCCCTTCGGCACGGCGAGGTCCGGGAAGCGGAGCCCGAGCGTCTGCGCGCTCCCGTCCCAGCCGAGCTCGAGGTCGCTGCCGACGATCGAGACGCTGCCCGCGGAGTTCTCCTCGGCGTCGTCCGCGCTCGCGGCGACGCGCGACTCCGCCGTGGCGGCGAGCGCAGCGGGAGCGCCGAGGCCACCGGCCAGCAAGAGCAACGTCAGTGCGAGCGTCGAGCTGAGCCCCATCTCATGGCGGTTCCCGCTGCGGCGCCCAAGGTGGCACGAATCGCGCCGCGAAGTGGACGACTTCGTCGCTCGCATTCGGCTCGGATGACACCGCTTGGTGACGGATTGCTTCGGCCGCACGGGCGCTGCGAGGCGCAGCTGCCTGTCCGCTGCCGATCAGTTGCCGGTGCCCCGGCGCGCGCGTCGGGGCCCGCGGTCCGCGCGCCTCGCCCACGCGAGGAGCCGCTCCGCGGACCCGGCGTTCGCGACCCGCTCGGGCGGCGTCCACGCGCGCTCCGCGTTCCGCGCCGCGAACTCGACGCGCGCGAGCTCGCGCGCGTGGTGGGCGTCGCTGGTGAGCACGAGCGTGACGTCGCGCCCGCGCGCGCGGCGCAAGGCCTCGGCCGAGAGATCGAGGCGCGGCAGCGCGCCGTTCACCTCGAGCGCGGTGCCGGTCGCCTCGGCGGCGGCGAAGACGGCGTCGAGGTCGAGCTCGATCGGCGGGCGGGCGCCGATCATGCGGGCGGAGAGATGCCCGATCATGCGGACCGAGGGATCCTGCATGGCGGTCACGACCCGCCGCGTCTGCGCGGCGCGCTCGAGCTCGAAGTGGTCGTGCACCGAGGCGAGACAGAAGTCGAAGCCGCTCCGGAACTCGGGGTCGTAGTCGAGCCCGCCGTCCCGGCCGATGTTGAGCTCGACGCCGTGCAGCAGCACGAGCGAATCGCCGAGCTCGGCCTGGAGCGCGCGGATCTCCGCGCGCTGCGCGAGCAGCGCCTCGCGTCCCACGCCCGCGCGCGTGCCCTCGGCGTGATCCGTGATCGCGAGGACGCGGCAGCCGCGCGCCTTCGCCTCGGCGACGACCTCGGCGAGCGTCGAGCGGCCGTCGCCCGAGAGCGTGGTGTGGACGTGGAAGTCGCCGATCACCGGGCCGAGCGGGCGGGGCAGCGTGCCATTCTCCGCGGACTCGATCTCGCCCGCGTCCTCGCGCAGCACGGGCGGGATCCAGGGCAGGCCGAGCGCCGCGTAGATCCCCTCCTCGCGCTCGCTCGCGACGACGCGGCCGCTCTCGAGCTCGGAGAGCGCGTACTCGTTCAGCGTGAGCCCGCGCGCGAGCGCGCGCTGGCGCAGCTTGATGTTGTGCCCCTTCGAGCCCGTGAAGTAGAGGAGCGCCGCGCCGAGCTGGTGGGCGGCGACGACGCGGAGGTCCACCTGCGTGCCGCGGTGGGTCAGGAGGCTCGCCTTCGAGCCGCCGCGCGCGAGCACGCGCTCCACCACGTTCTGTGAGACGAACGCCTCCATCACGGGCGCGGGGTCGCTCGCGGCGACCACCAGGTCCACGTCCCCGATCGTCTCCGCGAAGCGGCGCAGCGAGCCGCAGATCTCCGCGTGCGTGACGCCGGGCACGGCGCGGAGGCGCTCCACCATGCGCGTCGCGAGCGGCAGCGCGACGGAGATCGGCGTCCGCGTCGCGGCGCCCTCGGCGTCGAGGCGCGCGATGGCGTTCGCGAGCTTCTCCTCCGAGCGCGCGCCGAAGCCGGCGAGGCTCCGGAGCCGGTGCTCGGCGAGCGCGCGCCGGAGGTCGTCGAGCGACGCCACGCCGAGCTCGGCGCGGAGCCGCGCCAGCGCCTTCGGCCCGAGCCCCGGGATGCGGAGCAGAGCGACCACGCTCGCGGGGTGCTTCCGGCGCAGCGCCTCGAGCTTCTCGACGCGCCCCGTCTCGAGGAGCTCGCGGATCTTGTCGGCGGTGCTCTGGCCGATGCCCTGGATCTGCCGCAGCTCCGCCACGGTGAGCCGGCCGAGATCCGTCGCCTGCGCCGCGATCGTCTGGGCCGCGCTCTCGTACGCGCGGGCGCGGAACGACTGCGGGTTCGCCTCGTCGAGCACGCTGAGCTCGGCGAGGTCGTGGAGCATGTCGAGCACGTCCTGCTTGGTGTCCGCGGCCATGCGTCGAGTAGGCTAACGGCGTGGCGAAGGAAGAGCCGGCGCACGTCCTCGTGATCGGCGGGCGCGAGGTGCGCGTCACGCACCCGAGCAAGCTCACCTTCTCGAAGCAGGCGCGGCTCTCGAAGCTCGACCTCGCCCGCTACTACCTCTCGGTGGCCGAGGGCGCGCTCGCGGGCATCCGCGACCGCCCGCTCGTGCTGAAGCGCTTCGTGAACGGCGCGGAGGGGGAGGCCTTCTACCAGAAGCGCGCGCCCGCCGCGCGGCCCGAGTGGCTGCGGACCGTGAAGCTCTCCTTCCCCTCCGGGCGTACGGCGGAGGAGGTCGTCGTCGACGACGCGGCGGGCCTCGTCTGGGTCGTGAACCTCGGCTGCATCGAGCTCCACCCGCACCCGGTGCGGACGGCCGCGCTGGAACATCCGGACGAGCTGCGGATCGACCTCGATCCTACGCCGGGCGTCGCGTGGGCGGACGTGCGCCGCGTCGCGCTCGAGGTGAGGGCGCTGCTGGAAGAGCTCGGCCTGGTGGGCTGGCCGAAGACCAGCGGCTCGCGCGGGATGCACGTGAACGTGCGGATCGCGCCGCGCTGGAGCTTCACCGAGGTGCGGCGCGCGGCGCTCGCGCTCTCGCGCGAGATCGAGCGGCGCGCACCCGCGCTCGCGACGTCGAAGTGGTGGAAGGAGGAGCGGCACGGCGTGTTCCTCGACTACAACCAGAACGCGAAGGACCGCACGACCTGCTCCGCGTACTCGGTCCGCCCGCTGCCCGACGCGCGCGTCTCGACGCCGCTCGACTGGGACGAGGTTCCGGGCTGCGATCCGGCCGACTTCACGGTCGCGACCGTCCCCGCGCGCTTCGCACAGCGCGGCGATCCGCACGCGGGGATGGACGCCGCGGTCGGCACGCTGGAGGCGCTGCTCGAGCTCGCCGCGCGCGACGAGGCGGCCGGCCTCGGCGACGCGCCCTGGCCGCCCCACTTCCGCAAGAGGGAGGGTGAGGCGCCGCGCGTGGCGCCGTCGCGGACGCGGGGCGCGGCGAAGCGGCCGCGCCAGAAGATGCCGCTCGTCGTCGTCGCGAGGTCGCCGAGCCGGGACGCCGCGCTCGCGGGTCTCGAGCGCTGGAAGGCGCGCCACCCGGCCGCCGCCGAACGGCTCGCGGCCGCCGACGTGCTCGTCGACTCGATGCGCGGGCGCTCGTCCACCTGGACGCGGATCCGCGTGAACCTGCGCAACGTGCCCGAGCCCCTCCGCCCGCCGCAGGAACCCCCCGACCCGGACGATGACCCGACGCGCGCATGGCGGGAGCGGCGCAAGACGGAGGCCTGAGCGCTCAGCGCGCCACCGCGAAGATCGCCCGGAGCTCGTGCGGCGGCACGACCTCGAGCTGCTCGTACGTGCAGTCGCGCGGCCGCTTGTCGGGACGCCAGCGGCGGAAGTGCGCGGTGTGGCGGAAGCGCGTGCCCTGCATGTGGTCGTACGCGACCTCGGCCACGAGCTCGGGGCGGAGCGGCTCCCAGGACAGGTCCTTGCCCTGGCTCCAGCGGCTCTTCGCGCCGGGCATACGCTGCGAGGCCTCGTCCGCGCCGGCCCAGTCGCGCCAGGGATGAGCGGCGAGCGCGCTCTCGCGCCAGGGCGCGAGGAACGAGACGAGCTCGCGCCGCTTCGCGTCGGTGAAGCTCGACGCGACGCCGACGTGGTGGAGCACGCCCGCGTCGTCGTAGAGCCCGAGCAGGAGCGAGCCCACCCGGTCGCGGCCGCGCTTGTGCCAGCGGAAGCCCGCCACGACGCAGTCGCACTCGCGCTCGTGCTTCACCTTCAGCATCACGCGCTTGTTCGGCTGATACGTACCGGCGGCGGGCTTCGCGACGACGCCGTCGAGGCCCGCGCCCTCGAAGCGCCGGAACCAGTCGGCCGCGACGCCGTGCTCGTCGGTGGCGGGCGTCAGATGGAGCGGCGGGAGCGCGCCCGCGAGGAGCACCTCGAGCACGGCGCGCCGCTCGCGGAACGGCCGCTCGCGGAGATCGCGCCCGCCCTCGCAGAGCACGTCCCAGAAGATCAGCGACGCCGGCGTCTCCTGCGCGAGCAGCGCCACGCGCGAGGCCGCCGGATGGATCCGCTGCTGGAGCGCCTCGAAGTCGAGCTCGCCCTCCGACGCGACGACGACCTCGCCGTCGAGCACGCAGCGCCGCGGCAGCTGCGCGAGGAGCGGCGCCCGCAGCTCGGGGAAGTAGCGGTCGAGCGGCTTCTCGTCGCGGCTCTGGAGCAGCAGCTCGTCGCCGTCCTTGAACACGAGCACGCGGAAGCCGTCCCACTTCGGCTCGAAGATCCAGCCCGGCCCCTCCGGCAGCGCGTCGGCGCGCTTCGCGAGCATCGGCAGCACGGGCGGCGGGACGGCGAGCTCCACGCCCCGAGTCTACCCGGGGACGTTCGTCGAAAAGGTGAAGAAGTCCGCGTTGCGGCGCGCGGGGGCGGATGCGAGGTTCCGCCCCGATGGCCGAGCGCGTCTTCCTGCTCTCGCCCGCGAGCGCGACGGGCCAGCGCTGCCGCATGCTCCTCGCCGCGGGCGCCTCGTTCGAGCTCGCGCAGCGCCTGCGTCGCGACGGCGCCCCGCTCGGCGAGGTGATGAGCTTCCTCTCCGCGCTCTACTTCCGCGGCAAGCTCGCGTACGCCGAGCGCTTCGCCGCGCCGCCGGCGGGCTGCCCCGGCGTCTTCGTCATCACGCCCGACCGCGGCCTCGTGACGCCCGACACGCCGATCACGCTTCGCGACGTGCGCGCCTTCGCGCGCGTGCCGATCGACGCCTCCGAGCGCCGCTACGCGAAGCCGCTGCGCGAGAGCGCCGACGCCCTGCGCGCGCGGCTCCCGGCGGGCGGCGAGGTCGTGCTCCTCGGCAGCATCGCGACACCGAAGTACGTCGCGGTGCTCGACGCGGCCTTCGGCGCGGCGCTCCTCTTCCCGGCCGACTTCGTCGGCCGCGGCGACATGAGCCGCGGCGGCCTCCTGCTGCGCGCCGCGCGCGCGGGCACGGAGCTCGCGGTTCGCCCGGTCGCCGGCGCCGTGCGGCGCGGTGCGCGTCCCGCCCGGCTCGCCCCGCTGCCGCGAGCTTCGCGCGCCGCCTCCACCGACTGAGCTCAGCGCGGCTCGAGCCGGAGCGGCAGCTTCGTCACCGCCTTGAAGACGGGGCTCGGGTGGAGCGGCAGCGGCTCCGCGTCGGCGCGCTCGAAGTGGGACGTGCGCGCGAGCAGCACCTCGAGCGCGACGCTCGCCTCGAGCCGCGCGAGGTTGTGGCCGAGGCAGTGGTGCGTGCCGAAGCCGAAGGCGAGGTGCGGATTGCGCTGCCGCGCCACGTCGAAGACGTCCGGCCGCTCGAACACGGTCTCGTCCCGGTTCGCGGAGCCGAGCCAGCACAGCACCAGCGTGTTCTCCGCGACCGGCGTGCCGGCGATCTCGGTCGCCCGGTTCGCGCGGCGGGGGTCGAACTGCACGGGCGAGGAGAAGCGCAGCACCTCGTCGATCGCGGTCGGCAGCAGGGACGGATCGTCGCGCAGGCGCTTCTCCTCGCCGGGATGGTCGAGCAGCGCGAGCACCGCGTTCCCGATCAGCGTCGTCGTCGTCTCGTTGCCCGCCACGAGCAGCAGCACGAGCATCGCGAGCATCTCGTCGTGGTCGAGCTTCGAGCCCTCGTGCTCGGCCTGCACGAGGCCGGTGAGGAGATCGTCCTGCGGCGCGCGCCGGCGCGCCTCGGCGAGCGGCACGAAGTAGCGATTCATCTCCTCGCGGAGTGCCAGCTGGCGCTGCATCTGCTCGACGGTCGGCGGCGCGAAGAATGCGGTGCCGAGCGTCGCCACCGCCTGGTCGGACCAGACCTTGAAGCGCTCGCGATCCTCGGGCGGCACGCCGATGATCTCGGCGATCGCCGTGACGGGCAGCGGGTACGTGAGCGCCTCGACGAGGTCCACCTCGCGCTCGTCGAGCGCCGCGTCGAGCAGCTCGTGCGCGACCTCGCGGAGACGCGGCTCGAGCCTCCGCACGATGCGCGGCGTGAAGGCCTTGTTCACGAGGCTCCGGAGGCGCGTGTGGACCGGCGGGTCGGTCCCGAGCATGCTCGGCGGCGCCTGCCGGGCGAGCTCCTGGATCTCGGACGGGAGATTGCGCCCGCGCGCGAAGTCGTTCGAGAAGAGCTCGTGGTCGCGCAGCACCGCCTGCACGTCCGCGTAGCGGAACACCGAGACGAGCGGGATCGGCAGGCCCGCGTGCACGAAGGCGGGGTGCTCGCGCCGGCCCCGCTCGTAGAGCGCATAGGGGTCGCGGCGCAGCGCCGGGTCGATCGGGTCGAACGCGAAGGGCGGGGGCATGAGAGCGGCTCCGAAAGGGCGCGCCCCGACGATACCAGCCGCGCGCGCCCCGCTACGCCGGCCGGCCCCAGCGCCTCCGCAGCGCCATCAGGAGCGGGAGCGCGGCGGCGAGCTCGGGCCCGATCCCGCAGCCGGCCCGCGGCGGCGCCGGGGCCGCCACGCGGATCGGCTGGCTGCGTGCCACCGTGTCGAGCAGGCCGCCCCAGTTCGGGTCGGGGCTCAGCAGGCGGATCTCGTACGTGGCGTACGGGAGGTTCGCCGGGAGCGGCAGCCCGAGCGTTCCGGCGCCCGCGCCGCCCGTCGTCCACCAGGCCACGTAGTCCCCGCTGAGCGCGCCGAGCGGATAGAGGACCAGGGTGTCCTCCGGGCTCGGGATCGGAACGCCGGCCCAGCTGACGCTCAGGTTCGCGCCCGGGACGGTGTCGAGCGGCGACGCCCTCACCCAGGTGACGGCCGGGGCGCCGGCGCCGCCCGCCGTGACCTTCGCCACGAAGGCGTCGCCGCAGGGCCCGCCGAAGTAGTCGCAGACGCCCCCGCCGATCGCCGGCTGCAACGCCCCGGCCGTCGTCGGGAAGTCGGTCGACTTCGTGAAGCCCGCGACGTACGCGTTGCCCGTGCCGTCGAGCGCGAGCGCGACGCCGTCGTCCGCGCCCTGGAGCGGGCTCGCCCCTCCGCTGCCGCCGAGATACGAGGAGTGGACGACGCGCTTGCCGTCCGGGCTCAGCTTCGTCACGAACGCGTCGCTCGGGCCGCGCACGCGGTGGCTCGGCTGGAAGGCGTCGCGGAGCGGGAAGTGGAGCGACGACGTCGTCCCCACCACGGTGGCGTTCCCCGCCGTGTCGACCGCGATCTTCGCGCCGCCGTCGTCGCCCTCGCCGTAGAGGTACGTCGACCAGACGAGCGCGTTCCCGGTCGCGCCGAGCTTCGCGACCCAGGCGTCGGTGCAGATCGTGTCGAGGCAGTTCCAGTTGCCCCGGAGCGGCTGGACGACGCCGGGCGTCGTCGGGAAGTCGTCCGACTGGGTCTCGCCCGTGAGGTACACGTTGCCCTGCCCGTCGACGGCGAGCCCGTTCACGGTGTCGTTCGTCGTGCCGCCCAGGTAGGTGGAGAAGAGGAGCTGCGTGCCGGCCGCGTTCAGCTTCGAGACGAAGCCGGTCGTGCCGGTCGGGAAGACGCCCGACGTCGGCTGGAGCGCGTTCACGACGGGGAAGTCGCCCGCCGTCGTGATGCCCGCGACGACCAGGTTGCCGGCCGCGTCGAGCGCGATGTCGTTCGGCGAGTCGAAGCCGTAGCCGCAGAGGAACGTCGAGTACACGAGCGCGCCGGCGGCGCTCACCTTCGCGACGAAGCCGTCCCCGTAGCCGGGGAGCCCGAGGTCGGGGCAGCCGACCGTGCGATACGCGCCGGGCGTGGTCGGGAAGTCCGCGGTCGTCGCCATCCCGGTCACGTAGGCGACGCCCTGTGCGTCGACCGTGATCGCGTGCCCGGCCGACGTGTCGGCGTAGAGCCCGCCGAAGACGAGCGAGTAGAGCGGCGTGCCCGTCGCACCGAGCTTCGCCACCCACGCCCCCGGTCGGTGGCCCGCGAAGCAGGTGCTGCCGTGCGCCCGGCCCGTGACGTAGGCGTTGCCCGCGCCGTCGACGGCGACGTCGTTCACGAGGTCGTCGCAGACGCCCCCGAGGTAGGTCGAGTAGAGGACGGCGCCCGTGGGCGACAGCTTCGTCACGAAGGCGTCCTCGTTTCCGCCGAGCGTCCGGTCCACGCCCGTCGTGGTCGGGAAGTCCACGGACGTCGTCGTGCCGGCGACGTACACGTTGCCGTTCGCGTCGAGCGCGATGCCGAAGACCGCCCCGTAGAGCCAGTCGGCCTCCTCGTTGCCGCCGCCCAGGTAGGTCGACCAGGCCAGGATGGGATCGATCACGAGCTCGCGGGAGGCGTCGTACGTGCCGAGGCGGAAGCCCACCCGCCCGTCGGGCTCGACCACGTAGTCGGCGCTGACCGGGCGGCGCGCGCCGTCGAACTCCTGGTAGGCGACCGGGCGCGGCTGACGGAGCAGGCCGGCGGCGGTGTGCACGAGGAGCGCGCCCTCGGCGTCGAGCTCGAGCCGCTCCGCGCCCGCGAGCCGGACCGCGATCCGGCCCGGATCGGCGCCCTTCGCCACGACGAAGTCGTACTCGAGCTCGCGCGGGCGGCCGTAGTACACGAGGTCGATGCCGGGATAGACCTCGGCGTAGCGCACCCTCGCGTACGTCGCTGCGCGGAGGGGCGTCGTGGCGGACACGTCCGCGTAGACCGCCACGCCGGGGAGCGGGGCGTCCGGGACGGGCCCGCTCGGTCGCGCGCCGACCGGCTGGACGCGGACGACGGCCCGCTCGCCGCCGCCGCCGCCCAGGGCGACGACCGCCTCCGCCTCCGTGAGGAAGACCGTGTAGCCCGCGCCGCGGGCCAGGAAGCGGACCCGCGGGTCGGCCTGCCCGCGGTTCGCCTCGAAGGCGAGCGGCCGCTGCCCGGCCTCGCCCAGGGCGGCTTGCCGGAGGGCGAGCGGCCCCTCGCTCTCGCCGCGGTGCTCCGCCGCCCCGGCCGGCGTGGCGGCCAGGCCGAGGAGCAGGACGAGCAGCGCGCTCGCCCGCGCCCCGCGCGATCCATCGTGAACCTTCCCCGCCTCTCTCGGCCGTCGACGCATCTTCGTGCCCTCCTCTCGGGCCCGCAGCGGAGAACCCTATGAGGCGCCGCCCGCCCGGGACAGCGGCGGAGCGTCGAGCGAGCGTGGGATCGGCGTGGATTCCGCGTCGAGGCTCCCCCGCGAACCCCCTTCCCTCGCGGCTTTTCCCGGGTGTACGCTGGCTCGTGACCGCCGTGCCGCCCGAGTCCTGCATCGAGTTTCCTCCGTTCCGACTGGATCTCGTGAACCAGGAGCTCTGGCGCGGCTCGGAGCGCCTGCCGCTTCGCGCCAAGCCCTTCGCCGTGCTGGCGTACCTCGCGACGCATCCGGCGCGGCTCGTGCAGCGCGCGGAGCTCGTCGCGGCCGTCTGGCCCGACACGCACGTCGGCGAAGGCCTGCTGCGGGGCTACGTGCGCGAGCTGCGCAGCGTCCTCGGAGACGATCCCGCGGCGCCCCGCTTCATCGAGACGGTCGCCCGGCGCGGCTATCGCTTCGTCGCTCCGCTGCAGGGCGGCGGCGAGCGCGCGCTCTCGGACGCGGAGGCTCGCGTCGCCGCGCTCCCGCCATCCAAGCTGGTGGGTCGCAAGGCGGAGCTCGCGGAGCTCGAGCGCCGCTTCGCCGAGGCCGCCGCGGGCGTCCGGCGCGTCGTGTTCGTGAGCGGCGAGGCGGGCATCGGCAAGACGACGCTGGTGGACACGTTCGTCCGGGGGCTGCGCGTGCGGGGGGTGCGGATCGCGCGCGGACAGTGCCTCGAGCACTTCGGCGTCGGGGAAGCCCATCTGCCGCTGCTCGAGGCGCTCGCCGGGCTCTGCCGCCTGCCGCGAGGCCGGGACGCGATCGCGGTGCTCGCCCGCCACGCGCCGACGTGGCTCGTGGAGATGCCCGCCCTGCTGGCGGATGCGGAACTGGACGCCGTGCGGAGGCGGGTGCAGGGCGCCACCCGCGAACGGATGCTCCGCGAGCTCGCGGAGGCGGTCGAGATGCTGACCGCCGCGGAGCCGCTCGTGCTCCTGCTCGAAGACCTGCAGTGGAGC
>Ga0075327_1000541_pt1 | contig 10669 bp, 8 predicted proteins | sample MayberrySE_Catta_2_FD_120056 | JGI IMG/M metagenome (GOLD analysis project Ga0075327, IMG submission 120056) | Natural and restored wetland microbial communities from the San Francisco Bay, California, USA, that impact long-term carbon... | ecosystem: Environmental > Terrestrial > Soil > Wetlands...
TACCGGCTGCTCCGCCGCCTCCTCCAGTTCCTCCAGTGGCAGAAGCGGCGGCGCGGCGAGCGGGCGGAGCGCTGGGTGCTGAAGGCGCCCATGCACCTCGGCTTCCTCGACCTGCTCTTCGAGAGCTTCCCCGGCGCGTGCGTGATCCAGACCCATCGCGACCCCGTCGAGACGATCCCCTCGCTCGCGAGCTTCTACTTCGCGCTCTGGGGGCTCGCGGCGGAGCGGCCGGATCCGCGCGAGGTCGGGCGGCAGTGCCTCGCGCGCTGGTCGCGGGCGCTCCGGCGCTGCCTCGAGGTGCGGAGCCGTCTCCCGGAGGGCAGCGTGATCGACGTCTCGTACCGCGAGGTCGCCCGCGACCCGCTCGGCGCGGTCCGGCGGATCCACGCCGCGCTCGGGCGGACGCTCTCGCCCGAGGCGGAGACGGCGATGCGCGCGTGGGTGGCGGAGAACCCGCGCGAGCACCGCCCGCCGCACGAGTACGCGATGGAGACGTTCGGCTACACGCGCGAGGCGCTCGAGCGGGAGTTCGCGGAGTATCGGGCACGCTTCGTGACGGGCTCGGGAGATCCGCGATGAGCCGCTTCGTGCTCGTGCACGGCGCCTGGCACGGGGCCTGGTGCTGGGAGCGCGTCGTGCCGCTCCTCGCCGCGCGCAGCCACGGCGCGCGCGCGATCGACCTGCCCGGCCACGGGGACGGACGCCGCCGGGCGAGGTCGGCTGGGACGATTACATGGCGCGCATGGGCGAGGTGCTCGCGGAGGCGCACGAGCCTCCCATTCTCGTCGGCCACTCGCTCGGCGGCGCCGTGATCACGGGCGCCGGGGACCGCTGGCCCGAGCGCATCCGCGCGCTCGTCTACCTCTGCGCGCTGCTGCCCGACGGGCCGGACTTCTTCACGCGCTTCCAGCCCGCGCCGGCGCTGGCGGGCGGGATGCGCCCCGCGGCCGACGGCTCCGTGATGGAGCTCGACCCCGCGGTGGTGCGCGATGCCTTCTATCACGACTGCTCGGACGCCGATGCGGTGCGCGCCGCGGCCCGGCTCCGCCCGCAGCCGGCGCGCGCCCTCGCGATGGGCTTCGAGCTCGCCCCGGAGCGCTTCGGCCGGATCCCGCGGCACTACGTCGAGTGCCGGCAGGACCGCGCCATCGACCTCGCGAGCCAGCGCGCCATGCACGCGAAGATGCCCTGCTCGGTGCACACGCTCGACGCGAGCCACTCGCCGTTCTACTCGATGCCGGAGCGGCTCGCGGACGTGCTCGACCGTGCGGCGCGCGAGGGCCCGTGAGGCCGCCCGCCGCCGAGCGCCGCGCCGCGCCCGACGAGGCGGTCGCGCGGGTCGAGGGCCTCCTCACCGCCGTTTGCGCCGTGTTCGCGGGCTGGGTGCTGTCGGCGCAGCTCGCACTCGCGCTCGGCCTCTCGCTCCGGACGCTCTTCTGGGCCTTCGACGCGGCGGCGCTCGCTGCCCTCGCCGGCACGGCCGTCTGGACGGCGCGGCGCGGCCTCTCGCGGCCCCGCCCCACGGCGGATCTCGCGCTCCGCCCCACGGCGGATCTCGCGCTCCTCGCCGCGCTCTCGCTCCTCTGCGGCTTCCTCTCGCTCGGCGCGATCCGCCCCGAGGTGGACGACGTGAACTACGCGGCGCGCGCGGTCTGGTTCCTCGCGCATCCCGACGTCCCCCTCGACCTCGCCTTCCACGACCACGCCTTCTTCGAGGCGCCGCTCGCCTATCCACTGCTGCTGACGTACGCGGGCGAGCTCTTCTGGGCGCACGTCGCCTGGCTGCTGCGGATCGACTTCCTCGACGCGTACCACCGCATCGCGCCCTTCGTGGGCGGCGCGCTCGTGCCGCTCGCCTGGGCGCTCGCGATCGCGCGTTTCGCGGGGAGTGCGCGGGGGGCCGCACTCGGCGCCGTGGCCGTCTGCGCATACCTCGCGGTCGACGGCGTCTCGCACACCGGCTTCGGCAACTACGCCTTCGTGCGGATCTGGCACGGGAAGGTGCTGCTGCTCGCGCTCGGCGTGCCGCTCTTCACCGCCTTCGCGCTCGACTGGCTCGCGCGCCCCCGCGCCTCCGCGTGGCTCCGGGTCTTCCTCGTCGCGGTCTCGGCGAGCGGCCTCAGCGGCACGGCGCTCTTCCTGCTCCCGCTCCTCGCGCTCGCGCTCGGCGCAGGCCAGCTGGCGGCGCGCGGCCCGAGCCGGCGCACGTGGCTTGAGGTGGGCGGCCTCGGCGCGACGCTCGTCCACGGTGTCGTGCTCGGGCTCGCGCTCCGCTTCGCCGCGGATCCGGCCGACTACCGCTATCTCGGCTTCGAGGTGGGCTTCGCCGAGACCTTCCTCGGGCAGCTCACCATGGTGTTTCCGCTCGCGCCGCCGCTCGCGCCCCTGGGCTTCGCCGCGTCGGCGCTGGCGTGCCTCGCGCTGCTCCGCGCCGAGCGCCGCCGCTTCCTGCTCGGCTGGCTCGCCGGGATCGTGACGCTCGCCCTGAATCCCTTCGTGATGCCCCTCGTGGTCGAGCATCTTTCCACGTACAACGCCTACTGGCGCATCTTCTATGCGCTGCCCTTCCCGCTCACGCTCGGGGCCGCCGCCGCGCTCCTCGCGCGGAGCCGAGGCCTCTCGTCCCGCGGCATGCTCGCAGCCGCGAGTCTGCTCGTGCTCGGCGCCGCGGCTGCGAACGCGCTCGCGCCCGCTCCCACCACGTTCGGCGGCCTGCCCTTCGCGCCTGGGAGCTACAAGCTCCGACCCGGCCTCCTCGCAGAGCTCCGCGAGATCGCGTCGCACGCCGCGCCGGGGAGCATGCTGGCTCCGTACGAGGTCAGCTCCACCCTGCCGCTCGTGTCGGCCGCCTTCCCCCAGGCCTCCGTCGAGCGCTACTTCCTCGTCCACTTCGCGCGTCTCCAGGGGAGGCCCGAGGCCGCGGATTCGCGGCACCGTGCGGCCCTCTGGGTGGCCGGGCGCTCGCCGACCGGCCTCGCGGACGTGGAGCGCCTCGTCGACGCGGGGCTCCGCAACGTCGTCGTGGTGCGCGGGCGGAGCGCGGAGCCCGGGCTCGTGCGGCTGCTCCAGGGGCGCGGCTTCCGGCGCGCGCTCGGGCTCCAGCGCTTCGTCCTCTTCACGCGCGACGCGGGAGTGGACTCGCGGTGAGCACGAACCGGATCGAGATCGTCTCCGAGCGCGAGTCGCAGCCCTTCTCCGCCGAGTGGTTCGACCTCGCGCGCGCGGACCACTTCTGGTTCGCGTGGCGGCTCCGCGCCGCGCTCCGGCTCGCGACCGACCATGGTCTCCCGCTCGGGGCGGAGCTCGCCGCGCTCGACGTCGGCTGCGGCGCCGGCATCCTGCGCGCGCAGCTCGAGGCGGCGACCGCGTGGCGCGTGGACGGGACGGACCTCGACCACGACGCGCTCGCGCGCATCGAGGAGGGGCGCGGGCGGATCTTCCTCTACGACGTGCTGGAGCGGCGCGAGCGCTTCCGCGCGGCGTACGACCTCGTGCTCCTCTTCGACGTGCTCGAGCACGTCGCGCCGACACGGCCCTTCCTCGAAGCGGTGCTGCATCACCTGAGGCCGGGGGGCCACCTGCTGGTGAACGTCCCGGCGCTCCCGAGCCTCTACGGCCGCTACGACGTCGCGGCGGGCCACCACCGCCGCTACGACCGCGTCTCGCTCCTCGCGGAGCTCGCGGGCCTTCCGCTGGCTCCGCTCGAGGCGCGCTACTGGGGGCTCTCGCTCGTGCCCCTCGCCGCCGTGCGCAAGCTGCTGCTCGGCCTGCGCCGCGGAGAGGAGCACACGATCGAGCGGGGCTTCGAGCCGCCCGGGCCTCTCGCGCATGGCGCGCTCCGGGCGCTGATGACGCTCGAGACGCGCCTCGTGCGCCGCCCGCCCGTCGGCGCCTCACTGCTCCTGCTCGCGAAGAGGCTCTGAGCTGCGTGCACGCGGCGTGATGCCGAGCGGCGGCCGCGCCGGGCCCGAGAGGTTCTGCATCTCCTTCACGACGTAGAGGGGTCGCTGCTTGGTCTCGCGGAAGATGCGCAGCACGTACTCGCCGATCACGCTCACCACGAGGATCTGGAGCCCGGAGAGGAAGGCGACGGCGACGATCAGCGTCGCGAAGCCAGCCGGACGGTTCTGCCACGAAGGCAGGATCGAGAGCAGCGCGATCACGATCGCGTAGAGCAGGCTTCCGGAGACGAGCGCGATGCCGAGCCAGCTCACCAGCCGGAGCGGGACCTCGGAGAACGAGACGAGGCCGTCCGCCGCGAGCAGGAAGAGCTTCGACCAGGTGTACTTCGCCTCGCCCGCCCGCCGCGGCGCGCGGTCGTACGGAAAGGGCTGCTGGCGGAAGCCCACCCAGGCGCGCAGGCCGCGCACGAAGCGCGAACGGTCGGGAAGCTGCTGGAGCACGTCCACCACGCGCCGGTCCATCACGCAGCAGTCGCCGGCGTCGAGCTGGATCTCGCTCTGCGACGCCCAGCGGAGCAGGCGGTAGAACGCCCTGTACGCGAAGCGGAGCGCGAACGACTCCTGGCGGCTCCGGCGGACGGCATAGACGACGTCCGCGCCCTTCTCCCAGGCGCGAAGCATCCCGGAGATCGTCTCGGGCGGGTCCTGGAGGTCGCCGTCGATCACGGCGACCGCGTCGCCGCCCGCGAAGTCGAGGCCCGCACTGATCGCCTGCTGATGGCCGAAGTTCCGCGACAGTACGACGCTCTTGAAGCGCGGGTCGCGCGCGGCCTCGGCGAGGAGCCGCGGAGTGCCGTCGCGCGAGCCGTCGTCGACGAGGACGAACTCCCATGCGTACGCGGTCTCGGCCGCGGCGAGCGCGCGGAGGCGCGCGAGCAGCTCGGGCAGCACGGCCTCCTCGTCGAGGAGCGGGATCACGACCGAGACGCGCTGCGGCGCCGAGCCTGCCGGCGGGATCGCCGCGACGCGGTGCTCCATGCGGGCTAGCTCCGGAGCGTGATCGGCACCTGCGCGTGTGCGCGGGCCCACATCGAGGCCAGCCACGGCGCGGGCCCCGCGAGCGCGTACTCGGGCGCGCGCGCCAGCAGCTCCTCGAACGCGACGCGGGCCTCGAGGCGCGCCAGGCTCTTGCCGAGGCAGAAGTGGACGCCCTGGCCGAAGGCGAGGTGGCGTCTCGAGCGGCGGCGCACGTCGAAGCGGTCGGCGTCCTCGAACTCGCGATCGTCGCGGTTCGCCGAGCCCCAGAGCAGGAAGAGCTGCTCGCCCTCGCGCAGGCGTTCGCCGTGGAGCTCGACGTCGCGCGTGAGCCGGCGCGGCAGCGCCTGCGCGGGCGACTCGTAGCGGAGCATCTCCTCGATCGCGTCGGGGATCCGGCCCGGCTCCTCGACGAGCAGGCGCCGCTCGTCGGGATGCTCGGCGAGCAGCACGGCGCCGTTCGCGATCAGGTTCGTCGTCGTGTCGTTGCCGGCCACGACGAGCACGAAGCAGAAGCCGAGCAGCTCCTCCTGGGTGAGCTCCTGGCCGTCGATGCGCGCGTCCATCAGCGCGCTCATCAGGTCGTCGCGCCGGCTCCGGCGCCGTTCGTCGAGGAGCGTCCCGAACTCCGCGTAGATCGAGGCGGCCGGGCTCTGGATCGCCTGCGACTGCGTCTGGCCCTGCGGCAGCTCGACCATCGCCTCCGTCCAGTGCAGGAACGCGGGAATCCGTTCGTCGGGGATGCCGATCATCTCGCCGATCACCCGGCTCGGGAGATGGCGCGCGTACTGCGCGAGGAGGTCGCCCCGCCCCGCCTCGAGGAGCGGCGCGAGCAGCTCGCGCGCGATGGCGCGCACGCGCGGCTCGATCTCGCGCACGCGCCTCGGCGTGAAGGCGAGCGAGACGAGCGCGCGGAGCCGATCGTGCCGCGGCGGGTCGAGGCTCTGGATCGTCGGCACGAGGCCGGGCGGGCTGATCACGGTGCGCTCGGACGAGAACGTCGCCGGGTCGCTCGCGATCTCGTACACGTCGGCGAAGCGCGAGAGCGCCCAGAAGCCCGACGGGCTCCTCGCGAGGGGATGGCGGTCGCGCAGCTCGCGGTAGATCTCGTGGAGCCGCTCCTGGAAGTCGGGGCGCGTCCAGTCCCAGCCGCGCTCGACGGCGGGCGAGCGGGCCGCGCTCACCACGAGTGCACCTCGGGCAGCACCTTGCTCGCGAAGAGGCGGAGGCTCCCCTCCGCGTCCGCGAGCGCCATGCCGCCGTAGCGCGCGATGAGCAGCGTCTCGAAGCCGCCGAGCAGGCGCCTTCGCGCCTCGAGCTTCTCCAGGATCTGGAGCGGCGTGCCCCAGGTCTGGATGCCGACGTACGTGTTCATCGCCGGCTCCATGCCGGCCGCGCGGAACGCATCGGCCGCGTTCGCGTAGAGCTCGTAGCCCTTCGTGCTCCGGAAGTGCTCGCTCATCAGCTCGTAGTGGCCGGCGATCGAGAGGAAGTAGTTCGCCATGTACTCGCGGGCCATCTTCTCCGCGCGCTCCGCCGAGGCGTCGCAGAACATCAGGTCCCCGGTGAGCGGCCACGGCGCCTCGCGCCGCTGGTGCTCGCGGAAGGACTTGCGGTAATTCGCGAGCGGGCCGCTCGCGTACATCTCCCAGGGCATCTGCGTGAAGGTCATCAGCGTCGCGCCGAGCTTCGCCGCCTGCTCGACGGACTCGGGCGAGAGCCCCACGCAGTAGAAGCGGTCGCGGAAGCCGCGGAGCGGACGCGGCCGGATCGGGGTCCGCAGCTGCGGGTAGTACGGGCCGGCGCCCTCGATCTCGCCCTTCTCGAGCGCCTCGACGATCATGCGCGAGCCTTCGTCGAAGCGGTCGCGCGCCTCGTTCATGTCGATGCCGAAGTGGCGGTACTCGAGGCGCGAGAGCCCGCGCCCGAGGCCGAGGATGGCGCGCCCGCCCGAGAGGTGGTCGAGCAGCGCCACCTTCTCCGCGACGCGGAGCGGGTGGTTCCACGGCACGATCACGGCGCCCGTCCCGAGCCCGATCTTCGTGGTGCGGCCCGCGAGCCAGGACAGCAGCTGCAGGTTGTCGGGGCAGGCCGAGTAGTCCGTGAAGTGATGCTCGGGCGGCCAGTAGCTGTCGAAGCCGAGCGGCTCGGTGAGCTCCGCGAGTTGGAGCTCCGCCTGGACGTGCTCCTCGTCGGAGACGCGGCCCTGGTAGTTCTGGAAGATGCCGAGGATGCCGACCTTCACGCGCGCGTCGCCCTCCGGGCTGCAGGGGACCGTAGCGCGGCTCCGCCGGACGCCTCACGGGCGGGGCGCGCGGATCCGGTAGAGCACGTGCCGCCGCAGCAGGTGGCCGGGCGGCAGGTTCGGGTGGTCGAAGTCGTCGGCCGGATCGTGCGTCAAGCCGAGCTTCTCCATCACGCGGCGCGAGCGCACGTTGCCGGCCGCGGTGAAGGAGACGATCTCGCCGAGGCCGAGCGCACCGAAGCCGTGCGCGAGGGCTTGGCTTGCCGCCTCGGTCGCGTAGCCGCGCCCCCAGTGCGCGCGGGCGAGTCGCCAGCCGATCTCGATGACTTCGCGCGGCTGCGCCTCGCTGCGCGCCGAGCGGGTGAAGGGCGCGTCGAAGCGGACCACGGAGAGCCCCGTGAAGCCCACGAAGCGCGCGACGCCGGGCGCCTCGACGGCCCAGAGCCCGAAGCCCCGCTCGGCGAGCTCGGCGCGGATGCGCGCCGCCGCAGCGTCGCTCTCGGCCCGCGACAGCGTGGCCGGGAAGTGCTCCATCACCCCGGGGGCCGCCTTCAGCGCTGCGAAGGGAGCCAGGTCCTCGTCCCGCCACGCACGGAGCACCAACCGCTCGGTTCGCAAAACGGGGACGTTGGTTGAAAAGGTCAAATCGTTTTGCCCGACTTCTTCACCTTTTCAACCAACGTCCCCGCTCGGCAAGGTCGCGGAGCTCGTACTTCAGGACCTTGCCCGAGGCGTTGGTCGGGAGCGCGGGGACGATCTCGACCCGCCGCGGGACCTTGTAGTTCGCCATCTGCTCGCGGCACCAGGCGATCAGCGCGGCGGGCTCGAGCGCCGAGCCCGGGCGCGGCACCACCCACGCCATCCCCACCTCCCCCATGCGCTCGTCGGGGATCCCGATCACGGCCACCTGCGCGATGCCCGGGTGCTGGTACATCGCGTTCTCGATCTCGGCCGGGTAGCAGTTGAAGCCGCCCGTGATGAACATGTCCTTGATGCGGTCGGTGATGCGCAGGTAGCCGCGCTCGTCCATCACGCCGACGTCGCCGGTGTGGAGCCAGCCCGCCGCGTCGATCGCCTTCGCGGTCTCGGCCGGGTCCTCGAAGTAGCCGCGCATCACGTTGTAGCCGCGCACCCGGATCTCGCCGGGCGTCCCGCGCGGCACCTCCTTGCCGTCCGCGTCGACGCAGCGCACCTCGGTGTCGGGCAGCGCGCGCCCCGCCGTGGTGGCGATCGTCTCGGCGTCGTCGTCGGCGAGGCACATCGTCACCGTGCCGCAGCTCTCGGTGAGCCCGTATGCCGTGATCACGCTCTCGAAGCCGAGCTCGCTCCGCATGCGCTTCACCAGCTCGACCGGCACGGGCGCCGCGCCCGTCACCGCGAGGCGGAGCGACGAGAGGTCGTGCTTCCCGAGGTCCGGGGCCGCCAGCATCGCGTGGTAGATCGTCGGCGCGCCCGGCAGCACCGTGATGCGCTCGCGCGCGATCCGCTCCATCACCTGGCCCGCGTCGAACACCTGCTGCGGGACCGCGGCGGCGCCCCGGATCAGGCAGGCGAGCCAGCCCGCCTTGTAGCCGAACGAGTGGAAGAAGGGCCCGACGACGAGATACCGGTCGCCCTCCCGGAGGCCGACGCCGCGGCTCCAGGTGTCGAACACCCGGAGGTTCTGCCCGTGCGCCGTCATCACGCCCTTCGGGTTCCCGGTGGTGCCCGAGGTGAAGAGGATGTCCGAGAGGTCGCCCGGCGAGACGGCGTCGGCGCGCGCGCGCGCCTCGCCCGCCGGCACGCGCGCGCCCGCCGCGACGAAGCCCGCCCACGGCTCGCCCCGCTGCGACGCGCCGCGGAACACGACCACGCGCTCGAGGTCGGGGAGCGCCTCGCCCGCGAGCGCGTCGGCGTAGCGGGTGCCGAGGAACTCGCCCATCGTGCAGAGCACGCGCGCCCGGCTCTTGCGCAGGATGTAGCCGGCCTCGGCGGCCTTGTACCGCGTGTTGAGCGGCACCAGCACGCCGCCCGCGGAGTGGATGCCGAGCGCCGCCACCACCCACTCCCAGAGGTTCGGCGCCCAGATCGCGGCGCGCTCGCCGGGCCGGAGCCCCGCGGCGAGGAACGCGCGCGCGGCCGCCTCGGCCGCGGCGGCCAGCTCGACGAAGCCGAAGCGCACGCCCTCGTCGTCGAGCGCGAGCGCCGCGCCGAAGCGCTCGGCGGCGCGGCGCAGCGCGCGCGGAATCGTCATCTGGTCCCAGCGGATGTCGTCTCCGGGCTCCATGCGGTACCTGTCTCGTCTGCGTTCGAGGCCCCACTCTAGCCAGGAGCCGGCTTGGACATCCGCTTCTCCGCCGAGGACGAGGCCTTCCGGCGCGAGGTCGCCGGCTGGCTCGAGGCCGCGCTCGGCGGCGAGTTCGCGGTGCTGCGCGGCCGCGGCGGCGCGGGCGACGAGGGTGCGTTCGTCGCGGAGCGGCGCGCCTGGGAGAAGAAGCTCGCCTCGGGCGGCTGGACCTGCGTGGGCTGGCCGACCGAGTACGGCGGCCGCGGGCTTCCGCTCTCCCGGCAGGTGATCTTCCACGAGGAGTACGCGCGCGCCGGCGCGCCGGGCCGCCTCAACCACATGGGCGAGACGCTCTTCGGCCCGACCTGCATCGCGTTCGGCACGCCCGAGCAGAAGCGCCGCTTCCTGCCGAAGGTGGTGGCCGGCGAGGAGATCTGGTGCCAGGGCTACTCCGAGCCGAACGCCGGCAGCGACCTCGCGAACGTGCAGACGCGCGCACGGCTCGAGGGCAGCGAGTGGGTGATCGACGGCCAGAAGGTCTGGACCTCGTGGGCGGAATGGGCGGACTGGTGCTTCGTGATCTGCCGCAGCGACCCCGACTCGGCGCGGAACCGCGGCCTCTCGTACCTGCTCGTGCCGATGAAGCAGCCGGGCGTCACGATCCGGCCGATCTCGCAGATCACGGGCGACGCCGAGTTCTTCGAGGTCTTCTACGACGGCGCGCGCACCGCGCGGGAGAACGTCCTCGGCGCCCCGGGCGAGGGCTGGAAGGTGGCGATGGCGACGCTCGCCCTCGAGCGCGGCGTCTCGACGCTCGGCCAGCAGATGCTGTTCCGGAACGAGCTCGCCGAGATCATCGCGCTCGCGCGCGCGAACGGGAAGGCGCAGGACCCGCTGCTCCGCCAGCGCATCGCCGATGCGTGGATCGGGCTCGAGATCCAGCGCTGGAACGCGCTGCGGACGCTGTCCGACGAGGCCGCGCTGTCGCCGGCCGGCATGATCCACAAGATCTACTGGGCCACCTGGCACCGGAAGCTCGGCGAGCTCGCGATGGACGTGATGGGCGAGGAGGCGGAGATCGCGGACGGCTTCCCGTACCAGCTGAAGCGGCTCCAGCGCATGTTCCTGTTCGCCCGCTCCGAGACGATCTACGGCGGCTCGAACCAGATCCAGAGGAACCAGATCGCCGAGCGGGCGCTCGGGCTGCCGCGGGAGGCGCGA
>Ga0075327_1000542_pt1 | contig 10665 bp, 9 predicted proteins | sample MayberrySE_Catta_2_FD_120056 | JGI IMG/M metagenome (GOLD analysis project Ga0075327, IMG submission 120056) | Natural and restored wetland microbial communities from the San Francisco Bay, California, USA, that impact long-term carbon... | ecosystem: Environmental > Terrestrial > Soil > Wetlands...
CCGCGGTTTTGCCCACACCCGCTTCTCCGGTGAGTATCGGGTTGTTCTGCCGGCGCCGCATCAGGATGTCGATAATCTGGCGGATCTCCTCGTCCCGTCCCACGATGGGATCCAGTTCGCCGTTGCGCGCCTGCTCCGTCAGATCCGCCGAGAAACGGGCCAGCGCGGATTTCTTGCCGCCCGGGCTGCGATCGCCAACCGCCGGGGCACCGCTTGCCGGCTCGGCCAGGTCGCTGCCGTCCGTTGCGCCCAGGCCGTCCTCCGGGGAGCCGCCGATGAGCTTGTGGACCGAGCCGGTCAAGTCATCCACGCTGATGCGATCGAACTCCTTCGAGATACCCAGCAGTTCGTTCCGCAGCGCGCGCGTCTTGAGCATTCCGATCAGCAGGTAGGCGCTGCGCACCTGCGAGGACTGGTACATCAGGCTGCCGTATACCCAGGCGCGCTCGGCCGCTTCCTCGAGGTGCGCCGAGAGATCGCTGATCGAACTGGCGCCGCGCGGCAGCGCATCGAGCGCCCGCGTGAAGTCGGCCGCGAGGTGCGAATTCTCGAGCTTGTAGTGATCCAGGATGCGCCTGAGGTCGGAGTCCTGCAGCTGCAGAATCTGCTGCAGCCAATGCACCAACTCCACGTAGGGATTGCCGCGCATCTTGCAAAAAACCGTAGCACTTTCAATTGATTGGTACAACAAGCTGTTTAACTTTCCAAATAGTGCGGTGCGGCTGATTTCCGTCACGGCTTCTACCCTCTCATCCAGGTGTTGTACCCGCCATGGGCGGGTAATTCGCTGTCTGCAATACCAGATCGGCCACGACCTCCCTGGGTTGCCCGGTGGTGAGCCAGCTGGTCCACCCCAGGGCGCCCTGCTTGCCCAGGCAGGTCACCGGCTTCTGGGTGCCCTTGAGCCGCAGGTTCACCTCCCACAGTAATTCCAGCCCCAGGTAGTTCCTCACCGCTGCCACCAGCACCGGGTAGGCCGGCCCCGAGGGCAGAAAGGACTCGTATTCCTCCAGGCTCATCGGGCCGAGGCGAACCTGGAACTTGTCCTGTCGCTGCCACACACGCTCGCCCAGAACGCTGCTCTCCCCGAGCCGTCCGATTCCCGGGTCCGTGCCGAGCACGAATCGATCCCGGCGTGGAATGGTAAGCCAGTGCGCCATGAACTCGACGATCTTCACGGGCACGCCGAGGAAACTGCGCAGCATGGATGCCAGTCCTTCGGCATGGCGCGGCAGGCTGCTCAGATGTCCCGCGAAGTGCAGCTTGGCCGCATGCTGCATCTCGTCGGCATCCCTGAACGCCGTCATGCCGAGACCGGCCAGCGCGGCGACATAAACCGAAAACCGGTCCTGGTCGGGCCGGTCGTGCTGGACAGTGGGTTGCCCCTGGGCCCACGCCCGGTAAAAGAGGCTCACCATGCGATGGTGATACATGTCGGCAAAGCGCGTCAGGGTGGCGTCGTGATGGTGACGAAGACGATCGCGCGCATACTCGGTCAGATGCGTTGGCAGAGGACCGCTGGGCCCAAACAGCCCGAGGAAGTACTGCGAAAGGCGGGGGGCGCCACCGGATTCGTCCAGTTCCAGTTCGCTCAGGGTCGACGGAGCGAAACTGGTGTGCGGGGTCTGGCCAAATCGCACCGGATCATCCGCGGGATGGAACGAGGCGCCGGTCAGGGCCTTGTCCGGGAAACTGCAGTTCAGCCGCCGTACCGCCTGGAAAAAACCGAAGCGCCAGGGTTCCTTGTGGAGATCCTCCAGAATGGTCACAATTCGGGTCTCCGGCCCATGCGCACGGGCCACCGGGCAACTTCGATGTCGGCGTCGGACCGCACTACGGTTTCGATCATGTGATTCAGCGACACGTACTTGCTGAGAAACTCGTCGAGCACGGCGCCGAACAAATACATCCCGCCGGCCTCGAAGGCCGCTTCCTCCAATACCAGCGAAATCTCCAGCCCTCGCCCGAAGCTGATCGGTCCGGGTAGCGGCAGGCGCCGTGTGACGGGCCGTGCCGAAATGTTCAATACGCCCCGGATCTGGCGTTCCGAAACGGTGCTGTAGTTGGAATACAGTCCGAGCAGTTCGCGCAGCGCGACGGCGCCATCCTCGGGGTTTTCGTCAACCAGCGAAAGGTAGTTCAGCGACAGGTGGCTGATCACCCGCCAGGCATAATCGCCCGTCATGGTCGCTTCGCCCGACTCGCCGTGGCGGCTGTTCGCTCCGGGCCGCGTCGGCTTGACCACGCACTGAATGTGCGTAACCGGCGCATTCACCTCCAGTGTGAAGTCCCCCCCTTTCTGGCCGAGCGGCATGTGCAGCGGAAGATCCCGATTGGTGCAGAGGGTCGTGACGCCGAGTTGCGCCAATTCGGGGCTGTAGGGCGCCTCGTTGGCATCGACCAGGGAAACGAAGACCTCCTGGCCCAGGTAGTTGGAACGGGCGCCCTGCAGGCGCTGCCGCGACGACAGCACCCGGGGCTTGCGCTGCACGGTGTAGTACGTCACCTGCTCGGCCGGCGCCCGCTGGTTGTTCAGGCCGTAGAACGGCAGGAACGGCTGGCGGTCCTGCGCCTCGGTGCCGTAACCGGTAACGCCGGTGATCTGGTAGACCTCGAAGTCCAGAGGCTTGCTGCGATCCGCTACGACGTGAAACTCGTAGTCCTTGTCGTTCAGGTGGATACGATCGGCCCGCTTCGGAAAAACATTGACCGCAGGCGTGCAAAACGGCAGGAAGTTGCGGTTGTCCAGCACCTTCTCCAGGTCGCTGCGACGTTCCGACAGGTGGATGACCAGGTCGAACTGCTCGCCGGACGCCGAGCGCAGGGAATCCCGCAGTCCGCACAACCGGACGAAACGAAACCGGTCGGGAAATGCGAAGTATTCGCGCAGCAACCGGTAGCCGTCGAAGGAGCGTGCGCGGGCCCCCAGGATGGCCTCTTCCGGCTCGAACCCCTGGCGACGGATCGAATGGCCCGGCACGGTCGCAGCCCGGCGGCTGTCCTTGTCGCCGGTCACCACGGACAGCCCGCAGCCGCGGCTCATGATCTGTTCATAGAGCCACAGGGGAAGATGGCCGCTGCCTGCCAGAAACAACGGCAACTCGTCCATCCGCAGCTCATTGACGGCCACGCCTCCCAGCGTGCGGATCCGGATGCGAATGCCGGCCGCGACCTCCCTGCCCGGCTTGAGCCCGAGGCTGGCCAGGGACGCGCGATTGGCCAGGTACTCGGCCTCGGCAACTTCGATCGGGTAAAGCACGACCTCATGCGCTGTACGGAACTCGCAGTTGGTCTGCATATCGGCGCTCAGGCCGCTGCGTAACGAGGTACCACGCTCCAGCACAAATCCTTCCGCGGCGCTGCTGTCGTCGGGATCGGGAACGAACTGCACCACCGTGACCGATGGCAGCGGCGCCAGGTAGTCCGGATAGACCATGGAAAGCAATTGCTGGCAGAACTTCGGGAATTCCTCCTTGATCTTCAGCTGAACCCGGGCGGCCAGGAAAGCGAATCCCTCGAGCAGGCGCTCGACGTACGGGTCCGCGCATTGCTCGTTCTCGATGCCGAGGCGCGACGCGATCTTGGGGTAGGCGTGCGCGAATTCGGCGCCCATCTCGCGCATGAACTCGAGTTCATTGTTGTAGTTTTCGAGCAGCCGGCGATCCATGGCCCGCTAGCCCGCGTCTTCCCGGACCTGGAACTCGACGCTTTCCAGGTCCAGGCGGCTGCGCAAGCTGACCTGGAATGGCATCGGCTGTTCGAACACTGCGCCTTCGATGCGAAATTCGAGCGAGTTGTGGCTCATGTCTTCCGGATTGACCCGGACTTTCAGGCTGTTGGGAATGATGCGCGGCTCGAATTCGTAAATGACCTTGCGCAGATTCTTCTCCAGCATGACGGTATCGATCGACGAAGCCGTGTGCCCGGAGATGTCGGGCAGCCCGTAATTCAACACCGAATGCCTGACCTGCGGGTACGGGTCCAGGTCGACTACCGTGTCGATGGAAATGGAATTGAGGAGCCAGCCCAGGTCGCGGATGACAGCGGCCTTGTATTGCTGCTGGCTGAGCACCTGGTCAGCGGAACTCTCCTTCTTCCTGTCCGGATTCAGGTCGGTCAGGCGATCCAGCAGGGAAGGCTGCAGTTTGGCCATAGCGGGCGATCAGCCCTCGAACACGATGGACCGGGCCTGCAAAATCGGATACTCCGAGCGGTCGGTGGCCAGCATGCGCTGACCCACGCCCTCGTAGACTTCGTCCCGGTCCTGCCAGTCGGTTCGGCGCGCAAGCAGGTGTTCGCTGGACGCACCGGCCAGCAGGGGATAGCGCGCCGGGATCATCACCATGTTCTGTCCACCATTGGCCCAGGTTACTTCGGCAGGCAGCCACACCAGGTCGCGCAGGTCGCTGGGCGCCTCCGAGCGAAGCGAGCGAATCGTATGCATCGGCGCCCAGTAGTACTGGCCATTGAAGATCAGCTCCAGCACCGGTCCAAACCGCTGGTCGGCATCGGCCAGCCAGTCGAACGGTTCGTCGTTGATCGTGCCCGCGCTGGCTGGTGCCTGCTCCAGCGCCTCGGCGTTCAACCGGCTGAACGCGGCCGATTCGCCACGGGCATGCAGCTGTTGCGCCTCGATCAACAGCGCCATCCATTGCTGCGGCTCCCCCAGCACCAGCGGTTTGCTCTTGCCCTGGAACACTGCCTCGCGGTGCAGTTCGCAATTGACCGCTTCACGGTACGCATGAACCATGGGCCAGGCGGTCGTGTCGAGGTCAAACAGCACGTTGAGTTGGGTCAGTGCCCGTTTCCACTGACCCAGAACGGCCAGCAGCTGGAACAGGAATACTCGATTGTCGGCTTTGTCGGGATGCTTGCGCACCCGTTGTTGCAGGTCTTCGAGGGCTGCCGCAACGTCACCCCGTTGTACCAGTTCTTCTGCACTCATGGCTTCCTCGACGTCCCGTGCCGGAAACCCGGCCGCAAAAAAGCGGAGGGAGACCGAAATCCGGGTCTCCCACTCGCCCGAAAACCGACGCTCGCGGTCGGCTTACAGTTCCTTGTTCGCCCGGATGTCGAATCCAAGCTCGCTGGCCGCACCGGCCGCACCGGTAGAATCCTGCGGCGTGTACTTCACCTTGACCTTGGCGAAGTTCAGCGAAATGTTTTCGGTTTGCATGTCGTCATGCTGCGTGCCGCCTTCCGACACGCTGGTCACCAGAACCTCTTCCATCGTGACAACGAGGTACTCCACCGGCGTATCCCCTGCCTTGCGACAGGTCAACGTGGCCTTGGGAAAGTGCTTGCCGGTGCAGCATTTCTGCATCAGCACGGTCGACGCCTTGTCCATGTATTTCGTGACCGACATGTCCTGAACGTTCACCTTGCCGGTGCCACCGCCGCCGGCAATGTGCATGCTGCCGGACTGGGACATGCCCCAGCTGAACGCCAGTACGTCGATTTCGTTCTTGTGCTTGTCATCCGCCGACTCTCCGTCGACGCCTTCGATCTTCAAAAACATGTCAACAGCCATGATGCTCTCCTCCTGCTCAAACGCGTTAAACGATCCGACTCGACTTTGGCCTGGCTGCGCGCCGGGATTGCACGTCCAGTCGGCCGCGGCATTCACCGAGCGTGGCTGCCACCCTACCGCATTCCCCACCGACCCGCTGTGAACCACGTCACACACGGAGTGCGGAGCTGATGCCTCGCCTACTCGCGTGTGGCGAAACTCACGCCGCCTTGGCCGAGGGCAACTTGGAAACCAGCCGCAAAGACACCGTCAGCCCTTCGAGCTGATAGTGTGGCCTCAGGTAGAAGCGGGAGCGGTAATACCCCGGGTTGCTCTCGTCCTCCTCGACGACCACTTCGGCCGCGGCCAGAGGTTTGCGCGCCTTGGTTGATTCGCTGGAGTTTTTCGGGTCGCCGTCGACGTACTGCATGATCCAGTTGTTGAGCCAGGTCTGCATGTCTTCCCGTTCCTTGAACGAACCGATCTTGTCGCGCACGATGCACTTGAGGTAGTGGGCAAACCGGCAGGTCGCGAACAGGTAAGGAAGCCGTGCGGCCAGGTTGGCGTTGGCCGTGGCGTCCGGATCCTCGTACTCGGCCGGCTTCTGCAGGGACTGCGCTCCGATGAACGCGGCGAAGTCGGAATTCTTGCGGTGGATCAGGGGCATGAACCCGTTTTTCGCCAGCTCCGCTTCACGCCGATCGCTGATCGCTATTTCGGTTGGGCATTTCATGTCGACGCCGCCGTCGTCAGTCGGAAACGTGTGCGTCGGGAGGTTTTCGACCGCGCCGCCGGACTCGATGCCGCGGATACGCGAGCACCAGCCGTAGATCTTGAACGCCCGGTTGATGTTCACGCCCATTGCATAGGCCGCGTTGGCCCAGGCGTACTTGCCGGAATCGGCGCCCTCGGTGTCCTCCTCGAAGTCGAATTCCTCGACCGGGTCCGTACGGGCCCCGTACGGCTGGCGCGCCAGAAACCGCGGCATGGCCAGGCCGATGTAGCGAGAATCTTCCGATTCACGCAGCGACCGCCACGCAGCATACTCGGGGGTCTGGAAGATCTTGGTCAGGTCGCGCGGATTGCTGAGTTCGCTCCACGAATCGAACTGCATGGCCTTGGGGCTGACCGCGGAAATGAACGGCGAGTGCATGGCCGAACAGATCTTCGCCATTTCGGTCAGGGTCTCCACGTCCTGCGGACCGTGGTCGAAATAGTAGTCGCCGACCACGCAACCGAACGGCTCGCCGCCAAACTGGCCGTACTCCTGCTCGTACATCTGCTTGAAGACCGGGCTCTGGTCCCACGCGGTTCCCTTGAACTTGCGCAGCGTCGAATGCAGGTCTTTCTTGGAGATGTTCATGACCTTGATCTTCAGCGATTCGTCGGTCTCGGTGTTGTTGACCATGTAGTGCAGCCCACGCCAGGCGCTCTCCAGCGCCTGGAAGTCCTCATGGTGCAGAATCTTGTTGATTTGCTCCGTGAGTTTCTTGTCAATCTGGGCGATCAATGCCTCGATGGAGGCTACGGCGTCCGCGGAAATCAGCGCGGTGTCCTTCAACACGTACTCGGCCAGCGTTTGCACGGCCGATTCGATTTCCTCGGAGGCCCGAACGGTCTTGGGCCTGAATTCCTTGTTCAGTAGCGTCGCGAATTCGCTGTCTTCCTGCTTGGCAACTGCCGGCTGGGCCTGGGTTTCCTTTTTCTGTTCGGCCATCGCTTACTTCTCCTCTTCGTCCTGCTCTTTCTTGGCTTCGCGTTTCGGCGAAGATACCAGCGATCTCAGCAGGGCCGGATCGTTGATCGTCTTGGCAATCAATTCTTCCGCGCCGGTCTTGCCGTCCATGTACGTCACCAGGTTGTTCAGCTGGGTGCGCGCCTCGAGAAGCTGGTTCAGGGCATCGACTTTGCGCGCCACGGCGGCTGGGGAAAAGTCGTCCATGCTCTCGAAGGTGAGGTCGACGTTCAGTTGCCCCTCCCCGGTCAGTGTGTTGTCCACACGAAACGCGACCCTCGGCTTCATGGCCTTCATGCGTTCGTCGAAATTGTCGACGTCGAACTCCATGAACTTGCGGTCGGCCACGGCGGGCAGGGCTTCTTCCGGTTTCCCGGCCAGATCGGCCATCACGCCCATCACGAAAGGCAGCTGGATTTTCTTGTCCGAACCGTACAGTTCCACGTCGTATTCGATCTGCACTCGGGGCGCCCGATTGCGGGCGATGAACTTCTGACTGCTTTCTTTGGCCATGACTGCCTCCAACCCTTCTGCTGAGTCAAGCTTAGCGCTTATTCCAAAATCCTATACCAAGATTCGGAAATATGTAGTGCGGACTCAAAAAATATTTCAGTCCGCATCGGATTTGCCGCTGACGATCCGTGCCTGGGATACGCCATCTGGGACCATGTCCTCGAGGATTTCCATGAACGACTTCTCGACCAGTCTCTGCGCCCGCCGGAGCAGCAGCGGCACGGGACTGGATGGTTCGTGGGCACTGTAATACTCGCAGACCCTGTCGAGCGCCCGGATGACGTCCGAGCGGCTGTTTACGATGCCACTCAGCGCAGCCGCCGCGGGCATGGCCGGCGCCGTGCCTTGCACCCCGGGCGCGTCGCCATCGCCGGTGGGCGACAGTTCTGCCAGGACGCTGGTGATCTTGTTGAGGGACTTGGTCGCGGTTTCGAAGCCCGGACCGATCGCCTCACCGCTCTTTTCCTTCCAGGTCCTGTCGATCGATCGCAGGAGTTCGAGCGACTCACGGGCCGCCTCCCGCAACTGCTCCAGGTGCGCCGGATCGGCCGAGCTGAAGGCCTGACGGACGAGGTTGAAATCCGGTGCCTGCTCGTCCTTCTCCGGCGTTTCCTTGCCCTGGGCAAGCTCCACGTCGCGGCCACTGAAATGGCCCAACCCCTGGAGTTCGACCAGCTTCGTACGCTCCAGCGGACGCGCGACGACGCTGTATTCATTCAGCATCTGCAACGTGTTGAGGCGCAGGGTCGGATCGTTCTTGTCCTCGGGGTCGAGCTGCGGATGCACGGTGTCCCAAAAATCCGCCAGGAAGCGGTCCAGCAGCTGCAGGTTGTCACGGAACCCCGGCAGGCCCCTGGTGCGAATCGACGCGATCGTGGCGTACACCTGCACCCGCAAGTCACGAGTGCGCGACAGCAATTCGGTCGCGAGCTTTTCCACCCCTTTCCAGTCGGGCCCGGACGACGCGCTGTCCTCGCCCTCGATTGCAGACTCGCCCCTGGACTTGGCGAGGCTCTCCATCTGCAGGTATTGAGGGTCGTATTCGAGGTTCTCCCCGCTGGGTGAATCCTCGGAAACCGGCTGACTGAAAGACTCGAGAGGGCTGCTCATGAAGGTGCCTAATCGCTAGGCCAGTTTCCTTGCTAGAATGTTTGAAAACCCGACTTTGCATTGAGTATAAGGTATTCTTGGAACCGCGCAACCGAATCGGAAACATGCCGCATCCGCTCGCCGAAACTCCGGGCACCTCATGCCAGTAACGCTCAGGATCACCAGTTACCAGCGCCTCACCCCGGGGCAAGTCGCACAATTCAGCCCCGCGGCGACACGGTTTTCCATCGGGCGCAGCCAGGATAACCACTGGACCCTCCCCGATCCGCAACGCTTCATGTCGGGCACGCATTGCTGGCTCGAAATGCGCAACGGATCCTGGTACCTGACCGACACCAGCACCAACGGCACGTATATCAATGGTTCGGACAAGCGTGTCGACAAGAACGATTCCGTCCGCCTTGACAATGGCGACCGCATCCGTGTCGGCGACTACGAACTCGAAGTCGACCTGGAGGAGCAACCCGGACCGGGCGCAGGCGCAGCGGACGAAGCCGCCGTGCCCGTTGAAGACGAAGAGGACATCTTCGCCGCGCCCCGCGCACCTGAACCGCCTCGGGAACGCCCGGGTCAGCGGGAAGCCAACACCCCCTTGTCGCAGCTCGACGCCGGCTTGCTGGGGGAGGGCGTCAGTATCGACGACCTGTACGGCCTGGCGGAGGACGAGGAGAAGGATCCACCCCCTCCGCGCCTGGCGGGAAGCGACAACCTGGTCTCGCCCATGGAGCAGCATTTCGCGGCGCCGAGGGTCGAAACGCAATCCGGCCCCGATCTGCCCGGGGTATATGCGGACAGCCCGGAGCAAATTCCGGACAACTGGGACGACGACACCGGGGCCGTCGAGACGCCCGACGAACCGGGCAGCGCATCCGCGCCGCCGCCGGCGGAACCCGTGCAATCGCCGGCTGAACCGGCAAATCCCGCGCCGGAAAGCGCGACCCGCGGCGACGACGACAGCGCGGGCCCGGCCCGGGCTCCGGCCGCTTCGGTCAGCGCAGCCCGGCCCGCGGGTGGCGAACAGCGATCGCGGCAGGACCCGGCCGCCCTGGCGGCCTTCGCCGCCGGATGCGGCCTGGACCCCAGGCAGCTGCAAACCGGTGACGAAGCCGCCTTCTTCAGGAGCGTGGGCGAGCTGCTGCAGACGATGACCCAGGGGCTGATGCAGGCCATCGCCTCGCGCGGACAGATAAAGAGCGAGTTTCGACTGGAGCAGACCATGATCGGCCCGACCCGGAACAACCCGTTCAAGTTCTCGGTTTCGCCTCAGGAGGCCCTGCTTCGACTGCTTGGGCCGACCGACAGCGCCTACCTGGGAGGGCCGGCTGCGGCCGCCGAGGCCATCGACGACATCAATGCTCACCAGATGGCGATGCTGGCCGGCACCGAGGCGGCGCTCAAGAGCCTGCTGCGCCGATTCAAGCCCTCCGCGCTCGAAGGTCGCTTCGGAGCGGACTCGGCTGTCGCGCGGGCGATTCCCATGGTCCGCAAGGCCCGCTACTGGGAGTTTTTCAAAGCCCTTTACGACGAAGTCTCGGAAGCGACGGACGACGACTTCCAGAAATTCTTCGGCACCGAATTTTCCAACGCCTACGAACAGCAGCTGGAACGGCTGAGAACATCTCGCAAGGAACCGACAAAATGAAAAGAGTAAACACGATCCGCGCCGTACTGCTCCTCGTCCTTCCGGTGCTGGTGGCGGGCCTGGCAGGGTGCGGCGCGGCGCCCAAGAAGGAGTCGCTGGAAGTTCGCATATCGACCACGACCGACGTCAACCCCGACGTCGATTCGCGGCCCTCCC
>Ga0075327_1000544_pt1 | contig 10660 bp, 9 predicted proteins | sample MayberrySE_Catta_2_FD_120056 | JGI IMG/M metagenome (GOLD analysis project Ga0075327, IMG submission 120056) | Natural and restored wetland microbial communities from the San Francisco Bay, California, USA, that impact long-term carbon... | ecosystem: Environmental > Terrestrial > Soil > Wetlands...
CGCCTTCCTCGCCGGCATGACCAAGCCAAACCTTTTGTACTATTTCCGTCGCAAGGAAGATATCTATCTGGCTGTCCTCAATCGTACGTTGAACATGTGGCTGACACCGCTCGAGGCCCTCGATGCCGATGGCGACCCGGCAACGGAGATCACCGCTTACATCGACCGTAAGATCGAAATGTCGCGCGACAATCCAAAAGCGTCGCGCCTGTTCGCCATGGAGATCATACAAGGTGCGCCGGTTCTGTGGGACGTCCTGGCCGGCCGGCTCAAGCGGCTTGCCGACGAGAAGGCTGCAGTGATCGACCGCTGGATCGCCGAAGGCCGACTGGCGCCACTCAACGCGTATCACCTAATCTTCATGATCTGGGCGACCACCCAGCACTACGCGGATCTCGAAACCCAGATTCGGGCCCTTATCGGCGGCAGGGCGGATGACCCTGCCCACTTCGACATGGCTCGTCAAACCTTGGAACAAGTCTTCCTGAATGGCGTGACGCGATCGTGATCGCCATCAGGCGCTCAAACCAGCCAAAGGCGCCGTCGACCAATTGCCAGCAGATGCAATTGCGCTAAAATTATAAGTCATTCGCCAGCTGCCAGTCGACAGATTTCGGCAGCCTGACAAACGGGAGTCGGGACGATGCGACCGATCGCCTTGATCATAGCGGCGCTGGTCGCCGTATGTCTCCCTGCCTTTGCCGACGGCGCAGCCTATGCCGGCGTCGACATCCATATCGACAAATCAAGGCAGCGGATGACCGTCGCGGTTAACGGCGCCAAGCGGTACACTTGGCCAGTTTCTACCGGTAAGTTCGGCTATGCGACGCCGAGCGGCACGTTCCGCCCGTTCCGTATGGAGCCCGATCATTTTTCCCGCGAGTGGGACGACGCGCCCATGCCACATTCGATTTTCTTCACCTATCAGGGCCACGCCATCCACGGCAGTTACTACACATCCCGGCTGGGCAGGCCGGTGTCGCACGGCTGCGTCAGACTTTCACCGCACAATGCAGCGAAGCTCTATTCGCTGGTTGCGCGCCAGGGAATGGGAAACACCAGGATTACTGTCTCCGGTGGCGGCATCGCGGTCGCGCCGGTAACCCGCGAGGTCAGGAAGGCAACGCGTAATTTCGGCGACTGGCTGAGGGACCAGCGACGCTAGGGCGCTGGCTGGCCGCAAGCGGATCGGCAGGTCGCCGTTGCCTCCCCCGAAGCGACGAGGGATTGCTGTGCGTACTGAGGTACGTGTCCGGTCCGACGATGTGCTTTCCGATTTTTGGGGCAAGTTGAGGAAGGTTTCGTTCGATTTCGTTCGCCGCGACGGCACGGTCGAAAAGCAGATCCGGGAGGTCTACGACCGCGGCGACGGCGCCGCCGTATTGCCGGTCGATCTACGGCGGGGCACCGTCCTCCTTATCCGCCAGTTCCGGATGCCGGCTCATCTAAACGGTCACGACGGCTTTCTCATCGAAGTCTGCGCCGGCATTGTCGACGATGGCGACCCTGAGGCAACGGCGCGCAAGGAAGCCGAGGAGGAACTTGGCTATCGCCTGAGCCGGGTCGACCGCGTGTTCGAAGCTTTCATGAGTCCGGGCACAATGACCGAGCGGATCACCTGTTTCACCGCGCCTTATTCTCCAGATGACCGTGTGTCGGCAGGCGGCGGTTCACCAGATGAAGGTGAGGACATCGAGGTCCTCGAGCTTCCGCTGGCACGTGCCCTCGACATGGTAGACAGCGGCGATATCGTCGACGCCAAGACGATCCTGCTGCTCCAACACGCCAGGCTGGCAAGCCTCGCGGAGACGGCGACGCCGCGCGAGCCAGTCCGATAGCGGTCCTTGCCGATCGTGACCGTAGCCTCCCAGGCCGGCCGCTGCGGGATTTCCATGCCCGCGCGCTCCCAGGAATCCGGCGCTGGATTCATTGCCCAGGCTATTCTACTCAGAGCAAGCTCCGGCCAGCAAATCGAAGCCATGCGCGTCGCCCCGGGCTGTCGTTCGCGCGGCAAAGATGGCAAAGTATGGCGAACAAGGTCGTCACCATGCGTATCGTCGGGATCATCGCAGCCTCAGTCGTACTCACGGTCGCAAGCCCGACCCCCCGCGCTGCTGCGCAGTCATCCTATTGCTTGCCACTGCAGATGGAACTTGCCGAACTGGAGAGAAGCGGCGCCGGAAGTAGCGGCAACGACCGGGCGATCAGACGCGAGCTCAACAAGGCAATAGCCGAAGAAAGACGCGCCGGTTGCCGCAGTTTTTTTTCGAACCGGCGGTCACGGAGCCAATGCCGCTCGATCCAGTCGCGCATCAGTTCACTCCAGCGGCAGTTGTCAGGCTCGCGGTCCGGCGGTTTTTTCAAATTTGGACGCTCGCCGATGGAGCGCCGGCGTGACCGCATTCGCGAGGCGCTGGCGCGTAACGGATGCTCGACATACGCCAGCAATTTCCGGACGATCTGTGTACGGCTGTGCGACGGCTACTATTTCCCGTTGAGCAACACTTCGTCGCGTCAACGCTTTGCTCAGGACGCCGAGAAATGCGTCCGGCAATACGGCCCCGGCCAGGCTACGCTTTTTTACCACCCCTTCCCCTCCGGTGATGCAAGCCAGGCGGTATCCCTCGACGGCCAACGCTACTTCGATCAGCCCTATGCTTTCGCGTATCGGAGGGCCTATATCTCGCAGTGTGCCGCCGAGTTGCACGATGGACTGGCGGCGCTGAGGCAGCGCGTGCTTGCCACAGCGCCAACTCCGCTCGGGGCGCAGTTCGAGGCGGCCATAGAGCGAAAGATGGAGACACTTTCCGTGCCCATCCCGATCGCCCGGCCCAATTTGTCGAGCGATCCGGAGACCGCTGCCAATCGCACAGGTGGCCTGACTCCGGCACGGTTCTCTCGGCCGCAGACGAAAACGGAAGTTGCGCTTGTCGGGAATGCCAAACGCAGCGTCGGCGAGCCCTACTATTTCGTCGAGGCCAATCCTGGCCCGCCGGCAACGGTCGCCGGTTACAAGCCGCCGGAGCGCAAGGATTTCCGCGCGCCGCAACGGGCCTCGGTGCTGCGATGACACGCCAGCGAGGGGTCAATCAGACCGCGAGGTGAAAATGGCCGGCATAGGCGACCCCCATCGCGGCCAGCCGGTGCTGCAAGCCGGCGCCGATCCGGCCGATGCAAGGGCGGCAATGATCATGCTGCACGGCCGCGGCGCCAACGCTGCTGACATCATCGCCCTGTCGCAGATCATTGGTGGAACCGGGATCCTCTATCTTGCTCCGGAAGCAGCCGACCACACCTGGTATCCTTGTTCGTTCCTGGCGCCGATAGAGGACAACGAACCCAGTCGCACTTCGGCGCTTGGCGTCATCGCTGGGCTCATCGCCGAGGTCGGTGACACCAGCGGCATCGCACCGGACCGAATTGGCCTTCTCGGATTCTCGCAGGGCGCTTGCCTGGCGCTCGAATACGCGGCGCGTCACCCCCGCCGTTACGGCGCCATACTAGCGTTGTCGGGCGGATTGATCGGCGAAACGGTGACGCTGCGGGATTATTCCCGCTCGCTCGCCTGCACACCGGTTTTCGTCGGCTACAGCGATAGCGATCCGCACATCCCGCTCGACCGAGTCAAGCAGTCCGCGGAAATCATGGAGGCGCTCGGCGCAAACGTCACCGAGCGCATCTATCCGAGCATGGGTCATACCATCATCGAAGACGAGATTATTCACATACGGCGCATTGTCGGAGCCATGCTTCTCGAGGAGAGCGGCTAGATGCGACGGCTGTGGCCGGGGAATAGTCGGTGAAATTGCCGCGCTCCGACGACGACCAACGTCGGCTACATCGCCTTCACCGAGTCAATCGCTCCGAACTATCTCAATATGAGCACGATCAGCGGCTCCAATTGCGCCAGACCTAGTCAACCATGCGCCCACCGAGGTGCCTGATCCGGCGGAGTTCGGGAAACCACCAGGCCCAGAGGCTGGCGACCGCGATCGTACCGATGCCGCCTACGACGACTGCGGGAACGACGCCGATGACAGCGGCGACCATGCCAGCCCGGAAGGCACCGAGTTCGTTGGACGCTCCGATGAAGACCATGTTGACGGCGGTGACCCGGCCACGCACCCAGTCGGGCGTGCGCAGCTGGATCAGCGTCTCGCGGATATATACGCTGATCATGTCGGCGGCACCGGTAAGCAGAAGCATGACGACCGACAGCCATACGATCGTCGAAACACCGAAGACGACGGTGAAGGCGCCGAAAAGGGCGGCGGCAACAAACATGGCGATGCCTGCATGGTTGCGGATCGGCACTGTTGTCAGATAGAGGCCCATGGCGAGCGCCCCGATGCCGGTCGCCGAACGCAGCATACCGAGACCCCACGGACCGACATCGAGAATGTCGCGTGCATAGGCAGGTAACAAGGCGATAGCGCCACCGAGCAACACGGCAAAAAGATCGAGCGAGATCGCACCGAGCACGACCTTCTCGCTCCGGATGTAGCGCACCCCCGCGGAAAGACTCTGCCAGGTCGGCGGCTCGGCCATGGTTTTCTGCGGTGGTCTGGGGATCAGCGCGGAGCACACCGCGCCAAACAGGAAACAAAAGACAGCCCCGCCGTAGGCAACTTCCGCCGAGATGCCATAGAGAAGGCCGCCGATTGCCGGGCCGACGACCGTGGAGACCTGCCAAGAGGACGATGACAGCGCAATAGCGCTCGACAAGTCCTCCTCGGGGACGAGATTAGGGACAAGCGACTGGGTTGCCGGGTTTACGAAGGCCCGGGCGGTGCCAAACAACACCAGCAGCAAGAAGATGATCCAAACATTGATCGCACCTTGCCACGTGAAGTGCAGGATAACTGCCGTGAACAGGCCCTCGGCCAGGAGACAGATTGCGGCGATCATGCGTCGGTTGAAACGGTCCGATACGGCACCGGTAACCAACACGAGCAGCAGCGCCGGAGCGAACTCGAACAGTCCGACAAGGCCGAGATCGGCAGGGTTGCGAGTCAGGTCGTAGACCTGCCAGCCGACGGCCACCGTGACGATCTGGGTCCCGAACTGGGAGACGATACGCATCGCCATGAAAAGCGCGAAGCCACGATGACGTAACGCGCGCCAGCCCGTGCGCGGGCGAGCATTGTCAGCCGAATTCATGGGTGGAGAGCTCACGCGGACGAGCGCCGAACGGACGCCCAGCGCCTCTTAATATCGAAAGCTCGACCAACGGTAAAGGCAGGCGCGTTACGCCTCCAACCGATCGGTGAACCAACGGGTCAAGGCGATCCAGACTTGATCCTTTTCCTGCGAATCCTCGATGCCATGATCGATATTGGGATTGTCATTGACCTCGACGACGAAAATACCGTCGGGGGTTTCCTTGATATCGACGCCGTAGAGACCGTCGCCGATCAGCTGAGCGGCGCGCAGACCGACGTCGACCACCGCCGGAGGCGCCTCGCCGAGGGCGACCGACTTGTAGTCGCCCTCGACAACTTTTCCGTTGGAAAGATGGCGAACGATCTGCCAATGCTTCTTGGCCATCATGTACTGGCAGACGAAGATCGGCTTGCCACCGAGCACGCCGACCCGCCAATCGAACGTCGTCGGCATGAAAGCCTGCGCGAGCAGCAGGTCGCTATCACTCAGCCAAGCCCTGGCGAGGGCGTCGAGCTCAACCGCGTTGTCGACCTTTTTGACTCCGCGTGAAAAGGATGAATCGGGGACCTTGACCACCAGCGGAAAGCCCAGTTCGTCGGCAACGCGCGACAGATCGTGAACGCCACTCACCGTTACCGTCGGCGGCACGGCAATGCCGTTGCCGGTCATCAACTCGTGCAGATAGATCTTGTTGGTACAGCGGATCATCGAAATCGGGTCATCGATGACAGGCATGCCTTCCTGCATGGCGCGGCGGGCGAAACGATAGGTGTGATTGTCGATCGAGGTGGTTTCGCGGATGAACAGCGCGTCAAACTCGGCAAGCCGCGGGAGGTCGCGCCGTGTGATCGGTTCGATCTCAACGCCGAGCTTTTCGGCGATACGAGCCCAATGCTTCATGGTCGACAGCGTCGATGGCGGCATCTTCTCGTTGGGATCGTGGAGGACCGCGAACGAATAGCGCGGCGGCGTGCGGGTCTTGCGTCCGCGCCATTCGCGAGTCGTATGGTCGTGAAGCGCACTATGAAAGAAGCGCAGCTCCGCGGCTGACAACTTGGTAACCGACACGGAAGCCAGGCGCCGAACCTGCGGCCGCGTTCCATTTTCGAGGACGACCTCAAGCACCGGACAACGATACCAGTCGAACAGCAGCCGGGCGAACCGGTCAAAACGTCGATCCTCGACCCTGCCGAAACAGGCAAGGATGCGCCCCGGCACTGTCTTGTCCTCTGCCCCCGCAAGCGCCTTAATCAGGGCATCTTCGAGCTCAGGCAGGGACTGTGCGTAGAGCTGACGGGTACCGAGATCGACAACAGTCTCGACCGAAGGAATAATGCGGTGGCCGCGGGCCTCGGCAAGTAGCGAGCAATAGTAGCCTCGGCTTTGATAGGCAAACGAACGCGACAGATTGATGATCTTCGGCCGGGTGCCGCGGAAAAGATTGGCACGGGCGAGGTAGTCGCGCGTCGAGATCACCTTGTGGGGCGTGTCGGCGTTGGGAAAGTCCTTGGGCGAGTCGACCAGGATGACCCAATCGGGCATGTATCACCTCTTCCTGAAGACGACCGCGGCGCGCAGGCCGCCGCGGCCATAGCGCGCCATGCGATCAAATTCGTCGTACGGGATCGGTAGATTCGCCGCGTCGGCATGGCTCTCCAACTCGACATCCTCGACCCAGGGATCGTGGATGATGAAATGGCGGCCGTCGTCGCCGACGACGAGGATCCAGTGGGGGATCTTCTTTCCGAACATGCGGTAGGCGCTGACCAGAACGGCAACAAGAGCACCCTCGGCGAGAGCGGTCCGCAGGGCCCCGACGCCAAGAGGCTCGTGCAGGGTCGGGATGCCATAGGCGGTCGCCTGGCGGCGGAAATCTTCCTGGGCAAGCGCCATCACGCGCTGCTTCTCCCTGTCGCGAACCGAATCGAGAAACAGCGACCCTTCCCGATTGACATGAACCTCGGCGGCGAGACCGCCGCGCGCGGCGACTGCCGCCAGGCCGTGCGGGTCACAGCCTCCGATGCCCGACATCAAGAATACGGTCGTCGCCTCGCGCCAAATGCGGATCTCCTCGACCGGGTCGAGGTTGTAGTCGGGCCGGAAATAGGCCAGCGCCATCATCACGCAACAGGGACCGCAGGTGAAATCGGTGGTTTGCTCGTAGTAGGGTACGGTCGTCGTTGGCGTGTCTGCGCCGCGCAGCCGCTTTTCGAAGCGCAGCGCATCGGTCCGGTCGGCGTAGTAATTGAGATAGCGGCCGATGCGACGGTAACCGTGACGCTCGTAGAGGCGAATCGCCTCGGCATTGTCCTCGCGAACCTCAAGACGCAGGATTACCCGGTCGCGATCGAACGCAATTCCCTCGCTGTCCTTGAGGAGGCGCGCGCCAAGCCCGGTGCCGCGTTGGCCCGGATGAACGGCGATCGAATAAAGTCGCGCCAAACCGGTGCCGCTGCGGAAAAGAAGAAGCGCGTAGCCGACGATTTGGCCGGCGGCAGTGGCCACACGGCAAGCCGCGGTCGGGCTGTCGATCAACTTGCGAAAACTGCGGCGCGAGAGCCGGTCGCTGTCGAAGCAAACAGCCTCCAGTTCAACCAAGCCGTCGAGATCGGCTGAGGTTGCGTCGCGAAGGGGTAGGGTTGGCGCCTGACCGGGACTGGTCGACTCGTTCTTCACAGCGGCCATCTGGCGAATTTTTCGACCAGAATCAAGAGAATCCTGCCCCGGGAGAGGAGATTTATTATCCCGCGGTGCTGCCGCCATCGACAAAGACAATCTGACCGGTAACGAAGTCAGACGCCGGTGAGGCCAGATAGACCGCAGTACCGACCAATTCCTCCGGCTGCATGGCGCGATTGAACGGAATCCGCGACATGAACAAGTCGCGGATAGTCTTGTCCCTGAGAATGTATTCACCGATCGGCGTGTTGACCACCGACGGCGCGATGGCGTTGACGTTGATGCGATGCTCGGCCCACTCAGTCGCGAGCTGGCGGGTGAGTAGATGAACTGCGCCCTTGCTGGTCCCGTAACTGACGTAGCCGAGCGGATGTCCGACGAGACCGCGCACCGAGCCGATAGTGACGATCTTGCCGCCGCCGCGGGCGATCATGGGCCGGGCAACCGCCTGCGCGGCAAGAAAGGTACCCTTGGCGTTGACCGCCATGACCCGGTCGTATTCCTCGGCCGAAAGATCGATGGCCGGCGTGCGAATGGCCACGCCGGCGGCGGTGCATAAGATGTCGATCTTGCCGAAATGGTCGAGGATCGTTGTGACCGCAGCTTGCAACGACGCCGGATCGGTGACGTCGGTGGCCACGCCGATAACGTTCCCCTTGTCGGCAAGGCGGGCAACCACCGCATCGAGGTTGTCGCTTTCCTGATCGGAAATGACCAGATCGGCGCCGGCGGCCAGGTAACCTTCAGCGATCGCAGCACCGATGACTCCGCCGGAGCCGGTCACCACCGCAACTTTCCCCTTCAGAGAAAACTGGCCAAGGACATCCATAGAGTGCTCCTCCCTCCGTCGGCTCGTCACCGCTGCCGCCGAACGGTTGCGGACGATTGGGCTCATATATTAGGCGGCGGCGACGCGATTCGCGAAAGCCGACGAAAAGAAGCGGCAAGCGGCTGGATTCGGGCCGCAAAGCCGAGTAGGCCATGCGAACCTTCCAGAATCAGGTCGACTCGCCACCTTGGCCCAGCCACTCTTCCGCATTCCCGGCTTCACAATCTATCTCTCCGGCCGATTTCTCCTCGGCTTGATCAACCGCGCGCAGGTGATCGCGGTCGGCTACCACATATACGAAATTACCAACAATCCGATTGCGCTCGGCTACGTCGGCATATCCATGTTCCTGCCGATGGTCGGATTTGGCCTGTTTGCCGGCGATATCGCCGACCGCGTCAACCGAGCGATCGTTCTCGCGGTCGCCATGGTCTTCGTCACAATCAGCTCCGCCGGGCTGTTGGCTCTGGCGATCGACGATGTTCGGATTGCGTGGCCCTTCTACGCCTGCACCGCCCTGTTCGGAACGGCCCTTTCCTTCGCCCGACCAGCAATGCCAGCATTTATCGCCCAGATCGTCCCACCCGGGCAGCTCAGCAACGCCATCGCTCTTTCCTCGGGAACCTCGCAAATGGCGAGCGTCATCGGACCGGCTGCGATCGGTGCACTTCTGATCGCCGGTCCGGCGGTCGCCTACGCAACGTTGATGACGATCGCGACAATCGCGGCAATCATGTGGATGCGGCTCAGGTCTTACGCCGCCGGCCAGGTGAACCAGCGCAGCAGCGAAACGACGATGACCCGAATCGCCGCTGGCGTCCGGATCGTGCTGAGCACGCCGCTGATCCTCGGGGTGATGACGCTCGATCTGTTCGCGGTCTTTCTCGGCAGCGTCGTCGCCCTGCTGCCGGTCTTCGCCCGCGACATCCTGTTGATCGGGCCGGCAGGGCTCGGTCTGCTTCGCGCCGCACCGGCCGTCGGCGGCGCGATGATGGCGGTGGTGCTTGCGCGGATCACCATCCGCAGCCACGCCGGGCCGATTATGCTGGGAGCCGTCGGCGTCTTTGGCATCGCCATCCTCGTCTTCGGTCTTTCACGCAACCTCTCGCTATCGTTGCTTGCGCTGGCGATCTCTGGCGCGGCCGACATGCTGAGCAACGTGTTGCGCAATACGACGATCCAGCTGTCGGCACCCGATGCGATCCGTGGACGGGTCAATTCGGTGAGTCAGGTCTTCGTCAGCGGTTCCAACGAGCTCGGCGACTTCCGCGCAGGCGTCTCGGCCGGTCTCGTCGGCACCATTCCAGCGGTAATGATTGGTGGCATCGGTAGCATCGCTGTCGCCGCCATCTGGTCATGGATGTTCCCGAGCCTGGGAAAGCTCAACCGGTTGTCCGAACTCCCTGGCAACGCAAGGCCTGCCGAAAAATAAAGTGACCACGCTCGGGCGCCGCCCTGGAGCTCTGCCGAATCTGATTTCGGGTCGGCGCGATACTGGGCATGATCGACGATTGTGATAGCGGAGCGCTTGGGTTATCTAGCCGAAGCGATGCGCTGCGAGCACCCGTAGCTCAGCTGGATAGAGCGCTGCCCTCCGAAGGCAGAGGTCACAGGTTCGAATCCTGTCGGGTGCGCCAAGTTATCGAAATAGATCATATACTTAAAGCATCAAACGCCCTACGACTACGTTAGCTGCCACAGCCGGGTAACACCGGGGTAACACAACTGCGTGAATTGATCGCCTGACTCGTTGAATTCAGACGCCTCGCCCGCTTCCAAGCTGCGCCTGAAGCGGCCGATAGTTCGAGCGCGATCTGACAGCGCCGATGCGGCCCTGCCACCGTTCCTTAACTTGGAAGAGCGAAACGGTCGGCGCCGGCACCTTCTGACCTAGCCTATTTTTGGACTCATACGCGACTAGGCCGTGTACTCATTAATCTGCGCGGCTAACGATCCCGGTCGCAAAGACGCTCATCGCCGCAGCTCCCC
>Ga0075327_1000545_pt1 | contig 10659 bp, 5 predicted proteins | sample MayberrySE_Catta_2_FD_120056 | JGI IMG/M metagenome (GOLD analysis project Ga0075327, IMG submission 120056) | Natural and restored wetland microbial communities from the San Francisco Bay, California, USA, that impact long-term carbon... | ecosystem: Environmental > Terrestrial > Soil > Wetlands...
GGAGGCGGCGGCGCGAACGAGGATCATCCAGTCCAGCGCGTCGAGCCCGTGCCGGTTGACGTCGTCCCGTCGGTAACGCGCGAACGTCCACAGATATTCGACGCGGGCGGCGTCGTGCGCGGACAGACGAGCGCCACCCTGTCGAGCCGTGTGATGGCGACCGTGCGTGAAGTCCTCGTCCAGCCGGGGGATCGGGTCCGAACCGGCCAGCTGCTGCTGCGGCTCGACGACCGCGACGTCTCCGCCGCGGCGCGGCAGGCCAGCGCGCGAGGCGCCGTGTCCGAACGGGCTCTCGAGGCCGCGCGCGTCGAGCAGGACGCAGCCGACGCGGCGCTGGCCCTCGCGCGCGCCACGCACAAACGGATCGCGGTCCTCCACGAGCGCAAATCGGCCACACCCCAGGAGCTCGACCAGGCCGTGGCGAATCTGAAAGCCGCCGAAGCGCGCGTCGCGCGGTCCCGCGCGGGGCTGAGCGAAGCGCAGGCAAACCTGGATGCCTCGAAGGCCGGTACCGACGCCGCGGAGGTGACGACGTCGTACTCGCAAATCGTGGCGCCGTTCGACGGGCTCGTGACCGAGAAACTCGTCGACCCCGGCAATCTCGTCGCGCCAGGCACACCACTCCTGCGCATGGAAGACACCCGCACGTTCGAGCTCGAGGTGCGCGTCGACGAATCGCGCGCGTCGGGCGTCGCGCCGAAGACGAGCGTCCCGGTCATCGTGGACGGGCCGGATGGCGAGATGACGCTGACCGGCCGCGTCTCGGAGGTCGCGCGCGCCGTTGACTCCGGCTCGCGAACGCTCCTCGTCACCATCGCGCTCCCGTCCGCGCCAGGCGTCCTGACGCCCGGGATGTACGGCCGCGCCGCGCTTGCCGGACCCTCGCGGCGGCTCCTCACGGTCCCGGACGCCGCCGTCGTGCGCAACGGGCAACTGACGAGCGTGTTCGTGGTCGATGCCGGGCGCGCGCGGCTCCGGTTCGTCAGCGCGGGTCGATCGGCGGAGGGCGCTACGGACATCCTCGCCGGACTCTCCGAGGGCGAATCGGTGGTCGTCAAGCCGCCTGCCGGCGTCCGCGACGGCACGCCGGTGACTGTCCGGAAGACCTCGGTCGCCTCTCCGTCAGGAGCGACGTCATGACGGGCGCGACAGGCGCGGCCGGCCGGCTCGCAGCCGCCTTCATTCGTTCGCCGCTCACGCCGCTCTTCATCGTCGGCTCGATTGCGCTCGGCGCGCTCGCCGTCCTGTCGCTCCCGCGGGAGGAGGAACCGCAGATCGTCGTGCCGATGATCGACGTGTTCGTGGAGATGCCGGGAGCGTCCGCCGCCGAAATCGAGCAGCGGGTCACCCGCCCCATGGAGCAACTGCTCTGGGAGATCCCCGGCGTCGAGTATCTCTACTCCACGTCCTCGCCGGGGTCGTCGATGGTCATCGTGCGCTTCTACGTCGGCGAGAACGAGGCCAACGCGCTCGTCCGCCTGAACCAGAAGCTGGCGTCGAACTTCGACCGCATTCCGCCGGGAGTCGTTGGCCCGCTCGTCAAGGCGCGCTCGATCGACGACGTCCCGGTCGTGGCCGTCACCCTGTGGGGCGAGGGCTACGACGACCACACGTTGCGTCTCTTCGCAGGCGAGTTGCAGGGCCGCGTGAAGGAGGTTGCCGACGTCTCGGAAGTGACCATCATCGGCGGGCGCCCGCGGCAGGTGAGCGTGGAGCTCGACCCCCAGCGGCTGTCGGCGTATGGCCTCGACCCGCTGGCCGTCCACCAGGCCATCCGGACGACGAACGTGCGGGCCGTGGCCGAAGGGCCGGTCGAAGCCGGCGCAACGACGGCGCTGCGCGCCGGGCGCAGCCTCGAAACCGTCGCCGACCTCGGCCGCGTAGTCGTCGGAACGCATCGCGCGCGCGCCATCCTCCTCGCCGACGTCGCCACGATGCTCGACGGCGACGCGCGCCCGGCGACCTACGTGAATTACCACAGCCGTGAACGCACGTATCCGGCCGTCACCATCGCCATCGCCAAGCGCAAGGGCACCAACGCCATCGACGTCGCGCGCCGGATCGAGCACAAGCTGGAGGTGCTGAAGGGCACGGTCGTACCGGCCGACCTCCAGATGTCGATCACCCGCAACTACGGAGAGACCGCGGCGGAGAAATCGAACGAGCTCCTCTATCACATGTTCCTGGCCGTGCTGTCGGTCTCGCTGCTCATCTGGGTGGCGCTCGGCAAACGCGAGGCGGCGGTCGTGCTCCTCGCGATCCCGGTCACGCTGGCGCTCACGCTCTTCACCTTCTATCTCTACGGCTACACGCTGAACCGCATCACGCTCTTTGCGTTGATCTTCTCGATCGGCATCCTGGTCGACGATGCGATTGTCGTCGTCGAGAACATCGTCCGGCACGCGAGGCTGACGACTGGTGCGGAGGGCGGACTCGCCGCGACTGCGATCCGTGCGGTCGACGAAGTGGGCAACCCCACGATCCTCGCGACGCTCACGGTGATTGCCGCCATCCTGCCGATGGCGTACGTCGGCGGGCTCATGGGTCCGTACATGCGCCCCATTCCCGTGGGCGCCTCTGCCGCGATGGTGTTCTCGCTCGTCGTCGCGTTCATCGTCACGCCCTGGGCCGCCGTGCGAATCCTGCGGCCGCATGCCGCGGCGCATCACGACCGCGAAGATCGTCTGACGGGGATCTACCGGCGTGCCATGAGGCCGCTCTTGACGAACCCGCGCCGCCGGTGGCTCTTCCTCGTCGGCGTCGTCGTGCTGCTCCTCGGCAGCGTCGCGCTCGTGCCTCTTCAGCTCGTGCACGTGAAGATGCTGCCGTTCGACAACAAGAGCGAGTTCCAGGTGATGATCGACATGCCGGACGGCACGGCGCTCGAGGAAACGGCGCGCGTCGCCTCGGCGCTCGCCGGCGCGGCCCTGGACGACCCCGCGGTGCGTGACATCCAGAGCTACGCCGGATCGTCGGCGCCCTACAACTTCAACGGGCTCGTCCGCCACTATTTCCTCCGGCGCGGATCGCACGCGGCGGATCTCCAGGTCAACCTGCTGCCGAAGGACGAGCGCCGCGAGCAGAGCCACGAGATCGCCAAGCGCGTGCGCGAGCGGCTGATGCCGGTGGCGCGCCGCTTCGGGGCCACGATCCAGGTCGCCGAAGTGCCCCCCGGACCACCCGTTCTGCAGACGCTCGTCGCGGAAGTCTACGGACCGGACGCCGGGCGGCGCGTGGCGCTCGCGCGCGAGATACGAACCGTGATGGAGGGCACGCCTGGCGTGGTCGACGTGGACTGGTATGTCGAGGAGCCGCAGCGGCGCATCGATCTGGTGGTCGACGAGGAGAAGGCCGCCCTGGCCGGGGTGCCCGCGGCCGCCGTGGCGACGGTGGTGCGGATGGCGACCCGGGGAGAGTCCGCCGGGCTGCTCCACGACCCGCGCTCGGCCGAGGACGTGCCGATCGTGCTGCAGCTGCCGCGCGCGGTTGCGAGCGATCTCGCGGCCGTCACCGCGGTCCGACTCAACGGCACGTCACCCGTGGCCGTCGGCGAGCTCACGCGCCAGGTGCCGTCGACAGTCGACATCAGCCTCTACCGCAAGAACCTGCAGCCGGTCACCTACGTGACCGCCGACGTTGCGGGCGAGGCCGAGAGCCCCGTGTACGCGATCCTCGCGATGAACCGCCGGCTCGCGGAGGTCAGCACCCCGGAGGGTTACGCGCTCGAGATCTTCAACGCGCAGCAGCCCGTCGACACGACCCGTTCGGCCATGAAATGGGACGGCGAGTGGCACGTCACGATCGAGGTCTTCCGCGATCTCGGGCTCGCCTTCGCCGCGGTGCTGGTGCTGATCTACATCCTGGTCGTGGGCTGGTTCCGGTCGTTTGCCACGCCGGTGACGATCATGGCGGCCATCCCCTTCTCGCTCGTGGGTATCCTGCCGGCGCACGCGGCCATGGGCGCATTCTTCACCGCGACCTCGATGATCGGCTTCATCGCGGGCGCGGGCATCGTCGTGCGCAACTCGATCATCCTCGTCGACTTCGTCGAACTGCGCCTGTCGGAAGGCATGTCGCTCGCCGACGCGGTGGTGGATGCCGGCGCGGTGCGATTCCGGCCGATGGCGCTGACCGCCGTCGCGGTTGTCGCCGGATCGGCCGTCATCCTGTTCGATCCGATTTTTCAGGGGCTGGCCATCTCGCTGATGGCCGGCGAGGTGGCCTCGCTGCTGCTGTCGCGGGTCACCGTGCCTGTCCTGTACTTCCTCTCCCGGCGCCGCAGTCTCCCTCAGGGTGCGGCGGTGGCATCGGCGGCGTGAGGGATTCCGCGGTAACGGAGGCTGTCATGAACGTTGAACGTGCGCTGCGGCTCATCGCCGGCGCTTTCGTGGTCCTGAGCGTCATTCTCGGCATGTACGTGCATCCGGGATTCCTGTGGTTCGCGGTCTTCGTCGGCGCGAACCTCTTCCAGTCGGCATTCACCAACTGGTGCCCGATGATGACGATCCTGCGCAAAGCCGGCCTCCGGGCCTGACCGCACGGCGGCTGTCGGGCCCGTCGCCCGGCGTGGAATGCGACCGGGCGTTGACGAGGTCCCGCCGAAGCCGTGGCGAAGGCGGACCGTCACAGGGTCTTGAGGTACTCGATGAGCGCCCGGCGATTCTCATCGGTGCGGATGCGGGGCCAGACATTGTGGCCGCCGTTCCCGGCGCCGGAGCGCGAACGGTTGAACCAGTCGCGGTCCTCGCCGAATCGGCGGACGAGGTCGGCTTGCCCGAGCGTCGCGTGCGCCGGATCGAGGTAGAGCCACTGCCCGACGCGGACCCGATCGAAACGGCCGGCCGCCATCACGTGGAACATCGGCGGCCGTTCCGACACGGGGCCGAGCAGGTGGTGCAGTGTCGGCACGCTCCCGTTGTGGAGATACGGGTAGTTCGCCCACACGCCGGTCAGCGGTGTTGCCGCGTAGCCGCGGCTCGGGACGAGGTCGCCCTCCGCGGCGAGCGGGCTTCGGTCGAAGGCGTCGACGAACTTGTCGGACACGATCTCGAGACGCGAGCGGTCCGTGCCGACATCCTTGTGGACGCCCGGCCAGTCCACGTTGCCGCGGCCGTCGTAGACGCCGTGGCATCGCGCGCATCCCACCTCCTCCGAGTAGAACAGCTCCTTCCCGCGTGCCGAGAGCGACGCGTCGATCGCGTACGGGTACGGCGGCGGACGCAGGTGCCGGATGACCGACTCGAACTCCTGTTTGATCGTCGGTATGACTGACGTGACGAGCGCATCGAACGGCCGGTCCTTCTCGAGCTCCATCGATGACGCCATCAGGGGGAACCGGCCGCGAAAGCCGCCGTCTGAATACCAGCGGCCGGATGACATCTTGGCGGCGGTGTGCCACAGCGGGGGCGTCTTCGTGTCGCCGCGCCCGACGTCCTCGACCGGAGGCATCGCGCCGTTCGGCCGCAAGTACAACTCGACGTGCGATGCCGCGAACGCGGTCGACCGTGCCCGCGTGAGCGAGTCGATCTTGTCGTGATGGTGGCTGTTCAGGATCCTGTTGGCCTCGGCCGCGAGCGCGCGATCGCGGGGATCGCGCGGCAGCACCGACCGCCACCGCTCACTCGTCAGCGTCTTGAGCGCTTCGCCGAGCCATCGATCGTCGAAGGTCTTGGTGCCCGCGCCGAGGTAGGCCACACCGTCGATCTCGGCGGTGTGGCAGACGAGGCAGTTCACCGTCCACCGCAGCGGCAGATCCGATCGCGGACCCGGCGCCATGCCATAGGCGGGCACCACCGCCTGTTCCCGCCACAGCACGAGACCGACGTGCCGGCCAACGATCGTATCGACGTCGCCGATGATCGCCTGCGTCGCCAGGCTGCCGTCGAACACGGACTGCGGGATCCAGGCCGAGCTGTCGTAGGTCTGGTACACGAAATCGAAGAGCGCCGCCCGGCGTTCGGACTCGGGTCGTGCATCCGCCGGATCCCAGCGATAGACGAGGTTCCGGATGTCCGAGTCGAACGTGGATCGCAGCGCGTTCCGGTCGAGGTATCGAACCGTCGGCCGCGCGGCTCGAAGCACGAGCACCGCCGCGGCAAGGAGCGTCAGGACGATGCATGCGATGGCGGTGAGCGAGCGGGCGCACCGAGACATCACCTGTACCCTCGCTTCGTGAGTCCCCTTGCCTCCTTCACGCAGACCTCGTCCTCGTCGGCGTCGCAAAGGGGGATCGCGGCCCGGTACTCGTCGAGGGCTCTCGGCCGATCGCCGGCGAGGTCGGCCAGCTTCCCGAGCTCGGTGTGGATGCGACCCAGCACCCAACTGCGGGCCGGATCGCGCAGTGCCGCGTCGAGCGTGCGGCGCGCGGCATCTGACTCCTTCAGCGCGGCGAGCGTCGCTCCGTGGTAGTAGCCCCAGCGCGCATGCTCGCCGAACGCACGCGGACGGGGATCGTGCGCGAGCATCGCGAGCCCATGTTCGAGGAATCGTCGCGACAGCTCCGGGCGGCCCGCCCTGAGCGCCGTGCTGCCGGCTTCCAGCCAGAGCAACCGATTGCGCGGGTACTGCTGCTGCAGTTGAGCCACCACGCGAAGCGCGTCGTCGAAGCGGCCCTCGCGGTTGTAGATGACGATGAGCGTGAAGCGCGCGTTGGTCTGCACGTCGCTCGGATGGGCCGCCGCCTCCTCGACCATCCGAAGGCCGCGCTCGCGGCCGCCGGAGAAGCCCGCGACGCGGGCCATCAGACGAGAAGCGAGCGGCAGCGATGCGACCGCGTATTGATACATGCCGACGATGAGCCCCGCGCCCTTGCGGGTGGGGTCCATCTCGAGGACGCGCTCGTGCTCGGCATAGGCGCGGCGCGCCGCACGCAGCGTGCCGAGCAGGCTGCCCTCGATCGTCGCCGCGTACGTCGCCTGATAGCCGTACGCCGACCCGAGCTGGAAGTGCGCGTCGGCACTGCCCGATGTGCGGCACCGATCGGCGGCCAGCTTGATGGCGCGATCGAGGTGGTCGCGAAAAACCGTTTCGAGCGCCGCCGAGGGCGGGCGGCGATGCGAGTCCGACCGCGCCTGTCCAAGGTAGTCCTCGGCGGTGACGGCCCCCTGCTGAAACAGCGCATCGATCCAGAGAGTTGCGGCGGTGAGCCGATAGGCTGCGGGGTGCCCGGGATCGGCGGCGATGGCATCTTTGAAGGCGCCGAGCGCCGCGTCCCGGTCGAGGTTGTAGCCGAGGAACTGCCCCCGCGCTCGGAGCGCCGCCGCTTCGACGGATCCGGCAACCGTCGAGGCGGGATCGAGATCGGCAGCCGGCGCCTGGTCGGCCGCAAGGGCCGCGACCATGAGCACCACGGCGCCGATCGCCACCACTGTGACCCAGCTGGCGGGCTTCGACATCTCGTCACCCCTGATGACGAGGTTAGCGACTCAGGCCCGCCGGAGTCCTGAAGCGGCCCTGAGCGAACGATGATTTGTTGTGATTGTCGCGGGAGGGTGGCCCGGCTATCGGCGGGGAACGACCGACGGCTTCGCCGCCGCCTCGATCGCGCGGCGCAGGGCCCTGTGGACCGCCACGCGCGCCGCGTTTGGCGTGGGCTTGCCAAACAGGCGGGCGAGCTGCTTGTAGTCGTAGCCCATCTCAATCCGGGCGACGAGCAAGGCGCGATCGCCGGGACGCAGATGGCTGAGGGCGGCCTCCTGCCGCGCGGCGATCTCCCGCTCCCTCGCCCTGTCGAAGGGAGAGGGTGCTTTGTCCATGACCTCGGTGAGTTCCTCGGACGACGCGAGGGGTACGCGGCGACGGCATTCGTCCCGCACCCGGTTCTGGATGGCCACGCGGAGATACGCCTGGAGACCGCCGGGCCGCGTCGTGTCAAACGACGAAATGCGCTGGAGGGTCTTGAGCAGCGAGTCCTGGACGATGTCCTCCGTGTCGCACGCGTTCCGGAGGCGCGACGGCAGCCGGCCATGGGCGAAACGCCTCAACCGCGGCAGGCTGCGCCGCACGATCTCGTTCTCTGCCGACCGGTCTCCGACCTTTGCCTTGATGACGAGATCTTCGGTCGAATCACCGGCTTTGGCAGACGATGCGGGCCCGACCCGGGGCGTCTTGGACATGCTGGCCGTCCTCGCTTGGGGCAGATACACCAACCCTTACCCTAGAATAACGAACAGCAAGGCCAAAACGAACACCCCCCGCGGCGGATGCCTGTACGGGTGGCTGGACTGGCTCGTTATACTCCCCGGGGACTTGCACGCGGGAGGCTGCCGATGACGCACGAGGTCTTCACGATCGTCGCCCCGGTCCTCCCCGGTCCGGTCGTCGCCGATCGCCTCCGGCGACTCCTCGGACAGATCAAGAAAAGACCCGGCGACAACGCTCTCGTGCCCTTCGGGAAGCTCCCGATGGTGCACTTCGCGAGCTTCGTCGTGTTCTCCGACCCTGTCCAGGCGGAGGACCGAGACCCGCCGCCGTCACTGCCGGATCAACTCGTCTTCGAGAGCTGCATCGACGGTCCGTTCGACGAGTATGTGAACGCCCTCGTGCACCTCGGCGTTCCCGCGCTTCATGACATCTTCTCGTGCTGCACGGACTACGAACCGAAGCTGCCCTCGGTGGACGGCCTGAGGACCTATCTTCAGAAGAAGCGGCGGAAACCTCACCTCCTGCACATCGGCAATCCCGGCCAGCGGGTAGACCACATCACAGCCGGGCAGCGCCTGCGGAATGCTCTGGACTTCGAGCTGGACGATGTCATCAGGCAGGGCCGCTCGACCGACCGTCCGCTCGCTTTGATGCGCGCGCTTCGCGCTCGCTTGAATGTTCCGCCATCACGAAGAAGCCACTGGTTCCTCGCTGGACCTCCCGACCAGCAGACAGGGGTTTCTCGCTTCGCCTGGTTTGCCGATCAGCAGTCGCTGCTCGGCTCGAAGCTGTGGCACTGGGGCAAGCTGATCGCCCTGGGGCTTGCGGCGGCCGTGCTGATTGGCCTGGCGCTCTACTGGCTCTGGCGTCTCGGAGAGGTGCGCGCGGTGCTGGCCGCTTCTGTCGCAGCTGCCGTGGCTTCGCAGGTCTTCTGGCTCTGGTTGACGTGGGGACGGCCGCTGAAACCGCCGACACCGCAACAGGCGCGCGAGATCGCCGCCATCAAGGAGCTCGAAGACACGGGCGTTCAGAACAAGATGGCCAGCCTCGTGATCTTGAAATCGGGATGGCTTCGCTGGTTCGTGACCCGCACGGTGCTCTGGCTCTTCAACCTGTTCTACCGAACCATCTTCACGGACATCACACCTGGTCGGCTGGCCGGACTGCACACCATCCATTTCGGTCACTGGACGATGCTCGACCTCCAGACCATGCCCGACCTCCAGACTGGGCGAAGCACGACGAGGAAGGCGGTGATGTTCCTCAGCAACTACGACGGGAGCTGGGAAACGTACCTCGACGACTTCCTCATGACGCTGCTGAGCGGCGTCGTCGCGATCTGGGCCGGGGGGGTCGGATTTCCCAAGCCGCTCGACGGGCCGGTCTTCAAGACGTGGGCACGGACACGGATGTCGGTGTGGCACGCGTGGTACCAGGCGTATCCCGATCTGACCGTCGCCAATATCGAGAACAACGACAAGATCCGGCAAGGACTCGTCGACCTGCCCCGAACCGAGGATGGAGCCCGACTCTGGCTGAGTCGTTTCGGTTCGTTCAAGACCGGGGACGAGCACATCGACCCGCCTGGCGACGCGCTCGAAACGCACGATATCCAGGGACTGGTTCTGAGTGGGTACGCGCACCTGCCGCACGCGAAGTACGTGTTGCTCCGGATCAACGAACCCGCCGCCGTCCGCCGATGGCTCGCGACACTCATCCCGCACGTGACCGATGCACGCCGGAACTCCCGAGGCCTCGTGCCGGCGGTCAACATCGCATTCACGCACGCCGGCCTGGCGAAGCTCGGGGTCGACGCGAGCGCGCTCGACCGGTTTCCACTCGCCTTTCGCGAAGGCATGGCGCCAGCCGCACTGCACCATCGCCCGCGCGCGCTCGGCGATGTCGGCAAGAACGATCCCGGGGGTTGGGTGTGGGGCGGTTACTCAGCCGACCAGACTGTCGACAAGAGCGTGGACCTGCTGCTGATGGTCTACGCGAACCAGGCCGATCTCGACAAAACGGTGGGCGAACGACTCGGCGACCTGTGTACGAGTGGTGCCGCCACGTTCTTCCCTGACCCCCCGCTGAGCGGTACGCTCATCTCGGACGGCAAGACTCCCGCCGGGCGGCCGCTCGTTCGCGAGCACTTCGGATTTGCCGACGGCATTTCGCAACCGGAGATCGAGGGAACTCACCGTGCATCGGCGCGCGTCTCCGACCGGGGCTCGATTCATCTCGTCAAGCCCGGAGAGTTCCTCCTGGGCTATGCCGACGGCGAGGGAGCGATCGCGCCGGCGATCCCGATCGACGCCCGCCTCGACCCCGACGAGTCCCTCCCAGGGGACGGATCGGGTCGCGACGGGTTTCGAGAGCTCGGACGGAACGGGACATTTCTCGTGTTCCGGCAACTCGAGCAGGACGTGGCGGCGTTCCGGAAGTTCGTCAACGGTGCAGCAGGCGCGTCGGCATCGACGCAGGACGCCGAGGAATTCGCGGCGCGGTTGGTCGGTCGACGCC
>Ga0075327_1000546_pt1 | contig 10657 bp, 10 predicted proteins | sample MayberrySE_Catta_2_FD_120056 | JGI IMG/M metagenome (GOLD analysis project Ga0075327, IMG submission 120056) | Natural and restored wetland microbial communities from the San Francisco Bay, California, USA, that impact long-term carbon... | ecosystem: Environmental > Terrestrial > Soil >...
CGACTTCGCCACCCCCGACGACCGCCGCGTCCACTGCATGGTGCTGCTCGGCACCTCACCCGAGGAGCGCGACCGCCACCTGCAGGTGCTCGCCGTGCTCGCGCGCACCGTCGGCAGCGACCCGACCTTCCAGGCGCAGCTCTTCAACGCCCGCAGCCCCGCCCACGCCTACGACATCCTGCACGGCGAGGAGTCCGAGGACTTCAACTACTTCCTGGACGACCGGCGAGGCGACCCCTAGAGGACGTCCCGGCTGGAGCACGCCCTAGAACGGACGGGTCTCACCGATGCGCAGGACCCAGGCCTCGTCGTCGCGGAGGCCGGCGGCGACGGCCGCCGCCCGGAAGCGCCGCGGCGGCTCGTCGACCGGCTCGTCGGAGAGGTCGAAGGTGCCGAAGTGCATGCCGAGCAGGCTCCGGGCCCGCAGGGCGACTCCCGCGGCGACCGCCTGCTCGGGGTCCATGTGCGCGTAGAACATCATGGCCTGCGGCTCGTAGGCGCCGATCGGGAGGGCGGCCAGATCGAAGGGGCCGAGGTGCTCGCCGATCACCCCGAAGCCCTCGAAGAGGCCGGTGTCGCCCCCGAAGTAGAAGCGGCGCTCGTCGGACGTCACCGCCCACGACGACCACAGGGCCGCGCGCTGGTCGAGGAGCCCGCGCTGGCTCCAGTGCTGCGAAGGCAGGCAGTGCACCGTCACGCCGCCGTGCTCGCGGGTCTCGCCCCAGTCGAGCTCCTCCACCCGATCGATGCCCTCTCCGCGCAGCAGCTCGCCGTTGCCGAGCGGCACGAAGAAGCGCGCCTCCGGGTGGTCGCGCGCGATGCGCTCCAGGCTCGGCAGGTCGAGGTGGTCGTAGTGGTTGTGGGAGATCACGACGAAGTCGATGGGCGGCAGGTCTTCGAACGCCAGGCCCGGCTCGTCGTAGCGCCGCGCGCCCAGGATGCCGCCCGGCCCCGCGGCCTTCGACCAGATCGGATCCGTGAGGAAGCTGACGCCGCCCATGCGCACGAGCAGGGTCGCGTGGCCCACCCAGGTGACGAGGGGGTTCTCGCGCCGGATCCGCTCGACGTCGGGTGCGACCCGCTCGGGCAGGCCTTCGACGTCCCGGAAGCGGGCGGCGATGCGACGCGCGAAGAACGGGATCCGCACGCTCGCGCCGCCGCCGGACAGGCCGGGCGTCCAGTTCTCGAAGCGCCCGTCGGCATCGCGCGGTGCAGGGCCGAGCGGCCGCGGCGACCGCGTCTCGGCGGACGCGCCGGCGAGGCCGAGCAGCGACGCGAGGCCGAGCGCCACGAGCAGCCGCGAGACACGGGTGATAGACTCCAGCTTCCGATCTCCCCAGGCCCTGGCGCCCGACCGACGCACTCGCCGCGAAGGCGAGGTGACGGGCCGGGCGATGAGACGGGCGAACCCATGAGCCCATGAGACAGTACCTCGACCTTCTCGAGCGCGTCCTCGCGCACGGCGTGCAGAAGAGCGATCGCACCGGAACGGGCACCACCAGCGTCTTCGGGGAGCAGATCCGGGTCGACCTGCGGCAGGGCTTCCCGCTCCTCACCACCAAGCGCGTCCACTTCAAGTCCATCGTGCACGAGCTGCTGTGGTTCATCGCGGGCGACACCAACGTCCGCAGCCTGCAGGAGAACGGCGTCACGATCTGGGACGAGTGGGCCGACGAGAACGGCGATCTCGGTCCGGTCTACGGCAGCCAGTGGCGGAGCTGGCCGAGCCCGGGCGAGGACGGCCAGGTGCGGGAGATCGACCAGCTCGCGGAGGTGGTCGAGCAGATCCGGCGCGACCCCCACTCGCGCCGCCTGCTGGTCAGCGCCTGGAACCCGGGGGAGATCCCGAAGATGGCCCTGCCCCCCTGTCACCTGCTGTTCCAGCTCTACGTCGCCGGAGGCCGCCTGTCCTGCGGGGTGTACCAGCGGAGCTGCGACCTCTTCCTGGGCCTGCCCTTCAACATCGCGTCCTATGCGCTGCTCACCCGCATGGTCGCCCAGGTGACGGACCTCGAGGTGGGCGACCTGGTGATCTCCCTCGGCGACGCGCACGTCTACGCGAACCACCACGAGCAGGTGAAGCGACAGCTCGCCCGGGAGCCCCGGGCGCTGCCGAGCCTGCGCCTCGACCCCGGCATCAAGTCGCTCTTCGACTTCCGCGCCGAGCACATCCACCTCGAGGGCTACGACCCGCACAAGGGCATCAAGGCGCCCATCGCGGTCTGACGCGGCCTTGAAGCTGACCGTCGTCGCCGCGATGTCGGAGAACCGCGTCATCGGTCGCGGCGGCGACATCCCCTGGCGGCTGCGCGACGAGCAGCGGGCGCTGCGGGAGCTCACCCTGGGTCACTGCCTCATCATGGGCCGCCGCACCTGGGACTCGATCGGCCGGCCCCTGCCCGGGCGCACCTCCATCGTGGTGACCCGCAACGCGTCCTTCGCGACCGGCTTCGAGGACACGGTCGTGGTGCACGACCTCGATTCGGCGCTGGCCGCCGCGCGCGAACGCGGAGACGACCAGGCCTTCGTGTTCGGCGGCGAGTCGCTGTACGCCCTGGCCCTGCCCCGGGCCGACGCCCTGGTGCTCACCTGCGTGCACGCCGAGCTCGAAGGCGACGCCTTCTTCCCGCCCTTCGACGAGAGCGCCTGGAAGCTCGTCGACGAGACGCGTCACGAGGCCGACGCGCGCAACGAGTACGCCTGGACGACGCGCCGCTACGCGCGCGCCTGAGCCTCGAAGGCCTCGGGATCGAGGGTCCCGGAGGCGACGTGCACCACCGGGCCCTGCTGGACGACGTCGAAGTCCGGCCCGATCTCGACCGCCAGGCTGCCGCCGGGCATGCGGACCTCCACCCGCGCGTCGACGTACCCGAGCCGATGAGCCACCGCCGCCGCCGCGCAGCTGCTCGACCCCGACGCCAGGGTGTGGCCCGCGCCGCGCTCCCAGATCTCGATGCGGATGGCGTGGCGATCCACCACCTCGACGAGCTGCACGTTGGTGCGGTTCGGGAAGCGGGAGTCGCGCTCGAGGAGCGGACCCAGCTCCCGGGCGAGGGCCTCGCTGGGATCGTCGACGAACACCACGCAGTGCGGGTTGCCGATCGAGACGGCCGAGTAGCGGAGCGACCGACCGGCCACCTCGATCGGCTCCTGGGTGACGTGGAACGTCACGCGGCCCATCTCGACCCGCACGGCCCGGCCGCCGTCCAGCACGCGACAGCGGACGTCGCCGCCGGGCGTGCGCACCGCGAACTCCTCGTCACCCACCTCGCCCCGGTCGTACAGGTAGCGGGCGAAGATCCGCAGGCCATTGCCGCTCTTCTCGGCCTCGGAGCCGTCGGGGTTCAGGATGCGCAGCCCGAAGGGAGCGCCCTCTCCGCCCACCCGCAGCAGGATGCCGTCGCTGCCGACCCCCAGGCTGCGGTCGCAGATGCGGCGCACCGCCGGCTCGTCGAGGCCGCGACCGGCGACCTCGTCCACAACCAGGTAGTCGTTGCCGAGCCCGTGGTACTTCTCGAAGGCGATCACGAGACGAGCGCGACGAGCCGCGGCAGGAACACGACGGCGCCGACGACCGCCGCCGCGACGGCGGCCAGCAGCACCGCACCGGCCGCGACGTCCTTGGCTCGGCCCACCTCGGGGTGATGCTCGGGCACCGACGCGTCCGCCAGCAGCTCGATCGCCGTGTTGAAGCCCTCGGCGGCCCACACCGCGCCGATCGCGATGGCGATCGCGCACCACTCGAGGGCCGAGATCCCCAGCCCGAAGCCGAGGCCGACCACCACCACCGTGAAGGCCAGGTGGATCCAGGCGTTGTGCTGGCTCCGGACGAGGACGAGCACGCCCCGGCCCGCATAGCCGAAGCTCCGCACCCGCTCCCTGGCGTCGAAGTCACTCACCCGGCCGGCAAGGGTACACTCGGGCCCGCCATGGCGAAGCCCGGGGAGCGCTGCATCCGCATCCACCTCGCGTCCCAGCGCCTCGACCTGTGCGAGGGTGGCGAGGTGGTCCGCAGCTACCGGGTCTCGACGGCGCAGCGCGGGGCGGGGGAGCAGGACGGCAGCGAGTGCACGCCCCGGGGCGCGCACGAGATCGCCGAGAAGATCGGCGACGGAGCCGAGCCCGGCAGCGTCTTCGTGGGGCGCCAGGCGACCGGAGAGGTGTGCACCCCGGAGCGCTTCGAGGGCGAGCCGGAGCGCGACTGGATCCTCACCCGCATCCTGTGGCTGTCGGGCCTCGAGCCCGGCCGCAACCAGGGAGGCGAGGTCGACACGCGCCGGCGCACCATCTACATCCACGGCTGCCCCGAGGCGCTGCCGCTCGGCGTACCGGGCTCCCACGGCTGCGTGCGGATGGCGAACGCCGACGTGATCGAGCTGTTCGATCGCGTGGAGGTCGGCACCCGCGTCGAGATCGAGGAGTAGGGAGAGCCGGCGTCAGGACGCCGCCCCGCCGGCGTCCAGGCTCCGCAGGGCGACGCCGGGACCGGCGCTCAGCAGCAGGTCGCGCGCGCGCGTGCTGCAGGTGAAGAAGAAGAGCTGGTGGTCCGCCGCGAAGGTCGCGAGCACTCCGGCCATGGCGGCGGCCCGCTCGTCGTCGAAGTTCACCAGCACGTCGTCCATCACCACCGGCAGCGGCGCCCGGGCGCGGGACAGCTCGGCCACCAGGCCCAGGCGCACGCACAGGTAGAGCTGCTCGGCCGTGCCGCGGCTGAGCTCCCGGGGGCTGCGGTGCACGCCGTCCGCGGTGAGCACCGAGAACCCCGCGTCCTCGTCGCTCTGGACGATGCGCGGGTAGCGGCCGTCGGTCACCTGCGCGAACAGCCGGCCCGCCTCGCGCAGGACCCCGGGCTGGTGGCGTCCCTCGAAGCGCTCGAGGGCCACCTCGACCAGCCGGCTCGACAGCTGCAGCCGGCGCCACTCGTCCACCACCTCGCGCAGCTCCTGCTCGAGGCCGGCCTTGACGAGCTCGAGGTCCACGACGTCGCACGACTCCTCCAGACGCACCAGGGCCTGCCGGGCGTCCTGGTGCTCGCGCAGCACCTGGTCCCGCTCCTCCTGGACCCGCGCCGCGCGCGCGCGGGCCTCGCGGGCCAGCTCCTCCCACTCCGCGACGCGACCCCGCGGCAGCTCCTCGGCGAGCAGCCGGGCCTCGTCCGGATGCGCGCCCTCGACCCTCCGCTCGAGGTCGGCCTCGCCGGCGGCGATGCGCCGCGCGAGGGCCTCGGCCTGGTCGCGGGCGGCCAGACGCCGCTGCAGGTCGTCGGCGTCGTCGGCGCCGCACTCCTCGAGCAGCCCGGCGAGGACGGCGCGGGAGCCGGCGAAGGCGGTGTCGGCGTCCGCGAAGCGCTGGCGCAGCTCGGCGGCCCGGACCTCCAGGGGCCTGCGCTGCTCCCGGGCCGCGCGATCGGCCTCGCAGCGGGCTCGCAGGGCGCGCAGCCGCTGGCCGCGGTCGGCAACCGCAGGCGAGCCCGGCGGCTCCGCGGGCGGCGCGTCGGCGAGCACGTCGTCGACCCGGGTCTCCCAGTCGCGGACGTCCCCCGCCACGCGCGCGCGCGCGGCGTCGAGACGCCCGGCCTCGTCGAGCAGCTCGCGGGCGCGCCGGACGTCCTCCAGGAAGTCGGCGGCCTCCGCGGGCTCGAAGTGCGAGGGCAGCCCCAGGCCGCGCTTCCAGTCGTCGAAGCCGCGCTCCACCTCGAGCACGGACTCGCGCGCTTCGCGCTGCACCTGCGCGAGGGCGGACCGCCGTCCGGCCGCCTGCCGGCGCAGCGATGCGGCGGCCCGGGCGCGGCTCCGCCACCCGAGCGCCGAGCCCCCGGCGGCGAGGGCTGCGGGCAGCAGCAGCTCGACGCGTCCGCTCGCGACGGCGACGGCAGCAAGGCCGGCGGCGAGCAGTGCGAGCAAAACGACGAGCGCACCGGGGCGAGCCGGCGGCGGGGCGTCGCGCTCGGCGGCCAGGCACTCCGCCACGGCGCCGCTCAGCACCTCGCGAGCCGCCTCCAGCCGCCGCTTCCAGCCGCGCAGCTCGTCGCGCCGGACTGCGATGGAGACGTCGCTCCGAGCTGCGGAGGAGCCGAAGCCGCGCAGGGCGTCGTCTCCGAAGCCCTCGCCGAGCTGCTCCAGGATGGCGGCCCGACGCTCGTCGCAGGCGCGCCGCTGCGAGTCGATCTCCTCGAGGCGCAATCGCTGGCTGCGGTGGAGGGCGAGCTGGTCGTGCAGGGCCTCGACCCGCGGCGCGACGGCGCGCAGACCCTCGTCGAGGTGCAGCCCGTCGAGCTGCGCGCCCAGCACCTGGCGCTCGCCGCGCACGGCCTCGAGCCGCTCCCGGTCGCGCCGGATGGCGTCCAACGCCGCCTCGAACCGGGGCTGCGCATCCGCGGGCAGCGGGTCGCGGTCGCCCGGGGCGAGCTTCGCGGCCTGCTCCCGCATGTCGGCGAGCGGGCTCCACACCTCGTTCCACAGCTCGACCAGCCGCCGCGCGCGCCGCTCGGCGACCCGCGCGCGCTCGCTCTCGCCGCGCAGCTCGTCGAGGCGCGCGGCGAGCCTGCGCTCGTGATCGCGCAGGTCGGGATAGCACTCGGCGGCTTCCTGACGCTTGTACAGCTCCGCCCTGCGCTCGGCGATCGCCTCGGTCAGGACCTTGACGCGATCCCGCTTGCGCGAGCGCTCGCCGGCGAACAGCTCGCGCGCCGCTTCCCGCAGCTCGCGCGTCGCCTGGCGGGCCGAGCGACCCGCGCCCGTGACGCCCGCCGACAGCAGGTGGTCCTGCACGCCGGAGTCGCCCAGGGTCTCGAGCTGCTGCAGCTCGCCGAGACCGAACGCATAGACGTTGCGGAAGAGCCGGGCGTCCGCGTGGCCGAGCCGCTCGGCCAGGTCGTCCGCCGTGCCGGGGCGGCCGTCCTCGAGGGTCAGGGCGACCTTCTGGCCGCGCCCGGCGAAGCGCTCGACGACGAAGCAGCCGCGCTCGCTCTCGAGGTGGACGCGTCCGCCGTGCCGGCCTCCGGCCAGGGGCGGATACTTCGGCTCGTTCGTATTGCCCTTCGGATAGCCGAACAGCACGCCGCGCAGGAAGGCCAGCAGGGTCGTCTTGCCGGTCTCGTTGCCGCCGTGGAAGACGGTCATGCCGGGACCGATGCCGTCCACCCGCCAGTCGCGGTGGATGCCGAAGCCGTCGATGTGCCAACCGCGGACCCTCATTCCCGATCTGCCGTCATTCGAGGTCTCCGACGCTCTCGAGGGCGGTCTGCTCCGCGGCCACCAGCAGGCGCGCCAGGTCGTCCGGGGGCGGCAGCGCGACGCCGCGCAGCTCGTCCGGAAGCTCCGCGAACGCCTCGCGGGCGAAGCGGCGCAGCTCGCCGGGCCGCTCCGCCAGCTCGTCCGCCAGCGCCAGGAGCTGACCGTAGAAGTCGTCGCCCGCGCGCACGGCGTCGCGGTCGATGGGCAGCCCGACGTCGCTCGAGAGCATCGACCACCACAGCAAGGGCTCCTGGCCCCGGCGGGTGTCCCGCAGCGACTCGAGCAGCTCGGGCAGGCTGCCCGCCCGGGACAGGTCGGCCCGCAGCGCGCTTCGACCCGTGAGGCGTCCGCCCAGGACCAGGGCGCGGTCGGGGTGGGCGTCGCGCAGGTCGTCGGCGCGCTGCTGCAGGGCCCGCTCCACGGCGCCCAGGTCGCCGTGCTCGCCGACGTCGAGCTCGACGGAGAGGAAGCGGACCCGGTCGAGAGCCCGGAAGCCGACCTTCGCGACGCGACCGCCCTCGACGTCGACCACCACGGCGCCCTTCTCGCCCTGCTCGCCGGGGTGGGGCGAGCGCCCCTGGAGATTGCCGGGGTACACGATCCACGGGCTCTCGCACAGCACCTGTCGGGTGTGCACGTGCCCGAGCGCCCAGTAGTCGACGGCGGCCCCCGAAAGGTCGCCGACGCTGCAGGCCGCGTAGGGCGCGTGGCCCGCGTGGCCGCCGGCGTTGCAGTGCAGCAGCGCGACGCGCAGCCCGAGCCCGCCGTCCTCGCGACCCGCCTCGCCACCCCCCGCCTGGCGGCGGGGGAACGCGAGCGCGAGGTTCTCGTGGACGTCGCGCCGCGGATAGCTGATGCCGTAGACGGTGGCGATCCGCTCGCCGTCCCGTTCGACGGGGACCGACTCGACGCGCTCGCAGCCGAACACCCGGGTGCCCTCGGGCCAGTCGCGGATGGCCGACCAACCCTCCTCGGTGGGATCGTGGTTGCCGTGCACGACGAAGACGCCGACGCCGGCGCGCGAGAGGCGGTCGAGGCCGGCGCGGAAGCGGAGCTGCGCGCGCAGGCCGCGCTCCGCCCCGTCGTAGACGTCGCCGGCGATCAGCAGGAAGGCGGCGTCGACCTCGAGACAGAGATCGACGAGCGCGTCGAAGGCGGCGAGGGAGGCGTCGCGGAGCGCGCGGCGGACGTCGGGAGCCGCCTCCCGCAGCCCCTCGAAGGGCGTGTCGAGGTGCAGGTCGGCAGCGTGGACGAATCGGAACCCGGACACTCGCCCCCCCTCTCTCTACCTTCCTCTACCTTCTAGCTTCGTCTTCTCGGCCTTCTCGGCCTTCTCGGCCTGCTCGACCTGCTGTTCCGCTGTTCTCGCGGCGGTTCTCTGCGCCGACACCTTTCGTGCCACGCGTTTCGAGCAGATCGCGATGTGCTGGGGGAGCGGCGTTAGACTCCCCCATCGAGCCTCTGATGACCAGTCCCTCTTCTCATTCTCACGCGCACCGTTCTCGCGCATCCCGTTCTCGCGCATCCGGTTCTCACGCATCCCGTTCTCACGCATCCGGTTCTCACGGGTCCCGAACGCTCGTTTCGGCCTCGGGGTCTTCGGCATCGCCGGGGCCTTCGGCCTTCCCGGGGTCTTCGAGCTCCCCGGGCTCTTCCGGTGAGGAGGCTGCGGTCCGATACGAGGACGACGAGCTCGTCCGGACCGTCTCCATCGATGGCTCCATCGCCCTCCGCGCCGTCGCCGCCCGCAACCTCGTTGCCGAGGCGGCCGAACGCCGTCCCATGGCTCCGACCGCCCTCTCCGCACTCGGGCGGGTCCTGGTCGGTGCCGTCCTCCTGGGTACCGGCAACAAGGACGGCGAGACGGTCCAGGTCCAGCTCCGGGGCGACGGCCCGCTCGGCATGATGGTGGCCATCTGTGACAGCACCGGTCACGTCCGGGGCACGGTGTCGAATCCCGGGGTCGACCTGCCCCTGCGGGACGGCCAGCCCGACGTTGCCCGGGCCATCGGTCTGGGCGTGCTGTCGGTGGTCCGCAACCGGCCGAGCTGGCGCGAGCCCTACCGGGGCACGGTGCCCCTGGTGTCGGGCGAGGTCGCCAAGGACCTCACCCTCTACCTGACCGAGAGCGAGCAGACGCCGTCGGCGGTCGGCCTGGGGGTGGCCCAGGCCGCCGATGGACGCGTCGAGGCGGCGGGCGGCTTCCTGGTCCAGACCCTCCCGGGCGCCGACGAGGAGGCCGTCCGGCGGATGGAGCGCAACGTCCTGGACCTGCCCAGCACGTCGGCCCTGCTGCGCGACGGGGTACGGGCGGACGGCCTGATCGACCTTCTGGTGGCGGGGCTGGGAGCCGGCGAGCGCCACCGTTCGCGCCCCCTGTTCCACTGCCCCTGCAGTCGCGAGCGGGCGCTGCGGACCCTGGTGCTGCTGGGGCGCGACGAGATGCGCGAGATCATCGACGCGGGCCGACCCCAGGAGGTGTCCTGCGAGTTCTGCGGCCGCCGCTACGACCTCGAGCCCAACGAGATCGCCCCCCTCCTCCCGGACGCCTAGGGCTCCAGTCGCGTCAGGAAGATGGAGCCCTCTGTCTCCGCCCTGAAGGCAGGAGTCTGCACGTAACTACCCTCTCTCCTGGCGCGCGTCGGAACCTCTTGGTCCAAGTAGGCGGCGAGAGCCTTTGCGGTTACCCGTCCATTGGCGTCCGCAGCCTCACCCTCGAGGCCCCTGAGCAGCGAATAAGTGAAGACCCCATGGCCGAGCGCCTTCGACTCGACGGAGACTTGTTGCGGGCCCGAGGCGAGAAAGCTGACCGTACCACGGCCCGAGATCTTTACCGCCATCTCCGTCATTACCCGGTTGCCACTACGGAGGCTTCCGATGCCTCCTGAGTGGCACGCATCGGCAATCAGGATCTTCGTACCGGCGGCGATCTCGCTCCAGTACTCTGCCAGCGCGCTCGCTCGCAGACCAGTCGCGCGCAATGCGTTCAGTTGAGTGTCCCTTCCGACCAGATAGGTCTTGTCTCCAACCGTGTAACCATGTCCGGCGAAATAGAAAATTGCTGTGTCTTCTGGATGAGTTGCTTCCTGAATCAGCGTCCGTTCGAAGGCCGTCTCGATGTTCCGGACGGTCGCCTGCGGGCCAATCAACAATGTTACGTCGGCTGGGTCTCGGACCAATGACTTGTCGGACTTAAGAAAGCGAGCGACTGCCTCTGCGTCAGCTTCCGCATACTGCAGACTCGGTATCGCCGCATCCTCGTAAGAATTCAAACCAACCACCAACGCAACTGCTCTGGCGCCTCTCGAAGCGCGCTCTATCGTCGTCTTCACCTCAGCACGCTCGCCGAGTGCATCGACTGCTTCCACGGTAACGATGTTGATTCCAGGGCTCAGCGGAATCATCTCGCTGATGACTACTGA
>Ga0075327_1000547_pt1 | contig 10654 bp, 11 predicted proteins | sample MayberrySE_Catta_2_FD_120056 | JGI IMG/M metagenome (GOLD analysis project Ga0075327, IMG submission 120056) | Natural and restored wetland microbial communities from the San Francisco Bay, California, USA, that impact long-term carbon... | ecosystem: Environmental > Terrestrial > Soil >...
AAACTCCTTGAATTCATTGAGCATGCTCCACCCCGCACGGTTGCGTTTTTCCCAAAGGTACGCGCCAAAATCCGTACATAGGTTTTTTTTACGAGGCAACCCAAATCGGCGCGCCGTCCCCCGGCAAAAAAGCGTCGCCGCGGGTACCGGCACTTGGGAGTTGCCCCATTCTCGTGCGATTTTGCATGCCGTAGTCGGGCGATTCGCGAGAAGGCGACCGCGGCGGAGGCAACGATACCGATGGCAGAGGGCGACGACAGATCCTGGTGGCGCCGGACCCGCTTCCTGGCGATGGTGGCGCTTGGCGTCGGCGGCATCCTTGGCCTCGGCACGGTGGTGCTTGCCCCCGCCCTCGACGCCAGCGACGTCGCCGGCATCCCCAACGGGCTGTTCGCCGGCACCCTTCTGGTGCCGATCGTCATTCTGCTGCTGATCTTCTGGTCGGCCGAGCGCCAGCGCCGGATCGACGAGAAGCGCGGCTTTTTCGAGGACTAGCGAAATGTCAGGGAGAACGGACACCGGTCTTCCATCCGGCGTCGGGAACGGCCGACCGGACACGCGGTCCGGTTCCGGCCCGATCGGGTGCCGGCGTGGAGGAAGCCACCGGCGATGAGCGTCAGCGACGGCACCAACCGCGAACTGGGCAAGGGGTTTGCCCTGTTTGCCATCGCTTTTGGGCTGCTGGTCTGCGTCCTGACGTTATTATCAGTGATAGGATTAACAGGGTCAATTTCTGCGATCCTGTTCGCCGTGCTGTCCCTGTCGGCATTTGTCGTCATCGGCTTCGCCGCCCGCACCATGCATCTCCCCGATTTCCAGGTGGCCTCGCGGCGCGTGCCGCCCGGCCTCAACGGGATGGCGACCGCTGCCGCGTTTCTCGGCAGCGGCGGATTCCTCGGCCTCGCCGCCGCTTTTTACGCCGGCAACCGGGCCGCTCTTGCCGTCGTTATCGGCTGGGCCCTCGGCTTTCTGGCGCTTGCCGTCCTGGTGGCGCCGTATATGCGCAAGGCTGCGGCGGTGTCGGTCGCCGACTTCCTGGCGATCCGCTTCGGCAGCGGCCTCGTTCGGCTCGCGGCTACCGTCGTCACCGTGGTCTGCCTGGCCGCCTTCCTCGTCGCCGAGATCGCGGTTGCCGGCCGCATCGCCGCCATGCTCCTGCCGATTGGTCCCGAGACCGCCATCGTCATCGTGGTCCTCATCATTCTGGCCGGAACGCTGCTCGGCGGCATGGAAGCGGTAACGATGACGGCGATCGCCCAATACATCGTCCTCGCCATCGCCTTCCTCACGCCGGTGACCGTCTTGTCCTTGCAGTATTTCGACTTTCCGCTACCGCAGCTGAGCTACGGCTATGCCCTGACGGAAGTCGCCAATCTCGGCGGACCGATCGCCGTCGACGAGGCGAACCGGTTTCTGCCGCTGCCTGCGATGGACGGCTTCAACATGGTTGTCCTGGCAATTAGCCTCGCGGCAGGCGTCGCCGTCCTCCCGCACGTCGCAACACGCAGCGTTACGGCGACCGGTATCAGCGCGGCTCGACGCTCTGCCGGCTGGGCGTTCTTCTTCGTCCTCGTCATCGTCGCCACCGCCCCCGCCTATGGCGCCTTCGCCCAACTGGTCCGCCTGCAAAATCCCGACGGCGCCTCGTTCGACGCCGCCCTTCTCGTGCTCAGCCTGCCGCAAGCTGCCGATCTGTTGCCATCGATTTCCGCCCTCGCCGCCACAGGTGCGCTGGCTGCCGTTTTGGCTGCGGCCACCGCGCTGCTGTTCGCCATAGCCAACACAGCCGGGCATGATTTCTACGGAGGCATCCTCGACCGCAGGGGGCCATCCGGTCGGCGGCTCATCGTCACCCGGGTGATCCTTATCGCCGTTGCCGGTCTCGCCGGTTGGCAGGCGATCCATGCGGCCGATCAGGTGTTCGACGTCGCCGCGACCTCGGTGTCGCTGGCCGCATCCGGCCTGTTTCCGGCCCTCGTTCTTGGTGTCTGGTGGAAGCGCGCGACGGCCCTCGGGGCGCTGGCCGGCATCGTTTTCGGCTTCGCCGCGGCCGCCGCCTATGTTTGGATGGTCGTCTACGGCGATGTGCCTCCGTGGCGGCCGCTCGGCACGGGTGGAGCCGGCCTGCCGCCGATGGCGTCGGCTTTTTTCGGGCTGCCAATCGGCGTCTTGGCGCTCGTCCTCGTCAGCCAGATCACGCCAATACAGTCGCCCGAACGGATGGAAATTCTCGAAACCATCCGGCGACCGACGCCAAGCCCGATCTTTGACGCGTGAAGCCCTGCAAGTCATACCGGGCGTTTCCCGACCCAAAGCCTCCATCACAGCCGATCGAAAGCACTCATGAGCGAAGAGCGAAAAGACCTCTTTCCAGCAATCGAGCCTTACCGGACTCACCGCTTGAAGGTTTCGGAAATCCACGAAATTTTCCTGGCCGAATATGGCAATCCGGACGGAAAGCCTGTCGTCCTTGTCCACGGCGGACCCGGTGCAGGGTCCAATGCGACAATGCCGCGCTATCACGATCCGGCATCGTACCGCATCGTCTCATTCGACCAGCGTGGCTCGGGCCGCTCCACGCCGCATGCCGAGCTTGAGGAAAACACGACCTGGGACCTGGTCGCCGACATGGAGCGCATGCGAGCTCATCTTGGTATTGACCGCTGGCAGTTGTTCGGTGGCTCTTGGGGATCGTGCCTGTCGCTGGCCTACGCCGAGACCCACCCCGATCGCGTCAGTGAGTTGATTTTGCGCGGGATTTTCACCCTGCGGCGCAAGGAAATCGAATGGTTCTACCAGCAAGGCGCGTCATATCTGCTGCCGGAGGCCTTCGAGGAATTCGTCAAGCCGATCCCCGAAGAAGAACGCAGCGACATGGTGGCGGCCTACTATCGGCGCCTGACCGGACCGGACGACGAGGTTCGGCTGGCTTGTGCACGTGCGTGGAGCATGTGGGAGGGTACGGCGCTATCCCTCCTGCCGAACCCGGCCAGAGTGGCGGCGTTCGGCTCACCCAATTACGCCATAGCGTTCGCCCGCATCGAATGCCACTATTTCCAGAATCGCGGATTCATGGATTCGGATGACCAGATCCTCGCCCGCGCCGGACTGCTTCGCGACATTCCCGGGGTGATCGTCCACGGCCGCTACGACCTCTGCACCCCGGTGACCATCGCCTGGGACCTTCACAAGGCTTGGCCGACAGCGGAGCTTAAGATCATAGCTGACAGCGGCCACGCCATGACCGAACCCGGTATCGTCGACGCGCTCGTCGGGGCAACCGAGAAATTCAAGAGCCGTCTGGGCTAGATCTGCTGCTGCGGCTCTTCGTTTTTCAGTTCCCTGATCATGTCGAAGAAGCGCTGCATCATTCGCTCGGCAAAGGAGAGAGCTTCGTCGAATTCCCTATCCTCCTCTGCGGACGGTTCGTTGCGCGCCGCAGGAGGCGCCTTCCCGGTCGCGTCCCCCTCGAGCAGGGCGAGGCGCTCGCCCAAATCTTCAAGTTCGGCCTTCAACTCTGCCAATTCTCGCTGCATTGCGACAATTCGGCTATCGAACTCATCCGCCGCGACATCGCAGCGCCATCCTCCTTCGGACTTGCCGCAATAGGCAATGGCTCCGCTCTCGGTGTCCAGGCGCACGAACCCATCGCCGTCCGGCGCGAACTGATAGCGCCCGGGACCTAGCGCCGTCTCCTCAGCCACGGCGGGCCAGCCAAGCAGCAGTCCGCCGGCCAGGAACAGGATTGCGCGCACCATGGAGCAGGCTCCCGTCGAGTTTTGCCCAGCAGATACTATATTACCACAAGCACGTTGACGTCGCGAATGCTTGCCCGTTGCGGGTAGCGCCGATAGGGTCGCCGCCAGCATCGGATGACGCGAACCGGTATGGCGACAATCTACAAGATCTGCCCGACTGCGAGTTGGCGGAAGGCCGAAATCGACGGAGAATTCTGCGGTTCGGGAATCGACTATAGCGACGGCTACATACATTTCTCGACCGGTGCGCAGGTCGCCGAAACTGCCGCCCGGCATTACGCCACGATGGACGATCTTGTGTTAATCGCGGTCGATGCCGACCGGCTTGGCGATGCCTTGAAATGGGAACCGGCTCGCTCCGGCGGTCTGTTTCCCCACCTCTACGAGCCTCTTCCCCTTGTCGCCGTGCTATGGGCGACACCGCTGACGCGCGGCAAAGACGGACGGCACTGCTTCCCGGTCCTCGAAGAATGAGTCTTGCCTACCGACTTCTTCGTCGCGGGCTCTTCGCCCTTGATCCCGAGCGTGCCCACGAGTTGGCGCTCGGAGCCCTGCGCCGCCGTCTGGTCCCTGATAGCAGGGTTGAGACCGACTCGCGACTTGAACGAACCTTGCTGGGGCTCGACTTCCCCAACCCGATTGGACTTGCGGCTGGCTTCGACAAGAACGGCGAAGCGATCGACGGCCTCTTCAGGCTCGGCTTCGGCTTCGTCGAGGTCGGCACAGTGACGCCACGGGCGCAGGAAGGAAATCCGCGTCCCCGCCTCTTTCGGCTGCCGACCAGCAACGCACTGATCAACCGGATGGGCTTCAATAACCAAGGGCACGAAGCGCTTTACCGCCGCCTGGTGGAACGAAAGGACAGGCCCGGACTTGTCGGCGTCAACATCGGTGCAAACCGTGACAGCGCCGACCGTGTGGCTGACTACGTCGCCGGTGTCGCACGATTCGCCGATCTTGCCGACTATCTGGCCGTTAACGTGTCTTCGCCCAACACCCCAGGGCTCCGGGATCTGCAGGAAGAAACCGCGCTTGCCGACCTTCTCGAACGATTGGTGCGGACACGCGACACTGCAGCGCGACGGCCACCGCTTCTGTTGAAGATCGCCCCCGACCTTGACGATGCAGCGCTCGCTGTGATCGTCGATACCGCACTAACGGCCGGCATCGAAGGCATGATTGTCTCGAACACGACGACCGCCCGCATTCGCGTCAAGGATCCGCAAGCCGAGGAAACGGGCGGACTCTCCGGTTGGCCGCTCATGCGCCTGTCGAACATCGTCATCGCCAAGGTCCGGAAACGCGCCGGCAAGCGGCTCGTGCTGATCGGCGCCGGTGGTGTGTTTTCGTCGGAGCTCGCCTTTATCAAGTTCGCGGCGGGCGCCGACCTCGTCCAGCTATACACCGGCCTGATCTACGAGGGACCTGGGCTGCCGGCGCGCATTCTCACAGAGCTCCCGCCGCTTCTGGAACGGACCGGCTTTGCGACAGTTTCCGATCTGGTCGGCTCCGACACCGATCGATGGGCCAAAGCGCGGCTCTAGTTTAGTGTGCGCCCTCGGCGAACGCAGGCGCAATTCGGCGCCGGCAAATCAAAAGAAGTGCCAGACCGCGAGCCCCGAGAAAAGCCAACAAGGCGATCCATAGTCCGGCGACGCCGAGTATCGGAGCCAGCATCCACCAGGTGGCAAGGTAGATGGCGACGGACAAAAGCATCATGTTGCGCATATCGCGCGACCAAGTGGCACCGATGAAGACGCCGTCCATTTGGAAAGCAAGCGTGCCGACTATCGGCGTCAACGCCGCGTATGGCAGATAGATGAGCGCCGTCACGCGGACCTCTTCGTTGGTCGTCATCACCGCCACGATCGCCGATCCGGCAATCCACAGAACCGCGCTCAATACGAGTGCGACGGCGAATCCCCATGCGATAGTCAGCGCGAGCGACCGCTCGAACGCCGGCCGATAGCGGGCTCCAACCGCTCGCCCGGCGAACTGCTCTGCTGCTGTCGCCAATCCGTCGAGGAAATAAGAGCCGACGAAAAAGAAAGTAATCAGGATTTGATTTGCCGCGAGCACCACATCGTTTTCAGCGGCGCTTCGTGAAGTGAAGAAAGCGAAGGCAAACAGCAACGCGAACGAACGGATCATGATGTCGCCGTTGACCGAGAGCATGCGACGGAAGGCCTTCAGGTTTAGCATACGCGCCATGTCCGGCCGATCCGCCGTTTGCGACAGGCGAAGCACAACGACCATACCAAGGACCGCCGTCACACTTTCCGCTGCGAACGCCGCCCAGGCGACTCCGGCAACGCCATAGCCCCAGCCGCTGACCAGTGCGACAGAGAGAATGATGTTGACGCCGTTCAGCACGCTCTGGAGGATCAGTGCAAGCAACGCCCGCCCGCGCCCGATCAGCCAACCTAGGATGACGTAGTTGGCCAGCGCCAGGGGCGTCGCCAGCACGCGGATCTTGTAATAGGTCGTTGTGGCACCGCGCACGGCATCGCTGCCACCCATGAAGGAGAGTGCGGCGGCCAGGATTGCGTCGTGCAGAGCAATTACAACTAGCCCGGCGACAAGGGCAAGGATCAGGGCACGCCAGAAAACCGCCTGGAGTTCCGAAGGGTCGCGTGCACCGTGAGCTTGCGCTGTAAACCCAGTGGTACCGCTGCGCAGAAAGTTGAACGTGGTGAAGACCACATCGAAGATGATTGCGCCGATAGCGAGGCCTCCGAGCAGGGCGGCATCGCCGAGCCGGCCGATGACCGCCGTGTTAACGGCGCCAAGCAGCGGCGTCGACAGATAGGCAAGGGTCATCGGCAGCGCGATCGCCAGCACGCCGCGATGGGTCACTTCGAACGGGCGAACGGCCGAACCTGCCGTGGTCATGGTGCGGGCCGGCGCGTGGGCGCTGCCTCTAACTCGCGTCCCGCCGGCGGCCCATCTTCACAAGGCGAACGATCAGCCAGACCGGAAACACGATCACTGCGCCGAGCAGGAAGTAGCGGACTAACCACTCGATCGAGTCCCATCCGAGCGAGTAGATGCGCCAGAACAAGTCGCGCAGACCGTTGATGATGTCGAAGGGCGAGACCCCAAGTGCACTCAATATGACGCCAAGCACGAATGAAATGGCGACGAGTCGCATAAGGACGGCTGCCGGCGAGCCGCCGAAGAATCGCGTGGCCAAGCCTCTGTCCATGATTCGCTCCGAAGCCTTGCTAGTGGGCTCTTATATGGCGATGACAACTGCAGCGCCAATACCCGGGTCACTCGTCTAGCAATCGCTCCAGAGTTCCCAAACGGTCGGCTTCGGACGGCGGCTTGTCCCATCGCAGCCGCGCAATACGCGGAAACCGCATGGCAATGCCTGATTTGTGGCGTTTCGAGCGCTGGAGCCCCTCGAAGGCGATCTCAAGCACAAGTCCCTGTTTTGCCTCGTGGATGACTTCACGCACCGGGCCAAAACGGTTGACGGTATTATTGCGGACGAACCGATCGATCTCGGCAAGTTCCTTATCGGTAAAACCGAAATAGGCCTTGCCAACCGGCACCAATTCGTCGCCGTCGGAGTCACCCCGCCAGACCCCGAAGGTATAGTCGGAATAATAGGACGAGCGCTTACCGTGGCCACGTTGGGCATACATCAGGACGGCGTCCACGGTATGGGGGTCACGCTTCCACTTGTACCAAGGTCCTTTGGGCCGGCCGGGCTCGTAGAACGAATCCCAGCGCTTGAGCATGATGCCTTCAATCGCTGGCTCCGGCGGGGCGGCTCGCAGCGCTAGGAGGTCACCGCAATCCGCGTAGGAAAGGAGCGGCGACAGATCGAGCCGGTTCGACCGCGATCGGCCGACAAGGTTCTCCAGCCGCCTGCGTCGGGCGCGGAATGGTCGGCCGCGCAGGTCCTCTTCGGCATCGAAGAGACAGTCGTAGGCACGAAGGAAGGCAGGGTGGCTCTCCATTAGCTTGGCCGGGACCGTCTTGCGGTTGAGGCGCCGCTGTAGCTCCGAGAATGACCCAAGCGAGAAGCCGTCCTCGACCCGAGCACCCATCAGCAGCTCACCGTCGATGACGCCGTCGAAGTCGAGGGCTTCGACCAGATCGGGAAACGTCGCCGAAATCTCATCACCTGAGCGCGTATAAATGCGCCGCACTCCCGATTGGCAAGCCGCCTGCACCCGAACGCCGTCCCACTTCCACTCGGCCGCATATGCTTCCGGCGTGATTGAAGCAAGGTCACCATCGCCGAGCGCATGCGAGAGCATAACCGGGCGGAATGGCGCGACTATCGCCGACTGTGGACGGGGACCGCGTCCTTCGAGCCAGGCAAACAGTTCGCAATAGGGTGGCGCCAATCCATGCCAGATTTCTTCAATCTCGTTGATCTGGCACTTGCCGAGATCGGCAAGTGCCTGTTTTGCCAGCCGCGCCGAAACTCCTATCCTCAATCCGCCGGTCACCAGCTTGATCAAAGCCCAGCGACCCGACGGATCGAGTTCATCCAGCCAAGCTTCGACGAGGCGCGGTCCCGCCGAGCGCGATGCTGAACGGAGGCGCTCGACGACCTCCCCGAGTCGAAGTGCCTTTTCCGCGGAGTCGGTGGCGTGACCGTCACTTGCTGGCCACACCAGCGAGATCGTTTCGGCGAGATCGCCGACATAATCATAGGAATAGGCAAACAGGACATCGTCCATCCGCTCGGTGACGAGCGCGCGAAGCATTGCCGGTTTGACGCTCGGGATGTTGAGGTCACCGGTCAAGGCAGCCAGCGCATAGCCACGGTCGGGATCGTCAACCGTGCGAAAATAGTCGGCTATGAGCCTCAGCTTGGTATTCCGCTGCGGCGTCAGCACGAGACGGTCGAGAAGAGCGGCAAAGTAATGCATAGAAACGAACACCGGCTACGCGCCAGAGGAATAGCCGCCTCTCCTGGAACTGCAAAAAATCGGCCAATGGGCACGGTATACGGCCCGTGGTAGTGACGGTCCAAATAATGGCACTTTTGTCTGGCTGTATCGAGTTCGGGACAAGTCAATGCGTGCCTTGATCGTTTCCCTTGTACTGGGCGTGGCCGTTGTGATCGGCATGGCTTTCGTCGTGCCGTTCGCCGGCCTGAATGCCAACTCGACCACCCTTTCGAGCGTGGGGCTGGGCATATTCCTAGTCGCCACGCTATTTGGCGCAATCGCCGCGCTCGGCCCGAAGTCGCGGCCAACCCCGCTGTTGACGCCGGCGATGGCCGGAACGGCTGCCGCGGCGGTGACGACCGTGGCGATCATAGCCCTTGCGCAGTTTGAGCAAAGCCAGCATGCCGCGCTAAACACAAGCGAACCTGCGAAAGTTGACGGGCCCGCGTCGCAAGCGGCAGTGCCCACACCCGAAGTACAGCGGGCAGCATCCGCGGCCGAACCGATCCAGTTTCCCGGCATGGCGACAGCGCCCATTACACCGACGTCGCGACCAACTCCACCCATACCCGATGCCGACATGGCATTGGGGAGGGCCGATGAACCGGCAGAGGACAAATTAACAGATAGCCCCGAACCCGCCGCGGTACCCACGGAGCCGGATATTGCCGGAATCACGACCGATGGGTTGTTGCCGAGCATGAATCTGGACATTATCCCGGACGAAGCAGAATCGCCCGCCCCGACGCCGCCCCAGCCGGAAATACCGATGGCGGCGTCCAACTCGTCATCGGCGCCGATGATTCCGATCCCGCCGATTCCACCCCCGACAACCGAAGGGCAACCGTTATCCGAGAGTGCATTCGATGCATCGAGGCCGCTAAGGGTCCGCGACGGCACAATCGTCGCTAGTCCGCCTCTTCCTCGTAGCCGACCATGTGGAGCGGACGGGCCGCCATGCCCCTGAGCGCACACCAGCGTACGAGTCCTTCTTCACGCCCGTGAGTGACCCAGACTTGGGCGGGGGCGATCTCTTCGATCGTCGCGGTCAGTTCGTCCCAATCTGCATGATCTGACAAGATCAGGGGCAATTCGACACGCGCCTGCTTGGCACGTTGCCGAATACGCATCCAACCCGAGGCGAAACAGGGAACCGGGTCGGCGAAGCGCCGCGCCCACCGTTCAGCGATTTCCGAGGGCGGGCAGATGACGACCGCACCGGCAAATCCGGACTTGGTGCCGGCTGGGACAGTAGCTGGGGAAAGCGGACCAAGGGCGATACCTTCAGCCTCATACAGACGACAAAGCTTTTCCATCGAACCGTGAAGAAAAATCGTGTCGTTCCACCCGGCATCGCGGAGCATCTTGATGATCCGTTGCGCTTTACCGAGGGAGTAAGCGCCGACCAGATGCGTGCGTTCTGGGAACTGGGCCAGCGAGGCAACAAGCTTCTTGATTTCTGCCTTCGGATCGGGATGACGGAAGACCGGCAAGGCAAAGGTCGCCTCGGTAATGAATACATCGCAAGGGACCGGCTCGAAACCATCGCACGTCGGATCCGGTCGTCGCTTGTAGTCGCCCGAGGCGACGATCGTCAGCCCTTTCGCCACGACCGCGATTTGCGCCGAGCCGAGCACATGCCCGGCCGGATGGAAAGTCACCTCGACATCGCCGATCCGGATCGTTTGTCCGAACCCCGCTGCCTGCGTCGTCTCCGCGAAGCCGTCGCCATAGCGCGCCGCCATGATCGCAAGCGTCTGACGCGTGGCCAGCACCGATCCGTGGCCAGCGCGGGCATGGTCAGCATGCCCGTGCGTGATCAAGGCGCGCGCCACAGGACGTGTCGGATCGACATAGAAATCGCCGGATGGGCTGTAGAGGCCGGCCGGGGTCGGCAGGAGGAGCTCTTCGGGGCGCACGAAATAACCTCTCCGTCTCCTACGGGCGCTAATCGCGATGCGTTGCTAAGAATCGCCGAGATGG
>Ga0075327_1000548_pt1 | contig 10639 bp, 7 predicted proteins | sample MayberrySE_Catta_2_FD_120056 | JGI IMG/M metagenome (GOLD analysis project Ga0075327, IMG submission 120056) | Natural and restored wetland microbial communities from the San Francisco Bay, California, USA, that impact long-term carbon... | ecosystem: Environmental > Terrestrial > Soil > Wetlands...
CACGAACTTCACGTGCGAGGTGACTGTGCCGTCGGGAGGAATGTCGGTTGCGGTGGTCGCCACCGACGCAATGGCTCTCACAAGGACCGTGAGCCTAACGCTCGAGACGCCGACCGGGATCACGACAGACCCCACGAGCCTCAGGCTCTCGCCCCAGGATGCACGGATGCTTCCGGGGGCAGACGCGAGAGTTCTCGCTGCTGGACGATCTGAACCGCGCGCCTTCGGACGCAGTGTGGAGCGTGGACAACACGAGCGTCGTGACGCTATCGACGGATCCTGTCATCGCTGTTACTGCCGTCGGCATAGGAGACGCCACGCTGACGGCAACCTGGCGCGGCTTTACCGCCACGACGCACATTACCGTGCTTGGCGTGTCAGGCTTCTCTCCCGGTACATCGCTGTGGTCCATTCCACTGATCGGGTCGGGGACTGTCAGCCATATCGCGCAGGCCTCCACGATCGAAGGTATCAGACTGAACTATGTGATCGAGAGTGCGGGCGCTGCTGATTCGAATCCAACCCTTCGCGCCGTAAGAACAGACGGCAGGGAACAGTGGATCCAGGCAGTAGGAGGACGCGTCATGCAACTGTCTGGCGATCCCCTCGGAGGCGCCGTAGTCCTCATCGAGCGCGAAACCGGCGGCGTCGTCCTGAAGGGATTCAGGGCGGACGGCCAGTCATTCGAGCGCCCAGGCAGCGGCGGATTCGCGATCCATCCAGACGGCGTTCTTTACCACGTCGAAGCCGGAGCCGCCGGCGCTGCACAACTCGTCGGCGTCGACATCGGACTCGGCGCCGGCCCCAGTGTCGCGCTGCCGCTCGGCATCGCGACCACGTGCACTGGAGGAACCATCGAGTTGCCGTCGGGTTGCTCATCTGTTCCTGCAGCCTTCGCAGCTGGAACGCCTACGGTGTTGGCGGACGGCACGGTAGTTGTTCCCATCGCGACGAGCGAATCGATCAGGCTTGTCATTGAAGGCGTCCCCGACAAGTACGCCGTAGACCCAAGCCTGGCGGTGTTCTCATTGAAGCCTGATGGATCGAACTCGGTTACAACGATGGCCCTCGAAGGCCGGACGTCCTATCCCAACTATGTCGACATCGTTCCATTCAAGGTCATTCCGAATGGAGAGGGCGGATTGATCGTTGGCTGGAATACGATTCGAACCGGTGACTTCGGAACTCAGTACGGTGCACACGCGGCGGGGATCGACGAAAACGGTCAGGCGATCGAGGGCACGACCGGCGTCGGGGATTGGTGGGGCGATCTGGTTCTTCAGGAGGCCAACGTTCTCGCGGTCGCCCACGGGTTCAATCCGTCGGTTAACGGCAAAAGGCTGCAGACGCTGCTGACGCTTGATGGACAGCCAGCGAGCATCGCGGTGATATCTGCGTCGGATGTGACTTCGGCGCAGGCGATCTCTGGAAACGGCATCGTCATCAGTTACGCAGATGGTACCGTAGAGGGTCCGGACGAGGCTTATCAACAAATGGACCTCGCGCATGCCCGATACATTGGGGACGAAGCGTGGATCGGACAAGCACCGCTCGGCTTGACAGCGGTGAGCGGCCCAGGAGTCTTCGCCGAACCCACGCAGTGGCCGGGAGGATTGGGGAACGCCGATTCTGCAAATGCGGCGGTGAAGCCATTCTTTACCAACTTTCACCGAATCGAACTATTAGGGGCTGGGCAATCGCAGGTCACGCCCGAGCTGGTCTTTACCGACTACGTCAGAACCTTTGCGGGAGTAAATGCGAGCACGATCGCGCTCGCCACCCAGAACGGCAACACTCCGAACGTATCCGGCGTGGGACAGACTGTGACATTCCAGATGCTTCCGCCGCTGAGCGCAGGCCAATCGCCGTTCAGCGTCAAATCTGTGCGATACGACCCTGGAGCCTCGGCCTTGGTGGCCGAAACGCTACCGGGTCATCCACTTCGCGGGTGGCGGTACTGGCGCACGTATCGTCCAGATCCTGACACGTTGATCATTGAGACAGGCGCTCTTGACCGGCCCGCCCCGAGCTGGTGGCCAAATGTCGAACTCAAGAACTGGATAGGCTTTGTAGCTGACGGCGTCTTTGTTGGCGCACAGATGCAATTGTGGAAGGAATACCTCTTACACATTAAGAACGCAACGGGTCTGGGAGAGAAGATGCCTCCCTCGTTCCCTGGGCTCGTCGATGGGAAGTGGGGTTGGATGGACAAAGCTTATGTCCTGGACAACATCTGTGGCCCAATAACCGCACCCACGCCAATCGATATCTGCCGCCGGTAGCTCGTCGATGTCCAAACGATCGCTGATCACGGGAGGTGTAGCAGTCGTCGTCTTGGCGATCTCTGCCACCGCCAGAATTGCCGTGGTTCGCGAAGACGGAACGCCATCACAGGTTCTGTGGAGTGCAAACGAAGCACATGTCTTCATCGGCGTCAACCAGGTTGGCTACCGGCCAACCTACTTGACTTACAGTCTGGCCAGGCTTGGGCTAACTCCGTTTGGAGCACGGCCTCAGGATTCGACTCCATCTGTAGTTGCCATCAGGATCACGATGGCCGGCCTCTTGCGCCATGTCGTCACGAACACTTACTTGCGGCCGATGACCGTCGTTGACGGGCAGGTGACGGATGGAACCACGCGTTGGACCGCGAGCGGACCAGAGCCACTCACATCAGATCAGACGAATCGCCTTTCTGCAACAGCAGCTCGTACGGACTACACGAACGTCGAGGGTTGGAGCAAACGCTCTTTCGTGCCACGGCCCATGTTCTCAGAGCTCTCCATTGCATTCGAGCTCGACGGCCGTGCCGTGCAAGTGCGAGTGTTCCAAACCGACGGCGGCATAATCGCCATAGACCTACACCGGCAAGGTCTCCAGCCGGAGCGCCTCTGGTCGTCCAATCCGCGGCCTCGCTACGTGAAGGCCGCTGAATACAATCGACTCTTTCGGAGGTAGCCCGGGATGATTCCGGGTCCGAACGAGAGAACATGACAATCGAGTAATGTGCCTTCCACCAGGGCGGCGACTGCTGGCTACTCCCGCGCCCGCACGCTCCACTAACGCGCCGCGCGCTTGAAGCTGAGCGGCAGCGAGCCCGGACCCTGCGTCCAGGTGCCCGCGATCTGTCCATCCTTCAGCGCACCGTCGTAGGAGCCGCCGACGGCCGGTACCGTGAACTTCAGGTTCGCGCCGCTCTGGACGATCGAGCTCAGCGGAATTTCGGCGCCGCCCTGGTCGATGCTGACGAGGAGGCCCGTCGCGCCACCGTCCTGGTTGGCCAGCTTCAGGCTCAGTCGCAGCATCGTGCCGTTCACGTCGAGCGTGCCTTCCCAGGTCCCCTCGAGGTCCTTGGTGAGCGGCGCGTTCTTGGGCGGCGCCTCGACCTTCCCCTCGCCTTTCCAGGCGAGCGTGAACGTGCCGGCGACCGGCCCTTGCGTGAAGTCGCCGCTCAATGTCTTCGAGTCTTTCGAGAGCGTGCCCTTGAACGTCGGATCTCCGGGCGTCCCCTTGATCGCGAATGTCACTGCCTGGCCCTGCACCGCGATTCCCGTCAGGACGAGGCCTTTGGCATTCATGTCCGGAAAGGCAGCCGAGCCCTCCCACTTGTCCGCGGATCGGGCGACGAGGTCGATGTGGACCTGCAGATCCTTGCCCTGGACGCTGATGGCGCCTTCCCAATGCCCCGAGCCCGCTGGCCCCGGTGAGGTCTGTGCCGACGCCGGCCGTCCGTTGCCTGCCAGAAGGGCGACCACGGTCAGCCCGGCCGCTGCGAGTTGTCTCATGAAGTTCGTCCCTTTCCTTGACGCGCTTCTCACTCCCACGTCATTGTGCCCCGAAACGTTCGGGCGCGCCTGCCGAGGTGGATCTTCCGCCTGAAGGCGGAAGCTACCGAGACCCCAGACAGCGCTTTCCGGCAACCGGTCGGGTACCATCGAAGGCGCACAACATGACGTTCCGGCGCCTTGCCTACCTCCTCGCCAGCCTCGCCGTCGCCGGCGCCTGCGGCCGCTCCGACAGGGCAGTGCCCACCGCCGGAACGCCTGCTCGCGCGAAGCCGTCGATCCTGCTCGTGACGCTCGATACGACGCGCGCCGACGCGGTGGGTCCCGAGGCTCGTGGCGTCACGACCCCTGCGTTCAACGCCCTCGCGGCGCGAGGCCTGCGCTTCCGTCAGGCCTACGCCACCGCGCCCGAGACGCTGCCGTCGCACGCCTCGATGATGACCGGCCTCTATCCCGCCGGCCACGGCGTCCGCGAGAACGCGCGCCACCTGTCCGACGCGCACCCGGTACTGGCCGCGCGAGTAAAGGAGGCGGGCTACCGGACCGCGGCATTCGTCTCGTCGTTCGTGCTCGCGCGGCGCTTCGGCCTCGCGCGGGGATTCGACGTCTACGACGACACATTGCCGGCGGGCCAGGTCGAACGAACGTCCCGGGACACGACCTCCAGGGCGCTGGAATACCTCGCCCAGGCATCTGTGCAGCCGCTGTTCCTCTGGGTCCACTACTTCGATCCCCATACGCCGTACGCGCCGGTGAATCCGCCCGATGGCAGCGCATCGCCATATCTTGGGGAGGTCGCGGCGATGGACGCGCAGCTGGGACGCCTCGTCCAGGCGTTCGACGACTACGTCGCGCGGGCGGGCGGCACGGCGGCCATGATCGTCGCCGGGGATCACGGCGAAGGGCTCGGCGATCACGGCGAGCTCCAGCACGGCAATCTCCTGTATCAGTCGACGATGCACGTGCCGCTCGTGGTCGTGGAGCCGGGGGCGACGCCCGGGTCGGTGGATGCGCCTGTCAGCGTGCGCCGGATCTTTCACACCGTGCTCGGCTGGGCGGGGGTCGGCTCGCCGGAGACTTCGGGCCATGGCCTTGGCGGTGGCTTGCCGCGCCAGAGCCTTGGCGAAGGCGGGGAGGTCGTCCTCGGCGAGGCGATGAAGCCGTTTCTGGGCTATGGCTGGCAGCCGCAGATCATGGCGATCGCCGGCCGGCAGAAGGCGATTCTCGCCGGCACGACCGAGGTCTACGACGTCATCGACGATCCCGGGGAACAGAGGAATCTCGGGGCCGGCGCCAACCTTCCCGCCGGGCTGCGCAAGGCTCTGGACGAGTATCCCGTGCCGTCGCCGGACGCCGCCCGGGCGCCGGAGAACCTCACGGACGAGGCCCGGCGCAGCCTCGCGAGCCTCGGCTACGTGAGCGCGAGCGCTCCACCGGTCGTCCGCAAGGACGCGCCCCGTCCAGCCGACATGGTCGGGCTCTTCGAAGTCATCGAGAAGGCCTCGGGGCTGTTCGTGCAGGAGCAGTACGCGCAGGTGATCCCGCTGCTCGAGCAGATACTCGCCGCGGATCCACACAATCTCGACGCGGTGCTGCGCCTCGCCACCGCGCACTCGTCGCTCGGGCACGATGCGAAGGCGCTCGGCGCGTTCAAGCGGGCGGCGGCCATGGCCCCGCGCTCACCTGATGTGAGGACCTACCTCGCGCTTCACTACGCCCGCGGCAGGGACTGGCCGCAGGCCGTGCCGCTCCTCGAGCGCACCGTGGCCGAGACGCCCGAGCGGCTGCCGGCGCTCGAGGCGCTCGCCGTGATCCGCGAGCGTCAGGGCCGGATCGCGGACGCGATCGCGTTGAGACAGAAGGTCGCCGCCCTTCGGACGCCCACTGCTGCGGATCTCGTCCGTCTCGGTCAGCTGGCGATGCAGGCGCAGCGGACTGCGCTGGCGATCGAATCGTTCGAAGGCGCGCGCACGCTCTCGGGGGCAACGTTCGCGAACGACCTCGAGCTGGGCGTCCTCTACCTGGCCGCCCGCCGCTATGCCGACGCACGCGACGCGCTCGACCGCATCCCGTCGTCACACGCCGAGTACCCGATGGTGCTTTTCAAGCGGGCGCAGGTGAGCGTGCTCCTGAAGGAGCCCGACAGCGCCGCGCGGATCGCCCGCGCCCGCGCGCGGGCCGACCCGACCACGCGCGAGCTCATTGAGAAGGAGAGGCTGTTTCAGTAGGGCACACGCTGTCACGACTTCATCACGATGAGCACGATGATTCGATGGCCACGATGTGAAGCGTCTGAAGGCCTCTCATCGTGTCCATCGTTTCATCGTGGCCATCGTGCCCAAATTCGTCGAGCGCACTGACCTTCGTCGAAACGCCGGCGTCAGAAGCGCAGCCGCGCCGCCAGCTGGAACCGCCTCGGATCGAAGTACGACCGCGGCGTCCCGTAGTCCGACGAATGCACCGCGGGCTGGAAGTTGTGCCCCGTCTGGTTGTCGAACACGTTGAAGAGGTCCGCGTCGAGCTGCAGGTTGAGGTTGCCGCCGAGCCGGAAGTTCTGGATGTACTTCAGGTCCATCTGCCAGTGCGGGTCGGTCCGCCGCGAGCCGGCCGGTTCTGCATAGCGGTTCGTGTCGCTGGTGCTCGTCGTCAGAGAGCGGTACGGCTCGTAGCTCCAGGTTTCCCAGGGCTGGCCGGACTGGGCGACGACGAACGCGCCCGCCGTGGCGTTCCAGTTCAGGTTGTAGTAGCCGTAGACCTTGAACATGTGCCGGCGGTCGCCCCTGAGGTCGCCGTCCTTGAAGTCCCAGAGCTGGCGTCCGGCGCCGTCGGCGATGAACGACGACCCGACGAAGATGTTCGCGTCGTTCGAGGCGGTCGAGTTGTCCTGGTCGAAGTTGCCGTAGTAGTGGCTCCAGGTGTACGAACCGCGCACGAATCCTCTGTCCCCGCGCCACTCCGATTCCGCGGCGACCTCGTAGTACTTCGTGTAGGCACCATCGAGCTCGGCGATGACGTAGGTCGAGCCACTGCCGATCTGGGCGAGTTTCGCCGCCAGGTCCGGAATGTACAGCTCGCGCGGGATATCGGCCGGCGGGTTGAAGGCCACGCGTGCGTTGTTGTTCGTGTCCTCCCAGAAGTGGCTCCCCTCGCGGTAGCGCCAATATAGACGGCCCGTCAGGCGCCGGTTGATCTGCCGCGCGGTGCCGACGACGAACTCGTCAATCGTGCGCGGCGTCATGTCCTCGACGAACAGCTTGCCCGAGGAAGAGCCCACCGGCACGGCGGCGAAGAGCACGCCGTTTGCGTCGAAGTGCGAGTCGATGAACGTGCCGACGAGGTTGCGGTCCCACGACGCCGCCCGCGGCAGCGAGCTCGCCGCCGGGTTGTACTTGGCGTAGCTCCCGTAGACCGTGTCGTTCCCGTTGTACGCCCAGGTGGCGCCGATGCGCGGCTGGATCATCTTGCTGAACGGGATCTCGTACATCTTGTACTTGTTGCCGGGCGCGGAGACGTATCCCGAGAGGGTCGAGGGGTCCTCACGAAGGCCCTGGCCGTATAGGGTGTCGCGGCTCATCAGGACGCCCAGATTGAACGTCAGGTCCTGCCACCGGATCGTGTCGTTGAACTCGAAGCTCAGCGAGTGGTACTCGGAGCGGATGGGCGCGGCGGCGCCAGTCGTCTGCCGCTGGAACCGGGACGTGTAGAAGATTGGCGTGCCGGCGAGGCTTGTTCGTCCGCCCGGGACCGAGATCAGGCCCCACCCGTTCGAGCTGCGAACGAGATCCTCCGAGTCCACATACTGCTGGTAGCCGACGTGCAGGTCGTGGCTGACGCTGCCGCCGAACGTGACGTTGTAGGCGATCTGCCCGGCGTCACGGAAGAAGTCCTGATCGTCGAACTGCGAACCGTAGCCGACCGTCCCCCCGCCGACCCGCACGCCGTTCTCGACATACCCGTAGCGGTCGATGAGCGGCTGGATGAATGCGTTGTAAGCGGCCTGGTTGGCGATGGGCGCAGGCACCGAAAAGAGCCCCTGGGTGTCGAGACTGGTCGTGTCGAGCCTGGTGCCGACGGCTGTGTCGACGGTGACGTCCGCGATGAAGTCCGGCCGGCCCAGCGTCTCGTTCGCGAAGTTGTTGTACTTGAAGGTCAGCAGGCTGCGGGAGTTGATGACCCACGAGCCTTCGGCAATGCCAATCTTCTGGGTGGCGGAGTTTCCCGTGCCGGTCGTGGCCGCGGCATTCGAGGCGAAGAGGTCACTCTTGTCATCGCGGTCCGAGCCGCGGTAGCTGAAATTGAGCAGGACCGAGCTCACCGGCGTGAACGTCACTTTGCCGAAACCCTCGTTGCGCGTCCGTTCGTACGGCGGAAGCTCGCCATACTTGTTGGCGCGGTTCTCCCTCGTGTTCTCGGGCCGGTAGTAGGACCCGTAGAAGAAGAGGCGGTTGGGAAGCGCGGGGCCTCCGACGCTGGCGGAGAGCCAGGTGCGATCCTGCTCGTACCGGGACGCGCTCCCGCTGTCGAGCCCCGCCGCCATCGAGTCGTCCTGGAACTGGTAGCTCACCTCTCCCGAGAACCGGTTCGTGCCGGACTTGCTGATCGTGTCGATCGAGAAGCCGCCGGAGCGGTCGAAATCGACCGCCTGCGCGCCGGCCTTGACCGTGGTGACCTGCGCGATGTCGTGCGACGAGGGCTCGGCCGAGAGCGTGCCGAAGAGCGGCAGCGTGACGTTCACGCCGTCGAAGTTGTAGACGTTGTCCTGGCCGCTGCCCCCGGCGCTCGGGCCTCGTACGGAGTCCTGACTGTACTGGACGCCGGGAATCAACTTGAGGAGGTCTCGATACTCCTGCCCGACGGGCAGCGACATGATCTGCGCGTTCGAGAGGCCGCTCTTCACCGTCGCCGAGTCCTTCTCGATCAGGCTGGCCGTGGCCGTGACCTCCACGCTCTCGGTCAGGCCCTGAAGGCCGAGCGTGGCGTCGACGACGGTGTCCTGCGACAGCTGGACCTCAGCAGTACGCGTGACGTTCTGCATGCCGGCGAGCACGAACGTGAGCGTGTAGGTGCCCGGCGGCAGCGCCGGCAGCCGGTACTCGCCGTTGGCCCCGGTCGTCACGACGCGCGGCACCGGCAGGACGTCCGAGCGGGCTTCGACCGTGACACCCGGCAGGACGCCGCCGCCGGAATCGACGACTTTCCCCGAGATGACTCCCGTCTGCTGGGCGTGCGCGGGTCCTGCGGGAACGATGATGGCGAAGCCGGATAGAAGACACGACCAGAGAATCCGTGAAAGCATGACGGCCCCTCCCAGAGCTCAAGCAGCCCCAAAATTATACCGCCTGAGCCCTGAAAGAGCCCGTTTCGTACCGCCGCCTGGGTTGGGCTGACCGTGTGGCAGATCCCGATTCCTGATCGCGTTGGAGGTTCGAGATCTGACTCACACGGATGGAGCGTGCTACTCGCCCGCGTGCAGCCGTTTGATCAGCTGGATCTGTCCCGCGTGATAGACGGCGTGGCACGTGATGCCGAGCACAAGCGCGAAGCGCTCGGCGTCCGACAGCGCGCCGTGCGCCCGCCCGCCCTCGATGTCGGACACGAGTGCGGCGAGCCGTTGCTGCTGCGTTCCGACGGCCGCGAGGACGTCGTTCCACGACAGCCCGTCCTTGCCGGACAGCGGGAACCAGTCTTCACCGTGCAGCACGAACGGCTCGGGCTTCGTGTCCGACAGCCGCCCGCGCACCGAGTGCGCGTAGTAGGCGTGATGGATGGCGATCTCGGCGATGTTGTGCCGGCCGGCCGCGGGCCGCCAGAATGCCAGTGCGGGCGAGACGTCGGCGAGGGCAGCCTTCAGATCGGGGCCGTGCCAGGATTCGGAGCCGTATCCCTCCTGCAGCACCCTCGAATGCAGGCCGGCCGCGCTGGTCGAAGCGGTTGTCGTACTCATCGAAGACCTCCTTCAATGGAGGTCATCGTAGTCAGAAGGCCCTCAGCCGGTCTTGGAGGATCTTGCGATTGCCCCTGGCGGCTCGTCGGAAAGCCCGGGGCGAGACGCCCGCGGCCCGGTGAAAGGTCCGGACGAAGTTCGACAGGTCTGCGAAGCCGACGTCGAACGCAATCTGGGTCACGGGACAGTCGCTCTCGGCGAGCAGCCGTGCCGCGTGACGCAGCCTCGAGCGGACGAGGTACTGATGCGGTGTCACGCCGAGCACGTGAGAGAAGAGCCGCAGAAAGTGATACGGACTGAGGGAGGCCTCGTCGGCGGCATCCTCGAGGGCGATCGGCTCACGGGAGTGCGCGTCCATCCAGAGCGCGGTCTCGACCGCGCGGCGCCTGTTCCTCGGTGTCGGATTCTCCGGCCGCCCCGAGCGTCCGGTCGCGGCCTGTCGGTACAAATCGACGAAGCGCCCTGCCAGGATCAGCCCCACTTCGTCGAGGCCGATGCCGCTCCCGCCGGAAGCCGCTGCCTGCCCGAGTTCGCCGAGCACCATCAGCTCGGGCAGCGGCGGCACGCACCCCGCCTGCCACGCGTCGGCGGGCCCCCCGATCGCGTCGACCACCGACGGGTCGATGTAGAACGACAGACACTCGTCGCCGCCGACATGGTCGTGCGTGCACATGTACTCGTCGCCGGGACACCCGACCAGGATCGAGCCGGCGACGAGCTCGTACGAACGGCCTCGAAAGCGATAGCCGAAGCTGCCTGTGCGGACGTAGCTGATGGTGAACGCGTCGTGCCACTCGACATATGGCTCGTCGCCAGGCGCGGCTTCGCACCGTTAGGCGATCACCGAGATCGGACCGCCGTCGAACACCGTCCTGATTGCCATGCCGGCCGCAGACTCTCTCAGTCAGGC
>Ga0075327_1000552_pt1 | contig 10622 bp, 8 predicted proteins | sample MayberrySE_Catta_2_FD_120056 | JGI IMG/M metagenome (GOLD analysis project Ga0075327, IMG submission 120056) | Natural and restored wetland microbial communities from the San Francisco Bay, California, USA, that impact long-term carbon... | ecosystem: Environmental > Terrestrial > Soil > Wetlands...
AGGCGACCACGTCGACGCCTTCCCGCGCCAGGAATTCCGCCGTGTCCTCCTGGCCCGGCTCGAACAGCACGGTGAGGTTGCAGCGGTCGATCACGCGCCGGCCGAGTGCGCGCGCGCCGTGCACGAGGCTCCGGAAGTGCGGATTCAGCTCCGGCGCGCCGCCGGTGAGATCGAGCGTGTCGAGCGCGGGATGCTTTTCGAGCACCTCGAGGACGCGCGCGGCGAGCCTCGCGTCGAGCGCTTCCGTGCGCTTCGGGCCCGCCTCCACGTGGCAGTGGTGGCACGCGAGGTCGCAGCGCAGCCCGACGTTCACCTGGAGCGTCGTGGTGCGGGCGCGCCGCAGCGGGCCGAGCCCGGCCGCCTCGAGCGCCGTCGCGAAGGAAGGTGCCGCCACGGGACGGAGGGTAACCTGTGGCCCTCCTTCGGAGGCTTGGATGCCGCAGCCGAGCTCGCAGTCACGCCCGCGCGCCCTCGTGACGGGCGCCTCGGCCGGGATCGGCGAGGCGTTCGCGCGGGCGCTCGCGGCCCGCGGCCACGACCTCACGCTGGTCGCGCGCCGCGGCGACCGGCTCGAGGCCCTCGCGAAGGACCTCGCCCTGCGCCACGGGATCTCGGCGCAGGTCGAGGCGGCCGACCTCACCGAGGAGGGCGAGCTCGCCACGCTGGCCGAGCAGGTCGCTGCGGATCCGCCCGAGCTGCTGGTGAACAACGCCGGCTTCGGGAGCGTCGGGCGCTTCGCCGAGCTCGACGTCGGGCGCGAGCTCGAGCAGATCCGGCTGAACGTCGTGGCGCTCGTGCGGCTCACGCGGGCGGCGCTGCCGGGCATGCTCGCGCGCGGACAGGGCGCGGTCGTGAACGTCTCCTCGCTCGCGGGCGAGGCCCCGGGGCCCTTCACGGCCACGTACGCCGCGACCAAGGCCTTCGTCACGAGCTTCAGCGGCTCGCTCCACGAGGAGCTTCGCGGCACGGGCGTGGTGGTGCAGGCGCTGCTGCCGGGCTTCACGCGCACCGAGTTCCAGGAGGTGGCCGGCGTGGATCCCGGCCGCGTGCCCTTCTTCGCCTGGATGCGCCCCGAGCGGGTGGTGCGCGCTTCGCTCGCGGCGCTCGAACGCGGGGACGCCGTCTGCGTGCCGGGCGCGGGCAACCGGCTCCTCGGCGGGCTCGGCGGGCTGGCTCCGCGCGCCGTCGCGCGCCGCGTCCTCGGGACGCTCCAGCGGCGGAATCTTTCCTAGCGAGATGCAGGCTCCGGCCGAGCCGCGCGGCCAGCGGCGCACGAGCGTGCTGCTCTTCTTCGCGCTCGTCCTCGTCTACTCGGCGAACGGCCGCGAGGTCGGGGCCGTCGACACCACCGCGAACATGCTGCTGCCCGTTGCGCTGCTGCGCGGCGACGGCCTCGTGCTGAACCGCTATGCGGACTGGGTGAGCGACCACCACTACGTGCGGCTGCACGGGGACGACCTCGTCTCGCGCTATCCCGTGCTGCCGGCCCTCGTCGCGCTTCCCGCGACGTGGCTCCAGCTCGCGTGGCTCGACCGGGCGCTGCCGGGCTGGGAGCGCGATCCCCTCGTCCACTTCTGGTGGATCCGCACGATGGCGAAGAACGCGGCCGTGCTCGTCGCGGCGCTCACCGCGGTGCTGCTCCACCGGCTGCTGCTCGGGCTCGGGCTCGCGGGGGTCGCGCTCGCGAGCACGCTCGCCGTGGCGCTCGGCTCCGACCTCTGGATGGTCGGCAGCCAGAGCCCGTGGCTGCACGGCACCGTGGCGTTGTTCCTGACGCTCGCGCTCTGGCTCCTGGCACCGGCGCGGCTCTCGAACGGGCGTCTCGCGGCGGGCGGGCTCGCGCTCGCGCTGGCCGTCTGCGGGCGCCCCACCAGCGCGGTGTTCGCGGTGCCGCTCGCGCTGTGGGCGCTCCGCTCGCAGGGCCGGCGCGCGCTCTGGCTGCTCGTGCCCGCGGGCGCGGTCGGCGCGCTCCTCCTCGCCCACCACTGGATCGTGTTCCAGGACCTGACGGGCGGCATGGGCGAGATCGAGGCGATGGGCCACGCGCAGCACGGCGTCGCGGGCCGGCTCACGCGCGAGCCCCTCACGAGCCTCGCCGGCACGCTCGTGAGCCCCGCCCGCGGGCTCTTCGTCTACTCGCCGTGGGCGCTGCTCGCGCTCGCCGCGCTGCCGGCGACGCGGGCCCGGATCGCCGCCTTCCCGATGCTGCGCTCCGCCGGGCTCGGGCTCGCGCTCTTCACGCTGGTGAACGCGTCGTATGCGGTGTGGTGGGGCGGCTGGTCGTTCGGGCCGCGCTATTGGACGGAGGCGATGCCGCTCTTCGGCGTGCTGCTCGGCTTCGCGCTCGCATGGGCGCGCGAGCGCTCACGGCTCCTGCTCGGCGCATTCGGCGCGACGATCGGCCTCGCGATCGCGCTCCAGGCGATCGGCGCCTTCACGTACCCGAGCAGCTGGAACAGCGAGCCGGTCACGGTGGACCTCGCCCACGAGCGGCTGTGGGACTGGCGCGACACGGAGATCCGCCGGGGCCTCGCGGAGGGGCCGCACTGGCCGGCGAGCTGGACGCTGATCGCGCGCGCCCTCGCCGGGGGCGACTAGGGCGGGGAGCGAAGACGGGTCCGACGGCGCGTTGCCCCGGGGGGCGCAAGAAGACGCTTGCGGCGGGCTCTCGAGGCCTCGTAGACTCCACTGACTTTCATGTCAGTCGCTGAATCGAACGTCACCGCCGCCGGGACGGCGCCCGCGCGCAGCCGCGCCGAGACGCGCCGGCGCCTGCTCGAGGCGGGCACCGCGCTCTTCGCGGAGCGGGGGCTCCACGAGGTGACGAGCGCGCAGATCGCGCGCCGCGCGCGCGTCGCGACGGGCACGTTCTACCTCCATTTCCCCGACAAGGAGGCGCTCTTCCACGAGATCGCCTTCGCCGCGCTCGCCGAGCTGCGCGCGCGCCAGGAGCGCGCCTCGCAGGGGCTCGTGCCGGGCAGCCGCGCGTATCTCCGCGCACGCACCGAGGAGCTGCTCGCGTTCGCCGAGGAGAAGCGCGAGCTGATCCGCATGGTGTTCGGGCGCGCCGAGAGCGCGGGCCTCGCCGACGAGGTGCGCGAGGCCGTCGTGCCCGAGATCCAGCGCTGGCTCGAGCGGCGGGCGAGCGACGGGGCCGCGCCCCCGGACCTCCATCCCGCCGTCGCCGCCCAGGCGCACGCCGCCGTGCTGACGCGCGTGATCGCCTGGTGGGCGACCGACCCGAGCCGCGTCCCCCGCGAGCAGGTCGTCGCGACCCTGCTGCGCATGAACCCGAGCCTGCTCATCGCAGACCGAGCGCCCACCGAGAGGTAACGCCATGGCCGACCACATCACGTACGACCCCGCCTACAACACCGTCGACCGCGACGACTTCCGCTCGATGATCGAGGTCGACCGCTACGGCACGCGCACGGACGCCTTCGACGAGATCATCTCGCTGACGCGCGACCACCACTGGGATCCGAACGATCCCGCCTACGTCGACTTCGACGCGCAGCCGCTCGACGTCCAGAGCGAGCTGATCATGCCCCGCGACTTCATCATCGAGCTCCAGTGCGCGGTCGCCGACAAGCTCGACGAGCGCCAGCAGATCCAGCTCGCGAACGAGAGCGTGCGCTTCTCGCTCTCCTCGATCCTGCACGGCGAGCAGGGCGCGCTCTCCCTCTCGACGAGCCTCGCGCAGATCCTGCGCGACCCCGGGGCGCAGGAGTACGCCACGAACCAGGCGCGCGAGGAGGCGCGCCACGTGGCCGGCTTCTCGAAGTACGTCCAGAAGCGCTGGGGCCAGCCGCTCGCGTGCGGCAGCACGCTCGCCACCCTGATGAACGACATCGTGCTCGCGCCCGAGGTCTACAAGAAGCTCGTCGGCATGCAGATGCTGATCGAGGGCCTCGCGATGGGCGCGTTCGCGACCTTCCACAGCAAGACGAACGACCCGACGCTGCGGCGCCTGATCCAGCTCGTGATGAGCGACGAAGCCTTCCACCACCGCTTCGGGAAGATCTGGGCCGACCGCACCGTGCCGAAGCTCAGCGCCGAGGAGCACGAGAAGGTCGAGGACTGGGCGGCGAAGTGCTTCCAGACGCTCCTCTTCAACCTCGTGAACGCCGAGCAGAAGCAGACGATCTACCCGCGCTTCGGGCTCGATTGGCAGTGGGTGCGCGGTGCGGTGCTCGAGGCGTTCAGCGACGACGACCGCCGCCAGGTCATGCGCCAGAGCACGAACATCTTCCGCGTGCTGATCAAGACGCTGCTCAAGGCGGGCATCATCACCGAGCGCACGAAGTCGACCTACGCGGCGTGGGTGGACATGGAGGAGCTGCGCGGCGAGGGCGACGAGGTGGTGGGCAGCGACATCGCCGATGCCACGGTGCTCGAGCTCCGCGACATCAACGCGGCGAAGAGCAAGCCGATCAGCAAGGCGCTGAAGCGGGCCGGCTGAGCAAGCCAGACGGCCGCGGAGGACGCCGCGCGACCGGCACGCGGCTTGCTTGCTCGGGGGGCATGCGCAGCCACGCGTTCGCCCTCGCTCTTGCGGTCGCATGGGTCGGGGCCTGCGCCCAGCCGGGCCCGGCCCGCGCGCCGGCGCCCGAGCCCCGGCCTCCGCCCGCGGCGGAGGAGCCGGCGCTCCGCGAGCTCGAGGTGACGGCCACCGCGTTCACCTCGCACGAGGCACAGACCGATGCGCATCCGCGCCTCACGGCGTCCGGTGAGCGGCTCCGGCCCGGGATGCGCGCCCTCGCGGTGTCGCGCGACCTCGAGCGCGCGGGCCTCACGTTCGGCACGGAGGTCCAGATCGAGGGCCATGGCGAGTGGGTGGTGCTCGACCGCATGGCGCCGCGCTGGCGGCGCAAGATCGACCTCTACATGGGCGAGAACGAGGCGGCCGCGCGCCGTTTCGGCGAACGCGAGGTGACGATCCGCTGGGAGACGGAGTGACGCCTCGGCCACGCGCTTTCTACAGGTGGAGCGCGCCTGGGCCCCCATCCTTGCACCGCTGGATCGCTGGCCGCACCGCCGTGGGGTACTTTCGCTCGCCGGACGGAGGGTGAGCTTGCGGATCGCGATCCTCGGAGCCGGCGCGTCGGGCATCTGCCTCGGCGTGAAGCTGCGGGCGGCGGGCTTCCGCGACTTCACGATCTTCGAGAAGTCCCACGACGTCGGCGGCACCTGGCACGACAACCGCTACCCCGGCGCGTGCTGCGACGTGCCCTCGCATCTCTACAGCTTCTCCTTCGAGCGCAAGGCGGACTGGTCGCGCAAGTTCGCCCCGCAGGCGGAGATCCAGGCGTACTTCCGCCACGTCGTGGACGCGTACGGCCTGCGCCCGCACCTGCGCCTCGGCACCGAGATCGCGAGCGCGCGCTTCGACGAGACGGCCGGCGTGTGGCGGCTCCGCACCGTGTCGGGCGAGGCGCATGAGGCGGAGGTGCTGGCCTCGGGCGTCGGCCAGCTCAACCGGCCGCACGTGCCCGACTTCCCGGGGCGCGAGAGCTTCGCCGGCGCGGCCTTCCACTCGGCGCGCTGGGATCCCGGCGTCCCGCTCGCCGGCAAGCGCGTCGCGGTGATCGGCAACGCCGCGAGCGCGCTCCAGTTCATCCCGCCCGTGGCGGAGCAGGCCGCGCACGTGACCGTGTTCCAGCGCAGCCCCAACTACGTGATGCCGCGCCTCGACCACGCCTACGGGGAGCGGTCGAAATGGCTGTTCGCGCACGTGCCGGGGCTCGAGCGGCTGCTGCGCTGGTGGATCTACTGGAGCTTCGAGCTGCGCTTCTTCGTGTTCCGCGGCCGCGGCGACGCCTGGCTCGCGCGCCGCATCCGGAAGGCCTGCCTCGACCATCTCGCGGCCGAGATCCCCGATCCGGAGCTGCGCGCGGCGCTCACGCCGGACTATGCGCCCGGCTGCAAGCGGCTCCTGATCTCGGACGACTATCTTCCGGCGCTGCGGCGCTCGAACGTCGAGCTCGTGACGAGCAGCATCGAGCGGATCGCGCCGGAGGGCGTCGTCACGCGCGACGGCCGCCTCCACGCGGCCGACGTGATCGTGTACGGAACGGGCTTCGAGACGACGAGCTTCCTCGCGCCGATCGAGATCGAGGGTCAGGGCGGCCGGAAGCTCCACGACGTGTGGCGCGACGGCGCCGCGGCGTACCTCGGCCTCTGCGTGAGCGGCTTCCCGAACCTCTTCCTGCTGTACGGCCCGAACACGAACCTGGGCCACAACTCGATCCTGTTCATGATCGAGGCGCAGGTCCGCTACCTCCTCGCGTGCCTCGAGGAGCTGCGCCGGAGCGGGCGCTCCTCGCTCGAGGTCCGCGCCGAGGCGCAGGAGCGCTTCGACGACGAGATGCAGCGCGCGCTCGCGGGCACCGTCTGGGCGACGGGCTGCGGCAGCTGGTACAAGACCCCGTCGGGCCGGATCACGAACAACTGGAAGGGCTTCACGCTCGAGTACTGGTGGCGCACGCGGCGTCCGGACTGGAGCGCGTTCCGCTTCGCGTAGGCCGGCCCATGCGCCTCACCCTCGGCCCGCTCCTCGGTGCCGTCTCCCACGACGCGGCGCGCATCTGGTTCGCCGCCGAGCATCCGGGCGACGCCCTCGTGCACGTCTTCGCGGAGGGCGGGGCCGAGCTGGCCGGCTCGCCCTTCGGCCCCGCCGCGCTCGACTCGCTGTCGGGGACCGCCACGGCCCACGTCGCGCTCCCGGCCCCGGGCGCCCGCTACCGCTACGACGTCCGCGACGCGAGCGGCGCGAGCCTGCTGCCCGCCGGGCTCGGGGCGCCGGGCTTCCGGAGCGCGCCGCGGCCGGAGAGCGCGGCCGGCTGCCGCTTCGCGCTCGTCTCCTGCAACGACATGCGGCGCGGCGACGAGGCGCCGTGGCGGGCGCTCCGCCGCGCGATCGGGCGCGAGGGGCTCGAGCTCCTGCTCTGCGCGGGCGACCAGGTGTACCTCGACGACGCCTGGAGGCGGCACGTCACGAACGGCACGGCCTTCCCGCCGCTCCTGCGCCGCGCGCTCGAGGCGGGCTACACCGCGCAGTGGCGCTGGCCGGAGCTGCGGCGGACGCTCGCGAACGTGCCGACGTACATGGTCTGGGACGACCACGAGATCCGGAACGGCTGGGGCTCCTTGCCCGGCGATGCGCGCATCGAGAAGCGGCAGCAGGGTTTCGCGGTCGCGCGCGAGGTCTACTGGCGCTTCCAGCACGCGCACAACCCGCCGAGCTTCTGCTGCCCCGACGAGGACCTCTTCTACGCCTTCCGGCACGGCGGCGCCGGCTTCCTGGTGCTCGACCTGCGCGGCGCCCGCGACGCCGCGCGGCCGCGCGACGCGCTGCTCGGCGCGCACCAGTGGGCCGCCGTCAGGGACTGGCTCGCGGGCGAGCAGCCGGGCCTGCGCGCGCTCTTCGTGGTGGCGAGCGTGCCGCCCGTCCACGTGCGCGCGCTCGCCTTCGTGCCGCCCGAGTGGCTGCCGAGCGACCTCCGCGACCAGTGGACCTCGCCGCCCTTCCGCGCGGAGCTCGACCGCCTGTTCGAGGCGCTCTTCGACTTCGCGAACGCGCGCGACGTGCCGGTCGTTCTGCTCGGAGGCGACGCGCACGTCGGCACGGTGGTCGCGATCCGCTCGACGCGGCCCGAGCACGCCGCGCGCCCGCGGCTCCTCCAGCTCACCTCGTCGCCGCTCACGAGCGTCCCCTTCGCACGCTTCGTGCGGAGGCCGCCGCGCTACTTCCAGCGCGTGCCGATCGCGCGCGGCATCGAGGGCGAGATCCTCGACTGGCTGCCGGAACGCAACTTCGGGGTCGTCGAGCTCGCTCCCGGCAGGAGCGAGATCACGCTGCGGCTCGTGGACGCGCGCGGCGCGACGCGCGTCCACCGCACGGCTTACTGACTCCGCTCGTTCCGCCCCTGGTCGATCGCCCGCGGTCGTCTCCGGGAGTCCGGCAGGCGCAAATGAACCGAGTGCGTGTTCCAACGCGCCGCCTCGCGGAAGCCCGCAGGCGGCCCCCGGCCCGCGGCGCGGCCGAGCACGAGGGCGTCCGCCTCCGCGGCGAGCCGGAGCGCGGCGGGCCAGCCCGGAGCCGGCACGGCGGGGCGCGCGAAGTGCTGGAGCTCGGGAGGCAGCGTCTCGAGCGTCGCGAGGTCCTCGATCGCGTAGAGGCCGTTCGCGTAGCCGCGCAGTCCGAAGACCACGACGCGGAGCGGACCGCTCGGCGCCGGCGGCTCGCCGAGCGGGAGGAGGCGGAGCGCGCCGAAGCTCCGGCTCCGCTCCTCGCGGCCCGCGAGGAGTGCGGCGAACAGCACGTCCGCCTGCTTCGACGGCGCGGGCGTGCCGCCCGGCACCCACGCGACGTGGGTCACGCCGAGCTCCCGGAGCCGCTCGTGGACTTCGCGCGCGCTCCGGAGCGGGCGGTAGTCGATCAGGCCCTGGAAGCCGGCCCAGTCGAGCAGCACCGGGCGGTCGATGCCGAGCATCACGTGATGCGTGTGGAGCATCAGCACCGCGTCCTCGGGCAGCGCGCGGCCGAGGGCGACGTACTCGCTGCGGAAGGACGCGTAGCGGCGCGCCGCCTCGCCCTCCGCGCCGCTCCGGATCAGCGCGAGCGCGGAGGCCATGCGGTCGGCTCCGGAGAACGCGAGACCGGCGCCCCACAGCAGCTGGACGCCGACCAGCGCCGCCAGGCCGAGCCGCGCCAGCCGGCCGAGCTCGAAGCCCCGGACGAGGAGGGCGCCCGTGGTGGCGGCGAGCAGCGGCAGGAAGGTCTGGAGGTGACGGTCGAGCCAGTACGTCGCCGCCCATGCGAACACGGCGGCGAAGCCGACGCCGGCCGCGAGCCAGAGGCGCGGCGCCCGCCCGAGCACGAGGAGGAGCGGCAGGAGCAGCGTGAAGAGCGAGCCGAAGGTCGGGACGTCCGAGCCGAACCAGTAGTGGGGATCGAACGAGAACGTGAAGCTGATCCGGAGCGCCGCCGCGACGCGCTCGAGGAGCCCGGGCGGCGGCAGGTACTGCCAGTCGGCCGTCAGCACCGCCATGTGGAGCGCGGCGTCGGGGACGCTCGGGTGGCTCGGCACCAGGTCCTGCGCCAGCGGGTAGAAGGGGTTTCCGTAGAAGATCCAGCTCCTGCCGAAGTGCAGCGCCGCGAGCGCGAGCGCGGTCGCCGCGCCGACGGCCGCCGACGGCAGCGCCCGTCGCGGCGCGAGCGCGACCCGGAGCGCGGCGAGGAGCGCGAGCGGCGTGAGCAGGTAGACCGCCTGGAGCTTCGAGAGCAGCGCCCCGGCGGCGAGCGCGCCGAGCAGCGCCGCGTGCGCGCGCGACAGCGAACCGAGCCAGCGCGCCGCCGCGAGGAACGCGGGCACCGCGAAGAGGGCGGCGAAGTGGTCGGCCGCGCCGCCCAGGTTGCCGTCGTAGACGAAGAGGCCCGGGAACAGGAACAGGCTCGCCCACGCGCCGCGCACGCCGGCGCGCTCGGCGATGAAGCGCACGCCGGCCGCGACGCCCACCCCCGTGAAGACGAGCACGGTGAACTCGTCGTGGAGCGCCATCATCCAGCGCAGCGCGGGCGCGTCGAGGCCGGGCACGAGGAACGCCCACGTGTTCACGACGCTGCCGAGGTGGGGGACGTTCTTCAGCCAGTCGGCGGGGAAGGGGACGATGCGGCCCTCGCGCGCGTAGTCCTGCGCGATCACGAGGTGGTTCCAGCTCGCGTCGTAGTTCACGGCGGCGGGCGACAGGACGCCGAGGTAGAGGACGCCGAGCGCGAGCGTGCCGAAGAGCGTCGCGGCGAGGGCCGCGAGCGAGAGCGGCGCGGCTGCGGCGCGCCGCGTCCACCAGGCGCGCGCGGCGGGCCACGCGACGGGCGCGCCCGCCGCGATCAGCGCGAGCGGCAGCGCGACCGCGAAGGCCGGGCCGTAGAGGCCGAGGTACCCGCCCGCGTACATGCCGACGCCGAACGCGAGGAAGCCGAGCGCGAGGGCGTGGGCGAGCTTCTCGAGGCCGGGCAGCGCGCCGAGGCCGAGCACGCGCTCGACGAGGAGGAGGCCGGAGCTCCCGCACGCGAGCGCGAAGACGAGCTGCCAGCCGAAGATCACGCCGAGGTCGGCGAAGAGCCAGGTGGCGAAGGGGCGCGCGTCGAGCACGACGGCGAGGAACCCGGCGGCCGCGCCGAGCGCGAGCGTGCCTGCTGCGGCGCTCCGCCATCCCCCGTCACGCACGGGCAGCACGGTAGCGGCGAGCGCCCGCGCGGCCAGCAAGACCGCCTGCGCGGCCGGCGAGCGTGGCCGCTCGCCGTCGAGTCCAGGTACGTTCCTCACAGCTGCGGGTGGGTCCTGCTCGAAGAGGCCGCTGGAGACCGGCGCCCGCTCCGGCTCCAAGAATCGGGTGATGTCGCCTCCGCGTGCACCGGTCTCCAGCGGCCGGAACTCGGATGCGATCTCAGGGGCGGCGCGAGGCGCAATACAGCTACGGGCGCAGCCTCACCACAGTGCGTCCCGTGGTGCGGCGCTGCTCGTGGTCGTCGAGCGCGCGGCCCGCCTCCTCGAGCGTGACGCGCCGGCCCACCACCGGGCGGATCTTCTTCTCGGCGAGCAGGCGCAGCAGCTCGG
>Ga0075327_1000554_pt1 | contig 10611 bp, 5 predicted proteins | sample MayberrySE_Catta_2_FD_120056 | JGI IMG/M metagenome (GOLD analysis project Ga0075327, IMG submission 120056) | Natural and restored wetland microbial communities from the San Francisco Bay, California, USA, that impact long-term carbon... | ecosystem: Environmental > Terrestrial > Soil > Wetlands...
CTTGAGGAGTCGATCCTCCGTCACCTTTGCTACTCGCTCGGCAAGGATCCGGAGCATGCGTCGCGCTATGACTGGCGCGTGGCTCTGTCGCTCGCCCTGCGCGATACCGTTGTTGACGTCTGGTTCGCCAGCACCCGGCGCACCTACCAGGAGAAGCGCAAGCGCGTCTATTACCTGTCCATGGAATTTCTGATCGGGCGGCTGACCCAGGATGCGGCGGTCAATCTCGGCGTCGAGCAGAACGCGCGCCGCGCGATCGAAGCCTTCGGCCAGGACTACGACGCGGTGCTTGCCGACGAGCCCGACGCGGCGCTCGGCAATGGTGGCCTTGGCCGGCTCGCGGCCTGTTATCTCGATTCGCTGTCGACCCTCGGCATCCCGGCCCACGGCTATGGCATCCGCTACGAGCACGGCCTCTTCCATCAGCGCTTCGAGAACGGCGTCCAGATCGAGACCGCCGAGGACTGGCTGGCGCAGCGCCACGCCTGGGAGTTCGAGCGGCCGGAAGTTTCCTACCGGATCCAGTTCGGCGGGGAGGTGCTCACCCACGGCGGACGGGCGATCTGGCATCCCGAGGATACGGTCATCGCCTCGGCTTTCGATACCCCGATCGTCGGCTGGCAGGCGCGCTGGGCCAACACATTGCGCCTGTGGGCGGCGAAACCGACCGAGCTGTTCGATCTCGCCCATTTCAACCGCGGCGACTACCTGGCGGCCAGCCAACCCGAGGCACTGGCGCGGACATTGTCGCGGGTGCTCTATCCCGACGACACGACCGACAGGGGCCGCGAGCTGCGCCTCAAGCAGGAATATTTCTTTACCTCGGCATCGATCCAGGACCTCTTGCGCCGCTATCGCAGTGAATACGACGACCTAGAGCGGTTGCCAGGCCGTGTTGCGATCCAGTTGAACGACACCCACCCCGCCCTCGCCGGACCGGAGCTGGTGCGATTGCTGGTCGACGAGCACGGCATGGACCTCGACGCCGCGATCGATGTCGCCCAGGGTTGCCTCGCCTACACCAATCACACGCTGCTGCCCGAGGCGCTGGAGCGCTGGGGCGAGCCGATGTTTGCTCGTCTGCTGCCGCGCCATCGCCAGATTGTCGAGGCGATCGACCAATGGCACGCGCGCAAGACCGCGGCCAAGGGCGGCGGCGATGTGCGCATCGTCGCCGATGGATGGGTCAACATGGGCGAACTCGCCTTCATCACTGCGCACCGCGTCAACGGTGTGTCGGCGCTGCACACCGAGCTCATGCGCAAGACGGTTTTTTCCCGCCTCGATCAGCTCTACCCCGGCCGGATCGTCAACCAGACCAATGGCGTGACGCCGCGGCGGTGGCTCTATTCGTGCAACGGTCCCCTGCGGGCTCTGATCAGCGAAACCATCGGCGAGGCCTGGATCGACGACCTTCAGGAGATCGCCGGCATCACCGCTCACGTCGACGATGCGGGCTTTCTCGAGCGGTTTGCTGCGGCCAAGCAGCACAACAAGCAGCGGCTGGCCGAGTGGTTAAGACGGCGCAACATCGTCAGAATCGATCCGATGGCGATGCTCGACGTACACATCAAGCGCATCCACGAATACAAGCGCCAACTCCTCAATCTGCTCGAGACCGTAGCGCTGTGGAACGCGATGCACGACGAGCCCAATCGCGATTGGGTGCCGCGGGTGAAGGTGTTCGCCGGCAAGGCGGCGCCCGGCTACGCCGTCGCCAAACAGATCATCCGGCTGATCAACGACGTTGCCAGGACGATCAATGCCGATCCGGCGACGCGAGAGCTTCTCCGTGTCGTCTTCATCGAGAACTACAACGTCTCGTTGGCCGAGATGGTAATTCCCGCGGCCGACCTTTCCGAGCAGATCTCGACTGCCGGCAAGGAGGCGTCCGGGACCGGCAACATGAAGCTGGCGCTCAACGGCGCGCCGACGGTCGGAACGCTTGACGGGGCCAACATCGAAATCCGCGAGCGGGTCGGCGAGGAAAACTTTTTCCTGTTCGGACTGACCGCGGACGAGGTTGTGGCGCGACGCTCGGTCCCCGACTATGCCCGCCGAGCAGTCGAGGCGAGCCCGGTTCTGGCGCGCGTCCTCGAGCAGATCGCCACGGGCGTTTTTTCACCCGATGACAGGTCCCGCTATCAGGCCCTGGTAGGCGATCTGTTCGACCACGATTATTTCCTCGTCACCTGCGACTTTGATTCCTATTACGGCCGGCAGCGGGAAATTGACGACGCCTTCCGGGACCGCGCCGGATGGGCCCGCATCGCTGCGCTCAACACCGCGCATGTTGGCTGGTTTACGTCGGACCGGGCGGTGCGCGGCTATGCCAGCGATATATGGGGCGTCGAGCCCCGCTTCTGAGCAGCCGCGGTTTGAATCCCGGAGGCCGACTGCCACGGATTACTTCCGCGGCAGTCGCGCGGACGCCGCCTCAAGGTCCGATGACGATCGAATTGTTGAGCGTGGTCTTCATCAGCACCACCCGATAGGGATTCCAGGTCGACAGGTTCCAGTAGATCACCGCGCTGTTGAGCTGGAGTCCGGGCTTGGTGAAGGTGTCGAGGATATTGACGCCGTATTCGACGCCGAAGTCGAAATTCGGGTCCGGCGTCTGCGCTGGACAATTATTAAAGATGCCCGGCCGGTAGGGATCGCTTTCCGGGCAGGTGGCGCCGATCGACAGCGGGCTGTAGAGAATGCCGGGGCAATCATAGGCGTCCTCGGCAAGGGCATTCCACATCAACTGTGGCTTCGACCAGGACCCCCAGGGATCTTTCGCCGTGCGCAGATAGATGCCGGTGACATTGTTCGGCGGCGTCAGCGGCAGACGGCCGGAATAGAGCATGACAAAGCGCTTGATCGGCGCCACCCAGGCCACGGAGAACTGCAATACATCCTCAAGTTCTTCGTTGGCAATGACCGGTGTCGCGAAGATCTGGTCGTTGGTCCACACCGGCAAGCCGGCGTTGTCGAGACCGGCGAAGTAGCGCGGTTGCCAGTCGATGCTCGTCCCAGGCCCGTCGAGGCTGGAGAGCGGATGGTGCAGCAGATAGACGTCCGAGGTTGTCTTCGGCGGCCAGGCGGCAAAGTTCGGTCGGCCCCACATCAGAAGCTCGCGTGGCCTGCCCGTCGACTCGTAGAGGTTCTGTCTGGGATCGCGCTCATTGAACCGCCTGATGACTCGGCTGGTCGCGTTGAGGAACTTGTTGGTGGCGAAGGTGTAGCCGAGGCTGAAATGCTGCGGCGTCAGCCCGAGCTTCGAGGTTGCAATCAGCCGGGTGCCGGCGCGGGCGCCTTCGGTGGGCCAGGTCGAGCTGCCCGGATCTTCGCAAAAGACTCCGTTTCCGCTGCACTGGAGGCCGTCAGGACAGATCTCGTCCTGCTGCGGTTGGCAGAGCACGGTCGGCTCGCCGGTGAAATAGCCATACGGGCGCCGGTTGTCGCTCCAGCCGGTGATTGGCGTGCGGAGCGCGCCCATGGGTAGCTCGGTCAGTCCGTCGAAAACGCGGAGCGGCTTGACTTCCCCGGTCGGGAACTGAGCCGGAAAACGGATGTCGAGGCAATCTTCCGGATCGTCGTCGCCGAAAAGCGAGATCCAGCCGAGCGCGTCGTCGGAGGTCGGCGGCGGCGCCTGGCAGATAAAGTCGTCCTCGATCCAGGTGTCGCCGAACAGCATGTAGACGTTGCGCCCCTGCCGGAAGCTGAAGCCGAGGTCGGTGCCGTAAAGTTTGAGATTGGGCTGGTGATTGGAGGTCGGGTTGGTGCCGTTATGGGCGCCCTCGCCGACCAGCGAGCAGATGAGGTTCGAATTGGCGCTGATGGCGAGGCTGGTTGTCGGGGCGAGCATCATCGCCGCTGCCACGGTGAGGATGAGACGTATCGGGTGTCGCGGCTTGCTGGCGCGGTCGGTTGCGTATGGCGATGTCGGCGGCTTTCGGGTCATGGGACAGTCCTCCTCACAGCGCCCCGCCCCGTGAAATCAGACTCTAACCCCTCCATCCTGTCATAAGCGACAGTGAGCGGAGTCATTGTGAGATTTCCCACAAATGGCGGTCTCGCCAAGTGGACTGGTCACGCTTCGCCCGTTTACGCGGTCGCCGCCCTCGCCTATCGTTGGGTCAACCGCGAAAAAAAGCGCGCGCACAGCGCCGGCAGAGGGAGAACAGCATGGCTCGTATCGCGTTTATCGGCGCCGGCGGGGTCGGCACCTATATCGGCGGCTGGCTCGCCCATACCGGCCACGACGTGACGCTGTTCGAGCATTGGGCGGAGCAGGTCGAGAAGATCAGTATCGACGGGATCGAGGTCTCCGGGCCGCACGAGCCCTTTGTCGCGCGTCCGCGTATCGTCCACATGCACGCCTCGGAAAGGATCGCCCGCGAGGCGCCGTTCGAGATCGGCTTCGTTGCGGTGAAGGCCTATGACACCAAATGGGCGGCAAGTTTCATCGATCGTTTCGTCGCCGCCGACGGCTTCATCGTTTCGGCGCAGAATTGCTGGCCCGATCCGGATATCGCCGCCGCGGTCGGCGCCCAGCGCGCCATCGGCCTGGTCATGTCCAACATCGCCGTCGAGATGTTCGAGGCCGGCAAGGTCTACCGCCCCGGCCGCCAGCGCCGCCGCGACGTCGGTTACGACGTCTTCCGCGCCGGCGAGCATGACGGCAGCGTGACCGATCGGCTTCAGCTGGTGATCGACATGCTCGACCCGATCGACGCCGGCAAGGTGACCAACAATCTCTGGGGCGAGCGCTGGGGCAAGCTTTCGCAAAACTGCATGGGCAATCCGGTCGTCGGCATCTCCGATATGGGGCTCGGCGAGCTTGCCGCCGAGCCGGCCTGCCGGGCGCTGCAGATCAACCTCGCCAAGGAGGCGGCGACAGTCGGGTTGGCGCTCGATCTCGACGTCGTCAACTTCGGCGGCCAGCCGGCGAAGACCTGGGCTGACGCCGAGAATCCCGAGATCTACCAGGAAGTCGACGGTATGATCGCGCGGCAGAGCCAGGCGCCCAACCGGCGTCCGTCGATGGGCCAGGATGTGATCAAGGGCCGCGCCAGCGAGATCCTCTATATGAACGGCCACGTTCTCGACAGCGCCCGCAAGCTCGGCATCGCGGTGCCGGCGACCGAGGCGATCGTCGAGGCAATGCTTGCCGTCGACGCCGGCACGCTGAAGCCCGCTCGCGAGAATGTCGATGCCGTGCTCGCCCGTGCCGGTATCCCCGTGCCCGAACCGCTTTGAGGCCGGCGATGCCGGATAGCGACGTCGTCGTCATCGGTGCCGGCCATAACGCGCTGGCAAGCGCCGCCTACCTGGCGCGCGCCGGGCTAAGCGTCACTGTGTTGGAGGCGCGCGAGCGCATCGGCGGCGGCACCCAGACCGAGGAGCTGACCGTGCCTGGTTTCCTCCATGACACCTTCTCGACCGGCCATCCGTTCCTGACCTCCAATCCGCTATTCTCTGCGGACGAGTTGGGAATCCTCAAGAACGGGCTGTCCTATGTCGGAAACGACCCTGTGCTGGTGGTTCCCTTTCCCGACGGCGAGAGCATCACTCTGTGGTGCGACCCGGCGCGAACCGCCGCCGAATTCGCCCGCTTCTCGAAGCGCGACGGCGACGCCTGGCTCGATTTCCTCGAAGCCTGGAAGGGGATGCGGCGGGAGCACTTCGCCCGGCTGACCAACGCGCCCGGCGACATCGATGCTCATATCGGTTCCGTGCACGAGCCGCCCTACCTCGCGATCCGCGATCGCAGCGGTGTCGAGGTCGTCACCGACATGTTCGAAAGCGACCATGTCCGCGGCGCCATGCTGTGGTTCGGCATGGTCATGGTCCAGCCGATCGACCAGCCGGGCACCGGCATCATGCCGCTGGCGGTGCCGGCCGAGTGGGTGCGTGGCTGGATCAATCCGGTCGGCGGCTCGGTCAGCCTGGCGGCGGCGCTTGCCGATGTGGTGCGCGCGACCGGCGGCGACGTCGTGACCAGCGCGCCGGTCACGCAGATCATTGTCGCTAACGGCCGTGCCGCCGGCGTCGTCACTGCCGGCGGGACGACCTATCGGGCGCGTCGGGCGGTCGTCTCCTCGATGCATTTCACTTCGCTGCCGGGCAAGCTGCCGGACGTGTTGCCGGCGCCCTACGTCGAACGCACGCAGAGCTGGCGCGCCGGTCCGTCGCTCCTGGTCGTGCACCTCGCCGTCAACGAGAATACCCGGGCGCGGAGCGTCGCGGGCCCGGTCGGTGCGGTGCTGACCGGCCAGTCGACGGTCGATAGCGTCAGCCGTAATCTCGCCGACATCGCAGCCGGGCGCCTGACCACCGAAACGCCGTGGATGTTCACCGCGTGTTCGACCTGGATCGACCCGTCGCGGGCACCGGAGGGCAAGGGGGTCGTCAAGGTGATCGGCATGGTCCCTTACGCGCTCGACGGCGATCCGAAGAACTGGGACGCGGCCAAGGAGGCCCATGCCGATCTCCTTCTCGAGGAGTATTCGCGGCTGGTGACCAACTATCGGCCGGGCGAAGAGCTCGGGCGTGCGGTCTATTCGCCGCTCGATATCGAACGGACCAATCCGGGCTTTTATCGCGGCGGACCGCAAGGCGGCGACTTTCTCCCCGACCAGATGGGCGCCAGCCGACCGGTCGCCGGCTGGGCCGACTACCGGTCGCCGGTGGCCGGACTCTACCAGACCGGCTCGTCGACTCATCCCGGCGGTACGGTCTCGGCATGGCCGGGCCGCCATGCCGCCCGGGCCGTGCTCGAGGACCTGCAGATCGACTGGCGCACCGTGATGCCGGGCGAGATCCTCCGCACCGAACCGGACATCCCGATCATCGACACCAGCGGGTTGTGAACCGACAAGGATCGTCTCATTGGAGCGCTGCCAGCGCCGCCTGTCTGCCGCGCGTCGGCATCGGCGGCATACTGTTGCGCGAGCTGTGGCTGAGTTTGCGATCCGAATTCAAGAGGACGGGAGTTTGGGCGTTGCCGCCCGTCAGTCGTCGTCGAGCACGATAATCACTTCCGGCGCCTTGTAGCCGACCCGCTCTCGCGCGCGCCGAATGACGTCCTGCGACGTCGGACGCGGGACACCCTCTTTCAAAGTAACATAAGCCCACACGTTCTCGCCGTGCATGAGGTCGTGCACCCCAACCACGCCGGCGCTTGCCACGGCTTCGTGGGCGAGCACGGCCTCTTCGACTTCCTGGGGGCTGATGTTCGAGCCGTCGTGGACGATGATCTGCTTCTTGCGGCCGTCGAACCGAAAGTAGCCGTCCTCGTCGACATGCATGACATCGCCCGTGTCCAGCCAGCCATCCACAATCGTTTCCGCTGTCGCGTCGGGCCGATTCCAGTAGCCGATCATGTTGGACGGAGCCCTGATCCACAGTCGGCCCGACTGACCGACCGGCAGTTCGTTGCCGTCCTCATCGCGGACCGACCCTTCGTAGCCAGGCCCAAGCACACCGACCGAACCGAGCTTGTTCGCACCCGAGGGCGGATTGATCGTTCCAATCCCAACTTCGCTCATGCCCCAGACCTCATCGATCGGGAAGCCGGCGACATCGGTGAACTCCATCTCCAATTCCTCCGGCACCTTGTCGCCTCCGCTCGTGCAGAGGCGAACCGAAGCGAAATCGTCCGACTGAGCCTTGTGCTCCTGAACCATGGAGATCAGCGCCGCCGGCAGCATCCACAGCAGGGTTGGCTTGTGCTCACGCAGCAGCGGCAGGATTTCATCGGCGTCGAACGTGCGCGGCATGATCACCCGCCCGCCGACGGCGAATGCCATAAACGAGTAGAAGATGCCACCGGCGTGCGAGATTGAGGATCCGGGCAGAACGACCTCGTCGGGCGTCATTTCGTGGCTCTCGACAGCGCTCGCAATTAATGCACCGAAGGTTTGCCGTGTGTGGGTCACGCCCTTCGGTTTGCCTGTGCTCCCCGATGTAAAGAATATTATGGACGGGTCGCCCAGCTCCGGTCGCGGAAGCGTTGCCTCGGGTGGCGCCTCGGCCAACAGCTGCTCGAGAGTCGGACTGCGTTGGTCGGTTGCGCCATAAAAGATTGTGCCGAGCGGCAACTTGTCGACGGTCTCGCACTTGGCGAGGTCGGCGTCCCGTTCGGCATGGCAGAGCAGAATCGACGCCTCCGTCAGCCCCAGGGCGTGATCGATCTCCGGAGCCATATAGCGATAATTCAGCGGGGTGATGACTAACCGCGCCTTGAGGCAGGCGAGATAGAAAACCAACAGTTCGTTTCGGTTCGGCATCAGCGACGCGACGCGATCTCCGGGCTTTAGTCCCCTGGCAATCAGGTGGGCGGCCAGACGGTCCGAATCCCGGTCCAGTTCTCTCCAGGTCCAATGCCTGGCGGCCGAGACCGATTGAAGGGCGATGTCGTCAGGCTTCGAGGAGAGGCCAGGCGCCAGCAGTTTGGTCAAATCGATGGTGTCAGTCAGGCGCGGTCCGACCAGCGGCATATGCAGACTCCCGAAGTTATAGAAAGGCGAGGGCAAGGGTAATTATGCTACCGAAGATTGCTAAGAAATCCTGCAATCAACGATGTGTCAAGCGCGGCGATTTCCTCAAGCTGAGCCTCTGTATTGGACAGCAACCCGGCGACTCGGCAACCACTCCGTCTTCGATTCGGTGTATCAGTGCTGTCCGGATGCCGCGGCGACGATGCCAGCGTCGTCGGTGAGGCAAGCTCGGCTACTCCGTCTTGGTCGAGATGGACATCTTTGATGGGGGAGTGATGCCGGACGAAGGAATCGGAAAGAGGTCGCGCCCCGCGTCCCGTCTTTTGCGCATCGCCGTTGTCGGCGCCGGTCGCATATCGAAGTTTCATTTCGCCGCCTGGAAAGCCGCCGACGGCGTCGATATCGTCGCAGTATGTGACACCGATCTCGAACGATCCGAACGTGCGGCGAGCGAGTTCCCGCAGGCAAAGGCCTATGGCTCGCTCGTCGAGCTGCTCGATCGTGAAGAGGTCGATGCGCTCGATATCGTCACCCCGCCGGAAACCCACGCCGAAGTTCTCAGACTGGCGGCGGCTCGCGGCGTTGACTGTCTCTGCCAGAAACCGCTGGCGCGCGAGTTCGCCGAAGCGGCTGATGTCGTTGCAGAGATCGGACCGAAAATCCGTCTGATGGTCAACGAGAACCGGCGTTACCTGCCCTACGTCCGCCAGGCGCGCGAATGGATTGCGGCGGGATTGCTTGGCGAAATCAACCAGGCGGCGATGACGGCCTTCCGGTCGAGCTATATCCAGAAGTTCGACGGTAGCTACCAGGGAATTCCAGGCAGCATCGTCGAAAGCCGTCTCTACGTCTGCGAGGCGCTGATCCATCAGATCGACTGCCTGCGCGCGATGCTGGGGACGCTGACCGTGGTGGCGGCACGGATGCTCAATACCGATGCTCGGCTCGACGGCGAGACACTGTCGACGATCATGATGGAGACGCCGTCGGGAGCGCCGGTGGTGCTTTCCGGCAGCAGCGTCGCGGTCGGTTTTCCCGACCGCTTCAATGATCGCTTCGAGATCCTCGGCGCCAACGCCAGCCTTACCTTCGCGGATGGCGCCCTGCGGCTGCTTGGCCCCGATGCTCGGGAGCAACGCTACGACGTGGAAGCCGGATATGCCGCCATGTACCAGTCGTGCTTCACCACCGCGGCGCTCAAATTCCGCGACGCGATCCGGGACGGGACGCACTTCGAAACCAGTGGCGAAGACAATCTCGAGACACTGAGAATTGTCGAGGACGCTTACCGTTTGGCTCGCGCCGGGCGCTGAGTCTCGGTTTGACCGGGACTGACGTCGGCACGGCCATGAAGCGCGGGGCGGTTGTATTCGCGCCCGTTTCGGGCTTCACTGGGGGAGGGGAAGGGCGTTCCGCCCAAGGCGTCGTCGGGATGGGCCATCCGGGCGATCGCACGTTAATCCTAAAGAATAATCTTGATACGCGAGAGGAGCCAGCCGATGGCAAAGAAATATCACCTGATCAGTTCGCTCACCTGCCCGTGGGTGCAGCGTTCCGTCATCCTGCTCAGGGTCAAGAAGGTCGAGTTCGACGTCACCTACATCAATCTCCGCGAAAAGCCCGACTGGTTCCTTAAAATCTCGCCGCATGGCAAGGTGCCGGTTCTCAAGGTTGACGATGAAATCCTGTTCGAATCGAACGCCATTGCCGAATTCCTCGACGAGACTTTCGAGCCGCGCCTGCATCCGGCCGATCCAATCAAGCGCGCCCGCAATCGCGCCTGGACCGATTTCATTCCCGATTTTGCCAGGGGGCTGACCAACATCAACTACGCAAAATCGCCGGAAGAAGTCGCCGAGGCGGTGAAGGTCGCGACCGGACGAGTCGCGCGGGTCGAGGAGGCGATAGCGCGGGAGCGCGCCAATGACGGTCCCTACTTCAACGGTGACAAGCTCTCTCTGGTCGACGCCGGCTATGGGCCGTTTTTCCAGCGCTTCAGGATCGCCGACTCGTTCCTCAAGACCGGCCTTCTCGACAACTTCCCGCTGGTCACGACATGGTCGCATGCGCTCTTGTCGACCGATGCGATCGTCGGCGCCGTCGCCCCGAATTTCGAGGAAGA
>Ga0075327_1000556_pt1 | contig 10581 bp, 5 predicted proteins | sample MayberrySE_Catta_2_FD_120056 | JGI IMG/M metagenome (GOLD analysis project Ga0075327, IMG submission 120056) | Natural and restored wetland microbial communities from the San Francisco Bay, California, USA, that impact long-term carbon... | ecosystem: Environmental > Terrestrial > Soil > Wetlands...
AGGCTGAGTGACAGCACGCTGACAACCAGGAGGCTGGGACTGTCGACGAGCACCCGGGCGGCGCGTCGCGCATCCTGCAGCATGGATTCGATCATTTTCGTATCGGACGCTCCTTCGCCTCGAGAAGTTCGATGGCCCGCAAAGCAAGTGCTACAATACCTCCAGCTGATGCCCAGACCTTATCGGTCAGTCGCCGGCTTCTGCATCGCCGTCATCGTCCTGTCGGCGTTTCTCCCCGGGCTCTGCACGCTCGACTACGCGTCGTTCGAACCGCAGTGGGTGCTGCTTCCCGACGAAGTCTCCGTTGCGGTCGACGTCCCGACCCCACCCTCCAACGAGCAGCCGGCTCCGCTCCTCTCGCTGCTCGCCCCGCGCGCTCCCCCCGCTCGTCTCCCCGTCTGACGCCGTTCGTCAACCGAACCGTTCATCGACATCGACCTCGGGCACAGACGATGGGCCAGTCGGCTCGCGCATCTGATTGAAAAGTGCGCGCGCCAGCTGTCCCCCAGCGCTCGAGCCGGTGTCCTTCCGGGGGGACCCATGAAGACCGAAGGCATAGTGGATCGCGAGCCGGCCAACCGGCGTCGATGGCGGGACTTCATCCGCCGCGCGCAGGGCTCGACGGTGCGAGTCGATCTCAGCGCGCACGACGCGCCGCTTTCCGCGATTGCGGCGCTCGAGCCCGCGACGCGCGATTTGACGGACGGGGACCTGCGTCGGCGCGGCGAGGCGCTCCGCGACCGTGCCCGTTCGGGCGAGCCGCGCGACGCGCTGCGCGTGCCGCTGTTCGCGCTGGCCCGTGAGGCCGCGCGCCGTGTGCTCGGCCAGCGCCCCTTCGACGAGCAGGTCGTCGCGGCGCTCGTTCTCGGCGACGATCAGGGACACGTCGTCGAGATGCTCACGGGCGAGGGCAAGACGCTGGCGGCGGTGATGCCGGCGGCGCTCAACGCTCTGGCCGGCCGGGGCGCGCACGTCCTGACGTTCAACGACTATCTGGCGCAGCGCGATGCCGACTGGATGGGTCCGGTCTATCGACTGCTCGGCCTGTCGGTCGCCCATGTCCACCAGGGGATGACGTCCGCCGCGAGGCGTGCCGCGTACTGCGCGGACGTCACCTACGTGACCGCCAAGGAAGCCGGCTTCGACCACCTGCGCGACCTCCTGGCGATGGATGCCGCCGATCTCGTCCACCGTCCGTTTCACTTCGCGCTCGTGGACGAAGCCGACTCGCTGATGATCGACGAAGCGCGCGTGCCGCTCGTGATCGCGGGCAGCGTCGAATGCGACGTCTCGCGCGCCCCGCGGCTTGCGGCGCTCGTGGCGTCGCTCCTGCCAGGCGTCCACTTCGACACCGACGAGTACGGGCGGGACATCGAGCTGACCGAGGCCGGTATCGAGCACGTCGAGTCGCGGCTCGGGTGCGGAGGACTCCACAGCGACACGAACCTCACGCTCCTGACCGAGCTCAACTGCGCGCTGCACGCCAGGGCCCTCCTCCGCCGCGATGTCGACTACATCGTTCGGGGCGGCCGCATCGAGATCGTGGACGAATTCACCGGGCGCGTGGTGGCGGACCGCCACTGGCCCGACGGCCTGCAGGCGGCGCTCGAGGCAAAAGAGGGCCTCGAACGCCGTCCCGACGGCCGCATCCTCGGGTCCATCACGCTGCAGCAGTTTCTGCGTGGGTACGAGCGGCTGTGTGGCATGACTGGAACCGCGCAGACCTCGGCCGCTGAACTGGGACAGGTCTACGGCCTGGACGTTGTCGTGATCCCGACGCACCGGCCGATGGTGCGCGCCGATCGGGCAGACGTCGTCTTCACGCACCGCGAGGCGAAGGAACGTGCGGTCGTCGACGAGATCCGGCGCGCGCACGCGACTGGACGTCCCGTGCTGGTCGGCACGTCGACGGTAACGGAGTCCGAGAGGCTGGCGGCGCGGCTGCGCGCCGCAGGCGTGCGATGCGAGGTGCTGAACGCGAAGAACGACGCCGAGGAGGCCGCCATCGTGGCGCGTGCCGGCGCCGTCGGCGCGGTCACGATATCCACCAACATGGCCGGCCGCGGCACCGATATCCGGCTCGGCGGCGAATCCGAGATCGACCGCGAGCGCGTCGCGGCGAGCGGCGGCCTGTACGTGATCGGCACGAACCGGCACGAGAGTCGGCGCGTCGACCTCCAGCTGCGCGGCCGCGCCGGACGTCAGGGCGATCCCGGCGAGTCGCGCTTCTTCGTGAGCCTCGAGGACGAGCTGCTCGTCCGCTACGGCCTCCGCACCCTCATCCCCACGAAGGTCCTGCCGGCCACGTCTGATGCGCCGATCGACAACCGCGTCATCCGGCGCGAGATCGCGCGCGCGCAGCGCATCATCGAGGGACAGAACTTCGAGATCCGGCGGACGCTGACGCGCTACGCCGCGGTGATCGAGGCGCAGCATCGCCAGGTCGTCGAGCGGCGCCGAGCCGTGCTGCTCGGTGACGAGCCACCGGACATCTGGCGGCGCGAGCCGGATCGGCGCGCCGAGCTCGTCGCTGCCGTTGGCGAGCCCGACGTCGTCGACGCCGAGCGGCTCGTCACGCTCGCCTGCATCGACTCTGCCTGGCGGGACCATCTCGGGCTGTGCGCGGATCTGCGCGAAGGCATTCACCTCGTCCGCCTTGGCGGCCGCGATCCGCTCACGCATTTCACGAGCGAAGCCATTCGGGCCTTCTCGCAGATCGATGACACGATCGATGAGGCGGTGCTGGCCGCGCTGGCGAAGGTGCGAGTGACGGCCGGACGGCTGGACCTGACCGACTCGGCGTTCAAGGCTCCCACGTCCACCTGGACGTATCTCGTCAACGACGATCCCTTCAAGAATCGCATCGGCTCGCTCCTTACCGGCCCGGGCGGCGCGACAACAGCCATTTACGCTGCCGTGATGATGATGCCGCTCCTCGTCGCCTGGGGCCTCGTCGAGCGTCTGCTGGGCCGAAGTGAGAAGCGACGTGGCGATCCGTTCGGGAAGTAGAGGCTGCCTTACAGAGCATGCCGTCCAGGCGCCTCTGACCACAGAGACCGCCGAGTGCGCCGAGTAGGCGGAGACAACGGGTGAACCCGTTTCCTCCGTCGGCTTTCAGGCTCCGCGCTCAGAATGTCACGCGCGCGCCGCCCCACACTCTGATCGGGGCGCCTGGCGAGAGGAACGTTCCGTGACGGAGCGGAAACTCGCCGTCGACGGGCGGGAACGGCCTCGCGATGAAGTTGCCGCTGTCGGTGAACCCGAAGGGACCGAGCTGTGCGGCAGTGTAGTACGTCCGATCGAAGAGGTTGTTGACCTGCGCGACGGCCTGGAGCCACCGTGTGAGCCGGTACGAGCCCCCGAGATTCACGATGGCGTAACCAGGCGCCTCGCCGGGTCCGAGATAGTACTCGCCGTCGGGCTCGTGCAGGTTGTTCTCGTTGCCGCGCGCGAACGAGCCGGACATCGCGATCAGGTTCACATCGAGCGAGAGCCGCGACGTCACCTGGAGGTCGGCGTATGTCTTCAGCAGGTGCGACGGAATCAGCGGAATCCGGTCGCCAGGCTCGATGTCGATGGCGCCCTCGAGCCCAGGCTCGCCGGTGCCGGCCGCGTCATTCGTGCTGTTGCTCTCGCCGTTGACCGTCTCGTCGCTCTCGAACGTGGCGCTCAGATAGGTGTACCCGATGCCAAGGCTGACCCGGCCGAGTGTCCGGCTGGCGCCGATCTCGAGCCCCTTGCGCCGCGTTTCCCCAAAGTTTCGGAAGTAACCGAACCCGGTCTGCTCGGACGTGACAAACAGGATGTCGTTGCGATTGTCGGCGCGGAACACGCCGGCGTTCCAGCTCACGCCGCGGTACTGGCCTCGCGTGCCCGCCTCCCACGTGCGGGTCACGACCTGCTCGAGGGGCGGATCGCCGGCCATCGCGTTCGGCAGCTTGCACGGTTCCTCCGGATCCGCGCAGCCCAGCTCGATGGACGTTGCGGCGCGGCTGCCCTCGCTGTAGCCGCCGTAGACGTTGAGCGCACGCGTCGGGCTGAACGTGACGCTCGCGGCGGGATTCAAACGGCGGAAGTCGTGACGGCCGTCGAGGGATCCGGGGCCGCCGCCCGGCTGGATGCGGTCGCGGTTCCGGATGGAGGTGTGGTTGTACCGTCCGGCCAGGGTGACGTGCCACGAATCGCGGATCGAGATGGTGTCGGTCGCGTAGATGCTCCACGTACGGATCGATCCGTCGAGATCGACACGCGTGTCGTACGGCTCGCCGTCGGCCTCTCCGCCTGTGACCCCGTCTCCGTACGCCTCGACGCCCGTCACGCTGCGGTCAGGATTGAGGTAGCCGAGCTCGGTGGACTGACCGAAATTGACGCCGCTCCAGTCGTAGCCTCCGCCCGCGGTGAACTGGTTGGTGCCGCCGCTGAACGGGTCGCGACGTGTAACCTGCACGGAACCGCCGGCGTTGTCCTGCAGCGTGCGCGTCCGGTTGACGAGGCCGTTGCACTTCTCGGCCGGTTCATCGTTCAGCAGGACGTTGCCGATGCAGCGCCAGTAGGGGAAGGGCGTGTTCGACGCGTTCGCGCCACTCGTCGGAAACCCGGTGTACCCCGCCGCCGCGAGCGCGGCCTGCTCGGCTGGAGTCGGTTGATACACGGCCTGGTCCAGCGAATCCTCGTTGATGTCACCGTTGAGCGTGCGCGTCGTGATGTTCCGGTAGTAGGCGTTCGCCGAGAGCTCCGCGCGCGTGTTCAGACGATGACGGGTCGTGAAGTTGACGAACGTGGCCCGATTGTCGGTCGTGTCGGGCTTCGTGTAGACGCTCCCTGCGTCACGACCGAGGAAGCCCTGCTCCTGGAGACCATTGCCGGTCAGCGACGTGTCGGCGTGTGCGAGCGTGAGCGACACCCCGTGGCCAGGACGCTGCCAGCCGAGCTTCCCGAACAGCTGGAGCACCTCTGATGGAGAGTCGTCACGCCAGCCATCCTCGCCAAAGAGATGACCCGCGAGATACCAGTGAAGGCCGTCGGCGCGCCGGCCGCCGTGCTCGAACTCGAGCGCCCGGCGTACGTCACTGCCGTAGAGGGCCTGGACGGTGGTGCCGCGTGCGCCAAGCCCATCCTTGGTCTGGATCGACAGCGCGCCGCCGAGCGTGTTCAGTCCGAAGAGCGGATTCGACCCAGGCATCAGCGTCGTCGAGGCGATGGCGATGGCCGGGAAGAGATCCCAGCTCATGACCTCGCCAAATGGCTGGTTGAGCCGGACGCCATCCATGTAGACCGACAGCCCCTGGGGCGTGCCCAGCAGCGGCGAGGCCGTGTAGCCCCGATAGTTGACGTCGGGCTGGAACGGGTTGTTCTGGACCTCGTTGACGTGGACGCCGTTCAGGCGCCGGTTGAGAAAATCCGACACATCGAGCGCGCCGCTCCGGCTGATGTCGTCGTCGGAGGCCGTCTGAACGGGCGCCGCGATCTTCTCGAGCGGCAGCTCGACGCCGGGGAGGGGCGCGGTCTCGACGACGGTTACCCGGAAGACGACGGGCGGCGGTGTGGGGTCCGGAGGGGGAGTCTGCGTCCCGGCCGCTGCGGGCACGGCCTGCCCGAGCGCAAGGGCTGGCGCGGCAGTCAGCGCCACGCATAACATGCCGGAGAGGCTGAGGAACACGAACCGAAATCTGCGCACGATGCTGGCTCCACGGATCGATGAGATGCGCGCAGCCGAGGGACTGCCGCTGGCGCACAACTCCCGGTTGATATAGTCCTCCGACTCACGATCTGTTTACCGTGTCTTGGCTCGCCGTGTTCTGCCCTTTTCGACACGGGCCGCCAGCCAGGCCCCCATTTGGCTGGCGAATGTGTCATTCTACGGGGAAGTCTTCGATCGCGGTCTCTGCGTTCCGCCCCGGCGGGGAGCAGGCGGGCGGCCAACGTCGAGACGGCCGGCCGCTGGGGTTCCCGCGGCCTGGCGCCGTAACTCGCGATGGATCCGACACGTCCTTACCGGCCGCGCGTCTCGCGCGAAACACGGCTGCTGCTCACGACGGCGCTCGTGGCTGTCGCGGCGCTGTGGGTGCTCGCGCGGATCAGGTTCCCGGACCTGCCCGCGACACCCACTCCCGTTCCGCCGCTTCTCACGCAGCTGGCGACCACGCCCACGTTCGATGGCCTGGCGTCCGAAGTCGCCGAGCTCCAGTCGCGACTCGACCCCGTGCTCCTCGCGCTCGACGCGAACGAGCTCGTCACGATGCCGGACCTGGTCCCTCGGGGAGCCCGCCTGACGGCATTGCGCGTGCGAGACGATCTCGCGCTGGCCTTCATGACACCCGTGCCCGCGCGTGAGCACTGGGTCACGGATCGCGTCGTGGCCGTCGACCCGGCCACCGGCTTCGTCGTGGTCCGCGTCCCCGCCGACCCGCCGGTCTCACCGCCCGCGGCGTGGGTGCCTAGGCGCCTTGACCGTCCGCGTGTGCTGATGACGACCGACATCGCCGCGGCCCGTGTCGCGCTCCGCCCCGTGTTTCTGGGAGCTCTCGATCCCGTGGCCAACCCCTACTGGTCCGATTCCATCTGGTCCATTCCTGCTCGTGCCGACGTCACTCCGGGCTCGTTCGTTTTCAGCACCGCGGGCGACATGGCTGGCATGGTCATCGCCCACGCCGGCGGTCGCGCGATTGTGCCGGCAGCGATCGTCGTGTCCGAAGTCGAACGGCTGGTAGAGCGGTCGATCGTGCCGGCCGGGGATCCGGGCATCCGCGTGCAGGGGCTCACGTCCGATGTGGCGGCCGCCACGGGTGCCACACGCGGCGTTGTCGTCACGTCCGTCTCCGAGGCGGGACCCGCTGGCGGTCTCCTGGCGATTGCCGACGTGATCGAGTCCGTCGACGGGCAGATCGTATGGACCCCCGAGCACTGGTACGTCCGCGTGGCCCGGCTGGGCTCCGGAGAGGTTCTGACCCTGCAGGTGCGCCGGAGCGGCCAGCTGCGCGACGTCCAGCTGCGGGCGGCAGCGGCCGGCGCGAGTCAGTCCGACGCTCAAGCGCTCGGCCTGCGCATGCGGCGGGCGCCCGGCGAGGGGACCGAGATCCTCGGCGTCGAGACCGGTTCAGCGGCCGCGCGCGCGGGCCTCGCTGCCGGTGACGTCGTGACGCTGGTCGGCGAGGTGGCGTCGCCGACTCCAGCCCAGGTGCGGGAGTCGTATGCCGCGGCCCCGGAGGGGAAGCCCCTGCTCGTTGGTGTGACGCGCGGCGGGAACCGCTTCGTGACGACGTTGATGCGATGACGTCGCTTCAGCTTGGTGGCTACGACCCGCTCGACGCCCAGCTCGACGACGCGGCGATGGCGCCGCTCGGCCCGCCGGCCCGAGCGTCGCGGCTGCGTCTGGCCGGGTGGTCGGCAACCTCGGTCCCCGTCGCATCGCTCCTCCTCGTGGGCATCGCCCTTGGCCCACGCGGCATCAGCCTGTTGTCGCCCGGCGCGCTGTCGCTCATCGATCCCGCCCTGCCTGTCGCGCTTGCCGTGCTCGGCGTCCTCGTCGGGCTCAGCCTGGACATCCGGTGGAAGGAGGACTGGCGTCCGTTCGCGGCGGCGCTGGTGGAGTCCGGATTCACGGTCTTCCTCGTCGGTGCCCCGTTCGTGCTGCTGGCCCCGGCAATCCTGGCCGCGACGTTGCTCCCGTTTCCCGTGCTTGCGATTGCCCTCGGCCTGTGCGCCGCGTCCTCGCTGGCCGTCCCTGCCGGCAATGCCATGGAGCCCCGCACGCCCGATCGGGTGAGAGCGTTCGACGCGATTCTCACCATCGTGGCGGGCGGCGCGCTCCTCGGCACGATCCACGCGGGGACCGCTGCGGCCGTCCCGCTCGTCGGCCAGGCCGCCCTCATCACGGGGCTGCTGGCCGCGTCGGCGTGGCTGCTGCTCGCGCGCGCCGCCATGGACACCGAGCAGCGCGTGTTCGCGATTGCCACGATGCTGCTCGTCGGCGGCGTCGCGGACTACCTCTCGCTGTCGGCGCTCTTGAGCGGGCTCGTGGCCGGGATGTTCTGGCAGCTCGCCGGCGGACAGGCGCGCGAGTCGCTGCGGCGCGACGCGCTCTACATCCAGCATTCGCTCCTCGTGCTGGTGCTCGTGATCGCGGGCGCCCGAACGGAGTTCTCGCTGGCGTCGTCGGCGCTGGCGGGGGTCTACGTCTTCCTGCGGACGGCCGGCAAGCTGCTCGGCGGAGCGGTCGCCGGCCGCATCGCCGGCCTGGTCGAGCCTCGGCTGTTCGGCCTGCACCTCCTCACGCCCGGCGTTTTCGGGGTGGCACTCGCGCTCGACGCCGTTCGCGCCGGCGGGGCCGACGTCGATCACTTGCTGACACTGGTGGTGCTCGGAACGATCGGCTCGGAGCTCGTGGCGGGGCTGGGCCGGCCGCACGAGGCCGACCGTCCCGAAGCCGGACCCTCGAGCGACGACGGGGACGGCCGATGATTCGTGTTGCCGCGCTCGTCCTGACGGTCGTCGCAGTGATCTGGGTGCGCGAGCTCGGCGCCGCCGCGGCCGGCTCCGCGGGCACCGCGCTCGCGCTTGGCTTCGTGCTGGTCGGCGCCTGGATCACCGGCGACCTCCTGCGGCGGTTCAACCTCCCGCGTCTGACGGGGTACCTGATCTTCGGCATCGTCGTGGGCCCGCAGATCGGCAACGTGATCACGACCTCGATGGCCGGCCAGCTCCAGGTGGTGACCGGCATCGCGACGACGCTCATCGCGCTCATCGCGGGCCTGACGCTGAATCTGGATCGGATGCGGCGGCGGCTGGCCGGCATCGTGCGGATGACGGGCGTCACACTGGCGCTGGCCACGGCCGGACTCACGGTGCTCCTGTGGATCGCGTGGGCGTGGCTGCCAGTCGCACCGGGCGCCGATGGGACCGAGCGCCTGATCATGGTCGCGCTGCTCGTCGTGATCCTCGTCAGCTTCTCGCCGACGATGACTGCGGCGGTCATCACCGATACGGGGGCGCGCGGCCGGTTGAGCGAGACCGTGCTCGCGATGGTCGTGCTGGCGGATCTGGTGCTGCTCGTCTCGTTCTCGTTCCTGATGCAGGTTGCCCGGTTCGTGTTCAAGGGCGATGAAGGGGCGGCCGTCGACATCCTCGTGCGATTCGCCTGGGAGATCGGCGGGGCCGTCGCGTTCGGCGTGCTGGTGGGCGCGCTGTTCGCCCTCTACATGCGCTACATCGGGCGGGAAGTCACGCTCGTGCTGCTCGGCGCGTGCACGCTGCTGAGCCAGGTGGGCAGTACTCAAGAGTTCGAGCCGCTGCTGGCCGCCGTGGCCGCCGGACTCGTGATCGAGAACATGGCCGTGGCCCAGGGCGATACGCTGCGCGCGGCGGTGCAGCGCGGTGCGCCGCCGGTGCTGGTCGTGTTCTTTGCGGCCGTCGGTTCGTCGCTCCGGCTCGACGCGCTGGCGGCGATCGGCTATGTCGCGCTCGCCCTCTCCCTCGTCCGGATCGGCTTGATTCATTCCAGCCTCCGCGTCGGCTGGAAGCTCGCCGGGCTCGACGAGCGCGTCGGCAAATATGCCTGGACGGGGCTCGTCTCGCAGGCGGGCATCACCCTCGGATTCGCGGCGGTCGTGGCCGCGGAGTTTCCAGGGTGGGGAACCCAGATTCAGCTCCTGCTCGTCGCGCTCATCGCCATCCACGAGCTCGTCGGCCCGATCGTCTTCCGGCAGGGCCTGGCCCGCACGAAGGAGATCGATTCGCACGACCCCCGGCCGCTCGTCGTCGTATCGAATCGGGAGCCCTACCTGCACGCGAGGGGTGCCGACGGCCGGATTGTCGCCAATGCGGCCACCGGGGGCGTGGCCGTGGCGCTCGACGCGCTGATGCGCGAACGAGGCGGCGTGTGGATCGCCCATGGCGCGGGAACGGCGGATCGGGACGTCGTCGACGCCGCGGATCACGTGCGGGTGCCGCCCGAGAGCCCGGCTTACACGCTGCGCCGGTTGTGGCTCGAGGAACCGACGTTCTCCGCCTATTACGGCGGGCTGGCCAATGAGGGGCTCTGGCCGCTCTGCCACGCCGTCGACGTGCGCCCGAAATTCCGGAGCGAGGACTGGGGAGCCTACAAGGACATCAACGGCCGTTTCGCGGCGGCGGTCGACAACGAGCTCGGGAAGACCGATGCGCCGGTCTTCATCCAGGACTACCACCTCGCGCTCGTCGCGCCCGCGCTGCGACTGCTCCGGCCGGACGTCAAGACGGCGTTGTTCTGGCACATCCCCTGGCCGTACCCGGACAGGCTCCGCATCTGCCCCTGGCGCGGCGAGCTGCTCGCGGGGCTGCTCGGCAACGATCTGCTCGCGTTCCAGCTGGAGCGCGATCGTGACAACTTCCTTCGTGCGGTCGAGGAGGAGCTCGGCGCCGACGTCGAGGCGGAATCGTCGCGCGTGCATTTCGACGGGCGCGCGAGCACCGTGGTCTCGGTGCCGATTGGCGTGGACTATGATCGCATCCAGGCGATCGCCGCGGATCCGGCGCTTCCAGCCGAGCAGCAGCGGCTGAGGCAGTTGCTGGACCTCCGGGCGGACGTCATCGGTCTCGGCGTCG
>Ga0075327_1000557_pt1 | contig 10580 bp, 10 predicted proteins | sample MayberrySE_Catta_2_FD_120056 | JGI IMG/M metagenome (GOLD analysis project Ga0075327, IMG submission 120056) | Natural and restored wetland microbial communities from the San Francisco Bay, California, USA, that impact long-term carbon... | ecosystem: Environmental > Terrestrial > Soil >...
CAGCACGAGCCCGGCCAACGTCCAGAGCGCGGCCATTGCGGCCAGCGGCACGATCTTCGTGCGGGTCAGCGACACCAACTTGCAAGCCGGCAACCGGGCACTGGACACGGTGTTCGTAGACCAGCTGTTCATTCGCAGCGCGAACGGCACGCCTCCGCCCAACCAGCCGCCGAGTGCGGACTTCAGCTCGAGCTGCAGCAACCTCGACTGCAACTTCACCGACACCTCGAGCGACCCGGATGGCATCCTCGTCGACTGGGCCTGGGCCTTCGGCGACGGCGGCACCTCCGCGGCCCAACACCCATCGCACACCTACGCCTCGCCCGGAGCCTACTCCGTCAGCCTCACCGTCACCGACGATGACGGCGCAACCGGCGTCGTGAGCACGAACGTCACCGTGGCGGCTGGCAGCGCCATCAGCCTCGCGGCCGACGGTTACAAGGTACGGGGTGTGCATGTCGTGGATCTGCAATGGTCAGGCGCCGCCGGCGGCACGGTGCGCATTCTGCGGGACGGCGGCCTGTTGACCACCACCGCCAACGACGGCGCCTATTCCGACGACACCGGCAACAAGGGCGGGGGCACCTACCTGTACCAGGTCTGCGAGCCGCTGCCGTCGCCGAACTGCTCCAATGAGGTCACGATCGTATTCTGATGCATTCCGGCGGGCCGCCTGGGTCGCCGGTTGCCTGCTTTGCGCCTGGGCCGCAACGGACCCGGTTTCCGCGCACCCCGAATTGCCTGTGCAGATCGAGCGCCTGGACAGCGAGTTGGCCGCAACACCGGAGGACGTGGACCTGCTGGTGCGCCGTGGCGACATCAAGCGGCGCGAAGGCGATTTCGCAGGCGCTCGCGCCGACCTTGCGGCAGCGCGGGTCCTGGACCCGGAACGGGCGGACCTGGACTACTACCAGGGTCGGCTGGCGCTGAGCGAAGGTGACGCTGCCGCGGCCGATCGGCTGTTCGGCCACTACCTCGAACACCGACCCGACCACGCGTCTGCCTGGGCCCTGCGCGGCGAGGCGCGGGTGCAACTGGCCCGCTTCGACGAGGCGGCCCGGGATTACGGCCAGGCCATTGCCCGCAGCGAGCGGCCGGCGCCCGTGCTGTTCGTCGAGCAGGTCCAGGCGCTACGCGCCGCCGGGATTGACCGTACGACGGACGCTCTGGAGGCCGTCGACCGTGGACTCGAACGCTTTCCGGCCGAGGTATCGCTGCTCGGCCTGGCTACCGACCTGGCGCTGGATTCCGGCCAGACCGACCGGGCGCAGCGCTACCTCGAGCGCGTGCCGGCACCGGTTCGCGCGCTGCCCCGGTGGCAGGCGCGGTTGGCCGCGCTGACGGTTGCCGTGGATCCTTAGGTCGAAGACGGCGGGTTACTTTTGCGCTACGCCAATCCCGGAAAGGGTGGTTTATACTGCTCATTCTTCAGCTGTTGTGATGAATCGAGGAGACCGGATCTTGAAGCACATACGTTGGCTACTTCTGATCACCGGCGTGTTGCTGGCGCTCTCGGCCCGGGCCGAACCGCCCCTGGCGACTGTTCCGGAGCCGTTCAGCGGCTTCGACCCCGCTTCCATCTACACGATCAAGTACGACGATGTGGATGCATTTCTCAGGGCGGCGGTGATCGACACCGGGCGCTCGAACCGGGAGAAAGCCGAACCGGACCAGGCGAAAACCGGTACCCGCATGAAAGTGAAGGTGAAGCGTTCGACCATCAACGAGGGCAACCGCTTCGTCTACGAGGCCTTCGAAGGAGACGACAACGCGCCCAACCGCGAGATGCTCAAGGCGATGCGCCAGAGCCTGGAACAGATTCCGACAGCGGCGCCGCTGAAGCTGTTTTCGCGTGACGAGCAGCTGGCTTACTGGCTGAACCTGTACAACATCACCCTGCTCGACGAAATCGTCGCGATCTACCCGAAGCGCAATCTCAAGAAAGTGGTGACGGGCAAGAATTCGATCCTGGCGCAGAAGGTACTGAACGTGGCGGGCGTGCCGCTCAGCCTGGACGACATTCAGCACACGATCCTGCGGCAGAACTACGACAACAACAGGCTGGTCCTGTACGGTCTCTACCAGGGCCATATCGGCAGCCCGAACATCCGCAAGCAGGCCTATACCGGGCAGCGGGTCTGGTACCAGCTGGAAGACAACGCCAAGGACTTCGTGAACTCGAACCGCGGCACGGAGGGCTACGAAGGTGACAAGGCGTTCAAGGTGTCGACCTTCTATGAACGCAGCGCGGCGTACTTTCCGGACTTCCAGCAGGATCTGCGGGCGCACCTGTTCGTCTTCCTCGAAGGGCCGGAGCTGCAGGCCCTGAAAGCGGCCTCCGAACTCGATCCGGACATCGACGACTGGACCGTCACCGACCTGTACGGCAGTTACGATTCGATCGGCGGCAGCTTCGCCGACAACAACGCGGCGCTGGTCGATTCGATCCAGAACATCAGCCGGGGCGCCAACGGCCTGTATTCCAGCAATTTCTCGGCTGCCTACAGCCAGGCCGTCACCCGCGCACCGGACCTCAGCCGCTTCAGCCCGCAACTGGCCGAGCTGCTGAAGGAAATCCAGGTTCGGGAAGAGCGCGCCAACGAACAGAAACAGGGCATCGTGACCGTGGAGGAAATGGGGCAGGCGGCCGAGCCCGAAGAGCCCAAGGAAGAACCATAGCGGCGGCTGCCCGAGCCGAGTTCCGAGCCGGACCGGGCAACCGGGCCGTTCGCCCAGTTGAACGGAAAACGGCCGATCAGGCGGAAATGGAGTGCTCAACGAACCATGGACGTTCGGCTGGACTTCCTGATCGTCGGCACGATGAAGTCCGGCACGTCCACGCTGGCCGCCCACCTGGCCGCCCACCCCGGGCTGCACTTGCCCGTCCAGGAGGTGCACTATTTCGACCGCGAAGTGAATTTCAGGCGCGGGCCCGCCTGGTACTTACGGCAATTACAGCGCGGTTGCCCGCCGGAACGACGCGCCTCGGTGCTGTTCGGAGAGAAGACGCCCACCTATTCCTATCAGCCCGACTGCGCGCAGCGCATATCCCGGTTCGCGCCCTCGGTGAAGCTGATCTGGATCTTTCGCGACCCGGTCGAACGCGCTTATTCGAACTACCTGCACCGACGCAAGAAAGGCAGTGACCTGCTGGAATTCGAGGAAGCCGTCGCCGCCGAGCCGGAACGCATCGGGCACGACATTTTTTTCGGCTACGTCGAGCGCAGCAAGTACGTTCTGCAGGTCGAGCGCTTCCTGCAGTTCTTTGAGCGCGAACAGATGCACTTTCTGACGTTCGAAGCGCTGCTGGAGGATCCGGCTACCCGGTTGAACGCGATTGTCGCGTTCCTCGGCCGCCCGCCGTTTACGACTCCGCCCGGACCCGTTCACATTAATGAAACCCGTATGCCCCTATCATATCGATCCCTATGGGCAGTCGGCCGCATCGTCGGGTACGACCACCCCTTATACAGCGTTGCGCGCTCGCTGAACAACCTCGTATCGCGGTCCCCACCGGCCTTTCCGGAGCGCCTGCGTGCGCAGCTGGTGGAGCGGCTGCGGCCCTACAACGAGCGCCTGGCTGTAGTCACCGGTCTCGACTTGACGCGCTGGCACGAAAGCCTGGACTGAGTGACCTCAAGCCCATGCAACCGCCGCCCCGCTCAGGGCCGCAGTGCGGCCTGCCGCCATTGCAGGAAGCGGCGCACGGCCGCATCGCGCTCCAGGCCGATGGCAAGCTCGTAGGCGCGGCGCGCGTCATCCTGCCGACCGGCCCGCGCCGACAGTTCGGCGCGGGCGGCCCAGTAGGGCTGGTATTGGATCAGCCGGCTGTCGCCCTCCAACGCCCCCAAGGCCGCGAGCGCCGCTTCCGCACCTTGCCACTCGGCGATCGCAACGGCGCGGTTGACCGCCACGACCGGCGAGCCGCCCAGCGCCAGCAACGCATCGTACAAGGCCACCACGGACGCCCAGTTGGCCGCGCCCGAGCGCCGGCGATGAACGTGGGCCGACTGCAGCGCGGCTTCCAGCTGAAAACGACCCGGCGAGCCGAACGCAGCGGCGCGCCGCAGCAGCGATTCGGCGGTATCGATCATGCGCAGGTCCCACCGCGACGGATCCTGCGCATCGAGCGGCACGTAGTCGCCGCAGGCCGAGCGCCGGGCCTTGCGCCGGGCTTCGGCGTACAACATGAGCGCCAGCAGCCCGAGCACTTCCGGCTCGCGCGGCAGCAGTTCGCGCAGCACCCCGCCTAGGTACACCGCCTCCTCGGCGAGGTCCCGGCGCGCTGCGTCAGTGCCGCCCGGATCGGCCCAGCCCTCGGCATAGGCGGCGTAAATCGCGTCCAGCACCGCGTCGAGCCGGTCCGCCAGGTCCTCGCGGAGGGGCCGCTCGAACGGCACGCCGGCTTCCCGGATTCGGTTCTTCGCACGGACCAGACGCTGGCCCATGGTGGCGGGCGCCACGAGGAAGGCCGAAGCGATAGTCGCGGCGTTGATGCCGAGCACCACCTGCAGCATCAGTGGCGCGCGCACCGACCGTTCGATGGCCGGATGCGCGCAGGCGAACATCAGTTCCAGGCGCAAATCGGGAACCTGCGGCGCTTCTTCGTTTTCCAGCCCGGCCAACAGCTCGAGTTCCCGCGTGACCTTCTGCCCGCGTTGCTGCCGGCGCCCGGCATCGATCGCACGACGCCGCGCCACGGTCAGCAGCCAGGCCTCCGGATGGTCCGGACAGCCGGTGCGCGGCCAGTTCTCGAGCGCGGCCGCAAACGCGTCCGACAACGCGTCCTCGGCCGCCGCCACGTCGCGCGTGTGGGCCGCAAGAAAAGCGATGAGCTTGCCGTAGCTGGCACGCGCGACGGCGTCCGCCGTCGCGCGCGCTTGCGCCTCGGCCGCGGGCGCGGACATGCCTTCAGCCCGGTCCATACACCCCGGTTGGTGCAGTGCGGCCCGCGCAGCCCGGCCCTTTCAGCTCGACTCGGACCACACCGGACGCACCTCGACGATCCCGTGGGAGGCTCCGGGGCATCGCGCGGCCCAGGCGATGGCGGCATCCTGGTCCGCCACTTCGATCAGGTAGTAGCCACCGAGCTGTTCCTTGGCATCGGCATACGGCCCGTCCAGCACCTGGGACTTGCCGTCCGTCTCGCGCACGGTGGTTGCCGCGGCGCTATGGGCGAGCCGGTTCGACCCCGCCAGAACGCCCGCATTGCGCAGTGCCTCGGTATAGGCGTTGTAAGCGGCCACGCCCTGTTCCTGTTCCGCGGGCGAGAGCGTGTCCCAGACCGTTTCGTTGCCGTAAATCATCAGCAGATATTGCATGTCGTCATCCTCCGTCATTGGATTATGGCGCGGGCGCGACGCCCCGCCAATTCGATGACGCACGGAGCCGGTCCATTTCGACAGGCAATGCTGCGGTACACTGGCGGGTCGCTGTAACCGTAGCTTAGCCAACGCGAGAGAACCCCGATGCAGGAAGTCGTCACCGAACGCCTGTCCATCCGGCCCTTCAGCCTGGATGACGCACCGCTGATCCTGCATTTGCTGAACGAACCGAGTTTCCTCCGGAATATCGGCGATCGCGGCGTGCGCGACCTGGCGGCCGCGCGAAAATACCTCGAACAGGGGCCGCTGGCGAGCTATGCGACGTACGGCTTCGGCATGTGGCGGCTGGCCTTGCGCGCCGACGACACGCCGATCGGCATGGTCGGGCTGCTGAAACGGACGTTCCTCGACGACATCGACGTCGGTTATGCCCTGCTGCCCGAGTTCTGTGGCGCCGGCTATGCCTTCGAGGCGGCGGCAGCCGTCGTAGCGTATGCCCGCGAGACGCTCGACGTCGGACGACTGCTGGCCATCGTCAGCCCGGGCAACGAGCCGTCGATCCGGCTGTTGCACAAGCTCGGGTTCGCCGACGCCGGAACGGTGCGGATGCCCGGCGAAGATTCCGACCTGCTGCTCTTTTCGCGGAACCCGTGATCGCGCCGCCGTGCGCAAACTGCCGGCCGCAAATCGCAAGACGTCGCGGCACCGTTTAAACGAATCGCGGTCTGCCGCCGTCAGATCGTTCGATGGCCTTCGCCACCAACAGCTGGATCGCAGTCTTCCTGCTCTTCGGGAGTACTTCGATGGTGCCTGCCGAGCAGGCTGCGATCGAGGTCGAGTCACTGCTGCAGCAGTCCAGCTACCCGATCGCCATAGAGGATGGGGCACTCAAGGGCCCCGGCGCGGCCTTCCTCGCATCAGCCGCCGCCGGCACGCAGTTCGTGGCCCTGGGCGAAGCGCACAACAACCGCGAGATTCCGCAATTCGCCACCGCCCTGTTTCGCTTGCTGCACGAACGCGAGGGTTTCGAGTTCCTGATCCTCGAGCAGGATCCGGTGATGATGAAGCGGGTCTCCCGCCCGCCCGCGAAGGGTGACCTCGAGGCGATCCGGGCGTTGGCCCGGCAATATCTCAAGGGATTCGTGTTCATCTCCGACCAGGAACTGCGCTTGCTGGCGGAGGTCGGGGCGCTGGCGGACAGCCAGGCCGCGGTGATCTGGGGTTGCGAGCAGGCCTTCGGCGTAACGCACATCCTCGACGAGCTCCGCGAAAGGGCGCCCACCGACGAGGCCCGCGAGTACGTCGACGCGAGGCGGCGGGAATCGGCGGCGGCCGAGGCGGTGCGGAACCTGGAAAAGGGCCATTACATCTTCGACGCGCAGCTGGCGCCGGTGGCCGACGAACTCGACCGCCTGTTCGGGGGCGCGACCGATTCCCGCGCCGCCTTTCTCATCCAGGCCATTCGCAAATCCGACGAGATCTACGGTTATTATGCAGCCGGCGATCGCGGCGAACTGCCCGGGTATTATTCGAACAACTTCGTCCGCGAGGAGTACATGAAAACGCGCTGCCTGGCGGAGTATCGCGCTGCGCTTGAGCGCGACGGCCGGCCGCCCAAGGGCTTGCTGAAGTTCGGGCACTGGCACCTGTATCGCGGCCTGACGCCTACCCGAGTACCGAGCCTGGGCCACTTCATGTACGACTTCGCCCGTGTGAACGGACTGGGCTTTTTTTCAATCGCGATCGTGCCGTTCAATCCGCGGAACGACTACGGCGCGTTTGCCGCGCACGAGAGCAGCAGGTACCTGAAACCCTTCGCGCCGCTCGCCGCCGACGGCCGTTGGATCCTGGTCGACCTGCGACCCTTCCGCGAGTACCCGCGGCGGCGGGCCCTGATCGCGGCCGCCGCGCTGGAAGGCGAGGCCGCCGACGAACTGGCCGCGCTGGTCTACGGCTTCGACGCGCTGCTGTTGCTGGGCGGCGCAGAGCCCGCGACGTTCGAGGTCACCGGCGTACCGTATTGAGGGGCACTTGCCCGCATCCACCGAGCTGTGCTTAAGTCGGGTTTACCGCGCTGACGGCGGTTCGTTGCCAACCCAACGTGAGCAGATTCCAGGATGAGCATCAGTGAACTCGGCGCCATCGGCGAAATCATCGGGGCGGTCGGGGTCATCGCCTCCCTGATCTACCTGTCGGTGCAGATCCGCCAGAACACGCGCGCCATGGCAGAGGGCCGGCGCCTCGCGCTGGCGCAGACCTACCAAATGCGCGCCGACGCGCTGCAACAGATGCTGGTGACCGCTGCCGATTCGCACATCGGCGCGATCATCGTCAAGCTGGCCGAGGACGGTTATCCCGAGGACATCGGCGCCTTGCAGCGCCTCTCAGCCGAGGAGCGCGGCCGCTTCCGGCTCTGGCAGATCGCGCAGCAGACCCATTGGGACAACCTGCACTTCCAGTACCAGCAGGGCTTCCTCGACGAGGAATACTTCAACGACTCGTTTCGCGAACGAACGGTGCGCCTGGCGCCGGTCTGGCGGGCACTCGGCATCTCCGGCGGTCGCCGTAGCTTCATGGCGGAAATCGAGCGCCTCGAGCGCCAGCGGCCGGCCCCCTGACCGGCACGCCGAGCGTAGGGGTCGACTCTGACCCCAGACTGGAGAAGCGGGTTCAGGCCGTCAGCCGATCATTGCGGTAGTCGTCGAGGGCCTGCTCGATCTCTTCGCGGGTGTTCATCACGAAAGGGCCGTACTGCACCACCGGCTCGCCCAGCGGTTTGCCCGCCACCACGATCATGCGCAGGTCCTCCGGGCCCGCCTCCACCTCGACGTAATCGCCGTCGCCGAGGATCGCGGCGTGTTGCGGCGGCAGGGCCTGCCCGCCGAGCCGCGCGCTGCCCTCGTAGGCATAGGCGAACGCGTTGTGTCCGCGTGGAATGGCCAGGCGGTACCCGGCCCCGGGCGGCAGGCTCAGGTCCACGAAGAGCGGGTCGGTAGCCATCGCGCCGGGCTCGGGATTGATCGGCCCGTGCAGCGTGGCGCCATCCAGCTCGACGCGGCCGGCGATCAGCTTCAAGCTGCCGCCGTCCCCGAGCTCCGCCACCGGCAGTTGGCCCGCGGGTATGTCGCGGTAGGCGGCCGGTTTCATCTTCTCGCGGGCGGGCAGGTTGATCCATAACTGGAAGCCGCGCATGCGGCCGCTTTCCTGCTGCGGCATCTCGGAGTGGATGACGCCGCGCCCGGCCGTCATCCACTGCACGCCGCCGCTTTTCAGTTCACCGACGTTGCCGAGGTGGTCCTGGTGGCGCATGTGGCCGTCGATCATGTAGGTGACGGTCTCGAAGCCACGGTGCGGGTGCGGCGGGAAGCCGGCGATGTAGTCGTCGGGGTTCTCGGTGCCGAATTCGTCCAGCATCAGGAACGGGTCGAGACGCAGGGCGTGGTTCGCGCCGATGCTGCGGCGCAGTTTGACGCCGGCGCCGTCGGAGGTCGCCATGCCCGAGATGGACCGGACCAGTGGTCTTGCGCGTACCGATTCGCTCATTGCTCTGCTCCTGTTGAATGGTTGCGGTTGAGGCGAGATGGAAGCGATACTACAGATCATTTTTGTCGATTAAAATCGGAAATTTTCGAATGATCAGATCGTATTTTTCGATATGTTGAATCCGCGGATTACGCTCGGACAATGGCGATCCTTCGTCGCCGTGGTAGAGGCCGGCGGCTACGCGCCGGCGGCCCGGGCGATACACAAGACCCAGTCGTCGGTGAGCTACGCGGTGCAAAAAATCGAACAGCTGCTGGAACTGTCGCTGTTCGAAAAGCAGGGCCGCAGGGCGGTGCTGACAGCGGCCGGCGAGATGTTGTATCGCCGGGCCAGGACGCTGCTGGAGCGGGCCGAGGCGCTGGAACGCGGCGCGGCCGAACTGGGCGCGGACTGGGACCCCGAGTTGCGCCTGGCGGTCGATATCGTGTTCCCGACCTGGCTTCTGCTGCACTCGCTCGAGCGGTTCGGCGCCGAGCGGCCGCGCACGCGTGTGCAGCTGTTCGAAACCGTGCTCGGAGGCACCGACGAGGCCCTGCACGAACGCGCGGTCGATCTGGCGGTCGGCACCTACGTGCCGCAGGGGTTCAGCGGCGACCCCCTGCTGCGGGTGCGCTTCGTCGCAGCGGCGCACCCGGACCACCCGTTGCACGCGCTGGGCCGGCCGCTGACGCTGGACGATTTGCGCGAACACCGGCATCTTCTGGTCCGCGACACCGCGGTGCAGCGTACGCGCGAAAGCGGCGGCTGGCGCGGCGCCGAGCAGCGCTGGACGATGTCGCACAAGGCCACGCAGATCGCCGCGGCCTGCCTGGGGCTGGGCTTCGCCTGGTTTCCCGAGGACGCCATCCGCCGGGAACTGGAGAGCGGCTCGCTGGCGCCGCTGCCGATGCGGGAGGGCGCGGAGCGGTTCGGCGAGTTGTATCTGATGTTTGCCGACCCGGATTTTCCCACCGCCAGCGCGGCGCGGATGGCCGAAGTCCTGCGTGAGGACGTCGTGGCCTTGTGCCCGCTGGCGGAAACGCCTTAGCCCCGGATCCGCGTCCGCGCAGCGCACGCAGACCGCCGACGCGTCTGCCTCAGTCCCCGATGCGCGGCATCCGTTGGAGCAGGGCCTGGAAGCGCGGATCCTCGCGCACCGAATCGAAATCGCTGTCGTTCTCCACCCACTCCCGGTAGATGGCGGCGCGCTGCAGGCGGCGGTCCAGGGTCGTCAGCGCCTCTTCCCCCAGGCCGGCCAGCGCAAAACAGCAGGTGGCGTTGTAGAGCACGCTGACGTCGTTGGGCGCCAGTTCCAGGGCGCGCCGGGCCATGGCGACGCCCTCCGTGGGGAAGCCGGCCCCTACCAGTTGCCCGGAGCCCAGGCTGAGGGCGCGCAGGTCGTCCGGGTTGAGCTCCAGCCGCGTGCGGATCGCGGCGACCGAAATTTCGGTCGCGCGCTGCGCCTCGTCGGGGTCGATGTGGCGCAGGGCCAGGGCGCGCAGGGCCATGCTCTGGAATTCGTCCGGCTGGGTTGCGTGCGCACGGGCCCACAGCTCCGCGGCCTCGCTCAGCCGGCCTTCGGCGAAGCGCGAGCGCCCGAACAGGTACAGGGCGTTGTAGTTCTGCGGATCGAGCTCCAGCGCGTGCTGGAACTCCTGCGAGGCTGATCTGAAATCCCCCTTCAGCGACAGCGCGAAGCCGCGTGACGAGTGCGCCTCGGCCAGCCCCGGCGCC
>Ga0075327_1000560_pt1 | contig 10540 bp, 15 predicted proteins | sample MayberrySE_Catta_2_FD_120056 | JGI IMG/M metagenome (GOLD analysis project Ga0075327, IMG submission 120056) | Natural and restored wetland microbial communities from the San Francisco Bay, California, USA, that impact long-term carbon... | ecosystem: Environmental > Terrestrial > Soil >...
CATGTATTTTTATGACGAACCCTATGCCGAGCCGGAATGCGCTTGCTGCAACGAAAAAGATAAAGAGAGAGAAAATGCCCTTGAATTTATGCAAGGAATCATCGATCAGCTCTACGGCAAAGAGCGATTTGATGAAGCAACGCTCGAAAATTGCTTAGATGAAGCAGCTCATTTTTTTGATCTTAAGCTTCCTAAAGAAACGCTAGCCGTCCGCCCCAAGCGCACCTCCCCCGAGCCTTTATCCTCTCACATTCTTAATAGATGGAAGGCGCTTAACAACCAATATCTAAAATCTTTGACACCTTAGGAGAAACCATGATTGAAGAACTTGAAAAAAGAGCACAAGAAGCAATTGAACATCTCACTAAAATCAATGAGCAAATTAAAAAATTCGAAGATGCCGCTAAGAAACTAGGAATTGAAATAAGATATACTACTCCTGATGGAGATATTCTGTGGTTTAAAAAAAGACTTTTTATCATCAACGAAGAAATAGAGCGCCCTTTAATTGAAGCTCCCGCAATAGAAAGAATAAGAATGCATAAATATTTGAATCTCTTCATTGAGAAACTTATTGAAAAATCTAAAAAACACTACTAGGAGAAACCATGAACCAATCAGAACAAATTAACGAACTCGCTACTGCTCTAACTAAGGCTCAGCCTAACATAAAGCCGGCTAAGAAGGACAAAAGCAATTCCTTCTTCAAAAGTAAGTATGCCGACTTCCCGACTATTTGGAATGCCTGCGAGAAGGCTTTGAATGATGAGGGGTTAGCTGTCGTGCAAGCTTTAGGCTTCTTAGGCAATCAACTCGTGTTGACTACTAAGTTAATGCACACGAGCGGGCAATGGATCTCTTCGGTTGCCCCTATTCTTCCCGTTAAAAGTGATCCGCAAGCCTATGGCTCAGCCATCAGTTATATGAAGCGCTATTCCTTAGCGGCCCTTGTAGGAGTTAGCGTTGAAGATGAAGACGATGACGGCAATTGCGCCAGCCAGCCAGTAGCTGCGAAACAGACTCAACCCAATGGAGCTGAGCCCCTCATTTCGAAAGCCCAAGCCGATCATCTAGAAACCTTATTAGAGGAATGCGATGAAGAGTTTGTTGGAAATGTGCGCAAGTATATAGCCAGCTTAAAGATAGCGAGCCTTTACCAGCTTCCCCTAGCTAAGTACGAATCCATTAAAGTCCGTCTCCAAAACCGTCTTGCAAAATTAGAGCATGAGGAGGTTGCGGTATGAGTTCCCTTGAAAATAAAAATACTAGTTCACTTTTCCAGCGTTTAGAAGAAGTAGGCTATGAAGTAATGAAATTATCCAATCTTCTTCATGATGAATTTTCACAAGATGAGTTTGTGGTTCAAAACATTTGGAAAGCACTTTCTTTTTACTCAACCGATATTATTAATAAAGCGGAAATGCTTAAAACTCTGGAGGGAGCAGTATGAGCGCTTTCATCCAAAATACTCCCGAATGGGAAGAGATGAGAAAAGATCACATAGGGGGCAGCGATGCGCCTATCATCGCCGGGGTGAGCCCATGGAAGACTCCTTATAGGCTATGGCAAGAGAAGCTCGATTTAATAGAGCAAGAAGAGCAAACCTTTGTCCAAGCTGAAGGGCACAGGAAAGAACCAATAGCCCTGGAAGCCTTGGAAAAAGAAACGGGCCTCTGCTTGCAGCCTCGCGTAGTCTTTCATCCTGAGATTTCCTGGATGATGGCGTCATTAGATGGGGTGGATATTGGGGGTAAAGTGATTGCAGAAATCAAATGCGCAGGAAAAAAAGATCATGAAGAAGCTCTGAATGGCCAAGTTCCTGAAAAATATATCCCGCAACTTCAACATGCCATGGAAGTTTGCCAAGTAGAACAGATGATCTATTTTTCATATAATGAAGAAAAACCCGTCATACTTGAAGTTTACCGGGATGAAAAGTATATTAAAAAATTACTTACACTAGAGAAGGAGTTTTACGCATGCATGCAAGAACTAAAAGCCCCTCCTCTTTCGGATCGGGATTATATCTCAGTAGAAACGCCAGAACGCACCGAGTTAGCGTTGAAATGGATGGCGCTGAAGACCTCGTTGAACGCATTAGAAAAGGAAGAAAAAGAGCTGAGAAACGCTTTAATTTCAACATCTTGCAACCGCAATTCTATAGGAGCGGGGATAAAAATAACGAGATCCTTACGGAAAGGATCCGTAGATTATGCGAAAATACCCGAGTTGCGCGGTATCAACTTAGAGCAGTATAGAAAAAAGCCCATGGAAGTTTGGACGCTAACCCCGTGCCGGGAGAAAGATTGATGGTGAAAAGAGAAAATAAATTAATTAAAGAATTTTATGATCTTTTAGAAGAATATGGACTGACAGGGGTGAAAATTTTCGATCCGGATACGAAGGCTTTTAAAGAAGTCGCTTCACTTCTCATAAACGGCCCCTATCTCCAGATAAATGTTGAAAACTGGGAGGGAGAACTATTTACACCAAAAAACGTTAACTTAATAAGGAGGCTTGCCAAAAAATAAAGAAGGAAAATTACTTTAAATGCGTTGACGGCCCGGGATTACCGGGCTTTTTTTTTAATATAATACTCCCAATCGTAGGCAAATGGATCATCATTTTCCACTATATAAGAAAATTCTCCCGAACTAAGCATAGGAGATTGGGTTTCCCAATATGGATGAGAATGAACTAAATACCCCCTGGCGCCCGAGGTATGGTACCTCACCCACATGGTCGGATCCCACGTTGCGCGTCTTACTTTTTCCCCCATCTTAGCCGCTTCAAACGCATCTGTAAAATTCATACCTTCTCCTGAATCAACTTTAACTTATAAATCTTTTTTGGCTGCTTTGCATAAAGCTGCCACCACGAGAAAAAAAAAGAGATAGCAAACGATTCCTATCGCAATAAGCACGTTTCGGTGTACCTCGAAAAAAACTTTTTTTTAAAGAAAAGAGATTAAAAGATCAAGAAGATTGAGAAAAATTTTATGCAATAGTGGTGGGAGCAGGGAGGGGATCGACAATTTTTTCTTGGACGCTTGAGGTTTTGTGGAAAGAATATTTTTTTTTCTTAAATAAGACGCCCGTAAACGCCCCTCCTATCAGGCACCCTACGACTATAAAAATCAAAACAAAAACCGCTGCATAATAATACTTCATCAAAAAAGCGTACTCTTTATCAGGAGGCTTAAATTTCATGAGCGTCTCTTTGCGTGCGGTTTTTATAATCGGGCCGAGATAAGACTAAATTTACAAAAGCTTCCCGATCAGCGGGGATAAAAGAAATAGCGGGATCATCGCGTAATTTGGGCAGCCATTCATTTTCGAACCGTTGAAAACACCGCTGGAATTTTTGCTCCCAAACCCACCGCGCGATTTGTTTCATATGGGTTTCAAACTCTTTTTCTAAAATATCATTTTTAATCACCTTTTCTTGCCAAGGAAAAAGTTCAAAAATTTCTATTCCGTCGATTTGTAATTTCATACTTACCTTAAAGTTAACATTGTAAAGAACCTCCAAAATACCCGAGCGTTCCATCGGCATTGGAATCAATTATATCTCCCGCTTCTCCCGATACAGTTATTTGCACGATGCAAGTATCCCCTGCATCCATATCGGCAAAGATAGAATGGGGAAGGGCCATTTGAGGACCTGGGCCGGCTACTGTTAAGGGGGCGACAATATAAGCTCGATATACTCCATTAGAGGTAGTAAACCTCATTTCATAGGTAGTGGCAGCCACATAACCCGAGGTGTACACGCAACAATTAAAGAGATAGCGGCCCGTTACTGGGGCTTGAAAGGTGTTGGTTCCGTCATAATCCCCATTTTGATCAAAGATTTCTGTGGTAAAATTGATAGTTGCTAGGGTTCCATTCCCAGTTATATTGGACTGAGTGACAGTATGAGTAGCTAAGAAAGCGGGAGTTAAAGGAAATGTGACTTCCCCAGACGGGGTGATGCTTTGAAAAACTGAACCCCCTACAAACGGAGCGTTTTTTATTTCTAAAGGTTGGGTGGTCGGGGAGGCGTCTTTTCCTTGCCCCATGGTAAATTGTGCCTGATTTTCCGATCCCCATCGGATCCATTGCGAACCCCCCCCTGCTCCCACGCTAGGATCGCCTGTTTGCAGTAAAATTTCAGCATTGGAATTGGCCGCCGCATCGATATTGGCAACATGCAATAAGGAAAGGGTACCCGCGCCCCCACCCGCTACTACTACTCCTCCAGCACCCAAAAAGGCTGCTCGTGGAGAGCCGTCCGCCCCGTCTACGCGCAAGAATTCTTCTGAAAGGGTAGTCGAACCGGCGACGCTTCTTTGAAAGAAAACGCCGTCAGTGGCCGTATCTATAAAAAATCCAACAGCTCGTTGAGAGGTGCTTGCAGCTTTTATTGTGGGGTTGCCCGTTGAGGCAGAACCGGCGACAAGAGCTTGAAGAAGAGCCCCGCTAGAAGCGGCGTCCACGGTATTTTGAACAGTAAGGGTGCGAAGAGTCCCGCCTGCTTGGCTTTCAAAACTAAAGTCGCTATCGGCAAAAGGGGAATTCATCGAGATGATAAAATTGGGGCCGGTGCTATCTGTTTCTATACCGTTTGTTGCGGTGCCAAAAAGGTTCCAGTTTCCAGCGACGGGGCTAAGCGCTCCCCCTACATTACCGGTCAGGGTTTGGCCTACCGCTCCTCCGTCCACATCAAGGGTGATATCGGGCGCCGAGTAGCCTATTGTCAGGGTGCCCCCAGGCGAGGTTAAAACCCCTGGGCGGATATGAGGGGAAAGGGCATTGCCTATAAAAAGCTGACCATCGGCCGAAATCACCCCTCCGCGTTTTGTACCATCGAAGGAGCAGTTATCTGCTCTCATCACCGTTCCGAAAGGATCTCCTGCTATTACTGAAAAACCCATTATAATGCCCGTGCGGGAATCCCGTCCTTTAGGGCGAAGAGGAAGCGCGGCCTCCAATTTTGTTGTAATATTTTCTTAATTAACATATACTCTCCTCCTTAGAGAGAACGTTAGATACTCTAACTTTGCCGTCCTACGGGGCGGTGCGCATCAGTCAATATGCGCTGAAGCCCGAGCAGCTGCTACGGGCAAACCCGTTCCTTAAGGGACGAGTAGTTGACTATTCCACAAACCTGTAATTCACTAAGGCCCTCCAATCTATCGGGGTTAAAGCGATTCCCGTTACCGTTACGACTAAATTATTTCCTACTACTGTTACGTCAAAATCCGCTGTTGCCATAGCGGCTTCTTCTATATCATCGTCAAAAGAAACAGCTATGAGGACTCCGGCCGCCCCTGTAGTGCGCACCCCCGCTTGAAAGCCATAAACGGCCGATGCTGGCGTCGCGGATTCATAAGCCTCTATGCCGCCCATAAAGCGGTAAGTCCCCGGGGTAGCCCCTAATGGAAAGGTAATGATCGTTGTGGGGACAGCATCGTTTGTGCTGATGAATCCGGATATCCGGTTGGTAAGCTGAACATAAATGGTATTATTCGGGGCGTCTCCCCGGGTATTGATCCCTTGTAAATTGTCGTCCGTGGTTTCTTCGGCGAAAATGTTGATATTATGCGCGCCGTCGGGCCCTACTGGGTTTGTCCCCGTTTGGCCGGAAAGAAACTCTACGTCCGCGGAGGGGGTTGAGCCTGTATCACCAAAAATTTGACTCATTCTTTTCCATAAATATAGGCTATTTTAAAGTTTCCCGTTCCGGCAGCCGCTGTTATTAAAATGGGATGATTGGCCGGAAAAGAAAAGAATTCGGCCATTGCTCTATTGGTAACCATATCGAGAACAAGCTTTGTTCCTGCAACGAAAGAGATTCCGGTTTGGCTTGGATTGCTAAAACGACGGATGCTAACCGTGACGTTAGTGTCGTTTTGAATGATAATCAAAGAAGGGGCTTGTAAAAAGCTGCCAATAGATTGGTTGGAACCTGTAAAAGTGGCGGCATCGATGGTTAATTCAGCGCCGAACTCCGCTTGTACTCGATTTGGTATACCCATAATTTATCTCGCTTTTCTGCGCCCTTTATCCATTGTTTTAACAGCTGCATAAGGCCTTCTTCCATAATGACGTTCCATCGCCTCGGATTCATCTCGGCGGGCTTTAAGGGATTGTTTTTTTTTGCCTTTGTGACGCTCACCCAGGGATTCATCCAGGCGATCTTTATAACCTTGTTTTTTCATTTTTTCCTCTTTTGTAAGGGAAACGGATTTAAACCGTCTCCCTTTTAATTAATTAAATAAGTAATTCCTTTAAACAATGAGCTGTTATAGATGCAACAGTCGCCGGCGCGACAATTCCAATGGTATTTGGATTCATATTCGTTAAAAGTGAAGTAGCATTTCTTAATTTTAAAATTCCGTGGTTATTGATTTCCTACTGCTAAACGAATCCAATTGATAGCTCCAGGGGTAGCGGCTCCAAAAAGATGACGAATGAAAGGCGCTACCACGTCTCCATTATCGAAAGTGAAAGCCGCTGTAATCGTGGGCGCTACACCGTTAATTAAATAAGTTACTACGCCGGCCCCTGAAACATTCACGCGGAAAGTAAAGGTCTGCCCATCCAGCCATGCATCAGTTGTGTTTGTTATCACAACTCCCCCTGTATTTAATTGGGTCTGGATGATGACAACATCCGCCGCGGTTGTTGAGTTTGCCCCAATCCCCGCAAAATCCGTATAGTTAGCTAATGTGGCATCATTTGCCTGGACGATTCTAAAACCAGCAAGGAAAGGATCAAGCCCCCCTATATCGGCCGCATTCACTTCAATTTCCATAAAGAACGCGGGGCTTGTGCCGATTGTGAAAGTATGGGCCGCATTGGCGCGCATGCCCCAGTTATATTCCGCCCCTTCGGCCGCAACAAGATCTAGAGAGGTTAATAACCCCGTGGTGGTCATTCTTGGAGCGATGATGGTTTGACCGGCGCCGAGTATGAATTGCTCCATAATCTCTCCAGTTTGGAGAATCATTAAGTTTACATCTCCCGTTGCGCCTGTAGGCGCTGCCCCTGTATTGGCATTGGATTGGAGAAGGGGGCTTTGAGAAAAGGTTATAGAGGTTGCATTTTCAACAAAAGAATCGGCTGTTATCGTTCCATTAACATTGAGGTTGCCAGCGGGCAAATCAACGTCACCTAAAAATTGTATATCTTGGCTCGTATGATCGATGCGCATGGCATTGTTGGTTCCAGCTGTTGCCGAGGCGCTTATCACAAAGGCGTCTGAATCAGAATTATCTAAGCCGGCAAACCAGTTGGTCGCTACGCCTGAAACCTGCAGAACCACCCCAGCATCACCAGAAGCGGCGCCCCCTGTTGCGATTTCGAGTTGGGCATTGGAGGTTAAGGAAGTATTATCAGAGTTGGTGATTTGATGGGTAACATTCACCCCTGCATCGGAGCGGCTTGTTATCATATCCCCTTGGCTTGTAAAGGTGCCAAGAGAGTCAAGGGAGGTTACCAGCGTAGGCGTGGAGTTAAAAAAGGAAACATTATTCGCCCCAACAGCATCTCCCATTTGGATATCGATATCTTGGCCGGCAGCCGCTTGAAGATCTAAATCAGTTGCAGCAGGAGCAGTGTAAAGAGGGCTTGTTACGGATGTGGCCAAAGATATGGCCGCGTCCAGGTTGATCGTGAGATCATCTCCCGTCGGCGATCCGCCAGCTGTTGTGATATTAGTCCCCCCGAGAATGTTGATATTCCCCACGACAGGCAGCGCCGTACCAGCATCCCCCGATAGTTGATTGACCGATCCCACAATGGAGGCGACCGTAACCCAGTTGCCCGATCCTAAATAAATAAAGGTATCGTCTGTTAATTCGTTATTCCAACCTTGTAAGATTTGATACGGAAGCCCTGTCGGCGAAACAATGTCCGTTGTTGTAGGATCACGTTGCGCAATAATAGGGCTTGGAAAAAGGGGCGCGGTTCCAAACCCTCCTTGTTGATAAACTGAAACGGACATAGTTTTTTTCCTCCTGCTGTCTAATTAAAATTATCACTTTACACAATTAACTTCAAAAATTTCCTTGATACTTGGCATTCTATAATTTTTTTGAATAAGATTAGAGTAACTGTTTAAGTTGGAAAAGGAAATTTATGCCCCAATATTTCCCTCCCTGGGATACCGGCGAAGAGCCCAATGAGTCTAATATTAAGATGTGGCTGGATAATGCTTATGGGAAATATGAACCTGTTGAACAGGCGCGATGGCAGCAAGCGAATATAGATACTCTGTTTTATGCAGGGGAACAGCGCTTTATAAATTCTTATTTTAATTTTTATCCCCAATTTAATTACCAGCAGTTTCATTTTAATTTTCTGCAGCAGCCTATCAATATGGTAACGGGCTATCAACGCCAGCATAGAAAATCGGTCAACTACATCCCTATTGAAGGATCCGACCAGCAAGACGCGGACGACCTTACTAAAGTCATGACCTATTCCAATAATTACCGGGGAATATTGGAAAAATTTTCTAAGGCTTGCGAATGGTCTTGCGTGGCTGGGCTTGTTTTAATGCAACCCTATCTGGATTATACCGATGATCCCATCAATGGCACTCTCGATCTGAAGATATGGCCGTATAACGCTTTTATCACCGATCCTTATTGGACGCAGCCCGATATGAGCGATGCCAATTTAATATGGTGCCAAGAATACATTTCCAAAAAAAGGGCCAAAAAGCTTTTCCCTTCTAAAGCGGATGAAATAGATTCCATGTCGGGCTTCGGAAATAGAAATGGAAAATTTTACTTTTTGCCGGAAAACTATAATTTAGCGCGCCATGATCTATTGGTTTTAAGCTACGTTTGGTATCAATGGTCTAGAAAAAAGAAAGTCCTTTACGATAAACGCCAAGGCCTTACCTATGATTTTATAGACCGCGAAGGTTTCATTGAGCAATTTGTTGAGCAAGACCGAAACGCTACTTTAGAAATTATAGAAATAGAAGTCCCTACGTGGAAGCAATGCGTCGTCTTAAATGAAAGATTAATGTTTCAGGGCCTCAATCCCTTAGGCTTTGATGAATGCCCTTTCGTCCCTCTTTTTTGGAACCGCGACCCCCAAATGGCCCAATACGATTTACGCAACCGCTCGCTGACAAGAGCTATGCGCGATACCCAGTTCCTCCTAAATCGTCGCATAATCTTAAATCACGATATATCAGAGAGTTCCATTAATTCGGGATGGCTCCGCAAAGAAAATGCCGTCGTGAATGAAGATGATTTGCGCTATGCAGGGCAAGGAAAAGACATCATCATTAAAGACGGCTACGAACTGACCGATATCACGAAGATCATTCCAAACGCCGTGCCCCCTTCTGATATGGAATTGGCCAATCAACTGGTCGATTTCATCTTTAGAACTTCCGGGGTGAATCAAGAACTTATGGGCATGTCGGACGATTCAAAAGCCGGTATAACCGAAATGCTCAGGCAAGGGGCCGGTCTCGTTACGTTGCAAAAATACTTTGATCAATGGGACGAAGGTTTCAGGTTGCTCGGAAGGCTCGAGCAAAAAATCATTCAATACAATTGGTCGCCCTCTAAACTGCAAAGGATCATCGGGCGCCCAGTGTCCCCCGCCTTTCAATTAGGCGCCTTTTCCAAGTTTGACGTACTTGTTGCCGAGGGGCTCAACACCACAATTCAGCTGCAGCAGCAATTTATTCAAATGATGCAGCTTAATGAAATGCTCGGCGGTATTATCCCTCCCCGATTTTTACTGCAATACGCAACTATTCAAGGGAAAAATGAAATCATACAAGCTGTTGAAGAACAACAAGCCCAAGCGGCCGAAATGCAGAAACAGCAGGCAATGATGGAACAAAACTTACTTGAAGCCCAACTGCAGCATCTCAATGCAAAATCGGTAGCGGATTTGGCCATGGCTAGAGAAAGGCACGGACGCGCGGAAAGTAATATTGGCTTGTACGAGGAAAGATTAAGCGAGATAACGCAAAACAGAGCCAGTGCGCTTAAATTAAGAACGGAAGCTTTAGAAAAACTTTTAGGGGCCGTTAATCAATTTGGGCCTTTGAGCGCGGCAAGCGTCCAACAAGATCTCGATCTCATTTCCGATAAGCAGCAATTAGAAGAAGATGAAGAAAAAATTGAATCTAAAATTACCGCAGAATCAAATAAATTTTTAACAGATTTTTTGCAAAATTCCGAACCATCTAATACAATGAATATACAAGAACCTATAGGGAGCAGCCCATTATGAAGTCAATGAACGACCGAGAATTACCTATGCGTGAAGGAAAACCATTATCGGAAGGATTTTTTCCCGAAGACGCCCATCGCGAGCCTCTTAGACGTACAGGAGAAATCCGGGGAATCGATTACCCGGATAACGAAGAAGATATTCACGAGGATCAAGAACAGGCAATTAGAGCCTCAGACCGAGCAAGACAAAGAGAAGGGTTTCGACACTAAGGAGGTCAAAATGGATCAGGAAATCAAAAAGCCTGAATTGGATAGACCTCAATTTTTTCGTGAACCCTATGACTA
>Ga0075327_1000562_pt1 | contig 10531 bp, 7 predicted proteins | sample MayberrySE_Catta_2_FD_120056 | JGI IMG/M metagenome (GOLD analysis project Ga0075327, IMG submission 120056) | Natural and restored wetland microbial communities from the San Francisco Bay, California, USA, that impact long-term carbon... | ecosystem: Environmental > Terrestrial > Soil > Wetlands...
CATCGTCTCCTGGATCTCGCGTTCGGGCGGCCAGATGTCCTTCAGGTATACCGGCTGTCCCTGCGGATCGTGCCCGAGCGGCTCGGACGTCAGGTCGATCTGCATCCTGCCCGCCAGCGCGTAGGCGACGACGAGCGGCGGAGACGCCAGATAGTTGGCGCGGACCTGCGACTGGATGCGGCCCTCGAAGTTGCGGTTGCCGCTGAGCACGGAGGCAACGACGAGATTCTGGTCCTTGACGATCTTCGACACCGGCTCGGGCAGCGGACCGCTGTTGCCGATGCACGTCGTACAGCCGTAGCCGACGATGTTGAAGCCGAGCTCCGCGAGGTACTCGAGGAGCCCCGCGGCCTTGTAATACTCGGTCACGATCAGCGACCCGGGGGCGAGGCTCGTTTTCACCCAGGGCTTGGTCTTGAGCCCGCGCTTGACGGCGTTTCTGGCCAGAAGGCCGGCGCCAATCATCACGCTCGGGTTCGACGTGTTGGTGCAGCTCGTGATGGCCGCCACCACCACCGACCCGTGGGCGAGCCCCTCGAGTCCCGGCGGTACTGCCGCCGTCGTGGCGACCGCCGCGCCGGCGGGTGACGCGCCGGCCGCCGCGGCGGGCGGCGCCGCCGGCGCCTTGGCCTTGCGCTCGGTCAGCATCACCTCGAGCGCCTGCTCGAACTTGACCCTCGCCTGCCGAAGCGAGACACGATCCTGCGGGCGCTTGGGCCCGGCCAGGCTGGGCTCGACGGTCGACAGGTCGAGCTCGACGGTCGACGTGTAGACGGGATCGGCCGACGAGTCGGTGCGGAAGAGGCCCTGCTCTTTCGCATAGGCCTCGACCAGCCGGATGTGCGCATCGTCGCGGCCGGTCAGCCGGAGATAGTCGAGCGTCATGTCGTCGATCGGACAGATGGCGATGGTGGCGCCGTACTCCGGCGACATGTTGCCGAGCGTTGCCCGATCGGCAATCGTCAGGAACTCGAGGCCCGGGCCGAAGAACTCGACGAACTTGCCGACGACCCCCACCTTTCGGAGTTTCTCGGTGATCGTCAGCACGAGGTCGGTCGCCGTCGCCCCGTCCGGCAACCGGCCCACCAGCCTGAAGCCGATCACTTCCGGGATGAGCATCGAGATGGGCTGCCCAAGCATCGCGGCTTCCGCCTCGATGCCGCCGACGCCCCATCCGACAACCCCCAGGCCGTTGACCATCGTCGTGTGCGAGTCGGTGCCGACGAGCGTATCCGGATACGCCACGAGGCCGCCGTCGACCTGCTCCTTGAAGATTACGCGTGCCAGGTACTCGAGATTCACCTGGTGGACGATCCCGGTGTCGGGCGGAACGACACGGAAATTCTGGAACGCGTCCTGACCCCAGCGGAGGAAAGTGTACCGCTCGCGGTTGCGCGTGAACTCGAGCCGGGCATTGAGGTCGGCGGCATTGGCCTCGGCGTAGTAATCGACCTGCACCGAGTGATCGATGACGAGCTCGACCGGCTGCAGCGGGTTGACCCTGCGGGGGTCGCCGCCGAGCCGCAGGATGCCGTCGCGCATCGCGGCCAGATCGACGACCGCCGGCACGCCGGTGAAGTCCTGCAGGAGGACCCGCGCGGGCGTGAACGCAATCTCCTTCTGGACGTTCGACGTGACGTCCCAGCCGGCCAGTGCCTGAATGTCCTCCGGATCGACGAAGCGCGCGTCTTCCCGGCGCAGCAGGTTCTCGAGGAGGATCTTGAGCGAGAACGGCAGGCGACCGATCGACGAAAATCCGGCCTTTTCGAGCGCCGGCAGGCTGAAGATCTGAAGCGTCTCGCCGCCCGAGGTCAGAGACGTCTGTGTACCGAACGAGTTATTGAAGCCCATCCTTTTATCATTCTCCACAGCGGCACTGGTGTTCAAGGGCGAACCGCAGGCACCACGGATAACACGAACCACGGACAACACGGATGACACGGAACGATTCGTGGCACACCCGAGCCAGGTCGTGATTCAGCGCTGTCATCGCGCCAGGAACGCGCGGACGACATCGGCGGGATCTCGACGATCGGAATCGACGGCTCGGTTCATCTCGCGCATGTCCGACACCGACACCTGCCCGCTCAGCGCGGCCAGGCCGTCCCGGACGGCGGGGTGCGCCAGCAGCGTCGCGCTCCGCGCGATCGCCACGGCATCGTAGGGCGGGAAGTAGCGCAGGTTGTCCTCGAGCATCACGAGCTCGTAGCCGTCAATCAGGCCGCTCGTGGCGTCGCCGGCGACGAGATCGACTTGCCCGTCCGCGAGCGCCCGATAAATGAGCGAGAGATCCATGGCGCGCGGGGGCGCACGAAATGCCAGACCGTAGACAGCTGCCAGCCCCGGGTATCCGTCGGCACGCTGGAGGAACTCGTAGCCAAAGCCCGCCTGCCACGCAGCGGAATGAGCCGCCGCATCGGCGATCGTCTTGAGGTTCAGCCGTTCCGCGTCGGCGCCTCGCACCAGAATGGCGAACGTGTTCTCGAACCCGAGCGGATCGAGCACGGTCAGGCCGGCCTCCGCATACCTGCGGCGGACGGCGTCGAACACGCGGCGTGAATCGGTGTCCGGCGGCTGGCGGAAGATCGCTGTGTGCGCGGTCCCCGTGTATTCAACGTAGACGTCGATGTCGCCGCCCCGGATGGCGCGGTCGCAGATGAACGTGCCGCCCAGGTTCAGCCGCCGCTCGACGCGGACGCCGCGCGCTTCGAGCGTCTGCGCGAGCAGCTCGCCGAGAATCACCTGCTCCGTGAAGTTCTTCGATCCGACACGAATCGGAGTCTCGGACCCCAGGTTGACCACGGCCATGGAGACGCCGGCTACCAGCACAGCCGCGACGGCGAGCCTCGAAATCCAGGGCCCTCGGCGGGAGCCGCCGCTCAGCCGGGCGCGCGCCGCGCGCTCAGCGAGCGTCAGCCCTCCGTCGAGCGTGAGCGCCAGGACCGCCGACGGTATCGCGCCGGCCAGAATCACCGTCGGATCGACCATCGAGAGTCCCCGGAAGATGTACTCCCCGAGCCCGCCGGCACCGACGGCCGCCGCAATCGTGGCCGTCCCCACGCCAATCACCGCGGCCACGCGGATGCCCGCCACGATCGACGGCAGTGCGAGGGGCAGCTGCACCTGACGGAGCAGCTGGCGCGGCGTCATCCCGAGCGCCGTCCCAGCCTCGACGAGCGCGGGATCGACTGATCGGATGCCGGCAATCGTCGTCCGCACGATCGGCAGGAGCGCGTACACGATGAGCACGGTGATGGCCACGCGCGCGCCGAGGCCGCCGATGAGTGGCAGCGGCAGCAGAAAGCCGAACATGGCCAGGCTGGGAATGGTCTGCGCGGCGTTGACCAGCCACACGACGGGCGCGCCCAGACGCGGACGGCGCGCGGCGAGGATACCGAGCGGAACGCCGAGCGCGACGGCGACGCCCGTCGAAACGCCGACCAGGAACAGATGCTGAACGAGCAGCGCCCCGAACTCGGCCCGGTGCGACGCCCAGAACTCCAGGACGCTCACCGCCCCCCTCCCTGCAGCGCCGACGCGGCCTCGACGAGCGGGCCGAGCATCGCGCGCACGCGGGCATCGGCGCTCATCGCGATCGCCGCAGGCGAGTCGAGGGCAACGAGCACGCCGTCGGAGAGCACGCCGATCCTCGTGGCGAGCGACAGCGCCTCCGCCATGTCGTGCGTGACGAGGACGATGGTCTTGCCGACGGCGGCCTGTATGTTACGAAACTCGCCGTGGAGCTCGCTGCGAGTGATGGGATCGAGGGCGCCGAACGGCTCGTCCATCAGGAGGATCGGCGGATCGGCCGCGAGCGCACGGGCCACGCCGACGCGCTGACGCTGCCCGCCGGACAGCTGGTCGGGGCTCCGCGCGGCGAACTGGTCTGCCGGAAGGCCGACGAGCCCGAGCACCTCGTCGACACGCGAGCGGATGCGGGCGTCGTCCCAGCCGAGCAACCGAGGGACGACTGCGACGTTGTCGCGCACGGTCAGATGAGGGAAGAGGCCAACGTCCTGGAGAACGTAGCCGATGCGGCGTCTCAGGTCGAAGGGGTCCCAGTCGTCCGCGGTGCGCCCGTGGACGACGACCTCGCCCGCGTCCGGCACGAGCAATCGGTTGATCAGTTTGAGGATGGTGCTCTTGCCGGCCCCGCTCCGCCCTACGAGCGCGAGCGTCTCGCTCTGCTGAACCTCGAGATCGAGGCCGCGCAGGACGGCCGTATCACCTCGGGTCAGCCGGACGCCGCGGAAAGCGATCTCGCTCACTAAGGATGTCAATAAACGGGAGACGGCCGTGCTAGAACGCGTAGACCAGCGAACCGCTCACCACCGGCACGACGCGCCGGCCGTCCTTGAAATCGAATCCGCCGTCGCGGATCGAGATGCCGCCCTCGCCGCGCACACCGAACCGGCGGCGGCCCTCGCCGAACCACCACTTCAGTCCGCCGCCCGCGTGGTACTCCAGCCCTTCTTCGACGAGCGCGTCCTCTTCGTGCAGCTCGCGCAGATAGCCGGCGCCACCCGACAGGAATGGCAGCACCCGCCCGCCGGCGAATGCCGCACGCGTTACGTTCCAGACGACCGAGCCGTCGAACACGTACTGGCTGAGAGTTTCTTCAATCGTCGTGTCGGGCGCGCCTTCCGCGTCGCCGGTCACGCGCACTTCGTACACGGGCTGCGTGAACCGGAACCCGCCTTCCACGACGATCGACGGGCTGACCACGACACCGATCTTCGCCTGCACGCCCACGACCTGGCGGACTCGATTGTCCGTGCTGAACTGTTCGAATCCCGACGACCCGCTGTTCGGCGTGAGTCTGGCGGTACTGTCGCCCAGATCGTAGCCGCCCGCCAGCACGCCGCCGCCTGTGAGCTCGACCCTGGCCCGCCGCGGGGCGGATCCGGGTGTCTGAGCCATCGCCGGCACGACGCATGCGAGCGTCAGCAGGGCGAGCGAGGCACGTCGCACGCACGTGACCGCCCCGACCGCCCCGATCACTTGGCGATCACCTTGATTTCGACATCCCGCGCGCCACCCCCGCTTGGCACGGCGACGACCCGCTGGTAGAACGCCACCCGGAAGTCGACGTCCACGTCGAAGTCGTCATCGAAGAAGCTGTTGGCATCCCCGTCGTCGAGCGGCTCGGCCCGGAGCACGTGCGGCCCGGGCTCGAGCCCGGCGATGACGAAGTTGCCGGACTCGTTCAGCGTGAAGCCCCCGACGAGCTTGCCCGTCTTCGGGTTGAAGGCGACAACGTGCGCGCCCTGCACGCCGCGGCCATCCTTGGTCACGCGCCCGCTGATGCTGCCGAACTCCCGCGCGAACGTCGTCGTCCCGTAGATGTCCGAAATCCCCGCGATGTCGTCCGCCTTGAGCGTCCGATCGGCGATGTTCCCGCGGGTGAACGCGATCGGGAACATTACCGCTTCGGCCGCGATCACACGGCGGCCGCCCCCGATGAGCTCGGTCTCGCCAAGAGCCGAGTGCGACAATCCCAGCAGGTGTCCGATCTCGTGGAGCGCGATCGACTCGACGTCGTAGCGATCGGTGCCGCCGGCTTCCGCTGTCGACCAGGGGAAGATGGTGTTGAAGTAGATGTCCGACTCCAGGATCCGCCCGTCGGTCTCGTCCACGGTGAAGGTCGTGGCCGCGAGCGTCCGATCCTGTCCGGGCTGGCTCAAGTAGCCGATCACGTTCGCGCCGTCCTCGACAAACGGAGGCGCCTGGACGAAGCCGACGAAGGTCGACGACGTCTGGGCGTTCTCGACCGCGTGCCACGTGCCGAAGGCTCGCGTCACGGCGGCCTGGAACTGCTGGGCGGTGACGCCGGCGACCGAGGCGTCGGTCACGAAGTATCGGACAGGAAACTCACGCCACCGCAGGCTCTCGGTCCGGCTGCCGACGCGCGTGCCGAGCTTCAGGTAGGCGCCAGCCGGCACGGCGAGCGCGAGAGCCAGGACGGCGACGGCCAGCAGCGTGCGCGATTGGGGGCTCATTTCGCCCCTTTACGCGTCGCGGCCATGACGTCGCGGACGCGGGCGCCGAACGCCTCGAACGCCAGCGGCCGGCGGTCGACAGCACCGCGCCTGACCGGCTGCGCCTCGCCCGCAACCGGATCGGTCGCGCTCGTCGGCGGCGCGGTGACTGGCGGCGGGACGACGACCCGCTGTCCCGTGCGCGAATCCACTCGTACACGGAAGACGCCCTGATTGAGACCGAAAATGTCCGGCAGGTTGTCGCCGCGCGCCTTGAGGAAAAGCACCGCTTCGTCGCCGGGCGCGAACACCGGCGCGCCGACCACGACGCTGCGATACCGCCCGAGCCGTCCGCCGGGAACCTTGAACGTGATGGTGTCGTCCGGCCCGCCCTTGAGGTAGGACACCACTTCGGCCGTCACCACGCTGTCGATCCACCGCCGTCCGTCCGCCCACTGAGGACGCACGTCGATGACGCGCGCGTAGGCGATGATCTCCGAGCCGCCGACGATTTCGCTGAACTCGGCCGGCACGAGGACCGTGGCGCCCGCGATGGATGTGACCAGGACCGACGCAACAAAAGGAATGACGCGACCCATTTTCAGCAGTCTACCCCAAACGTCGCGCGGCCACGGCCACGACGGCCTCGGCCGCGCGGCGGCTCGCGCCCGGCGTACCCAGCTTCGCCTTGACCGCGCGCAGCTCGGCGCGCATGGCGGCTGCGCGCCGCGGATCCTCCAGGAGCGCGAGCGCGTGTGTCGCGACCGCGTCCGGCGTGAAGGCATCCTGCACGAGCTCCGGGACAACCTGGTGGCCCGCCACGAGATTCGCCATCGCGAACGTGTCGACATGGACGAACGGCCGCCCGAGCCGGTACGTCAGTGGCGAGAGACGGTACACCACGACCATCGGACACTCGCGCAGCGCGGCCTGCACCGTCACGGTGCCCGACGCCACGAGCGCCACGTCGGCCGCGCCGAGCACCTGATCGGTCGCGTCCTCAATCACCGCGATCGGAAGATCGGCGGCATCCATGCCCGCAAAGAGCTCGTCCGCCAGATGCGGGGCCCGTGCCAGGACGAACTGCGCGGCGGGAACCCGGTCCCGGATCATCCTCGCGGCGTCGACCAGCCCCGGCAGGATGGCACGCACTTCGTTGATGCGGCTACCCGGGAGGAGAGCGATGACCGGCTCGTCCGGATCGAGCCCCAGCCGCGCGAGAAACGCCCCGCGCGCCTCGGTGGCGTCCGGCATGTCGAGGAGCGGGTGCCCCACCCACTCGACCGCGACGCCGGCGCGCCGGTAGATCGCTTCTTCGAACGGAAAGATCACCAGCACGCGATCGGCGATCCGGCGCATGGTCTTCATGCGTCCCGGGCGCCAGGCCCAGAGCTGCGGGCTGATGTAATACACGACCGGCACGCCGAGCCGGCGCATGGCGTGGGCGAGACGGAAGTTGAAGTCAGGAAAATCCACGGCCACGAACACGTCGGGGCGGCTGGATTGGGCGTGAGCCATGAGCCGCCGGTAGATGGCGTACGTCCGCGGCAGCACGCGCGCGACTTCCAGGAGGCCGGTCACGGACAGACCTCGAAAGTCGGCGACGAGGTGGGCGCCGCCGTCGCGAAGCTGCTCGCTGCCGAAGCCGGAAATGGTGGCGGATGGCACCAGCTGCAGAATCTGACGCGCGAGCGCGCCGGCGTACAAGTCCCCGGACGGCTCGCCGCAGGAGATCATCACGCGCATGGTGCTGGGAGGCAGGACCTCGGCCGCCGGACCGACGGTGCCGTGTTTCTGACACGTAGGGGCGGTTCGCGAACCGCCCCTACACCGGCCTCGTGAACAGCTCCGCCGCGAGCGGGATGTTGTATTCGAAGGTGCGCACGCGGCGCGTCAACAGAGGCTGGCCGCCGGCCTGCACCGCGGCAGCGAATGCGATCTGCAGCCCGTTGACGTTGCGGTACTCGGAGAACTGCTCCTCCATCACGGTCTGGCCGGCCGCACCGGGTGCGTCGTAGCGTTGGGCGCGAATGAGATCCGTCGAGGGGTCGAGCAGCAGCACGACCGCCCGCATCGCCCCACCGCCGACGCCGATCGCGGTCAGCCCCCGGCCTTCTTCGACGACGTCGGGAAGACGCGTGGCGGGAACCCTGCCGTCGGCGAGCGCCAGCAGCAGACCGATGACGTCGCGCTGCACGGTGCTGCGCATCTGCTCGGCTTCAGCGGCCGGGGCCGGGCGGACGCCGCGCTGGTCCTTCACCCAGCACTCTCCGCCGCTGAACACCCGAACCACCGGGCCCGACGCCGTCGTCGCGTCGACTCGGAAGGAGCCCGGGTACTGGATGTACGACGTCGTGTCGAACGTGGCGGAGCCCCCGGGAAAGCCCGCAGCCATTGTCGTGGTCGCGGTCGCCTTGACCGTCCGGATCGACCGCAGCTTCTCGAGTCCGCCCTTGGCTTTGACGGCCCGCGCAATCACCTCGCGCACGGAGTCCTGCGGCGCCGGGCTCGTGTTCTGCGCGAAGGCCTCGACGGTTTCCGTCGCCGGCACCCGCGGCTCCGACGGTGGGGCCTTCAAGGCGGCGGGTTGAAACCGGTTGGTCGGCCGCCCGTGCCGCTTGAGATCGGCCGATCCCAGATCGAGATCGGCCAAGGGGATCCGCTCGAACTGGTCGATGCCCACACCAGCGAGCTGCTTGGCGAACACCGAGGCGTCGCCGACAAGAACGATCGACAGCCGATCGGGCCGCAGGTACTCGCGCGCGACGCGCTGGATGTCATCCGGCGTGATCGCGTTGACACGCTCGCGGTAGGTCTGCAGATCGTCGAGGTCGAGGCCATAGAAGACTGCGTTCAGCACCTGCAGGGCGATGGCGCTCGGCGTCTCGATCGTCAGCGGGAAGCTGCCGGTGAGGTACGCCTGCGCGTCGGCCAGCTCGCCCTCGTGGACGCGCTGCCGCTGCAGCCGCCCGAACTCGTCCACCATCAGCCGCAGCGCCTCGCCGGTTACCTCCGACCGCGTATCGGTGTCCGCGACGATGTTGCCGGAGTCCTTGAGGGCGTTGACGTCCGCCGAGGCTCCGTAGGTCAGCCCGCGATCGGACCGGAGCACGCGGTGCAGCCGGTTGCCGCCTTCCCCGCCGAGGATATTGATCGCGAGGTCGAGCGCGAGGTAGTCCTTGTGCCGGCGCGGCAGACCCACGTTGCCGACGCGGATCTCGGTCTGCACGGCGCCTGGACGATCGACGACCACGACGCGCCGCGTCGGCGGCGGGGGCTCGGTCGGCTTGGGCGCCGAGGCATCGGACTTTCCCCACTTACCGAACGCGCGCTCGGCACCCGCAAACGCCTCGTCGTGCGGGATGTCGCCGACGATGGCGAGAATCGCGTTGTTGGCGCCGAACCAGGCCTTGTGGAACGCGATGAGATCGTCGCGGGTGATGCTCGCGATGGTATCCGGCGTGCCCGAGTCGGGCCGGCCGTACGGGTGGAAGCCGTAGACCAGACGGTCGAACACCATCCCGGCAATGTAGTCCGGATCCTCGTAGCCGACCTTCAGGCCGGAGAGGATCTGCTGCCGCTGGCGCTCGAGCTCCTCCGGCGCAAACGCCGGGTTCCGCGCGAGGTCCGACACCATGTCGAGCCCGAACGCGAAACTGTCCTTCATCACGACCGCGTTGATGAACGAGAGGTCGCTGCCGGCGCCCGTGCCGATGAGACCGCCGATCGAGTCGATCGAGGTGGCAATCTGCTCGGCGTCCCTCGTGGTGGTGCCCTGGTCGAGGAGCGACGCCAGGAGCGTCGCGACCCCGGACTTCTCCGTCGGATCCTGGGCGCCGCCCGCCCGGATGATCAACCGGAGGCTGACGACGGGCTGCTCGTGGTGCGCGACGGCAATCACCTGCAGACCGTTGGCGAGCGTTCGGATCTGGTAGGGCGGGAACTTCACGTCACGGGCCGGCAGCGGCCGGGGCGCGGACTCCGATGGCCAGTCTGCGACCTGCCCCCGTGCGTCGGCCGCCTGCGCGGCAAGCACGGCGGTGGCGGCGACGATGACGGTACGGAGGCGACGGGTCACTGAGGCAACTCCCTGCCGCTTCCCGAACCCTTCGGCACGAGGGTGATGATGAGCCGGTTCTCCGGCGTGAAGTACTTCTGGGCGACGCGCTGGACGTCGGCCGCCGCCATGTTCTGGAAGATCTCGAACTCACCGTCGGCCGTCGTGATGTCGTTGTGGATGACGGCCGCGTGCGCGAGGACGCCGGCCTTGTCCCGGTTCGACTCGCGGCTCAGGATGTAGTCGCGCGCGAACTGGTTCTTCGTCCGCTGCAGTTCGGCGGCGCTGATGGGCTCCGACTTCAGCCGGTCGAGCTCGGCGATGAGCGCCTTGGTCGCTTCCTCCGGCGAACGCCCGCGCTGGACGATCGCCACGGCATAAAAGAGATTCGGGTGCTCGATGATGTTGCCCTGTCCGAACGCGGCGAGCGCCAGCTGGTCCTCGTAGACGAGCTTGCGATAGATGCGCGAGCTCTGGCCGTCGGACAGCACCTTCG
>Ga0075327_1000563_pt1 | contig 10529 bp, 9 predicted proteins | sample MayberrySE_Catta_2_FD_120056 | JGI IMG/M metagenome (GOLD analysis project Ga0075327, IMG submission 120056) | Natural and restored wetland microbial communities from the San Francisco Bay, California, USA, that impact long-term carbon... | ecosystem: Environmental > Terrestrial > Soil > Wetlands...
CGGTGCTCGACGAGGAGCCCCAGAACTACAATCACCTGCGGGCCGCGCTGAGGTTCGGCGCAACCCCGCGCGAGGTGCTCGAAGTCACCCTGCAGTCGACGATCTATTGCGGCATGCCGCGCAGTCTCAGGGCGATGCGCATGCTGATGAAGATCCTCGAGCACCGCGGGCGCACGGAGGAGATCACCGAGACGCAACTCGCGCTCGACCTCTGAAGCGCTGGCGTCGTAGGGCGGCGGATGTCCACCGCCGTCTCGACCTCTCCGGCGTCATGGCCGCGCTTGTCGCGGCCATCCACGGTAAGGATCGGTCTGCAGGTCCGTTCAGTCTCCCCGGCCTTGATGCGGGGATGGACCGATCGAGATGCCGAACCGCGGGGAGGGGAGGCGGCGTCAGCGCGGGACAATCCCGCGCATGACGGCGGAGCGGATGCACACCCTGCGGCTGCGGACATCGGCGAGTCCTCCTTGCCGCGCGACGAGCGCGTGCGTAGGCTCACCCGACTTGTCCGGCACGTGTCGGCCGCGCAGCTCGGGGTGGATCGTCAATCCGGGCCGGTCGGTATCATTCCCGCGACCTGCCGGTCCCCTTCATGGTCGCTTTGTTCCAAGCCCCTTGCCACGCCCCGACGGTCCGCCTCAGGGCGGTTCTGGCTCATCTTCCGCTTGCCCTCAACGCGGGTAATCGGCAACCGCAAACCCACGATCCCCTTAAGCTGCGATTGAATGAACCGGCCGCATCGGTGACAGCCCATGGCTTCTCGCGCGCGCTCTCATAGAGGTTGGTCAGGCGAGTGACGACGTCATGCAGCCGTTCTGCATCCTCGAAAAACTCGACGGGGCCATACGCATGCACGGCCGCGTAATTCCATGTCGGCACGACCTTGCCGTGTTCCTGTTTCGAGGCGTACCACGACGGCGTGATATAGGCGTCAGGTCCCGAAAAGATCGCCAAAGCATCGCCAACGGGTGCCGCCTTCCATTGCGTGTTGGCTTTTGCCACATGCCCGTAAATCACGCCATGCTCACCCTCTGTTTCATTAAGGAGAAGGGGCAAGGGCGTTGCGATCAGCCCTTCGGCTGTCGCTGTGACGAGCGTGGACAAACGGGCCTCGCGCATAATCTGGCGAAGCGTTGCCGGGTCTTCTTCACGAAAGGCGGACGGAATTTACATCGTTGCCCCGGTTTCATCGCGCGAGAAACGCCTCACCTGCGAGGCGGCTCCAGCGCCCCGTCATCTGTTCGTGGGCCTCACCGTCGGCGAAGACCGGTGGCTTTGCAGCCATAGGAGCTGTTCCCATGAGTTGCAGCACCGATGGCAACAATAGCCGGTTCGCTGCCAGAAGGGAAATGTCACAATTGGGTCAGCCGCTTCATTTGCGTGGGCCGCCCGCCGCGGATGGCGTTGGCTTTCCTGTCGCCAGGCGCCTGCCGCGCCTATTCGAGGCCCCGCGCATGGCGCGACCCTGCGTGGCTGTGGTCGTGCCGCCGGTAGTGGTCGAGCAGCACGAGGACGTCCATGCAGCGCATCCTGACCGAGAGTTGGTCGATCGTACCACGTGTAGACAACAAGAGAAGGGAGCGCAGGTGCGAATAGGTCGATGTCACCCAATCTCGACCGTCGTCCAAGGCATCAGTGCCGGCATCGGCTCCCGCATGAGGCCTTCGATCCCAAGCGAGGCCGTCACGAAGACTATTGGCGACGCGGGCGCGGGCGTTGACTTGGGTCGATTTGCGACTACCGGCGGCAGTCAAAACTGACGAGCGACCTCGGTTCTATCAAGGTAGGGCCGTCGGCGTTCGGCGGGCGGCCGGGAATATGCAGGTCGACGCGGATCACCGCCGCCAAGCCAGTTCGTCGCCGTTTCGCCATTAGGTCCAGTCATTTCTGGCGCCGGCGCGCACCATGCCTTGCCGCGGAGCCGGAGCGGTTCTATCTGAATCCTTGATACGTTCCGGCGAACCTCGGTTGAAGGGCCAGGACCCCGATGAACTACTATTTCAGCAAAACACTTGAGATGCCCTTCGATCAGGCAATCAGGCAGGTCACCGACGCCCCGGCTGTGAAGGGATTCGGGGTTCTAACGACGATCGATGTCAGTGCCACGATAGAAGCTGGGTGAGATCGGGACCATGCCGCCCTGCAACGTAATTGTTCAGGAGGCCAGCAAGGGACGTGTGGAGGTTTCCGCCGTCGACCCCTGTTGCATCAATGATGGCCGTGGACAATCCGAATCTCGCGTCCGTCGCCAGCGAGGTTAGAGATTTTTTGAAGCAAGTCGTGGCCGGTCTTTAAGGCCCATAGCCGTACCCTGCGGAATTCAGGGAGCAGATTGTTGCGCTGGCCGGCAGCGGGCGCAACGTTGAGGATCTGGCCAGGGAGTTCGAGCCGTACGCGGCAACGATCCATGGCTGGGTCAAGCAGGCCGATCGCGATGGCGGCCGCCGCCCCGACGGCCTGACCGGCGAGGAGCGCGATGAGCTTCGTCGCCTTCGCCATTAGAACCGACGGCTTTACCGGGAAGAGGCAAAGGCGGCCGCCTGGTTCGCTCAAAGCGACGTGATGTCGTCTCGGTCTGCCGGGCCCGCGAGAGGGATTCGGGCACGCCAGACGCGCGAGACAATGCAAACCTACGCAAGGGAGGAAAGGAAATGTCCAAGGTTGTTTGCGTTCTCTACGACGATCCTATCGATGGGTACCCGAAATCCTACGCCCGCGATGATTTGCCCAAGCTTACGCGCTACCCCGACGGCCAGACCCTACCGGGCCCGGAAGAGATCGACTTCAATCCCGGCCAGCTGCTCGGGAGCGTGTCCGGCGAGCTGGGGTTACGCAGGTTCCTCGAAAGCCAGGCGCACAAGCTCGTCGTGACGTCCGACAAGGATGGCCCCAATTCGGTGTTCGAGCGCGAGCTGCCCGATGCCGAGATTGTCATTTCGCAGCCATTCTGGCCGGCCTATCTGACGGCAGAGCGGATCGCCAAAGCGCCGAATCTCAAGCTCGCCATCACCGCTGGCATCGGATCGGACCATGTCGATCTTCAGGCCGCTATCGACCGCCGCATCACCGTGGCGGAGGTCACCTATTGCAATTCGATCAGCGTCGCCGAGCACGTGGTGATGATGATTCTCGGTCTCGTCCGGAACTACATTCCCTCCTACCAGTGGGTCGTGAAGGGCGGCTGGAACATCGCCGATTGCGTCGCCCGCTCGTACGATGTCGAGGGGATGCACGTCGGCACGGTCGCCGCCGGCCGGATCGGCCTCGCCGTGCTCCGCCGCCTGAAGCCCTTCGACGTCAAGCTCCACTACACCGACCGGCATCGTCTGCCGGAAAACGTCGAGAAGGAGCTTGGCCTGACCTTCCATCCGTCAGCGGCCGACATGGTGCCGGTCTGCGACGTGGTGACGATCAATTGCCCGCTCCATCCGGAGACCGAGAATCTTTTTGACGAGAAGATGATCGCCCGCATGAAGCGGGGCGCGTATCTGGTGAACACTGCGCGCGGCAAGATCTGCAATCGCGACGCGATTGCCCGGGCGCTGGAGACCGACCAGCTCGCCGGTTACGCCGGCGACGTCTGGTTCCCGCAGCCTGCGCCGCGGGACCACCCGTGGCGAACAATGCCGCATCACGGCATGACGCCGCATATCTCGGGGTCATCACTTTCAGCGCAGGCGCGCTACGCGGCGGGCACGCGCGAGATCCTGGAGTGCTGGTTCGCGGGGCGGCCGATCCGCGAGGAATACCTCATTGTCGACGGCGGCAAGCTCGTCGGCGCCGGCGCTCACTCCTACAGCGCCGGCAACACGACCAAAGGTGCGGACGAAGCTGCTCGCTATCGAACGAAAGGCTGATCGCACGCCGGGCCGCCCGCCGCGGATGGCGTTGGCTTTCCTGTCGCCAGGCGCCGGCCGCGCCTATTCGAGGCCCCGCGCATGGCGCGACCCTGCGTGGCTGTGGTCGTGCCGCCGGTAATGGTCGAGCAGCAGGCTGCGCCCGTAGTCGTTGCCGTTCGGCGTGCGCACGATCGTGTGGACATGCCGGCGCGAGGGCTCGCGGTTGTCGAAGATGATCCCGGGCAGATGGTCGAACTCGATCAGGATCACCGGGCTGACGATGCGGTAGTAGAAGGCGCTGTCGTCCTCGCAGCCGCCCATCCAGGCGAAGATCGTCTCATCGAGATGCCGCTTGACCTCGTCGAGGCGGACCTCGGCATGGCCCGGGCGCAGCCGGCCGGTGTAGAGCGCCGCGAGCTGGACCAGCCGGTCCTGCTGATCCTTCGACAGCCAGTCGAAGGCGAGTCCGCCAGGCTCTCCTCGGCGCGCTTGATCGCCGCGCCGACCACTTCGCGCGCTCGTCCGGGCATATTGCGAGAAGGGCGTCGGTTTCAGCGCGGAAAAGCCGGGCCTCGTAACCGGCTGGATGTCATCGGTTTACTCATCATGGCCTCGCAGCGTTGGCTCCCGGTGAGAGTTGCCAAGGATAGCCGTCAGGCGACGCAATGGTCGAGGCGCTATTTCTGCGAATTCCTGTATAACTAAGCACCAGCGGGATGTTGCTTTCAACTTGAGCTTGAGGGGTCCGCGGCTTGGGAATGAGCCCGATGCCGCAGCGGTTCATTTGCACGGCTCGTCAAGGAAAAAGCTCCGCTGTTCGGCGCTGGATCACAGTCCCATGGCAATCTCATAGGGAAGTCAAATGAATAACCGCGAAGACTCCTCGCCCGCCCTGGCCGAGCTGAATGCGGAACTGGCGTTCCGCTTCGGCGAGGATTTTCCACCCGTCCCTGTCGATCAGGGGATCGACACCCTGACGCGGATCGCCGGTCGCGGATCGGTCCGCAGCTTCACCGAGCGACCGGTCGATCCCGGCCTCGTCAATCTGCTGCTGGGCGTCGCGTTCTCCTCGCCGAGCAAGTCCGACCTGCAGCAGCGCGATGTGGTCATCGTCGACGACCCGGAGCTGCGCTTTCAGCTCCACGACATCATTCGCCACCGCTGGCTCGACACGACGCCGATGCTGCTGGTCATTTGCGGCAACAACCGGCGACAGCGCCAGCTGCATGAGTGGCGCGGGAAGCCGTTCGCCAACGATCACCTCGACGCTTTCTTCAACGCCAGTGTCGATGCCGCGATCCTGCTCGCGACCCTGGTCGTCGCCGCCGAGGCGGTCGGGCTCGGTGCGTGCCCGCTGAGCCAGATCCGCAACGATGCGGCCCGGGCCTCGCGAATCCTAGGGCTGCCCGACCATGTGTTTCCGGTCGCGGCGTTGGCGCTCGGCTGGCCGGCCGAGACGCCTCAGATCACGCCTCGCCTGCCGCTCGCGCTCACGGTTCACCGGAACCGGTTCGACGACGACAAGACGCGGGCCTTGGTCGAGGCTTATGACCGGCGCCGCGCCGATATCCAGCCCTATGCGCGTCAGCGCGACGAAGCGGAACACGGCACGGTCGACGATTACGGCTGGTCGGAGGAAAAGGCCCGCCACTACTCCAGGCCCGAGCGCGCCGATTTCGGGCAATTCGTTCGCGACAAGGGTTTCAGTCTGACCTGACCTCCTGAATATTGGCCCTGACGACCGGTCACGGTAGCGTTAAGGACACGAGCCGACCCGCAGGTGCAGCAATCATGAGCGACGATATCCTTCTCTACGATCACGATCCCGACGATGCGTTTGTCACAATCACGCTGAACCGGCCGGACAAACTGAATGCGATCGATGCCGAGCTGGGCGACCGCATTGAAGACGCCATGAAGCGCGCAGCGTCCGACCCGCGCGCACGCGCGGTCGTATTGACAGGTGCCGGGCGGGCGTTTTCGACCGGGTTCGACCTCGGCGGCGAGGACTTCGAAATGGACGCCGAGCAATGGCGCGAGGATGTCGCAGCCAACATGCGAAGGCTTCGCACCGTTTGGGAGGCGCCGCTGCCCGTCATTGCGGCGGTCAGGGGCTATGCGCTCGCCGGCGGTCTCGAACTGATGATGTGCTGCGACCTCACCATCGGCGCGGAGGATGCGCTGTTTGGCGAACCGGAAGTGCGGCACGTTTCGGCGCCGCCGACGCTGATGCTGCCCTGGACCGTGCCGATGTGCCACGCGCGTTGGCTGATGTACACCGGAGACATGATCGACGGTCGCGAAGCCGAGCGCATCCATCTGATCAATCGGGCAGTCCCCGCCGATCGGGTCATGGAAGAGGCCAGGCGGGTTGCGCGCAAATGCGCGCGCATGCCCGGAGCTGCGATCAAGTTCGCCAAGGCCGCGCTCAATCATGTCGAGGAGACGGCCGGGCTGCACAGCTCGTGGTCCTACAATCGGGAAACCACGGCGATCCTGCACGCTACCGAAGCCGGCCGGGAATGGATGAACAGGTTGAAGGGCCGGCCGTTGCGCGACTTCCTCGCGGAACGCGAAGCCCCGTTTCGCGATCTGGATTGACGCCGAGCCTCAGCTATCGGCGTAGAGCCTGTCGAGAAAACCGGACTGGTTGCGCAGATAGCGCGTGGCGACAACCTGCCCCTTTTCGCTGACCTCGCCGAGTTCGGTCGATGGCGCGACCGGGCTGCGGACCGTGATGGTGATCCGCGAAGTCGGAGACCGGTTCTCTGCATTCCAGCGCTCAATCCGCCTGGCAATTTCCCGCTCGACGTCGGGATCGCAGGGGGACGCAGGGAACAGGATCAACGCGAGCCGGTCACGGCTCTCGCCGGCGACGACCACGTCGTCGACAAGGGGAGCCAGATGAGCCCGCAACGCCGTCCGCAATGCGCCTGCGCGGACTTTCGTTCCGTTCGCCAGCTTGAAGTCCTCGGCCAGGCGCCCGTCGAACATCAGGACCTGCCGGCCATCGCGCCGCTTACGAAGAGTGCCGGCATCGCCCATCGGGAAAAAGCCGTCGCTGTCGCATGGTCGCGGCGAAAAGCCTTGCGGCGTCAAATACCCCGGAAAGAGATTGGGCCCCTTGGCGCGGATTTCGAATGTATCGTCGACAGGCGCAAGCTTGACCTCGTGGCCGGGCAGCGGCGCGCCCAATTCGCCGGCGGTCTCCAACGGTGCCTGGGACAGGCACAGTGTCGAACCGGTTTCGGTCGCGCCGTAGCCTGACAGGATGATGAAATCTCCGGTGCCTGCGGCATTGTGGGCATCTTTGAACGCAAACAGGCGTGCGACCAGGGCGGGATCGGCGCCGGCTCCTGCGAAGAAGATCGCATCGAGATTGGAGGCGAAAGCCGCTTCCGTCGCCGGGTCATGTTCCAAGGCGGTCAGGAGCGGCGCGAGGCCGGCGGGCACCGCGATGTGCATCGTCGGGCGATGCCGACGCAGCAGAGCCAGGGTCGCGCCCATGGTTGCGTCCGAGGGGGGCGTATCGACATGCAGGGCGCCGCCGCACCAGAGCATCTTGTAGAAGTTGTCGAGACCGCCGAAGACATGGCGCCAGGGCAACCAGTCGACGAGAACCGGGCGTCGGACGGCAATGAATGGCCATGCGGCAGCGATCGCGCTCTGGTTCGACGAAATCATGCCGCGGGTGACGACGACGGCCTTCGCCGGCCCTGTGCTCCCCGACGTGAAGTAGATTTCGGCGATCGCCTCCGGATCGGTTTCAAGTGGCGCGCATGCCGGTCCGTGCGCGGCAGCATCGCGGATATCGGCCGCATTGAATTCGGAGTCCGAAACGCCCGAGCGGAGGATCCTGCGACCGCAAAGGCAGAGGTCGACATGGCGTGCATCATCGGCGCGGCGCGGTTCGGCAACATGAACGAACCCGCCGGCGAGGCAGCCGAGTTTTAACAGAGCCGCCGCAATGCCGGCCGACAGCTGCGAAACGACGGCATCGCCCGGGACGAGACCGCGGTCGGACAGCGCTTGTGCGACGCGCCGGGCGCCGATCGCCGCCTCGCCATAGGTCAGGACTGCGCGCTCCTCTCCCTGGGGCTCGCTCAGCAACTCGGCATCGCGGTCGCGGAACGCCCAGGTATCGAGGCGGTCGATCACATCTTCCCGAGCACCATCCCCTAGCGGAATGTTCGAACGAAGCAGTATCGATCCGTCGGACGACGGCGTAACGACGAGACGGGCCGCGGCCGGTACGCGGGGATGCGCCATCCGATACCTCGCGCTCGTCAAGCCTGCCCCCGGTTTCCTCGCCCTGTTTTTCGGACCGATACGCGCCGACGCGCGCCGACTATTGCGCCGAGACGGGCAGACGACAAGTTGGCGCAATCTGGCTAAGCAATATCAGAGAGTTATGTGGTGTTCTCAGCTGAGTCTTGCACCAGCAGGCGTGCCTGTCGTCGATGGCGCCGCCGCTCGCGCAGTGTGTGCAGGCCGCTGGTGTATATGGGCACTGCTCGAAACCTCCCGGTCATGATACCGACGGTCTCTGAGAGCGTAGAAAGCGTGAGTCTGAAATGCGCCCATGCCCTCCCGTAGCCGGCAAGCTCAGGCCGCCGCCATGACCCCGGCGCCCGCCCCGGCAAGGTTGGTGCTGGTCGTCGTCATGCCGTTCGGCGTCGGCTATTTCCTGTCGTTCCTGTTCCGCAACACCAACGCGGTGCTGGCGCCCGAGCTCACGCGCACTTTCGGCCTCGACGCATCCGAGCTCGGCATCCTCACCGCCATCTTCTTCGGCGCGGCGGCTCTGCAATATGTGCCGCTGGCGCTGCTGCTCGACTGCTTCGGCCCGCGACGTCTGCTCATCGCACAGGCCCTGATCACGGTCGTCGCCTGTCTGATGACGGCCTGGGCCGAGAGCTTTGCCATGCTGGTCGCGGCGCGCGGCCTTCTCGGTATCGGCTTGGCCGCCTGCCTGACCACCGCCTTCAAGGCCGTCACCGTATGGTTTCCGCGCGACCGGCTGGCGACCGGAAACGGCATGATTCTGTTTTGCGGCGCGCTCGGCGCGGTCACCTCGACGCGGCCGCTGCAGATTTTTCTCGAGACCTACGACTGGCGCGACATGTTCGTGCTTGCGGCATTCGTTGCGTTGGCGCTGGCGGTGTTCGCCGGTGTGGCGCTGCCGGAGCGCAATGCCGAACGGGTCGCCGAGGATCGCTCGAGCCTTGCGGCCTATGGGGTGATCCTGACCCACCCGGTGTTCTGGCGGGTGTCTCCGGCCGCGGCGTTGGGCCTTGCCGGCTTCTTCGCCATCCAGGGGCTATGGGCCAACGGCTGGATGAGCGACGTCGCCGGCCTCGACCAGGCCGCGATCGGCCAGAGACTGCTGGCGATCGCGCTCGCCATGGTCGCCGGCACGCTGATCAACGGCCCGATGATGGATGTGCTGGCAAGGCGTGGCATCGATCGTTCCGTTTATCTGGCAATCGGACTGGGCGGTTTCCTGCTGGCGGAATTCGCGCTTGCCGCCAAGCTCGATCCGCAAGGCTACTGGCCCTGGCTGCTGATGGGCTTCACCGGCAATATCGGCGCGCTGGTCCACCCGATCCTCAACCGGATCTATCCGATCCACTATGCCGCCCGGTCGATCTCGACCATCGCCATCCTGACCTTCGCGCTGGTCTTCGTCATCCAGAGCGGCATCGGCTTCATCCTCGACCTTTGGGGGGCGCGGCCCGATGGCAGCTATCCGCAGGTCGCTTACGATTGGGCGTTCGGCCTGTTGGTGTTCGCGCAAGGCGCGTCTCTTCTCTATCTGGTACTGAGCCTGCCTCGGCTGCGCGCCGAAGCGCGCAACGCCGGGTGACGTGCGTTTGCTGTCGCCGAGCCGATGCCCGCCGCAAGCATCTTCGCAAGCCGGTGAGGCAGCGCCGCAGAGTTCCTCACCCATACCCACCACTACACACGTCTTCCCAGAGTCGCAGGGTCGCCGCGGCGCAGGCTTCGGGAAAGACGTAGTTGGCTCCGTGCCCGCAGCCCGCAATCCGGCTCGCGCGTGCATTCGGCATCAGCGCCGCCAGGTCCCGGTGGTGGGCCGCGACCGGGCTGTCCGCGCCGGCCATCAGCAGCGTAGGGGTTTTGACGTTGGGCAGTTCGTCATGAAGATCGAGCGAAGAGAAACAGGCGAACAGTCCGGCCGCGACATGCGCCGGCGTCTTGCCCATCTCTTCCGTCATCCACCGCACCAGCGCCGGCGGCGCCACGGTCAGGTCGACACGCCCGCTCATGGTGTCGGCGATCCAGCGCGGGACGCCGAACTTGCGGATCGCCGCCAGCGTGCTGTCTTCGCCGAGGGTATAGGCGCCGGAGACCTTCGCCTCGGGGATCTTTGCCGAACTGTTGATCATCACCAGGCTCGCGAGACGGTGGGGGTGGCGGAGCGCCATGAGCACGCCGAGCATGCCGCCCGAGGCATCGCCGATCCAGTGGACGCGCTCCAATGAGAAGTGGTCGAGCACCGCGATCATCGAATCGAGCAACCGGTCGGCGTCGAAGACGTAATCGGTCGGCGGCACGGTCGACCGGGGCCCGCATCCGGGAATCTCGGGACGATAGACCGCCCGTCGGTTGGCGATCGGCGGCACCCATGGGTCCCAGAACAAGCCGTTGCGGGCATAGGCATGCATCATC
>Ga0075327_1000564_pt1 | contig 10519 bp, 8 predicted proteins | sample MayberrySE_Catta_2_FD_120056 | JGI IMG/M metagenome (GOLD analysis project Ga0075327, IMG submission 120056) | Natural and restored wetland microbial communities from the San Francisco Bay, California, USA, that impact long-term carbon... | ecosystem: Environmental > Terrestrial > Soil > Wetlands...
CGGATCCAATGGCCGCCCGCGAGAGATCGCCGGCCGCCAGCGCCGACTTGATCGCGTCCATGCCCTCCCCGAAGAGCAGGTCCCGCGACGCCATCCGCCGATCGTAGTAGTCAACGGCATCCGTCCACGCCTTGCGTTCGTCAGTCGTGAGCGCCGCCTCGGGGAGTGCCGCCGGCAGCGCGCCGGCCAGGGCGCGCGGCGTGCCCGCCTCAGGGCGGCGGGCCCACGCCGCGGCAAAGAGCGTGTGATGTAGGTTCATCCACATCTCGCTGTGGAACCGAAGCTGGTGAACCTCAGCGACAACGCCAGGTCCGGGCGGTGTCTGTACGCCGGATAGGAGACCGAGCATCACGCCCAAAGAAATCGACGTCATGGCCAACCCCGTAGACGCCCGGGGGCCGCGTTTGGTTGGCCGGGGACACTCAATCGGGACACTCAGCCTTGAGTGTCCCCGCGGCCGGTCCGAGCGATCGGACGTCCACTATTGGAACAACCGCCCGCCTGACGGGGCTCGGGCCAGCGTCAAACAGCCCCCGATCGCAGGTTCCTCACCCGCTCTTGCTGTTTCCGTGTGCGGATTCTGACTGGATCGGCGGGGACACTCAAGAGTGACTGTCCTCCGTGACTGTCACGGCTGAGTGTCCCGGTTGAGTGTCCCCGGGAGGCAGAGCCCGCCGGCGGGGGAGGCAGAGCCCGCCGGCGGTGATTGGCTCGCTTGGCCATATCCGTATAAAGTTGTCCGGACACGGATCGGCACTTATCAGGAGGATGGGAGACTTATGCGTCGACTTGCCATATCGCGGCTGATCCTGATGCTCGGGCTAATGCTGACGGCTGTCGTACCTCAGCAGGCGTTCGTGCCCGCTCAAACACCGGCCGGTCAGGCTCCCCCTGCCGAACCCGTCCAGATTCCACTCGACCTCTTCCAGGTGCCTGACGGGCTCGAGGTGACTCTCTGGGCTGCCACGCCGCTGCTGCGCAACCCGACCAACATCGATATCGATCGCGACGGCCGCATCTGGGTGGCCGAAGGGGTCCGCTACCGCTCCCACCACGCCCGGCAGCCGGAGGGCGACAAGATCGTCGTACTGCAGGACACCGACGGCGACGGCAAGGCCGACAGCACGCACACGTTCGTGCAGGAGCCCGCGCTGATTGCGCCGCTCGGCGTCTCGGTCATCGACAACAAGATCGTCGTCGCGCAGCCGCCCGACCTCATCGTCTATACCGACGTCGATCGGAACCTGCGGTTCGATCCGGCGGTGGACAGGCGCGAGGTCCTGCTGACCGGCTTTCAGGGCATCAACCACGACCACTCGCTCCACTCGGTGACGGTTGGCCCCGACGGCAAGTGGATCTGGAACGCCGGCAACACAGGCGCGATGTTCACGGACAAGTCGGGGAAGACGTTCCGGATTTTTGGCTCCTACCGGCCGAACCCGGTTGGCCCGTTCAAGTTCCCTCACAATCCCGCGGAGCACGCGGGCAAGCCCAGCGACGACGGTCACGTGTACGTGGGCGGGTTCACTGTGCGGATGAATCCCGATGGCACGAACGCCGAGATCATCGGGCACAACTACCGGAACAGCTACGAACAGTCGGTCACCTCGCTCGGCGACGTGTTCCAGAACGACAATGACGACCCGCCGGCCTGCCGCGTGAGCTGGGGGATGGAGTACGCCAACTTCGGCTTCTCGTCGAACGACGGCCAGCGGACCTGGCAGGCAGACCGCCGGCTTGGCCAGCCCGTGCCCGTCGCGGAGTGGCGCCAGGACGACCCCGGCATGACGCCGGCGGGCGACGTGTACGGCGGCGGATCGCCGACCGGCAACGTGTTCTATGAGAACGGCGCCCTCGGTCCGCCCTTCGAGGGGACGTTCCTGGCAGCCGATGCGGGACGCAACGAGATCTTCTCCTACCAGCCTGCCCGCGCGGGCGCGGGGTTCGCCCTCGACCGGAAGATCTTCATGACCTCGAACGTGAAGCAGCAGTACGCGGGATCGGACTTCGTGATGGGCCGTGGCGGCGTCACACGCGCCATCGAGACGCTCTTCCGGCCGTCGGACATCGCGGTCGGTCCCGACGGCGCCCTGTATGTCAGCGACTGGATTGACCCGCGCGTCGGGGGACATCAGGACCTCGACAACTCGCTGTCGGGCGCGATCTACCGGATTGCTCCAAAGGGGTTCGTGTCGAAAGTCCCGGCATTCGACGCCGCGACCATCGACGGCCTGATCACGGCGCTCCGCTCGCCGGCTGTCAACGTCCGCGCGATCGGCTTCGACGGGCTGAAGGCGCGCGGCGCGGCGTCCGTGAACGCCGTCGCGGCGCTGCTCAAGGATCCGAGCCCCTACATGCGCGGCCGCGCGATCTACCTTCTGTATCAGCTTGGGCCCGAGGGCCGTCAGCGTGCGGGATCACCGGAGTCGCATTCCGATCCCGCGATGCGCATCGCGGCCTACCGGGCCATGCGGCGCGCGGATCTCGACGTCGTCCCGGTCGCATCGCGTCTCGCCCGCGACAAGGACCCCGGCGTCCGGCGCGAGGTGGCGCTCTCGATGCGCGATCAGCCCGCCGACAAGGCGCTCGGCATCCTGGTCGACATCGCGCGCGGCTACGACGGGCAGGATCGGACGTACCTGGAAGCGCTCGGCACCGGCGCGACTGGCAAGGAGCCGGCGCTCTACGAGCGGCTGCGGCGCGAGCTCGGCGTCAAGAACGACCCCATCACCTGGACGAGCACGTTCGCACGGCTCGCGTGGCGTCTGCACGTGCCGGCGGCGGTGGCGGACCTCGCCGCGCGCGCGCAGTCACCGAAGCTGTCGCACGACGACCGCAAGCTCGCGCTGGATACGCTCGCCTTCGTCAAGGACCCCGCGGCGTCCAAGGCCATGCTGAGCCTTGCCGCGCCGGACAGTTCCCTCCGCGAGCCGGCGACGTATTGGCTGCTCAACCGCCTCACCAACGACTGGGCGGGGGAGGCCTACGGCTTGGGACCGGCGCTGAAGACGGCCGGTATCTACGACCCGGAGTCGATCACGCTGCGTGAGTCGGTCGTGCCGCCGGCGCCCGCAGGTCTCCCGGAGCTCTCGGTCGACGAGATCGTCCGTCTCACCGGCGATGCCACACGCGGGAAGAACGCAGCCGTGCGCTGCCAGATGTGCCATTCGGTCGGCGGCGTCGGGGCCGACCTGGGGCCGGTGCTGGACGGCTGGGGCCGCGGCAAGTCCGCGGACGTGATCGCCACCGCCCTGGTCCGCCCGAACGCTGAGATCGCGTTCGGCTTCGAGGGTATGGAGCTGCGCACCAAGGACGGGCTGACCATCCAGGGCGTGTTAATCAAAGAGGGCGATCCCTTGATGATGCGCAGCATGGGCGGGATCACGCAGATCATCCCCGCCAACCGCGTAGCCCAGCGCCGGCGGTTGAAGGCGTCCCTGATGATGAGCGCCGCGCAGCAGGGTCTCACGGCGCAGGACGTCGCCGACCTCGTGGCGTTCCTGCGCAGCAACTGATTGTCGAACGGTAGTGGCGGCATTCGTAGAGTGGGGCGCCGATCATGGTCAGGCGTCTCCTTGCGCTCCGACGAGCTTCAGCCCGAGCACACGTTTTCCGTTATGAGTCCAGACAGGCCACGTACGCGCGCGAGCATCTCGCGACGCAAAATGCTCCACGCGCTTTCCGTCGGCGCTGCCGGTGTGGCGTTGGCCGGAGATTTTGCGGCGTACGCGATGCAAGCAGCACGCACGGCCGGTACACCCCCGCTTGGCCGGCTCAACCGGTTCCCGCGCATGGTCCAGGAGTTCTTCGTTGAGCGCGAGAACCAGGCGCACCAGCAACGCCTGAAGCGGCTTGCGGCCTTGAGTACGAGGGCCGACGCCGAGGCCTATGTCCGGACCGTTCGGCAGAAGATACGCGAATCCTTCGGACCCCCTCCAGAAAAGACACCACTCAATCCTCGCGTGACGAAGGTCGTCGAACGGGACGTCTACAGAATCGAGAGTGTTCTCTTCGAAAGCCGTCCGGGGTTCCTGGTGTCGGCGAATCTCTACATTCCCAAAGGACGGAATTTCCCGCTTCCCGGAGTAGTGGCATCTTGCGGACACTCGGCCAACGGCAAGGCCATTGATACGTATCAAGCCTTCTGTCAGGGGCTGGCGCGCCTGGGCTATGTGGTTCTGATCTTCGATCCGATCGGTCAGGGCGAACGGATGCAGTACGTGGACTCGAACTGGAAGCCCACGCGCGGGACTGGGACCGGAGAGCACAATTACGCGGGCATCCAGCAGCTTCTCGTCGACGAGCGCTTCTGCATGTGGCGGGCCTGGGACGGCATTCGCGCACTGGATTACCTGACGACTCGCAAAGAAGTGGATGTCCGCCACCTGGGTATCACGGGCAATTCCGGCGGCGGGACCATGACGACCTGGCTATGCGGGCTCGACGAGCGCTGGACGATGGCGGCGCCGAGCTGTTTTGTCACCGAGTTTCGGCGCAACATGGAAAATGAGCTTGGAGCGGACATGGAACAGTGTCCCCCAAAGGCACTGGCCCTGGGCCTGGATCACGAAGACTTCATGGCCGCTCTCGCGCCGAAGCCCGTGATCATCCTGGCCAAGGAGAAAGACTACTTTGACGTTCGCGGCAATGAGGCGGCCTACCATCGGCTGAAGCGCCTCTACCGTCTGCTCGGGGCCGAAGACAATATTGCCTACTTCGTTGGCCCGACCTACCACGGCTACTCCCAGGAGAACCGGGAAGCCATGTACCGCTGGTTCAACCGCTGCACAGGAATCTCGAACGCCAGGACGGAACCGAAGCTGGTGATGGAAGAAGAAGAGACGCTGTGGTGCACACCGCACGGTCAGGTGGCCGAACTGAAATCAAAACCGATTTACAGCTTCACGCAGGAGAAGTCGCGGTCGCTGGCGGCAAAGCGTCTCGATCTGGACGGCGCGGCCCTGCCAGAAACAGTGGCCCAAGCGCTCCGGCTGCCAAAGCGCACAAGTGCTCCCGAATTCCGCATTCTCAGGCCCCTGCCTGACCGAAAGTATCCGCTGAGGCACGCCCTTCCATATATGGTGGAGACCGACCCAGGGGTGCACGCGATTGTGTACAGGCTCACGGCGGAGCCGCTGCTCTCGCGTCCCCCGCGAGACACCAACAAGGCTATCCTTTACGTCTCTCACGAATCCGCTGACGAAGAACTTCGCACCGAACCATTCATTCGAGATCTCATCGACGCCGAGCCGGAAGCCGCGTTCTATACATGTGACGTGCGCGGCGTTGGGGATTCCGAACCGCAAACGACCAGCCTGACCGACCGTGGCGAATACAGCACGGACTATTTCTATTCGTCGCACTCAATCATGCTGGACTATCCCTATGTCGGCCAGCGGACCTTTGACGTGCTCCGGGTGCTTGACTGGCTGTACGCCTGGGGCCACGGACACATCCACCTGGCCGCGAGGGGCTATGGCGCGTTGCCCTCGACGTTTGCCGCACTGCTCTCTGCTCACGTGATTCAGGTAACGCTGAAGAACGCCTTGAGCTCCTACACCGAGGTCGCGGAATCCAGGGACTATAGCTGGCCCCTCTCGGCGTTGCTGGCCGGCGTGTTGACCACCTTTGACTTGCCTGACTGCTATCGGGAACTGAGAAAGAAGGACTTGAAGCTCGTGGACCCGTGGGGCGCTACCCCGCCGAACTAGTACCGCGTTCTCCAGAAGAGGAAGCGCTCCAGCCGCTCCCGGAGGAACCCATGCCGCGTCCCGGCCGTAATGCCCCGTGCCCCTGCGGCAGCGGTAAGAAGTTCAAGCAGTGCTGCGCGTCGAAGAAAGATCGCTTGTCCCCGGCGCTCATCGCGGTGCTCGTCGCGGGCGCCGTTCTTGTGGTCATCGTCATCGTCTTGAACGCCCGCCGGTCGTCGAACACGGGGATGGTGTGGTCTCCGGAACACGGGCATTATCACGATGCGTCCGGGCGCGAAGTCCCACGCTAGTGCCGCGCATCAGGAGCCACGCATGTCACGTCCGATTCAGCTTCACGCCGACCTCGCGATCGATCCCGCGCGCGAGGCCGAGGCCATCCACTATTTCGAGACCGTGTACCGCACCACCGCGAGCGAGTTCGAGGGGTACATCGACTTGCGCCTGCTGAAGCTCCAGGGGGCACTCGTGGGCTCCGCCCCGGCCGGCATCAACTACCGGTTCTCGATCACCTTTACGACCGAGGCCTTGCGTCAGACGTGGGTCGCGTCCGATCCGCACCAGGAGGTGTGGGGAACGCTCGAGACGTTCCTGACGCGTCGCGACTACGACTTCCTGCTGTTCGAAGTCATCTGACTATGGACAAGACGCCGGACGCTCTTGAAGTGAACGACTTCGGGCTGCTGAGGCTGATCGCGCGCGACGCCTCCGTCGAGCGGCTCTGCACCGGGTTCCGATTCAGCGAAGGGCCCATCTGGAACCCCAGGGAGCAGTGCCTCTATTTCAGCGACATGCCGAACGACATCCGCCGCCGATGGAGCCCGCGGGACGGCGTCGTCGAAGTGCGCAATCCGAGCCACAAGTGCAACGGCATGACCTACGACGTGTCGGGCAATCTCTACGTCTGCGAGCACGTCACCAGCTCGCTCGTCGTTGAAACGCCCGCGGGCGAGCGCAAGGTCCTCGCCACGCACTGGCAGGGCAAGGCGCTCAACAGCCCGAACGACGTCGTCCTGCGATCGGACGGAACCATCTTCTTCACGGATCCGACGTACGGACGGATGCCCGTGTTCGGGCTCGAGCGGAAGCAGGAGCTCGACTTCCAGGGCGTGTACCGCGTTGCACGCGACAGCACGCTGCACTGCGAGGCCAACGACTTCAGCCAGCCGAACGGACTGTGCCTCGCGCCAGACGAGAAGATTCTGTACGTGAACGACACGACGCGCGCGCACGTCCGCGCGTTCGACGTCGCGTCTGACGGGTCGTTGAGCCGGAGCCGCATCTTCGCCGAACGCATCGGCACCGGCGACTACGACGAAGGCGTCGTGGACGGGATGAAGTGCGACGAGCACGGGAACGTCTACGTGACCGGCCCGCGCGGCATCTGGGTTATCAGCCCAGAGGGCACCCACCTCGGCGTCATCCGCATGCCGGAGATCGCCGGCAACCTGAACTGGGGGGGACGTGACTGGCGCGATCTCTACTGCACCTGCACGACGTCGATCTATCGCGTGCGGATGAACGTCCGCGGCAACCCCGTCTCGTACATGCGGATGGCCTGACGGGCTCGCCTACATCCCACGACCGCGGCCACGACCGCGGCCGCCGAATCGCTGCGGGGGCGACGCCAGCATGTCGTTCTTTTTCGACATGTCGCGGGCGATGCCGACGACGAGGAACTCGAGCGGCGTCGCTCCCGTGTTCTCGAACGCCCTGGTCTCGCCCACGCGGAGCGGAATCGCGTCACCCGACTTGATCGGAGCGGTTTCCGCGCCGACCGTGGCGGTCCCTTCCCCGTTCATGACGTAGTAAAACCCGCCGATGCCCGGTTCCGCGCCGGGCCCGACCGACGTGCCGGACGGCAGCACCAGGTGATCGACGTAAGCCCAGGTCGAGAGGAACACGGCGGGCGGCAGCGCGCGCCGGTACTGCACCGTTCCCTTGCCGCCCTGCAGGCTGTCGACCTGCTGGAGACGCGTCGGATCGAGCTGCATGCTCACGAACTGCGGAACCGTATCGAGCGGCGCGCCGACGCGCCCGTCGCCCAGGTCGAACGCGTCGTAGACGCCGCGGAAGGCGGTCACGTTGATGTTCATCCACTGCACGGGCTTGTCCGTCGGGTTGTAGATCGCGTGCGAGCGGCCCATCCGCGTGGGCGCGCCGGCCGGTCCCTTCAGCGTCGACGTCCGCCCGTCGATGGTGAACTGCGCTTCGCCGTCGAGGATGACGAACATCTCCTCGCAGTAGTTGTGGAAGTGCTGGCCGATGCCGGATTTCGGCTGGATGACGCCGCGATGGAGGAACCACAGGTTGGTGTCGAGCGCGTCACCGCCGAACATGGTGAAGAAGGCCAGCTGCCCCGGCCCGCCGTGCACGCTCGAGGACGTCCGGTAGCGCGCGGGGTCGTCGTGCGCGATCCGTTGCGCGAGCGGCAGACGCGGCGGGTTGGCAGCGGGATTGGGCGCAGGGGCTCCAGCCCTGCCCTGCTGCGCGACCATGGCCGGGACGGACAGGCAAAGGACGAGGAGAGCCATCGCTATCGGCTTCTTCATGTGCGCGCTCCTTGTGCGACGTCGAACCGATGACCGGAACCTGGCACGAACGAGCTGACGGTTTCGCGGGAGAGGCCGTGGCCGACGCTACGCGAAGAACGGAACTCCAGGCGTGGCGTACTTGCGCATCCCCTCCTCGTTGATCTCCACGCCGATGCCGGGCTTCTCCGAAACCCTGATGAAGCCCTTCTCCACCGACGGCCCGTCGTAGGTCACCATCTCCTTGTACATCGGGTTGGTGTCGAAGTAGGTCTGCCACTCCAGGATCATGAAGTTCGGAACCGACGCACACACGTGGCAGGACGCCATGGCACCGAGGAAGGATGCCACCATGTGCGGCGCAAACGGTACGTAGTAGAGATTCGCCAGGTTGGCGATCCGCTGCCCTTCGCCCAGACCGCCAGCCTTCTGGAGGTCGGGCATCACGATGTCCACGGCGCCGATCTCGAGCATGCGCCGGAACCCGTGCGCGAGATACACGTTCTCGCCCGCGCAGATGGGTGTGCTGGTCGAGTCGGCGATGAGCTTGAGGGCGTCGACGTTCTCCGCCGGCACGGGCTCTTCCAGCCACATCAGGTTCAGCGGCTCCATGCGCCTGGCCACCTGCTGCCCGGTCGGATAGTCGTATCGGGCGTGCATGTCGGCGCAGATATCGACATTCGGTCCCACGGCCTGCCGGGCCGCCGTCATCTGATCCACCATGCGCTGTATTTCCGCGGGGCCGGCCGTCCAGTTGAACTGGTCGTACTTGTTGGGGTCGTTCCCCTGATCGAGGTCGAACTTCACGGCCGTATAGCCGTCCTTGGCGGCCTTCGTCGCCGACTGTGCGAACTGCTCCGGCGTGGGCAGCCTGGTCTGATAGAGCGCGGTATCCACGTATACGCGGATCCGATCCCGGAACTTCCCGCCGAGCAGCTGATACACCGGCACGTTCAACGCCTTGCCGGCCAGATCCCACAGCGCCGTTTCCACGGCCGACAACACCGCTATGAAGACGCCGGACTGGGCGCCCCCGAAGACGCCGCCCTTCCGAATCTGCTCGAAGACGCGATGCACGTTGAGCGGGTGCTGGTTGCGAAGGCGCTGGCCGAAGTTCCGGACCATCTGGGAGGTGCCCTGAATGGCGTCGACGGCTTCGCCGCATCCCCAGATGCCCTGGTTCGTGTGGATCTTCACGAACAGGCTTCCGCGGACGTACCCGGACTTCACATCGGTGATGCGCAGCGCCGACGGGCTGGATGCCTGCGGGGCGCTGTCGACGGCCTGTCCAAACGCGGCAAGGGGGCGCGTGAACGCCGTGCCTGCCATCGCGCAGGCGGTCAGGAACGTGCGGCGACCGGTGTTCGGCTTCATGTCGTGTCCCCTACTTGATGTCAAAGATGTACGCCCGCCCGCCGTCCCCCGGCACGGGACCCGCGTGGACCGTCCCAGCCGCCACGTAGGCCGCTTTCGGGTTCGTCGATCCGTCGAAGATGAGCTCGACGGCGTCGCCAACGTGGCGGTGCGCGGGAGCTGCCGATCCGGGCAAGATCACCCAGGCGGCGGCCCGATTGTTCTCCCACGCCGGCGGTCCGGCGACCTGGCGCAGGCCATCGGTGGGCTCCGCGGCCGGTCCGCGTGGCGCGGGGGGCTTCACCTCGATCAGGACCGCCCGCATGGGTGGATCGCTCGCGCCCTCCTCCACGTGGGCGACATTGGCCCGATTCGTCTGAAACACCCAGGCCTTGGTGGTGACGAGCCTCCCGGGCCTGGTCCCCTGCGTGATGATGCGATCGCCTTCGGCGTAGGACACGCCGACCAGGTCGTACCGGTGCGTGTGCAGCGGGTACTGCTGCTTGAGCCACGAGACGTTCCACACCGCGACCACGTCGTTTTCAAGAAGGACGGTCGTCCCTGGTCTCGGAAAAGGCGGCGGCAGCGGCGCCGCCTGCCCCGCGACGGCTGCCACCAGCAAGAGCGCATTCGGCCATCCCATCGGTTCCTCCAGTTCCCTCGCTCGAGGCGGTTCGAGCCCGGCGAGCCTACTATACAATCCTCTAGCCGAGCGAGCGCGCGAATGCGCGCGAGCCACGCGGACGGAGCGAGGCGGCGCAGCGCCGAGCGAGTGCGCGTGTAGGGGGTCCGGGGGCGAAGCCCACGGAGCAAGTAAGGAGCCACGTCATGAACATTCGCCGTTTGTCCGGTTTGCTCGTAATTGCGCCACTCGTCCTCGCCGCGGCGTTCGTCGCACTCGGCGCCGCGCAGAACCAGGACGCTCCA
>Ga0075327_1000565_pt1 | contig 10506 bp, 8 predicted proteins | sample MayberrySE_Catta_2_FD_120056 | JGI IMG/M metagenome (GOLD analysis project Ga0075327, IMG submission 120056) | Natural and restored wetland microbial communities from the San Francisco Bay, California, USA, that impact long-term carbon... | ecosystem: Environmental > Terrestrial > Soil > Wetlands...
CAGCCTCGCCAGGGTCTCGCGGAAGCCCGTGACCGCGGCCTCCCGACCGATCAGCGACGCAGCCCCGGCCGCGTACCCGAGGGTGCCGAGCGATTCGCCGTGGGGATCTCCCGACGCCACCGCGCAAGCATCGGCCAGCGGCCGGTGGCCTTCAACGCCGGACGCCTGCCCCGGATCTCGCAGATCCGCGGAGGGGACGGACAGGTCGCGTTCTGGGGCGAGGGCCGTAGGGACGTTCTGTCGAACTCCCTCCGGGGGCGGCGGGGTCGTCACCGGTGCTCGGCGGCATCGCCCTCCGAGCCGTCGACCGGTCCGCGCGGTCGCGTCGCATCGCTACGCGCGATGTAGCGCCCTCCCGGGCGGAACCGCGATCGGAGCCCGGGCCGTACCCCGGGCGCCGCTGTCGCGCCGGAGGCGACTGCGCACCATGACCCGACCGACGCCGCGCCGTGCCCTGTGGACCGGTCTGCTCCTGCTCGTCTGCGCGACCCGTGCCCACGCGGTGCCCTGCTACGTCGACACCGACGCCGACGTCGATCGCCACGACGTCGCCGCCATCTTTGCGTCGCGCGGGAGTCCGGCCGCCGGCCCGGACGATCCGCGCGACGTCGACGGCGACGGCGCGATCTCGGTGGCGGACGGGCGCCTGTGCGCGTTGCGATGCACGCTGGCCCGCTGCGCGGAGCCACCGCCGGGCCGGCTGGCGGGGAGCCCCTCGGCCCCCGCGCTCTCCGCGACGACCGATCTCGCCCCGACGGCCGCCCTGCCGGGCGACATCGCCGACGGCGCGATCCTGACCAAGCTGTCCGCGCTGCTCGCTTCGGACGCGACGGTCGCACAGGTCAACGCGGCGCTCGACGTCGTGGGCGGCGCGATCGGCTTCATGCAGCGGGGCTCGCCCCTCGTGACGGTCGTGGTGACGCGCCGGGACGACGCGCTCGCGCTCGCCGCCCTGGCCGAGACGCTGGCGGCGCAGCCCGGGATCGCGGCCGCTGCGCCGGGCCGCGAGCCGAGCGGGCGCGTGCTGCCGCCCGAGCCGGCCGGCGCAATCCCCGACGGCCTCTTCGACCTCGAGCACCTGTTGCCGACCCGTTTCCCAGCGGCCTGGAACGCGCGAGGCCTGCTCGACGGGTGCGAGCAGGACCCCGTCACCGTGATCTTCGCTGATCACTTCGCTTCCGCCGAGCCGGCGGGCTTCGACGCGGAGATCCCGCCGAGCCAGTGGTCGCTCGCCGGCACGCTCGCCAGCTCGCCCGCCGACCACGGCTTCCGCGTGGCCACGACGCTCGCCGCCGGCTTCGACACCGCCAATCCGACCGGCGCGCTTCCGTTCCCGCAGTGCCTGCGGCTGCGCGGCGTCCACATCGGCGGCCTGGTGGCGGCCGAGGTGATCGTCTCGACCGTGGAGTCGTTCCCCACGGCGGGCAAGTTCGTGGTGAACTTCTCGCTGGGCTACACCGACGAGTGCGATCCCGGCGCCGCGGGGGCGGGCGTGTGCACGCCCGAAGCGCTCGCGGCGTCCCTGACGACGCCCTTCATGCGCGTTGCCGAGGCCGTGTCCTGGTTCCGCGAGACGCAGTCGCGGTGGAACGATCTGCTGGCGGTCGCGGCCGCCGGCAACGAGCGCTCGGCCGAGCACACCGCAACCTACCCCGGTCTCGGCGTCGCGGACTGGTCGAGCCCCGTCGGCCTTTCGAAGCTCTCCGGTGCGGCCCTGCTCTCGGGGCTCGGCGACGCGGCGCTCTGGGGCGGCGACTCGAGCTCTCCGTCGCTGACCGCCACGGGCTTCGAGCTCGCGAACGTCGATACGTGGCTGAACGATCCGACGCAGCCCCATCAATCCGCGACGAACGTGCTCGTCGTTGGCAGCACGACACGGCACGAGCTCTTCGGGCTGCTCGCGGAGTCGAGCTTCTCCGACGCGAATCCCGACGTCTCGGCGGTGGGCGAGCAGGTGATGGTGCTCGGCCCGAGCCTCGTCGACGGCACGAGCTTCGCGGCGCCGCAGGTGAGCGGGCTCGCGGCCTACCTCTGGCTGATCTCCCCGTCGCTCGCCGCGCTGCCCGCGGAGCGCACGGCCAACGCGATCCGGGCGGCCACTCGGAGCAACGGGGCGAGCGGGCTCGTGATCGACGCCTACGCGGCCGTGCTGGCCCTCGATCTGGCGACGCCGGTCACGCCGGCCACTGCCCCGATCCGCCGCGCGATCCTCGACGTGAACGGCAACGGCGCCTTCGAATCGACCGACGTGATCGCGTTCGCCGACGCGTACGGCCTCGGCGATCCCGACGCCGTGCCGCCCGCGACGCGCGACTACGGCCGCTTCGACCTGAACGGCGACGGCTTTACCGGCGGCCCCACGACGGCGCCCTTCGACCTCGATCCGGCCGGCTCGACGCAGTTCGGCGAGGCCGAGTACACGACCGTCACGCAGACGATCGCCGAGCAGGAGATCACGCTGAACGAGCTCGCGCTGAGCGATCTGCAGATCCTGTGCGCCTACGCCTTCTCGCCGCTCCTCGAGGGCGGCGACGGGGAGCTCGTGATGCAGCTCCTGGGCGAGCCCTGCCTCCCCGTACCGCCGGTGCAGGTCGCCAATCGGCAGGATCCGAACGACGTGACCTACGCACTCGCGAACGGCGGCGGCGCCTCCGCAACGACCGACGGGATCACGCCCGGCTGTGACGAATCCACCGTCCCCGAGGCCGGCTCGACCGCGCCCTTCCTGCCGCTGCCGATCCAGCTGGCGGTGTCCTGCCCGAACGCGGCGATCGCGGTGGAGATCTTCGAGGTGCAGCCGGGCGAGCTGCAGGTGTGGACCACGGCGGTCGTCCTCGCGTCGGACTTCACCTGCTACGGCGAGGGCGGCCATCCCATCACCTGCCGCGACGTCGGGAGCGCCCAGTTCGGAACCAGTCTCTGGGTCTACGCCGACGGGCCCGGAGAGATCCAGCTCCAGATCGCGACCGAGACGGTCTCCACGTCCGGATGGGGAGGCGCGGATCTCCGTGCGGATACCGCGCGCTACATCGAATTCGGCGGCGTACCCGACACCGAGAGTCTCGTGGCGACGATCCCGGTCGCGGCGACCGGCTGGGTCGAGATCGTGATCCACGCCATGACCTGGGGCGGCCGATCGACTGACGCCGCGACCGCGATCGGCGGGCCCTGGCTCACGATCTCGTACGTGCCATCGGTTCCGCAGGCGGGTCCGCCCTAGGCGGCGCCGGACAGGAGTAGATGCGATGAAGAAGACGAAGGTGACGAACCTGCTCTCCGTGCTGCTCGCCTCGGCCACGCTCGTCGTGACGGCCGATCGCGCGGCGGCGATCACGATCGGTTTCGAGCCGGCCGACGCGACGTTCGAGATCGGGCAGTCGCTCGCCGTCGACATCGTGTTCTCGGAGCTCGACGGCGAGATCGTGAGCGCCTACGACCTCGCCATCGACTACGACGCCACCGTGCTGGCCGTGGTCATGGTGACGTTCACGACCCAGCTCGGAGACGAGGCGCTCTTCGAGTCGTTGTCGGGTTCCGACCTCGCGACGCCGGGCTTCGTCGATCTCGCCCAGGTCTCGTTCCTGTCGGACGGGGAGCTGCTCGCGCTCCAGGGTGGCGATCGGTCTGTCGTCGCGACCCTGCTGCTCGAGGCGGTCGCGACGGGAACGAGCGGGCTCGGCTTCTCGTTCGGCGCGTTCGACGGCGTATGGGGCCTCGGCGGCCTTCCGCTCGCGCTCGATGCGACGCCCGCCACGGTCGAGGTCGTGCCGGCGACGGTCCCCGAGCCCTCCACGGGGCTGCTCTGTGGCCTCGGCCTCGCATGGCTCGCCGCCGCGCGGCGCGCGTAGACGTCGTCGCCGTCCTTCACGATCGTCCCGCCCGCGGCGACCTCCTCGCCCGAGATCGCGTACTGCGCGACGAAGCCAAGGACCCAATGGCGGAGAGGGTGGGATTCGAACCCACGGTACCCTTACGGGTACACCTGATTTCGAGTCAGGCACGTTCAACCGGACTCCGCCACCTCTCCGCACTGGTCTTCCGCACTGGTCTTCCGCACGGGTCATAGCACCGGACCGCACGGGCTCGGACTCGGGCGTGCCGCCCGGGAGCCCGCAGACCGGCGGCGAGACTAGCGCAACCTTCGCCCCCTCGTCCCCGTGCGGCGGCCCGATCCGTCCAATGGGCCTCCGGCGGGTCGACCTCTGGCGCCCGGGGCACAGGCTCGCGAGTCTCTCCATGGCTGCCCCCCCGGCACCCATCAGCAGGAGGCCAGACCCTTGTCCAACGACATGTTCGAGAAGCGGGAGCGCGCGTTCGAAGCCGTCTTCTTCGCGAAGCTCGACGAGCAGCGCATCCAGGCGCTGCGGGCGAAGCGCGCCGAAGACCAGGCCCTCGAGCAGCTGGCGCGAACGTCCGGCATCGCCGACCAGGACGTGCTGAAGAAGATCCTCGACAGCGGTGTCGACGCCACCACCCTCGAAGCCCTGAGCCTCGTGCCGCTCGTCGTCACCGCCTGGGCGAACGGCGAGGTGACGCCCGCCGAGCGCGACGCCGCCCTGCAGGCGGCCGAAAAGGAGGGCATCGCCCGGGAGTCCGGCGCCCACGATCTGCTCGAGTCCTGGCTCGACGCCGACGCGCCGCCCGCGGCCGATCTGGAGGAGACCTGGGCGACCTACCTGCGCGCGGTGCTCGAGCACCTCGACGACGAGCAGGCGACCGCCCTCAAAGAGGACCTGCTGAGCCGCTGCCGCCAGGTGGCGCGCGCTTCGGGCGGGTTCCTGGGGATCGGGCAGATCTCGCACGCCGAGTCGAGCGCCATGAAGAGGCTCGCTGCCGCGCTGGACTGATGCCGAGCTCGAGAAGCGTGCGGGTCGGCGTCCCCTGGGCGGAGAATCCGCTCCTGCGCCGCCTCACGTGGACGTACGCCGCGTTCTGGGTCGCCCTCGCGATCGCGCCCTGGGACCGCCAGACGTGGCTGCTCGAGAACGGCCTCGTGGTGCTGGTGGTCGCCGTGCTGGCCGGCACCCACGCGCGCTTCCCGCTCTCGAACGTCTCCTACGCGTCGATCTTCGCGTTCCTGGTGCTGCACGCCGTCGGCGCCCACTACACCTACTCGGAGGTGCCCGCCGGCGGCTGGGTGCGCGACACCTTCGGGCTGGCGCGCAACCACTACGACCGGGTGGTGCACTTCGCCTTCGGCCTGCTGCTCGCGTACCCGCTGCGCGAGATCGGGCTGCGCGTGGTGCACGTGCACCGGGTGTGGAGCTACCTGCTGCCTCCCGTCGTGGTGCTGGCCCTGAGCTCCATCTACGAGATCATCGAGTCGTGGGCGGCCCAGCTGACGGACCCCTCGGTCGGCCTGGCGTACGTGGGCGCCCAGGGCGACGTCTGGGACGGCCAGAAGGACATGACCCTGGCCTGGCTCGGGTCGCTGGTGGCCATGCTGGCGGCGGCGACCTTCCGCTGGGGCAGCGGCCGCGAGGCCTACCTGCACCGCATCACTTCCCGGGCTCCGGGGCCCGCAGGGAGCCCAGGGCCGGACTCTCGCCCGTGCCGAGGTTGCCCGGGAAGCCCTCGCGCCAGCCGTCCCGGCTGGTGTCGACGACGACGTGGTCGGCCGCGGGCCACTCGCTCGTGTCGTCGAACGCTCGCGCGAACTCGTCGTAGATCTCGGGTCCCGCCTCCGAGGCGTCGCCGCCGCGCCGCCTGCGCGCCTCGAGGCGTTCGAGGGCCACGCGGCGGTCGCAGCGGATCTCCATCAGCACGCAGCGCGCGCCCCGCGCGGACGCCCACTCGCGGGCCGCCGCCCGCCGTTCCCGCGACGACCAGCTCGCGTCGAGCACCACGTCCCGGCCGGACGTCACCACCGGGTCGGCGCGCTCGAGCAGCGCCTCGTACACCCGCGCGCGCGCCTCGGGCGCATAGCGCCCGCCCTGCCACTCGCTGTCTCCGTCCTGCGACCTCTCGCGATCGCGGGGCGCGACGGCGGCGCGCAGCTCGTCGGACGCGAGCACCACGGCGCCCGTCCGCTCCGCCAGGGCGCGGGCGGCGGTGCTCTTGCCTCCGCCGATCAGGCCCCCGACGAGGGTCACCCGCCCGACGGGCCGGGTCGCCAGCACGCGACGCGCGAAGCTGGCGCGATGGCGCGCGCGCGCCTCGGCCTGGCGCCGCTGGGCGGCGGGGATGCCGGGGTCCGCGGTCTCGAGGGCGGCGACCTTGGCGCGCACGGCCGCCCGGTAGCTCATGAAGAAGTCGATCACGCGGTAGAGCCCGTGGTCGTCGCAGGCCCGCGCGTAGGCGGCGAGCAGGTGCTCGGCCAGCTCGGGGTGACCGCGGTCGGCGAGGTCCATGGCCAGGAAGGCGACGTCGCTCGCCGGGTCGAGGTGGCGCAGCGCCTCGTCGAAGGCGACGCAGTCGATCACCAGGGGCGGCGCGTCGTCCGACTCGAGCCAGACGTGGTCGAGGTGCAGGTCGCCGTGGCCGTCGACGGCGCGGCCCTCGAGGCGGCGCCGGGCGATCGCGGGCTCCAGCTGCTTCCAGGCCGAGCGGGCGAGGTCGCGCAGGGCCTCGACCTCGGCCCTGGGCACGACGCCGGGCGTGCGCTCGAGGAGCGAGGTGAAGTTCGCCTCGACCGGCCGCAGGACGTGTGCGAGCCAGTCGCCCTCGGAGTAGGGGCAGGGGGGACCCAGCACGTGTTCGCGGTGGAAGCGCGCGACGGTCCCGGCCAGGCGGTCGAGCTGGGCACGGGTGAGACGGCCGTCCCGCAGCCGGCTGAGGGCGTCGCCCCCGTCGGGCAGGCGTCGCATCACCAGGCAGTGCTCGCCGGGCCCGAGATCGCGCGGGTGGGGCTCGAGATGCCCGACGCGCCAGCGGCCGTCGCGCCGCTCGATGGGGGCGATGCCGAGGTAGACGTCCGGGGCCAGCCGGCGGTTGAGCTCGAGCTCGCGCAGGCCGTCGAGGTTGCGCGCGCGCTGGCTCGCGAACGAGACGAAGCCGAGGTCCGCGTCCTTGTGGAGCTTGTACACCCGGTCGGCCGTCAGGAAGACGTGCGAGAGGTGCGTCTGCACCACGCGCACGTCGGTTCCGGCGTCGGGGAAGGCGGCGGGCTCCGACAGGTCCGCCGGGATCGCCGGATCCAGGGGCTCGCGCGCGGGTGATTCGTCCACGGGTACGCGCCGCCGCCGTCAGTCGGCCCCGCCGGAGGGGCGCTTCTGGCGCTCGGGCGGCGACAGCGTGTGGCCGAAGGCCGTCTCGTCGGGGAGGCCCGACAGCTCGAGCCAGCCCGGACCGCGGTCCTCGCGCACGCGCACCGCCACCCGCGCGTGGAAGTCCGTGCCGCCGCCGCGCGTCGCCCCCGAACCCTCGGTGCTCATCGACTTCCCCCCCGCTTCCGGGTGAACCCGTGTCCCCATGATAGACGCCGTCCGCGGGCGCGCGCGCCCGGTTCCGCTTCGCGTCATGCCGCGTCCGGACCGCCCGCCTGCTCCCGCTGCCGGCGCTCGGCGGCCGCCGCCCGCCGGCGTCGCAGGGTGACGACCGCGCGCAGGGTGATCGGGTAGGAGAGGGCCGCCGCCAGTCCGCCGACGAGCAGGCCGCCGATCCACATGGGCACGAAGACGTCGATCCCGAGGCGCAAGAAGACGTCGAGCTGGTCGCGCAGGGAGAGGAAGTCGAGCGCGGCCAGCTCGTGTCCGGCGACGCGCAGGGCTCGGGTGACGGTCTCGAGCTTCGGGCCCTCCCACACGAAGCTCCCCAGGTAGTAGGTGAACGCGTAGACCGGAGGGATCGTCACCGGGTTCGTGAGCCAGGTGGGCACGATCGCCGCCGGTCGGTTGAGGCCCAGCAGGGTCGCGAGGCCCAGTGCGATCAGGGTCTGGAACCCGATGGTCGGCGAGAAGGCGACGAGCATGCCGACGGCCACGCCGCCCGCGATGGCCCGCGGCGAGCCCCGCAGCAGCAGCAGCCAGCGCAGGAACGCCCGGACGCGCGCCCGCGGCCCCGGCACCCGCGCGTCCGGCGGAGCCTCCTCCTCGCTCGCCCACGGCTCGATCAACTACGAGGTGCTCATCGACTACAAGGTGCTCATCAGGATCGTGGCGATCCCCAGGAAGCTGAAGAAGCCCGCGACGTCCGTCACCGTCGTGAGCACGATCGAGGACGACTGCGCGGGGTCCTGGCGCAGGGCGGTCAGGATCATCGGGATCGCCGCGCCGGAGAGCCCGGCGATCGTCATCGACAGCACCATCGAGAGGCCGATCACCATCGCCAGGCCGGGAGACCGGCTCCACAGGTAGACGGCGCCCGCGGTCGTGAGGGCCACCGCCACGCCGTTGCCGGCCCCGGCCAGGGACTCCTTGACGACCACCTGCAGCCAGTGCCGGGTGCGCACCTCCCGCAGCGCCAGGCCGCGCATGGTCACCGCCAGCGCCTGGGCGCCGGTGTTCCCCGACTGCCCCGCGACCACCGGCAGCAGCACCGCCAGCGCCGTCACCCGGGCGATGGTGTCCTCGAAGAGGCCCACCACCGAGGCGGCCAGGAACGCGGTCAGCAGGTTGATCTGGAGCCACGGCAGGCGCTTGCGCACGGCGAACCAGGGGGGAGACAGCGCCCGCTCCTGCTCGCTCGCACCCACCATCGTCACGGCGTTCGCCGTCGCCTCGGCCTGGGCCGCCTGCACGATGTCGCGGTGTCGCAGCACGCCCATCAGGCGACCCTCGAAGTCGACCACCGGCAGGCTCGACAGCCGATGGCTCTCGAAGGTCTCGACGATCTCGTCGCGGGAGGAGACCGCCTGTACGGTCACCGGCAGCGACTGCACCAGGCCGTCGAGCCGCGTCGACGGCTGGGACATGACGATCGTCTCGAGGGGGATGCTGCCGACCAGGGCTCCCTCGGCGTCCACCAGGAAGATGTCCGCGATGCGCCGGCTCCGGAAGGTGCGAAGGCGTCGGATCACGTCGCGCACGCTGGCGTCGGGCCGGAAGGTGGTGGCGCGCGGGTCCATCAGCGCGCCCGCGGTGTCGGCGGAGTAGGACGACATGTCGCGCAGCTCGGCGGCGAGCCTGGGATCGAGGACCGCCAGGCAGCGCTCGCGCTCGTCGGGATCGAGGCGCGCCAGCAGCGCGGCCACCCGGTTGGGGTTGAGCGCCGCGATCGTGCGCTGCAGGACGTCGTCCGGCAGTCCGGCGAGGATGCGCGCGCCGCGATCGGGGGTGAGGCGCCGGATCAGCGCGGTGCTCGTCTCGGCGCCCTCGCGGGCCAGCATCTGGGCCGACTCGGCGTCGTCGCTGGTCTCGATCGAGCGCGCGGCGTCGTCCGGGTACTCCTCCAGCAGGACGCGCGCCAGCTCCCGCTCCGGTCGCACTCGGCTCTTCGCCATGCCTACCTCCTGCCGTGGGTCGGGATCGAGAGGGCGTCCAGCAGCGCGCCCGCGCCCGTGGAGAAGAGCTCGCCGAGGGCGTCGCGCGTGTCGGCGTCTCGGCTCCCGGACGCGGTGAGACTCTCCTGGAGTGCGCGCAGGGTGCGGTAGCGGATGGCGCCCACGTAGCCCCCCTGGTCGTCGACCACGGGCAGGGAATGGACCTCGCGCCAGCCGCGGTGGGCGACCACCTGCGCGCGGTCCGCGCGGGCGTCCAGCCGCAGCGGGTCGCGCACCATGAAGTCCGCCAGCCGCGACCGGGGGCGTGCGATCAGCAGCTCCCGCAGGTTCACGGCGCCGACGAGGCGCTGCTCGCCGTCCAGCACGTACACGTTGTAGCGCGCGCGCTCCGGCGCCTCGCGGATCCGTTGCAACGCCTCGCCGGCGGTCAGCTCGTCGGGCAGCGCCAGCACGTCGGGATCCATCACCGAGCCTGCGCTTCCCTCCGGAAACTGCAGCATCGCGCGCAGCGAGCGTTCGCGCGCCGCCGGCAGCCGTCCCAGGGCGGTGTCGGCGCGCGGTGTCTCCAGGCGTCGCACCAGCCGCGCGGCCACGTCGAGGGGCAGCGCCTCGACGACGGCCCCCATGGCCTCGTCTTCGAGCCCGGCGAGCAGCCCGGCCGCGAAGGCGGGCGTCATCCTCTGCAGCACGCGGGCCGTCTCGGCCGGCGTCGTTCGGGACAGGGTCCGGAGCGCGTCCCCGGCGCCGAGCTTCTCGAGCTGGACCGCCGCCCGCTCCGGATGCCGGCGGATCAGCTCCTCGGCCAGCCGCTGTTCGAGGCTCATTCGGGGCTCCCGCGGAAGGCGGTCATCGCTTCCCGATCGCCGGAGGTCATCGCTTCACGACCAGCTCGAGCAGCTTGCCGTTCGGAACGCTCCAGCGCGCCTCGCCGTCGCGGAACAGGGTATCGATCGCCCCGACCCGCTCCACGACGCCCCGACGGCCGTCGGTCTCGACGACGGCGTCCCGGGGAAGCGACTGCTTCAGGAAGTGTCCTGCCAGGATGTGGGTCACGATCGGCCGGGCACCGAGGGCGAACGCCACTCCGGCCGAGATGCCGGCGGCGGCGAGTCCCGAGTAGACGAGCC
>Ga0075327_1000566_pt1 | contig 10504 bp, 10 predicted proteins | sample MayberrySE_Catta_2_FD_120056 | JGI IMG/M metagenome (GOLD analysis project Ga0075327, IMG submission 120056) | Natural and restored wetland microbial communities from the San Francisco Bay, California, USA, that impact long-term carbon... | ecosystem: Environmental > Terrestrial > Soil >...
GCTTTGGCCGGATGCACCGCGCCGATGCGGACGTCGAGGTCGGAGCTCCCGCCGAACCCCGGCAGCCTCGACAACTCGGGTGGCGCTTCGGAATTTCGCAGTGGTCGTCGAAAGCGCGCGGCGTGTATGCAGCTTAGGATTTGTGGTGATTTTTGCCTCGTAGGCGCAGGATAGAAGATCGGGGCTTTGCACAAAACAAGCTAAAAGCCCTGCCCAAACCCATAGACAAGGGAGCGGTAATCTGGCGGCGGTCGCGAATCGACGCTGCCGCTTTTCACAGCTAATGGGAGGAGGACATGAGCGCCAAGACGCCGAGCGAACTGCGTGACCAGGTGCGTGGGGAGGTGGTGCTACCGGACGACGCCGACTATGAGGATGCCCGTCTGGTTCACAACGGGATGATCGATAGACGGCCAGCCGTGGTGGTGAGGGTAGCGAACGCCGGAGATGTGATGACGGCGGTGGGCTACGCGCGAGACAACGATCTCGATTTGTCGATCAGGGGAGGAGGCCACAGCGGACCGGGTTTTGGCACGAACGATGGCGGCGTTGTCATCGATTTCTCAAGAATGCGAGGCGTTCGGGTCGACCCGACAACGATGACCGCCAGGGCCGAGGGCGGGGTGACCTGGGGCGACTTCAACGCCGCCACGCACGCCTTCGGTCTCGCCACTACCGGCGGGATCATTTCCACCACCGGCATCGCCGGGCTCACCCTCGGAGGGGGTATCGGGTATCTGTCGCGGGGTCTTGGGTTGTCGCTGGACAATTTGGTGTCAGCCGATGTGGTGACAGCCGATGGGAAACTGCTTGTTGCCAGCGAGCGCGAGAACGCCGACCTCTTCTGGGCGATACGCGGCGGCGGGGGAAACTTCGGTGTGTGCACATCCTTCGAGTACAAGCTTCACCCGGTTGAGGATGTCTACTGGGGGCCAATGTTCTACGAGATCGAAGAGACCGAGAACATACTGCGCTTCTACAGGGATTTCATAAAGGATGCGCCGGGCGAGATGGGCGCCTTTCCCGCTTTCCAGATCGCTCCACCGCTCCCCTTCATACCGGAGGACAGACACGGTGACATGTTCGCCGCGATCGTGGCCTGCTGGTCCGGTTCTCCCGAGGAAGGGGAACGTCGGTTCAAAGCCTTTCACGAGGTTGCCGAGGTCAAGGCAGAGATGGTCGGCCGGGTTCCCTATCCGGCGATCAACGCGGCCTTTGACGGTCTCTTCCCGAAAGGAATTCGTCAGTACTGGAAGGGTAACTTCGTCAAGGAACTGACCGACGACGCGATCGCCGCGCACGTCAAGCACGGGCCGAAGGCGCCGACCGTGAGTTCGACCATGCATCTCTATCCCATCGACGGGGCTTGCCACAGCGTCCCACCGGATGCGACGGCGTTCGGACACCGTGACGCGAACTTCGCGATGGTTGTCGTGTCGGCATGGAGCGATCCCGCCGACGACGATGCCAACATCGGGTGGGTGCGCGACTACTCGGACGCGATAGCGCCGCATTCCGAGCCCGGTGGCTACATCAACTTCATGGACGGTGACGACAACGAGCGCATCCTTGCCAACTACGGCGGCAACTACGATCGACTGGTGGACGTGAAGCGTGCCTACGATCCGGACAACCTCTTCAGGGTAAACCAGAACATCGTTCCTTGAGCGTTGGGTCCCGGGCGCGGCACTTTGCCGGAGGCACCGCACGCGGCCTCATGCACCGCAGCATTGGCGAAACCGGACCGGAGATGGGCTGCGCGGGCTATCCGCGCTTTGCCTCTCTCACCTTGTTGCAATAGCTGCGGATCATCCGCTTGGTGCCGTGCCCGCCGTTGTACCGGGAAAGCGCTCCGCACTCGGAGCCGCCGGCAAGCTCTCGCGCCCTGCCAAGATATTTCATCCCCCAGAGAATGTTGGTTGCCGGTTCGTAGAGCTCCGTGGCGCTGCCCTCGTAGCCCATGTCCCGCGCCGTCTCGAGCTTGATCTGCATGAGCCCGATCTCTCCGGCCTGCCCGGTTGCATCGGCATCGAACCTGCTCTCATGAGCGACGACGGCGAGGGCAAGATCGAGGGGAATGTCGTTGGCCAGGGCATGGTTTGAAATGATCGCGCTGTAGCGCTGCATGGCCTGTCCGGCCTTGGATATGTTGGCGGATGCGTTGCCCTGGAAAGCGGTGAGCCCGCCGAGAATAACGCCGAAATAAAGTCCATTGCGAAATGCACGTCGCATCGAAAACGTCTCGCTGTTGTTGGTGAGAGCGAGGCGAATGGCCCGCGAATCCGCCGGAAATGCGGCGGAAGGGCGCGATCGGTCGGGGAGTCCCACGCCACCCCGATCCCTTCGGGGTGAACACGTGCGTGCCCTTGGCCATCTTCACGCGCCTTGAGCGATTGGGGTGGGTCCGGGAAGCGGTAAGTGGCCGCACCTAGTTTTCTTGTCGTGCGGCCTCCTGGCGGGCCTGACGCAGGTTGGAGACAAAGCTGTACACCGCGGCGGCAACCGCCAGCACCAGAATGGTTGCCGTGATCGGGCGCGTGACGATGTCGATGATATCGCCGCGGGTGATGGTGAGGGCGCGATTGAGGTTGCTCTCGATGATCGGACCCATGATGAAGGCAAGCACGATCGGCACCACTGGAATATTGATCTTCTCGAAAAGATAGGCGATCGCCGCCATCACGAGCACCATGACGATATGTGCCGTGTAGTTTTCGTAGGCGTAAGCGCCGGCGACGATGAGGAGCAGGACGAACGGGCCGAGAATGCGCAGCGGCACCCGCGAGACGAGGCTGAAGGGATTGGTCCCGACCAAGCCGACGATCAGCAGGAACAGGTTGATAACCAACAGGCCGATGAACACCGTCAGGACGAAGTCGCCCTGCTGCTGGAACATGATCGGGCCCGGCACCACGCCCTTCGAGATCAGGACGCCGAGCAGGATCGCGGCGCCGCCCGAGCCTGGAATGCCGAGCGACAGCGAGGGAATGAGCGTGCCGGCGACCACCGCGTTGTTGGCGACTTCCGGGGCGGCGATGCCTTCGGGAATCCCGGTTCCGAACTTCTCCGGACGCTTCGACCAGCGCTTCTCCTCGCTGTAGGCGAGCAGCGCGCCGACTGACCCGCCGGCGCCGGGAATGGCGCCGGCCAGGGTGCCGAGCAGGCTGCCGCGCACCCATGTCGGTATCAGCAGCCGGAAATCGGCGCCGGTAATCCGGTTGCGCTCCCTCTCCTCGCTCCTGTCGACGACCGCTTCGCCGGCGGCCGTCCGTCGATTGTCGACCAGAAGACGGAATGCTTCGGGTCCCGCGAGGAATGCGATGATGACCACGACGAGTGGAATCCCGTCCATCAGGTAGGCTTGGTCGAAGGTGAATCTGAGACCGCCAAATCCCGACGAGCCGAAGGTCGCGAGGAGAAGCCCGATAGCGACGGCGAGGAACCCGCGTGCGGCATCCTTGCCGAAAAAGCCGCCGACAATGGCGAGGCCGAAGACCCCGACGGCAAACAACTCGCCCGGCCCGAAGGCGAGCGCGACATATCCAAGCGAGGTCCCGGCGACGATGAAAATGATCGTGCTCGTGGTGCCGCCGATCACGCCCGAGTAAAGCGAAATCCTGAGGGCGCGTCGCGCGAGACCCTGCCGGGCCATGGCATACCCGTCGAGCACGGTCACGGCCGAGGCGCCGGTGCCGGGCGTGCGGATGAGAATCGCCGGGATCGAGCTCCCATATTCGACCGCGGAATAGACAGCGATCAGGAACAAGACAGCCTGATCGACTCCCATGGCAAAGGTTACAGGAAACAGAAGCGCCAGCGCTTGCGAGCTGCCGAAGCCTGGCAGCGCGCCGAGAACGATGCCGACGGCGACACCGGCCAGAATGGTAAGGAGGATCGTCGCCGAGTTGAGCGTCGAAAGCGCCGCGCCGAGGTCCGAAAAGTACGAGTCCATCATTTCCGGCCGCCCGACTCAATAGTGGATATATCGGGGAAGGAAGAGGAGCGGCAGCGGAATTCGCAACAGCAACCCAAATCCGACGTAAGCGAAAAGCGTCGTCGCGAGCGACAAGGCGAAGGAATAGCAAAACGATCGGGCAGGATAATTGCTTCCGGCAACCATGCGCGGGCCGAGCAGTGCCAGCATCAGGGCGAATGTCGTGATCTCGAAGCCGACGGGCTCGAGCAGCACGCCATAGGCGATGACGAGCGCGCAAACGGATAAGAATTCCACCCAATGGATCGAAAAGCTCGCATCTTCGCCCGCTGCGATCTCGACGCCGCGCGGTTTCAGCGTCGCCTTGATCAGGATCGTCACTGCGCAGATCACCCCGAAAACGAGAACCAACTGCGGAAAAAATCTGTCCCCAGGATAGCCCGGCAGGATCGGCGGGAGCATGTTGGTGGTTTCGTACAACATGAACAGGAACCAGCCGAGATTGACTATGGTTGCGACGACGACGGACGCCTTCATCGGCAAGGTCAGCTCGAAACGCGAGCGCATGTCGCTATCAGTCTGATCCGACACCGAATCCCCCTTTGCCCATACACTCTAGCCGGGACGCGCTCGCACCCTGGCTCATGCCGGCTGTATGCAACTGAGATATCGAAGGAAATGGCGGACGGGTTGCCCCGCCCGCCACAATGGTCGCGGAGCCGATTTAGGCGTCCGGTTCGATCATCTTGTTCTCGATCATGAACTCCTTCACGGCCGCCTGGTTCTTTTTCATATCCTCGTTGATCCAATCGCGATCGTCGCGAATGTCGAGCTGGATATGGGTGCCGTTGGCCAGGTACTCCTTGAAGAAGTCGCGCTCATACATGTTGTGCAGAGCCAAAATCAGCTTGTCCATGACGGGGTCGGGCGTGCCCTTTTTGACCGCGAGACCCTGCCAATGGTAGGGAACTTCGTAGTCGAGCCCGACTTCGCTCACGGTGCGAACCTCCTTCCAGTCCGGGTCGTCGAGCCGCTCCGCGGTCAACATGACGAGCGGGATCGCCGTCCCGCCTGTAGGTGCGGCCGCCATGTGCGCGGGGATGCGTGCCCGACATCGAGATGCCCACCCAGAATGTCCTTCACGACGTCGCCGTCGCCCTGGTAGGGAACGAAGTTGACGCACTCGCCGATGCCGGCCGCCTCGAGGAACCCGACCTGTTGGCGATGATGGGACGAGCCGATCTTGTTCGAGCCCATCGACAGCTCGCCGCAGTTCTCCTTGGCGACCCGGACCAGATCCTCGTACGTCTCGATACCCCACTTGTTGTCCTTGGCGACGCCGATACCGTAGGTGTGGTTTTCGACTTCGGCGATGAACTGGAAGTCGTCTTCGTAGGTCTTGGTGTAGTGCGGCAGATGGAAATAGCCGTAGAAGCTGGCGCTGACATGCATCATGGTGTGGCCGTCGGCGGGCTTGTCGGCCACGTAGACCACCGGCTCATGCTGCGAGCCGCCGCTTTTGAATTGTACCTCGACCGGCACGCCAAGCTCCTCCGAGAAGCCGCGCGCCAGGTTCTGGCACCAAGCCGCGACACTGGAGCCGGGCGATGTCGTGCAGACGAAATCGATCGGCCCGGACGGGAAATCCTCAGCCTTGGCCGCGCTGGCCTTGATGTCCTCCATATTCATGTGCTGGGCTGTGGCTGGCATGCCCGCGAATGCGACCACGCCGAAAACGCCAACAAGTCCTGTCAATAGGCGCATATTTTCCTCCCATGGTGTTGGTGTAGTTTAGTTTTTCTTATTGGCTCGGTGCAGCGCTTATATCGTTGTCTTGCCGCTTGAGCGATTGTATCCGAACGGCCGTTCGCCCGTCCGTTGCGCCCGAGAATCTCTTCCAACACGACGTTCCGCGCTGTCGCGAGGCCCAAGAGCACTGCTTCATCTACGATAGAGCATTTGACCTACACGTCAAATCTTGCCCGCCCATCTGTCGCCGGTCCTGAACACGTTGTTCTGCATGCGGGGCCGGGCTGCCGACCGACCCTGGTAACGCCGACGAATGCTGTCGGGAGGCGCTCGTTCCTGAACAAAATGCTTAAGAGTTCTTGCCGATTTGTCGGTAATCTTTAAGCTCGCGATCGATCAGGCGGGCGAGACGATGGATAAAGATCTCCGGACCAATCTTCAGCAAGGCGCCGGCGGGCTGCCACTGCCGGGACGCGACCCTGCCGCTTCGACGAAGATCGGGCCGCGGCCACCCGACCCGGCCGGCGATCCTGCCGCTCCACACGAACCGGCCTCGACGGAACAGTCGGAACCGAAACCCGGCGACGCGCGGCAACAAATTCTCGCCCTCAAGACCCAGGCCGAAGAGCTTCGCATCGTCGGTTACAAGTGGCAGAAGGCGGCACAGGCCGCCCTCGCCGCCGAACGGCAACTCACGGCCATGGAATCGGATCTGAAAAAGTTCCGCAGCGAGCGCGACGAGTCGGTGGCCAAGGCCGCGGCGGCGCAGGCAACCGTCGATGCGGCGCGAAACCGCTCTATCGCCCTGGAGGCAGACCTCGAGAAAGTCCGCGGCGAGCGCGATAGCGCGCTGGCGAAGGTGGCGGAAGCCGAGGCGGCCGCCGATGGGGCGAAAAAACGCGTGGCCGTGCTGGAGGCAGATCTCGAGAAAATCCGCGTCGAGCGCGACGGCGCCCTGACGAGGGCAGAGACGACCTCCGATGAAGCCAAAAAAAGCTTGGCGGCGCTGGAGGTCGACCTCGAAAAGCTTCGCGGCGAGCGCGACGGCGCAATGGCGAAGGTGGCGGAAGCCGAGGCGGCCGCCGATGAGGCGAAAAAACGCTCGGCCGCCCAGGAGGCGGATCTCGAAAAGGCTCGCAGCGAACGCGACGAGTCGGCCGCCAGGGCGGAGGCGGTCGAACGCGCGCGAGAAGCCGAAGTTACCGCGACTCACGCCTCTCGGCGGGAACTGGCCCTCAACGGCATCGTCGCGCTCGTCTTCGTTGCGGCCCTCCTGCTGCTTTTGATTTATCGGGGCTAGTGCCGCCTGACGGCGGCCGCGATGTCTTCTCCCTATCGACCGATACCCTGTTTACGGTCTCGCGAGAATTGCGGATACTGATGCAACCAATGGTGCTTTTTGGGATAGCGGCCGATGAGTATTCCCGCCGCCACGTTTCTCTCGCGACGAGCCCCGAAATCGACTGTGCTGCTGCACGGGATGCTGATGTCGCCGGCGGTCTGGACCTACACCGGTTTGGTGTCGCAGATCGGCGGTCACGTCGTTGCCTACGCGCTGCCCGCCCATCCGACCTGGGAACTGGACCCCGATCAGTTGCGGCCGCTTCTGGACGTGACGTCGCTCGTCGACGTCTACGCAAGGGCGATCGAAAGAGATTTTCACGAATTGCCGGTCGACATTGTCGGCCACTCGACCGGCGGCTTTCTGGCACTGATGATCGCCGCGCATCGGCCGGATCTCGTGCGGCGCGTTGTCGTCATCAGCGGCTTCGCCGACGGTGCCATGGATTCCCTGCAGCCATTCTCGATGCGCCTGACCTGCCTGCCTTTCGTCGGGTCGCTGGCATTCCGTGCCGGGGTAGCCATGGGGACGGCGTCGCGCGGGCTCTTCGTCAGGGCCAGCATCAGAAGCGCCAATGCGAAGGGAAGGGACTTGCGTCAGGCCTACATTCCGGACGCATTCGATCAGGTGAGGCGCGGCCTCGCGAAGTGCGACTTGCAGGCCCTTGCGCTGTTCATTCGATGGCTGTCGTCGGCCACGGCCGATCTTTCGCGGGTGACGGCGCCGGTCCTGATCATCACGGGATCGCACGACCCGGTGGTTCCCGTTTCTCATCAACTCGGCCTCGCTCGGCAGATCCGCCTTTGCCAGTCACTGGTTCTTGACGGGGTTGGCCACCTTCCCATGATGGAGGCCGAAAACTCGACCGGTCGCGCCGTGCGTGCTTGGCTCGGGGCGAGCCGCCGCAAGGAGACCGTTGATGCTCACACCGCCGCTCCTCCTGTTTTTGGGTGACGTCCCGGATCAACTTGCGGCGAAGACGGCGCAGGGCCTCGTCGACTGGCGCCGCGATTGGTGCGTTGGCCAACTCCGTCTGCCCGGCTGCGGCGCCGACACCGGCTTGCCCGACATGGATGTCCACGCTGCTGCGGCGAGCGGCGCGCGCACCATGGTGATCGCCGTCGTCAATCCCGGCGGAAAGGTGCCGGAGCACTGGCAGGCGACGATCCTTGCAGCCCTCGAGGCGGGCCTCGATGTTTGCGCCGGAATGCATACGGCGTTGAACGCACAGCCGCGCTTGGCAGAGGCCGCGAGGCGGTTCGGTCGCAAGCTCATCGACGTTCGTCAGCCGAACCGGGAATTCGACGTCGGAACCGGGAGAAAGCGTACCGGCCGGCGCTTGCTCACGGTTGGTACCGACTGCGCGATCGGCAAGAAATATACGGCCCTGGCAATCGAAAGAGAGATGCGCGGGCGTGGAATCGACGCCGATTTCCGGGCGACTGGGCAAACCGGCATCTTCATCGCGGGCCGCGGCGTCGCCATCGACGCGGTTGTCGCCGATTTCATTTCCGGCGCGGCCGAATGGATCTCTCCGGACGCCGGACCGGACCACTGGGACATCATCGAGGGGCAGGGCGCCATCCTCCATCCGTCGTTCGCCGGGGTGACGCTCGGCCTGCTGCATGGCTCCCAGCCCGATGCGATCGTCGTCTGCCACGAGCCGACACGAAAGACCATGCGCAACGTGATCCATCCCATTCCGGCGATCGCCACCGTCATCGAGCATACATTGGCGCTCGGACGCGTCGTTAACCCCGCAATACGCGCGGTCGGCATATCCGTGAATACGGCGGCGCTCGATCCGGACGCGGCGGAGCGCTGCTTGAGCGAGACTGCCGATGCCCACGGCCTTCCCGCCTGCGACCCGACCCGCACCGGAGTCGGCCCCATCGTCGACCGCCTGATCTCGGAGTTCCGCAACTGAGCGAAGCTTTGTCCAGGTCGATCCATTCGACAGCGCCCGGGCCCGCCCAGCATGCAAAAAAGCTATGGAGGCAGTGATGAAACAACTCGCGAGCAGGCGTCCGGACAGCTATAACGGGCATCGGCATTCACGAGGTCGCGCTTGAAGGGCGCGATTCCAACTAGAACCCACTCGAAAAGGATGAAGCCTATGTTGCCGATTTTGCAGCGTGCTCGATGGATGTTCCTCGCCCTGGCCGTGGCGCTTGTCGGATCAATCCCGGCGACCGCGAGCGCTCAGGATGCAACGATCGAGCTCGATATTTTCAAGGCCGGCTTCATCATTGGCGGCGGCGGCGGTCATGGCGTCTTGCACTACAAAGGTCACGGCTATCCGTTGAAAGTGGGCGGTATCAGCCTTGGTGCGACGATCGGCGCATCCAAGGCCGAATTGATTGGCGGGGTCTCCAATCTGAGCAAACCGGAAGATATAGTCGGTACCTATACTGCGGTTAGCGGTTCCGCAGTCCTCGCGGGCGGCGTCACTTCCGCCGACTTGAAAAACACGAACGGTGTCCAGCTTCATCTCCACGGCCGATCGATCGGCTTCGAGTTTTCGCTCGATTTGAGCGGCCTCGAGATCAGTCTTCGCTGACTCAGGAGGTTCTCCTCTATCCGCGCGGCGCCGCGGTCCGACTCCCCGGCAGATCAGTTCCGTGCTTTCGCGGAACTGGTCGGGGACTGTCAAGAACTCCGGGAGGCATTCGTGAAACCGGATCCCAATCTGGCCAGCGAGGTTCCGCCTGTTGTCGTGCCCGGATGTCGGGCGTCCGTTGCCGACGCGATGCCGACGCGACGCCGACATCATGCCGACGCTGCGGTTTCGTCCGTTATCGTAAATGCCGGCTTCACCGACATGGTAAACTAAGCATAAACAAGTTTTCTGAGCTTAGATTTCAGTTTTTATACAATGATATACAAGTTAAGTTAAATCTCTCCTTAAGCATAGGTGCTGAATTCAACATTGGCGCGCTTAACTAAAACTCAGTCTTTCGGCGCTAGGGTGGTGTCAGGTTGCGGTTGCGAACAACAAGCTGACAAGGCCGGGTCGACGCGACCAAAAACAACAAGCTGACTGAGGAGTGCCAAACATGAAGACGCTGAGCCACCGCTTCGCCAAGGACAAGTCGGGCACCACCGCTATCGAGTACGGGCTGATCGCAGCGTTGATCGGCCTCGCCATCGTCGCCGGCGCCAGCGCTCTTGGCGGCACCATCGACGGCCTGTTCTCGAGCATGGCCACGCCGGTGGAAACCTCGTCGCGCTAGTGCCGCCGATTTGAAGTTCCTGCACCGCGTGCAGCAATCTCTTCCAGGAACTTCAAATCGAAAAGCGGCACTAGAATCATAACTTGCTAGTGCCCCTTTGCTTCCGAAGTTCGTGTCTGAGAGTGCTGCAATGGATCACGAACTTCGGAAGCGGGGCCGTCCATCGCCCTGCATGGTCTCGGCTCGGCGTTCGTCCTTGCCGCAGCTTTTGCACTCTTCGCTTTTGGCTGGATCGGCGGCGGCGAC